>Ga0154003_1000566_pt1 | contig 11706 bp, 8 predicted proteins | sample TSFL087MetaG_FD_104679 | JGI IMG/M metagenome (GOLD analysis project Ga0154003, IMG submission 104679) | Attine ant fungus gardens microbial communities from Florida, USA - TSFL087 MetaG | ecosystem: Host-associated > Fungi > Mycelium > Unclassified | place: USA: Florida, Lake Talquin State...
GAAAGGGCGATAAATTTCGAATTGTCACTTACAACGTGCACAAGTGCGTCGGAGTCGATCGGCGGCTGAACCCCTCGAGAATCGTGAGCGTGCTGAAAGAGATTAACGCCGACATCATTGCGCTGCAGGAAGTCCACTGCGTTCAGGGGCGCGGCAGCCAATCCGACCAGGCTCATTTCATCGCGCACGAACTGGGTTTCAACTACTGCATGGGACATAACCGTAAATTGAAGGAGGGAATTTACGGCAACCTCGTGCTCAGCCGTTTCCCGCTGCTAGAGTCGGAGAATCATGACATCAGCGTGACCGGGCGCGAAGAGCGGGGCTGTTTGCGCGTCGACGTCGGCATGGGAAAAGAGAACAGGCTGCATATTTATAACGTACATCTCGGAACGTCCTTCATCGAGCGGCGGCATCAGGCTCGTAAGTTGATCAGCGAGTCCATCCTCAGCAACGCAAAACGGCCGGGGCCGCGCGTCATGCTCGGCGATTTCAACGAATGGACTCGCGGTCTGGCGACGCGGCTGCTGAACGAGCATTTTCAGAGCGGGGACATTAGACTGCACCTGAAGCGCTCGCGCAGCTATCCCGGCATGTTGCCCATCATGCATCTCGATCACATCTACTTCTCGGACGAAGCGCTCGAACTGGAATACGCCGAACTGTATCGCAGCCGCACGGCGCTGCTCGCCTCCGACCACCTGCCCATCTTCGCCGATTTCCGACTGCGGTGATTTCCTTAACTCCAGTCCGGGATTGAGAAAAAAGAACCACGAGGACCTCGGGGATCACGGGGAAAAAGAGGAAAAAGCTTCATGTAAGAAAGGTTCGGCATTTCTTACGTCCGGGCGTACCCCCGTGATCCCCGTGATCTCCGTTGTTGAACCTCTTCTGAGTTCAACTCAAGACTGGGATTACCTTTTTAGTCTTGGCGCCTATATTGCTGGGGTAGGGCAAACTCCCTGGGATTTTGCCCTACCATTTTCCGCAGGAGCAATCATATTTCATATGCCATGCGCCGTATGAAATATGGCGTATGGCATATGATCAGAATTATGTTGGCCGATGATTATGAGGTTGTCCGGCAGGGACTGCGCAGAATTCTGGATTCGCGCCAGGACTGGGATGTCTGCGGAGAGGCGTCCGACGGCTGCGCCGCCGTGGAGCTGGCGGTGAAATTAAAGCCGGATGTCGTGGTGATGGATCTGTCAATGCGCGAACTTGATGGGATGGAGGCGACACGGCGGATACGCCGGGCGCTCCCCTGTACAGAGGCGCTCATCTTTACGGCATGCGAGTCGGTGGAATTAATCAGCGAGGCCCTCGCGGCGGGCGCGCGCGGATACATCCTGAAATCCGAATCCGGGACTAGAATTATCGAGGCCGTCGAGGCGCTCGCCGGGCGCCGGCCCTATTTCACGCCGATGGTCTCCGAAGCGTTACTCAGCGCTTTTCTTGCAAGGGGGACGATGCGTGAAGGCTCAGGCAGCCCGCTAACGAGGCGAGAGCGCGCCGTCATCCTGTTGTTGGCCGAAGGTAAAGGAAATAAAGCGGTCGCCTCAGAGCTAGGAATCAGCCACAAGACTGTGGAGTCTCATCGGAGCGCGATCAGACGCAAACTCAGACTTCATTCGATCGCCGACATCGTCCACTACGCGATTCGCAACAAGTTGGTCGAGCCATAGCCATGCAAGCCCAACATCAAATAACCAGGTCAGCCACCCGGACCGGGCGTCTGCGGCTAGGGAGATTCCCTATCTCAAAATGCATTGTTCGCCTGATTTACTGACTTTTCCGCAAACCCTATGCTTCCGCAATAAGTGAGCAAGAACAGAATGGGGAACTTTGCGCGATTGAATCCAGGACACAGATGGATGGCAACAGAGCACACGGAGGGCGCCGCTGGACATAATGATTTCTCTATGGTCTGCGGCGCCATCTGCGGCTAATAGTCTTCATACATTTGAAAGCCGGAATAATGTTGATCCGAGATGATAAGACGGTCGCCAGTTGCGGATTGTGTCGCATTGTCTGGGGAGCTTGAAAAAATGGAAGAGATATTCACTCGAGCGTGGAACGATCTGATCGGCCGTATAGGCGGGCCGATGTCGTTCAGGCTTGTGCTCCAGCCGGCGACGGCGCTCGTCTTCGCGATTCGTGACGGTTTGAAAGACGCGCGGGAAGGCCGCCCCGCATACTTCTATACGCTCTTTACCGAGCCGGAGAGTCGGCGAAGCCTGTTGCGCGAAGGATTCAAAGCGGTCTCCAGAGTCTTCGCCTTCGCCATCATTATGGACCTGATCTATCAGGTGACTGTGCTTCGTTGGTTCTATCCTTTGCAGGCGCTGATTGTGGCTTTCGTACTGGCGTTTCTCCCCTACGTTTTGCTTCGCGGTCCAGTGAACCGGATCGCGCGTTTTCTGAGACGTCCGCCACAAGCGACGGGACGGCGATTGGGAAGGTTGTAATGGCGGCTTGTGGCGGACTCCGCGGGAAAGGGGGGGACTGCTAGGATGGCGGTCGGGAATGATGTAGGCGCCGCGGCACTCCCTTCCTCTTCGGAGCTTGCGCTTGATCGCACGCTACTGGCCCACGACCGGACGCTGATGGCTTGGATCAGGACGGCGGTCTCGCTGATTAGCTTCGGGTTCACAATCTACAAGTTCTTTCAATATCCGCGAGAGCAACAGGGGCTTGAGCCGGATGGTCGCGTTTTAGGTCCGCGCAGGTTCGCAGATCGCGGTCATTCTTCGGCAATAACACTTCTACTCCCCGCCAGCATATATGTCCTATGTCATATGGCATATGGAATGTGGAGATAGGAGGATCTATGTTTACCGGCGGACGTCCCCATCGCGCATTCTTCTCAGTCATCTTTGCCGCCCTGTTATTGTCCTCAGTCGTTGCGGCTCAGGACCAGCTGGCTGGCGCGCCAGGCCCGTCGGATGCGAAGGCACGCCCAATCTTGAATCTAGAGCGATTTGCAAATCAGTGTACGGTAGGGGCGGACCTGCGTGTCCGCCCCGGATTGAATGTACAGGCGCCCACCGGGGCAGACACGCAGGTCTGCCCCTACGCTGATTTGCAAATCGCTATAAATCCCCTGGCGCGACCGGCGCCTGAGAAGGGGACTGTCTCGCAAGACGGCCTCATTGATTTCACGCTGCCGCGGATGAAGCTCGTTGGGCTGATCCCGCCGTCTAACCGCGACGAAAGGTTAATGGCGCAAGCCGGCCCCGGATCGGCTTCGGGCGCGCTCCGCATCACGTTGGATGAGGCGCTGGCGCGCGCGGTCGCGACCCATGCGCTCGTCGCCGCGTCGGCCGGCGTCAGCGCGGCTCATTTTCATCATAAGGCCGCGCAGTCGGACTATTTTCCGAGGGTCGGCGCGTACCTCGTCAATATCCACTACAACAAATTCATGGGAGATACGTTTCAATTGTTCCGCCGCGGAATCATCTTTCCGACCGTGTCTAGAGCCGTTCCGCTCTTTGACAAGGATCAGACCTTCGTCGGCCCGACGGTTACGCAACCTCTGACGCCGCTTTTCAAAGTGCGCGAGGCCGTCCGGATCGCGAAGGCCGATGAACGGATCGCGCAGGCCAAGGCCAATGCGGTCTCGGTCCAACTCACTGCCGACGTCGAGCGGGCTTATTTCGACCTGTTGATTGCGCAAAGGCGACAGGCCGAAGCCAGGGCGAATGTCGAGATAGCGGAACGTAAGCTTCAGATCGCCAGTTCGGCCGCCGCGTCTGTGGACGGAGTGGCGGAGCGAGAGGGGGCGCTGCTCGAAGCCAAAAAAGGGCTCCTCGCCGCAAGCGACAGGGTGACGGAGTTGACCAACTCTCTTATAGGTCTGACCGGGCTTCCCGAAGACGCGCGATTGGAATTGATCCCGCCTCCTCCGGCGGTATTTGAAACAGACTCTTCCCCGCAACAGCCGCAAAAACCACAACAGGCGGCGCCGCCTCAAAAGCCGCGGCCCGTGATCGCCCTCAACCCCGAGATAGTCGAGGCGGAGGAGACGGTAGTCAAAGCGAAAGCGGCGCATCGTTTGGCGAAGTTGGAGTACGTCCCCGACGCGGTCATTACGGGCGGCTACATGTTTCAAACAGGGATACCGGCTCTGCCTGATGATTTCTCCTGGGTCGGCGTCATCGCAACCTGGACAATCTTTGATTTCTTCAAGCGTGAGCGGACGATCAAGGAGCGCGGCGCGCAAGTCACCATGGCCAAAGCCAACCTGGAAATGGTCCGGGCCAAAGTGGCGGCTGCCGCGCAAAAGACGATCACAGATTTAGATCGGACTCGACGGATTCTCGAATTGACGCGAGAGGTGGCGTCAATGCGGCGGGCCATGACGCCGCGCGATCAAGACCCCGGCCCCGAGGCTAGGGCGGCGCTGGCGAAGGCCGAGGCGGAGATGTTTCAGGCAGAACTCGATTGCCGCATGGCTTATGCACAGATGAATCGCGCTGGGGGAGAGCAGTAACGGTACTGTACCGCGCGCGTAAGCAAGCGGTTTGCCGCTAATGAGCCGCATGCTTACGCGCGCGGTAGTGTTTAACGCAAGTTGTGAAGAGGTATTTTTCATGAAACCGAAGCAAAGTATATCTGCCGACGAAGCGTCGGAGATCGCCCTCGAAGCCTACGTCTTTGGCTACCCACTTGTGCTGATGGACGTCACTCGGCGAGTGATGACCGCCGTCCCGAAGGCCGATGCGCGCAAGGCGCCGGTCAACCAATTCCTCCATATCCGAGAATTTCCCGACTACACGATGACTGACGTGGTCAGTCCAAACGCCGACACGCTCTACTCCACCGCCTGGCTCGACCTGACAAAGGAGCCGCTCATTCTTAGTGTGCCCGATGTCGGCGGGCGGTATTACTTGATGGAGATGTTGGACGCCTGGACGAATGTCTTCGCGTCGCCCGGCACGCGTACCACCGGAAATGGCCGCGGAGATTTCGCAGTTGTCGGGCCGCAATGGAAGGGGAAGCTGCCTGCTGGCGTCAAGGAGATCAAATCCCCGACCAACATGGCCTGGCTGATCGGTCGCACGCAGACCAACGGCAAGGAAGATTACACGGCGGTTCACGCCATCCAGGATCAATACGAACTCACCCCGCTGAGCGTGTGGGGCAAGACCTACACACCACCCGACAATGCGCCGGTTGCGGCCGGAATTGATGTGAAGACGCCGCCGGTCGAGCAAGTGGCGAAGATGGACGCCGCCACGTTCTTCGCGCGACTCAACGCGCTGATCAAAGACAACCCGCCCGCCAACGCCGACGCATCCGCACTGAGCAGCTTCGCGGCTATCGGTATCGCGCCGGGGGCGCCCTTCGACCTCAAGGGTCTGGACCCGGCTGTCGCAATGAGCGTCGAGGGAATCGTCAATGCCGCGCAAGGGAAGATAGCCGCCGAGGCCAAGAAGCCACACGGGAAGAAGGTCAACGGTTGGGACGTAATGACCAACCTTGGTCACTACGGGACAGATTACCTTTTCCGATCGGTCGTCGCGCTCGTCGGCTTGGGGGCGAATCTGCCCGAAGACGCCATTTACCCGCGCGCGACAGAGGACACTGACGGCCAGCCGCTGAATGGCGCCAATCGCTACGTCGTTCACTTTCCAAGGGGTCAATCGCCGCCGGTGAACGCGTTCTGGTCGCTCACCATGTACAACTCCAAACAGTTCTTCGTGCAGAACCCGATTAACCGTTACGCGATCGGCGACCGCGACAAACTGAAGTTCAACGACGACGGCTCGCTGACCATCTGCATTCAGCATGAGTCGCCGGGCAAGGAAAAGGAGTCGAACTGGCTGCCCGCGCCGAAAGACTCATTCAATGTGTTCATGCGGTTGTATTGGCCGAAGAAGGAGATAGTGGACGGCGTGTGGAAGGCGCCGGGCATGGAACGTGTAAAGTAGGACAACATCGATGCGCGCCTACCCAAATACGGAATACCTGCGCAACGACATGGGCGAGACGGTACGACAGAGCGGCGAGCTCTTATTTGGAGGGCCACCCCACTGGTTGCAACGGTCGCTGGGCCTGATCAAGCCGGGCGATCCGAAGATCGCCCGGCGAGCCGAGCTTGTCGTACTGGTCGGCTGGGTTCCGCTCGTGGCGCTGGCCGTCACGCAAAGCTTCATCCTGAGAAACCAAATGGCGAAAGCTTTTTTCTCCGATTTCGCCGTCTATGCCCGGTCACTGGTCGCCGCGCCGCTGCTCATATTCGCCGAGGCGGACTCTATCCCGCGGTTGGGCAGAGTCGCGCGCCATTTTCTAGAAGCTGGTCTCATCACTGAGCCGGACCTGGCGCGTTTCGACGCCGCCGTCGCTTCCACCAGGCGACTTCTCGACTCAGGATTGGCTGAGCTGATGGTGGCTCTTCTCGCCTACGGATTGGTCATATCCTTGATGATTTACGTTCCGCCCGACGAATTGCCATCTTGGTATTGGTTGAAGGGCGACTATCGGGTCTTGTCATTAGCCGGATGGTGGAACGCGCTGGTGAGCGCGCCACTTTTCATTCTCCTGTTCTTCGGCTGGTTGTGGCGCGTGTTCCTATGGTCGCGCTTTCTGTGGCTGATGTCGCGTCTCGATCTGCGTCTGATCCCGAGCCACCCGGACCACGCCGGAGGGATGATGTTTCTCGGCAATTCACTGCGGGCATTCTGGCCGGTGAGTTTCGCGCTGGGAGCGGTTGTGGCCGGACAGGTCGCGAATCGCATAGCCCTCTATGGGGAGTCGCTGGCAACGTTCAAGCACATCGCCATCGGGCTGGTGGTTCTCGCCCTGATCCTATTCGTGGGGCCGTTGACTCTGTTCATCGGTAAGTTGCGAGAGACGAGGCGGCGCGGCGATTTCGAATACGGGGCGCTGGCCGGCGAGGTTGGGCGTCAATTCGAACGGGATTGCCTCAATGGCGGGAGGGGCGCTTATGAGGAGAGGCCGAATGCGCAGGACTTCTCTTCAGCTGCCAACATCTACGGAATAGTAGCGAACGTTTATGGGATGAAAGACTTCCCGTTCGGATTGAGGAACCTGGGATTGTTGATCGCGGTGACGCTGTCGCCGTTCGCTCCGGTGGCGCTTATGGTCATGCCACTCACTGAGATCATAAAGGATTTTGCGAAGATGCTGTCGCTTTAGATTTCGAAGAGGCGCTGTGAATCGCCGATTACAAAGGAGATTACGTATTTTGTCAGTCGATTTGGGGACAACTCGCAACATCGCCGAGTGGTGTTCAGAGTCCCGGCTTCAGCCGGAGGAGTTTGAGGGCCGATACTTACCGGCTGAAGCCGGGACTCTGAACAACGTCTCCCGCAAGTCTGACGTTAAACAATCCTCCACGGCCGCGCTAACGGCGATTGAGCTTAGCGCCGCTTTGAAAAGCCGGGCTAAGCTCACGTGGTCGCTCCGCGACCGGGAAGGCTTTTACCTAATCATAACTAACGCGACAAACAAACCGCGGCGCCGCTCAATAAAGAATTGCGGCGGACTTTATCAAGTTAAATTTAAGTACAAAAGAGAAGGAAGGAAAAATGGCGAAACAAAATGCGCCTACTCGACAAAGCGCGTCAACTCAAACCAAACCAAATATCCTCGTCATCCGGGGCGACGGCATTGGCGTCACCAATCTCAGTTGCTACAGCGACGGGGTAATGGGCTACCGCACGCCCAACATTGACCGCATCGCAAAGGAGGGAATGAAATTCACCGACTCTTACGGCGAGCAAAGTTGCACGGCGGGCCGCGCTTCATTCATCACCGGACAGAGCGGCTTCCGCACTGTCCTGACCAAGGTTGGGGTACCCGCCGCCACCGTGGGTTTGCAAGCTGAAGACCCGACCATCGCCGAATTGCTCAAGCCCTTGGGTTACGCTACGGGCCAGTTCGGCAAGAACCATCTCGGCGACCGCAATGAATATCTTCCGAGATGAGGAGAAGGCCTTCGGATGGGGGCTAAATTTCAGCGCCGGCGTTCTGGTTGGGAAACGTGACAACTTCCTGGTTAGCGCAACCTACGGCCATGGCATTGCCCGCTATCTTAACAACCTCAGCGACCTCGATCTGGATTTCGATCTGGACAACGACGGCGCGGGCATCAGAGCTTTGCCGGTCATCGGCGCCTTCGGCGCTTACCAGCATTATTGGACCATCCAGCTCCGATCCACCGTCACTTTCGGTTATGACCGTGTACAGAACACGGCTTTCCAGCCGTTCGACGCCTTCAGCAAGAGCTATTACACATCCGGCAACCTGATATGGCGTCCGCTCAAAGAATACCATTTCACGGTCGGCGTCGAGTTCATTTACGGTTGGCAGGTACTGAAAGACAACTTACAAGGCAGGGCGAACCGGGTTCAGGTCAGCCTCCAGTACAACCTTTATCGGAAGCCCGTAATTCCGGAACGCAAATGAATGAGCGCTGCCATTCGGCTAAACAATGTATGAACGTAGAGCAACTATCGAAATGAAGGAGGGAAATATGGCAACAAAGAACACATCAACTCAAACCAAACCGAACATCGTCTTCATCATGGGTGACGACATCGGTTGGTTCAACATCGGCGCATATCACCAGGGCATGATGACGGGCCGGACACCGAACCTCGACCGAATGGCCGCCGAAGGGATGCGCTTCACCGATTATTACGCCGAGGCGAGTTGCACCGCCGGGCGCGCCAACTTCGTCACGGGCCAACTCCCGATCCGGACTGGGCTGACGACCGTCGGACAAGCAGGCGCGGCCATCGGCATGCCCGCCCAGGCGCCTACCATCGCCGCGGCCCTCAAATCGCAGGGCTATGTGACGGGGCAATTCGGCAAAAACCACTTCGGAGACCGCAACGATTTCTTGCCGACGCTGCACGGCTTCGACGAATTCTGGGGCTATCTCTATCACCTCGATGCGATGGAAGATCCGTTCCATCCCAACTATCCGCAGGCGCTCAAAGACAAGGTCGGCCCGCGCAACCTGCTGCATTGCTGGGCGACGGACAAGGACGATTCGACCGTGGATCCGCGTTGGGGCAAGGTCGGCAAGCAGAAGATCGTTGATGAAGGCCCACTTCCGCCACACCCGATTGACGGCATCAAGCACAACATGGAGACGATTGACGAGGTCATCCTCGATCACGCGATGAAGTTCGTCGATAAAGCGGTCGCCGACGGCAAGCCTTTCTTCCTCTATCTCAATCCGTCGCGCATGCACGTCGTCACTCATCTCTCGGACAAATACCAGAAGATGCGCACGCCGGAGAATGGCTGGGGAGTATACGAGGCCGGGATGGCGCAGGTGGACGACATCGTCGGCGGGGTCATGAAGAAGCTCAAAGACCTGGGCGTTGATGACAACACCATCGTCGTTTTCAGCACGGACAACGGCGCCGAGAACTTCACCTGGCCCGACGGCGGTCAAACGCCGTTTGCGGGCGGCAAGGGAACTGTCCTTGAAGGCGGCTTCCGCGTGCCTTGCATTATTCGCTGGCCGGGCAAGGTTCCGGCGGGCAAGGTCGAGAACGGCATTATTTCCGGGCTTGACTGGTTTCCGACCTTCATGGCCGCCGCCGGAAATCCGAACATCGTCGATGAACTGATGAACGGCAAGAAGCTGGGCGACAAGACTTACAAGGTCCACCTCGACGGCTACAACCAGCTCGACTTCATCACCGGCAAAGGGAAATCGGAGCGCAACGAAATCTTTTATTTCGCCGAAGCGACACTCGGCGCGGTGCGCATCGGCGATTACAAGTACCGCTTCATTGATCAGCCGCAAGGCTGGCTTGGCGGCACTGTCAAGGTTGACTGGCCGATCCTGACTAACCTTCGCCTGGACCCGTTGGAGCGAACGGGGATGGGGCAGTCCATGGAGCAGGCTGAGTGGTTCAAGTATGAATTCTGGCGCTTCGTCTTCGTCCAGCAGGAGGTGGCGAAGTTCGGCGAGACCTTCGTCCAGTTCCCGCCGATTCAGAAGCCCGCTTCGTTCAACCTGGACACCGTCAAGGAGCAGGTCGTGAAGGCCGTGGCTGGGAAACCGGGCGCATAACTATATGCCCAGGGCGCCAAGACCTGGATTTCGCAAGGCATCGACTGGATCAGTACCGCGAGCGGTAGCGAGCGGAGACTTCGCTAACGGCCGCTCGCTACCGCTCGCGGTACTGACTCGTCGCCTCATCTTCGTAGTCAATTTTTCGCAGGAGGGATTATGAACAACGCGCGATCTAAAGGTTTTACAGAAGCGGTGGCGGACACCATCTACGCGAACGGCGAGATCATCACCGTCAACGACGCGCAGCCTTCCGCCGAAGCGGTCGCCGTCAAGGACGGAAAGATTCTCGCGGTCGGCGCGCGCGATGATGTGATGCGCCATCTAGGCCCTTCAACCGAAGTCGTAGACCTTAAAGGGCGGACGATGGTCCCCGGCTTCGTTGACGGCCATTCGCACATCTGCGATTACGGCGCGTTGTGGGGATACCCGACGCTCAGCCCGCCGCCCGTCGGCGACGTCAACAGTATTGACGACGTCGTCGCCAAGATGCGGCGCTTTATCGAGGAGAGGAAGATTCCCGACGGCGTCGCGGTCTTCGGGAATTACTATGACGACTCGATGCTCGCCGAGAAACGGCATCCGACCAAAGAGGATTTGGATCGAGTTTCGACCGAGCATCCGGTAGTGATCATCCACGCTTCGGGCCACCTCGGTTCGGCCAACACACTGGCGCTCGAAAAAGTCGGGTACGTCAAAGACGCGCCCAATCCGAAAGGCGGAATTATCCGCTGCGACCCTCAGACGGGCGAGCCGACAGGCGTGGCGGAAGAGCAGGCCGTCTTCAACTTCTTCCGGCTGCTGCCTTCAAAGACCGATGAGCAGCGGCTGCAAACGCTCCTCGAGATTCAGCACTATTACGCCGGCTTCGGCGTCACCACGGCGCAGGACGGGCAGACACTCCCGCCTTCGGTCACGTTGCTCAGAAAGGCGGCCGCGCTAGACAAACTGATCATTGACATCGTCTCTTACCCTAAGTGGACCTTCTTCGATAAGGTGTTCTCGGGCGCGCAGGATGACGGCGCCGAATACGCCCGGCCCGGCTTCGCTTCCAACATCGAGAGCTTTCATCGCTGCGGCGCGCCGGAGGGGCAGGTCGATCCGAATATCACTCCGGCGGTGAAGGAGAAGATCGGCGTTTATAACAACTGTCTCAAATTCGGCGGAATCAAGATCACCTGTGATGGCTCGCCGCAGGGGGAGACGGCGTTTCTCACCAGACCTTATTTGCATCCGCCCTCGGGGCAGCCTCCCGGCTACCGAGGCAACCCGACTCTGTCGCAGGAAGAGTTGGACCGCTGGTTCGACGCGGCTTACGTGAACGACATTCAAATCATCGCGCACTGCAACGGCGACGCCGCCGCGGACATGATGATCGAGGCTGTCGGCAAAGCCCAACAGACGCATGGCAAGAAGAAACTCAGGCCAGTCATGGTTCACGCGCAGACCGTGCGGGCCGACCAACTCGACCGAATGAAGGAACTCGGCGTCATCCCGAACTTCTTCAGCGTACACACGTTCTACTGGGGAGACTGGTATATCAACGAGGCGCTCGGCAGCGAACGCGCGCGTCACATAAGCCCGCTCCGGTCTGCGCTCAAGCGTGGGATGAAGTTCGCGAACCACACCGACGCCCCCGTCACCCC
>Ga0154003_1000568_pt1 | contig 11673 bp, 6 predicted proteins | sample TSFL087MetaG_FD_104679 | JGI IMG/M metagenome (GOLD analysis project Ga0154003, IMG submission 104679) | Attine ant fungus gardens microbial communities from Florida, USA - TSFL087 MetaG | ecosystem: Host-associated > Fungi > Mycelium > Unclassified | place: USA: Florida, Lake Talquin State...
TGTGCAAATTCAGCCTGCGAGACAATCCCGATGTCCCTCCCGACGAAGAGGGAATGATCTGCGGCGGCGACATGGAGGTCTTCATCGAAGTCTGGAACTAACGGTGGATGGTCGGCGGTTGGTCATTCAAAAATCACCGACAGCCAACCACCAGGCGCCAACCACTATGCTATCCGCAACTGAAATATCATCCGCGTTGAAACAGGCGCTCGCCGACGGCGAGGCCATGTGCGTCGTCTCCCTGATGGAAACTGACGGGCGGCCTGCGACACATGTCGCCCGGCTATTGGTCAAAGATGGCGGCGCGACCGCCGGAGGCTCGCTCGGAGATCGGGCGCTCGACGAGGTCGCCGCGCGCCACGCAGTCGCGCTGATGAAAGACGAGCGGCAGGAGATAGCCGTCGCTCATCTGAATGGATTGGGCGGATTGGTCGCGTCGCCTTCGGGCGAGCTCGGCGCCGATGATGTCGAGGGGCGAATGGACGACGCGCGACTGCTTTTTGAAATCTCTCGGCCCCCGCTGGAATTGATCATCTGCGGCGGAGGCCACGTGGGACAGGCCGTCGCAAAGGCCGCCGCGCTGCTCAATTTTAAAATCACCGTGATCGACGACAGGTCCGAGTTCTCATCTCGCGAAAAATTTCCCGACCCGGGCGTTCGCCTGATCACCGGCGATTTTACCGAAGCCCTGCAGGCGTTGAAGATCACACAGGCTTCACACCTGGTGATAGTCACGCGCGGCCACAGGCACGACGAGATCTGTTTGCGCGAAGTGATAGAGAAACCTGCCCGCTACATAGGAATGATTGGCAGCCGCCGCCGCGCGACCACGATCCGCGAACACATGCGGCGCGAAGGCGTGGGGGCCGAACATCTGCGCCGCGTCCATTCGCCGATAGGGCTGGACATCGGCGCGGTAACCCCCGAAGAGATCGCACTGGCGATCCTGGCCGAAATCACGCTGGCGCGGCGCGGCGGCAGCGGCGCCCCGAAGGGCGCTGAGGGGCCGATGGCCCGAGCGCGCTGAGGGGGAGTTTTACGTGGAAAACATCTCTCCCAACACTCTCAGCACATCTGATTGCGTTTTTGTATCAATGCGGCCCAACTTTCTCGCCAGCCTTGTTTTGTCCACTGTGCGAATTTGATCAAGAACAACCTGCCCTTGCTTGCCCTGGAATTTGCAAGCCAAATACAATTCACAAGCTTTTTCTGCAAGCCGGTCGACACTCCGCGTTCTACTCACGAGCAGGCCGCCAATGATCACAGACACTCACTGTCAAACGCGCGGCGGCGCGGCCCATCGCTTCGGCGGCCTCGGGCTGATGCTGGGATAACCTCATCACGGGAAAACAGGAGGTAGTCGTTGTGCGCTATCGTTTGATCGGCTCGATATTGGTGTGTCTTTTTTCGGCTTCTATCTTCGCCGCCAGGTTTTCGGCCGGCAGCGGCGCCTTGCGCGTCAATGAATCGGCCACGAAGTTCTCATTAAAGAAAGAAGGAGCGGTCGTCTCGCTCGCAGTTGAAAATTCCAGCGCCACGGCGTTGACCCGGCGAATCAAGCTGGAATTGATTGATCCGCGTGATTCGGTCCGCGCGACGGCGATGATCGAGGCTTCGGTTCCGTCAGGTTCCAGCGTTTCCACCGTCCCGATGGTCAAAATCGGCGCGGGCGATTACGACGTCAGCGGACTGCTCTGGCACAGACTCCGTTACGAAATCACCGCGATTGATTCATCAGGCAAAGAGACTGAATCAGTCTCTGGCCTCATCTCGTTATCCGAAATCATGCCCGACATTTTCCGGTTACTGGTTTCGGCCCCGGAAGAAGTAGGAAAAGAACCGAAGTACACAATTCGCGCGCGCACGCTGCATCCGCTGACCGGGAAGCCTGTCCCCGGCGTGAATGTGGAAGCCGGGATGGCTTACGAAGAAGGCGACGATAAGCGCGATTTGAAATCGTTGGGCGTGACCAACTCCGTCGGCGAGGCGTTGCTGGAATTCAAACTGCCCGGCCCCCTCAACGCTGATGACGTCGAAATCAAAGTTGTCGCGCGGCGCGACGGCTTTTTACAGGAAGCAAAAGAAGAGGTCAGCCCAATATACCCGAACCAGATCCTGGTCAGCGCTGATAAGCCGCTTTATCAGCCCGGGCAGACGATTCGCGTCCGCGTTCTCGCTCTGGATCGAGACCGGAAGGCGTGGGCGAACGTTGCCGGCAAGCTGAAGATTAATGACATGGAACCGACAACCGTCTTCCGCGCCGATTTCAAAACATCGCGGTTCGGCGTCGCCAATGTCGATTGGCAGATTCCAGACGGCGCGCGATTGGGCGAATACAACATCGAGGCTCACATCGGCGAAGAAAGCCCGCGCAGGTCATGGGGATCAAGTGGCGTCAGAATCAGCCGCTACGACCTGCCCAATTTCGTCGTTAACGTCAAACCCGATCGCGGCTATTACCTGCCCGGACAGAACGCCGAGGTTGTGGTAAGCGCCGATTACCTTTTCGGCCAACAGGTCAAACGTGGCCGCGTCCGCGTCGTGCGCGAGACCGAACGCCACTGGAATTACGAGAAGCAGAAATGGGAGACCGAAGAGGGCGAGAAGTACGAAGGCGCGCTCGACGATGACGGGCGCTTCGTCGCCCGCATCGATCTCGCGGATGAACACAAGGACTTCGAACCGGGATGGCATTCGCGCTTCCGCGACCTGCGCTACGCAGCCTATCTCACCGATCTGACCACGGGCCGGACCGAGCAGCGCCGCTTCGACCTGCGCGTCACCGCTGAGCCGATTCACGTCTATTTGATCGAACGCGGGAAGACAAGCGATGGGTTACCGCTTCAGTTTTACATCTCGACGTATTACGCCGACGGCTCTCCGGCAGAGTGCGAGGTGACGGTCAGTCAGATCTTCGGCGACGAAGATGATGATGAGTCGAAGGCCAGGAATGGAGACGTCGAACAGCCTCTGACGACTGTCAAAACCAACCGCTACGGCGTCGCTAAAGTCGCTTCGCTCGACGTCGGCAAAACAGAAGAGAACCAAACTCTGAGTTTAAAACTCACCGCGCGAGACGATCGGGGAAGATCGGGGCGCGATGTTCACATATACCGGGATCGTTACTGGCGCGCGATGCGCGTCGAGACTGACAAGACGCTCTATCGCGCTGGCGAGCCGATCAAAGTGCGATTGACTTCAAATTCACCTCACGCAAATTGGATAGTTGATTTGACGCGCGGTTCCCGACTGTTCGACATGCGCGCGGTTCAACTGAAAGATGGCCGAGCCGAAATCGTCTTCCCCTTCAATCAGGAATTCGGCGACGAATTGAGGGTCGTGGCCTATCCAGCCTTCAACGGCGATGACAAGGCTTGGAACTCAGCCGGCGTCGCCAGGGTTCTCTACCCGCGCGACCGTGAGTTGAAGCTGGACGTAAAGTTCGATCAGGCTTCATATCGTCCGGGCGACGAAGCCCGCGCCGATCTGCGCGTACTCACGCCGCAAGGCCGCTCAGTTGAAAGCGCCCTCGGCGTGGTGGTCTTCGACAAGGCCATCGAAGAGCGCGCGCGAACAGATCAGGAATTCAAGGGCGGAGGCTTCGGCTTTTACGATTGTTTCCGCGACCTGCTCGGCCTGGGCAATAGCCTCGCGGGTGTCACGCGACGCGATCTCGACAGGGTCGATCTCTCAAAGCCTTTGCCTGAAGGGTTGGAACTGGTCGCGGAGATTCTGCTCAATCAGCGTGATTACGGCTATTACCCCCCAGAGTTATTCCGCAGCGACGAATTCGAGGCCGACGCGGGAGAGGTCTTCAAGCCCGCGATCTCGGCGAAGCTCAAACCGGTCGAGGACGCGCTCGATTCACAGTACGGGTTGAAATCGATATACCCGGTTGATGAAGCGACCTGGCGGCGTCAGACGTTGCTCGCCGGAATCGAGCCTGACGAACTGCGCGATCCGTGGGGATCTCCGTACCGCCCGAAATTCTCGGTCGTTACGATTAACAACATATTCGAGTTGATCTCCGCCGGGCCTGACAAGCGCTTCGGAACGGGCGATGACTTCAGCGCGTTCAGCAAATCCTGGCGATACTTCGCTCACGTCGCCTCGGCCATCGCGCGATCGGTCGAAAATCATCACTCGCGAACCGGCGGCTTCATCCGCGACCGCGAAACGTTGAAGCGTGAATTGATGTCGCGCGAGGCTGTCGACATCGGCGCGCTCAGCGACCCCTGGGGCAATCCGTATCGCTTCGGGTTCGGAATCGAGCGAAACGCTTATTCCATCAGTGTCAAAAGCGGCGGGCCGAACGGGCGATTCGAGGATGAGCGTGAGAGACGTAGGTCCGACGATTTCACGGTCGGCGCCTTCTTGATCGAATACACCGCTGAAATCAAAGCCAGAATCGAACGCGCGCTGAGGGCGCATTTCAGAAAGACGAAGTTGATCCCACAAAACGAAAGCGAGTTGCGCGAGGCTCTGAAGCGGTCTGGCGTTGACGACGATGAAATGCGCGACGGCTGGGGAAATCGCTACTACGCGACTTTCAAGAACACCTCGCATTACTCCTACCGCGCGATACAATTCGATCAGGCGCGACACGGCGAGAATCCTAAGCCCAGGACTGAGATCACTCCGGTCACCCAGCAGGTCGCGCACGTTGCGATTCGCAGCCTCGGCGAGGACGGCAAAGTAGGGACGTATGATGATTTCGACGTGGCCGGCTTCGCGCAAATCTTCGCCGAAGAATCGGCAAAAGAGGATGTTGAAAAAAACACGGCGCAGGCGAAGCCGAAGGTCGTCAGCTTCTCAGGCGATGGCGGAGCGATCGCCGGAATCGTCACTGACCTGAATGAAGCGATCATCTCGAACGTGAGTGTGACGGCAAAACTCGTCAACAGCGAATCGATTTGGACGACGGAGACCAACGGCAGCGGCGCTTATCTTCTGAGCAACATTGCGCCGGGAGTTTATGAAGTCCGTTTTACCGCAAATGGTTTCAAAACGGCAGTAGTCACCGGCGTTATCGTCTATTCATCGAAGCTGACGAAAGTTGATGCGACACTCGGTGTCGGCGCAATGTCTCAGGTGGTTGAGATCACGGGCGGCCTGGCCTCTCAACTATCAACAGAGACTTCATCAGCTGTAGTGATCGTCAGACAGGTTCAAAATTTGTCGCTGGTTGGCAGGAACTTTACTCAGCTAAGAGACGGTGGGATTTCGATAGTCACAAAGCCGGGAATTTCGACTCCGCGTTTGCGTGAGTACTTTCCCGAAACGCTGCTCTGGCAGCCCCAGATCGAAACCGACAAACAGGGTCGCGCGCATTTGAAATTCAAGCTCGCCGACAGCATCACGACCTGGAAGATGTCTGTCGTCGGATCGACGGTCGACGGCGAGATCGGGGTCGCCGAAAAGGAATTCCGCGCCTTCCAACCATTCTTCGCCGAACACGACCCGCCGAAAGTCCTGACTGAAGGCGACGAGATTTCGCTGCCCGTAGTCTTGCGCAACTACCTGGACAAAACGCAGACCGTCAACGCCGAGGTCAAGCCTGAAAGCTGGTTCGAACTGCTCGGCGCGGCGCGCAAACGCGCCGAGGTCAAAGCCGGAGACGCCGGTCAGGTGATCTTCGACTTCCGCGCCATCGCTTCGGTCAAAGACGGCAAGCAGCGTGTGACGGCCTTCGGCTCCGACGCGAGCGACGCCGTTGAAAAGCCGGTCAGCGTTCATCCCGACGGCGAAGAGGTCGCGCAGACCTCGAGCGGAGTCTTCGGTGAAAGCGGATCGTTCGACGTCGTCGTCCCAATGGACGCGATCAAAGACTCGGTCCGCGCCGAGCTGAAGATTTATCCCAACCTGATGGCTCACGCGCTGGAAGGGATCGAGGGCATTTTGCAGCGGCCTTACGGCTGCGCCGAACAGACCATCTCTTCGACTTATCCGAACGTGATGATTTTGCGCTACCTCGAACCTCAGAGCGAAAAGCTCTCGGCCCCGATGCGAAAGATCGCCGAGAAGGCGCGGAGCTACGCGCAGGCGGGCTACGAGCGTTTGCTCGGCTACCGCGGAGAAAACGGCGGCTTCAGTTATTGGGGGCGCGGCGAGGCTGACCTGGCATTGACGGCTTATGCGCTGCGCTTCCTGAACGACGCCTCTGATTTCATCGGCGTTGACGAAGACGTGATCGCCGGCGCGCGCAAATTCATTCTCGGCAGCCAGGAGCGCGACGGGCGCTGGACGCCGCGTTACTGGAACGAAAAGGAAGACGCGAAACGCTCGGCGCTCAACACCGCTTTCATCGCCCGAGTGTTGGCGATGGAGAAGAGCAAGGAGGCGAAGGCCGACAACGTTTTCGCCGCCGCGCTGAGCCGTTCTCTTGATTACCTGGCGAAGCGGATCGAAGAGATCGACGAGCCTTATCTGATGGCTTCTTACGCGCTCGCCGCAATGGACGCAGGCGAAAAGAGGGGCGCCGAGAAGGCGGTCGCAAAACTGCGAACGCTGGCTCGGGAAGAGGCCGGAACAAGTTACTGGAACCTGGAGTCAAATACGCCGTTTCATGGTTGGGGACTTGCGGGAAGAATCGAAACGACGGCCCTGTCGGTCAACGCCCTGAAGCGGGCGGTCGCGGCTGAGGTCGGTAGAGCGGTAGAGCGGGATAAAGCGGACTCGCTAGTCAATCGCGGGCTGCTCTTTTTGATGCGCTATAAGGATCGCTACGGCGTGTGGCTCTCGACTCAGGCGACGATCAATGTGCTCGATACGCTTATCAGCCTGAACGAAGGAGAGGTCGCAATGTCAGGCGCGACGGGCGGAGCCGAGATCGTCGTCAATGGAAAGCGCGTCTCTTCGGTCGCTATGCCGCCAGGCGGGCAATTGAGCAATCCGATCACTGTAGACCTTTCATCGTTCCTCAGCCGGGGTAACAACCGCGTTGAAATCCGGCGCTCGGGCAATGCGACCCGGGCGTCGGCGCAGGTTGTCGAAACGCATTACGAGCCTTGGGATCAGGGCGCTGCGGGGCGGCGCGAAAACATCAAGCTTCGCAATTCGAGCGCGCTGCGCCTGGCTGTGAATTACGACAAACTCGAAGCGAAGATCGGCGACTCGATCGTATGCTCCGTTACGGCCGAACGCGTCGGTCATCAGGGTTACGGAATGATGCTGGCGGAGATCGGGCTGCCGCCGGGCGCCGACGTCGACCGCGAATCGCTCGAACGGGCGGCGATGGAATCGGGTTGGAGTTTGAACCATTACGACGTCCTGCCCGACCGCGTGATCGCCTATCTGTGGCCGCAAGCGGGCGCCTTGAAGTTCTCGTTCAAATTCAAGCCGCGCTACGGCGTCAAGGCGCAGACGGCGCCGTCTGCGCTATACGATTACTACAACCCGGAGGCGCGAGTGGCGATCGCTCCCTCGCGGGTCGTAGTCAAATAAAGAAGATAGAGGAGGAATAAATGAAGAGAAAGATACTGATTGAAGGAATCGCTTTGCTGGCGCTCACATTCTGCCTCGCCTGCGCTTCATCCACGGATGCTCAGATCGGCGGACTGGAAGGCGCGAATAAAGCGCCGGAACAATTCGCCGCGTCGAATTACGTCGTGAGCGGGCCTTATTCGCACAAGAACCTGACGGTCTTTCTGCTGCACGGCGGCGATCAGCGACAGGATAAGACGCCGTTGACTTTGCAGGAGGCGATGGAGCGGAAAATGGTCGTCGTTCATGAAACCGGCGATGTCAACAATCTGGCCATCGAAAACCTCTCGGATGAAGAGGTCTACGTGCAATCGGGTGACATCGTCAAAGGCGGCAGGCAGGATCGCGTGCTGGCCTTAGACCTGATCGTGCCGTCGAAATCGGGAAGGATTCAGATCGCGTCGTTCTGCGTCGAGCAGGGCCGCTGGAGCGGAAGAGGGAGCGAAGAGGCTGCGGCCTTTGGCTCTTCAGAAAAGGCGCTCAGCTCGAAAGAGCTGAAGATCGCAGCCAAACACTCGGCCTCTCAGGGGGAAGTTTGGGATAAGGTGGAAAAATCTCAGGCCAAATTGAGCGCCGGGGTCGTCGCTGCGGATGCCGCGCCTGCGGGAGCAGGAACCGGGAACGCTGCCCCGGCTTCCGGGGAATCCGATTTTTCAGTCAGATCCTCGCTGTCTTCTTCCAGCTTGCAACTGTCGCTCGAGAACAAAAACCTGAAAAATGCGACAGACGATTACGTCAAGAAACTCTCGACGATCATCGAAGGCAGGAACGACGTCATCGGATACGTCTTCGCGATCAACGGCCGGATCAACAGCGCCGACGTCTATTCATCGAGCGCGCTCTTCAAAAAGCTATGGCCGAAGCTGATCGAGTCGAGCGCCACGGAAGCGGTCGGAGAGTTCGAGAAAGGCAAGACCTATGATCAGGTCAAGGCGGAAACGGTCAAGGCTTTTCTAGTAGACGCGGAGGGGGGAAAGGCTGATGAAAAAGAGGTTACCTCGCGCGTGATTTCTGTCAAACGCGAGACCGACAAGAACCTCTTCTTCGAGACTCGCGACCGCAGCCGTAGTAAGACGTGGCTCCATCGGAACTACATGGCGAAGTAGGTTTGTAGTTCCGCCTTCAGGCGGTTTTTGTTAACCACGCCAGCTGACTGAAGGCGGAACTGCAAACTCGCTCTCTTGAAATCCACGTCTCAATCAAGGAGGTAATAATGAAGAGAAGAGCTTACACAATCGGATTATTTTTGATCGTATTCTGCGTCGCTCTTGTCGTCGCGATGACGGCGCGGGCGCAACGCAATAAATCACAGACCCAATCTCTGGTTGATTACACCGTGAGCGGGCCGTATACCCACAAGAACCTGACGATCTTTTTGCTGCACAGCCCGGGGCAATCTCAAAGCCCGGCGCCGCTGACCTTGCAGGAAGCGATGAAGCGCAAGCTGGTCATCGTACGCGAAACCGGCGATGTGAACAGATTGACCATCCAGAACAGGTCGAACCAGGACGTCTTCGTTCAGGCCGGAGACATCGTCAAAGGCGGCCAGCAGGATCGTGTCCTCGCGCTCGACCTGATCGTTCCCCCGAAATCGGGCAAAATCCCGATTGACGCGTTCTGCGTCGAACAGGGGAGGTGGAGCCGTCGCGGCAATGAAGCAGTGGCGGCTTTCAGCGCGTCGGACAATGCGCTGGCGTCAAAGGATTTGAAGATCGCGGCCAAGGTCAGGAAGTCGCAAGGGGAGGTGTGGATGAACGTCAGCAAGACTCAGGAGAAGCTGGCGATGAATATGACCGTCACTCCATCTGCGACGCCGGCGCCTGGAAGAGGAGGGCGCAGCGCGGGATCGGGGAGTGTGGGCGGCCTTGGCATGGGGCGCGCGCCTCAAGCGTCGTTTCGACGGCCGATGAATCAGGCGAGGATTCCAATAAATCAGGCTGGGAGTGAGATTATAACCTCGGATGGCGCCGCTGCCAGCGGCCAACATTCTAATGATCCGTTAGCGCTGGTCGCCGACCGCGCCTCACCTTCAAGCTTACAATTGACGCTTGAAAACAAGCTGGTGAAAGACACATCCAACGATTACGTCAAGAACCTCTCTTCGATCATCAGCGGAAAGCGGGACGTGGTGGGGTTCGTCTTTGCGATCAACGGCCAGATCAACAGCGCCGACGTCTATTCATCAAACGCGCTGTTTGCGAAGCTGTGGCCGAAGATGCTCGAAGCGAGCGCGATTGAAGCCATCGCCGAATTGAAAGCCGAGGAAAAATCCCGGCCGGTGGACGTGAGCGCCATAAAGGCTTTTCTGCGCGAATCTCAGACCGGCAAGGCCGAAGCGAAGAGCGTGACGGCGCGAACGAGTGTGGTCAAAAATGAAACTGAAAAGAATCTTTTTTTCGAGACTCGCGACCGAAGCCGGAAAGGCAAGTGGGTTCACAGAAACTACATAACCAAATGAGCGGGACTGTCACGACTCGTGGCTCATCGAAGTCGCCGCCCGAAAATTAAAAGACGGACGCTGCGCGCCAGACCACCGACGCAATTATTTCAATTTAAGCGAACGCGCGATCAGGTCGGTGTGGCTGCGCAGCGTGCCAAGGATGTTGCGCCTGCCGGTGAATTGAAGCACGTAAATCGTCTTCTCGTTCGCGCGCACATAATATACGCGTCCGGTGAAGGGCTGTCCCGCCGCGTTCTTATAATCGTAAGAGAGCAGCGCGCCGGTCCTGGTCCCGCCGAGCAGGAATTTTTCCAGAGAGATTTTGTCGTAACTGGGCGCGAATCGGACGCGCTCATGTTCGTCCTGGGCGGCGTAAGTCATCGGCTCGGTGTCGGGGGCGACTTCGGCCACTCTGATCTTGAGCGAGCCGTTTTCGCGCACTTTGTAGACGATGTTTACCTCATTGCGGCCGAGTCCGTCGGTGTTGACCACTCCCAGCCAGCCGGTGGGCAGGTTCAGAGTATATTTGCCGTCCGGGTCTTCAAAGGCCTCGGACTGGGCAAAGGCGCAGATGGCGCCAAAAGATGTAGACAAAAACAACAGCAAGCAAAAACGATACAGGGCCGTCACGATGCGTTTTCCTTCCAATTGATTTTTGTGCGCGATGCGGGATTGGTCATCGCGCGGAATTCTTTTCCGTCCAGTGTCTGAACGATGAGTTCGCGCTGGATTGCAACTAGATGATTAACGCCGATCGAGGCCGCCTCGAGCATCAGGTTCATCATATCGCGGTCGAAAGGCTCGGTCTCTGCGGTGCCCTGAATCTCGACGAATCGCCCGTCGCCGGTCCTCACGACGTTCATGTCTACTTCGGCCGCCGAATCTTCGCCGTAATCGAGATCGAGTAGGACGCGCTCTCCGACCACACCCACGCTGACCGCCGCGACATAATCGCGCAGCGGGGGGCGCGCGATCTTTCCCGCCTCCATGAATCTGTTCAAGGCAAGCGCGAGCGCGACGAAGCCGCCGGTGATCGAGGCCGTGCGCGTCCCGCCGTCGGCCTGGATCACGTCGCAATCGATGGTCACTGAGCGTTCGCCGAGGGCGGCCATGTCTACGATCGAGCGCAAGCTGCGCCCGATCAGACGTTGGATCTCGTGCGTGCGCCCCGAAGGGCCGCCCCGGCCCGTTTCTCGCGGCGTGCGGTATTCGGTCGCGCGCGGCAGCATCGCGTATTCCGCCGTGATCCATCCCACGCCCTTGTTTTTCAAGAACGACGGCACTTTCTCTTCGACCGTGGCCGTGCATAATATGCGCGTTTCGCCCATCTCAATCAGCGCCGCCCCTTCGGCATGTTTCGTGTATCCGGTCATTATTCGCACGGGGCGTAAATCAAGCTGTTGGCGCCCGTCCTTACGCGAGTCATTCTGGTTCGAGTTTGTCATTTCCCCATACTTCCACAGCCTCAAGATGATCTAGAGGCTCTTCCAAAATCCTTTCCGCAATCCGGTGGAACCTGCCCGCCGCGTCTGTCACGTAAAATCGGCTTGCCCCCGCGTTCGTCGATTCTGCCGTTGGCTTTAAAGGATGATTTAATAGTCCGTGTCTTTTCAGCAATTCCGCCGTCTCTTCCGCAGTGGCTTCGGCGGAATCGACCAGAGCGACGCTCACTCCGTCCGTCGTCCCGATTGTGGACTTGATCACTGATTTTAGCAAAGGATAATGCGTGCATCCGAGCACCAGAGTGTCAA
>Ga0154003_1000570_pt1 | contig 11612 bp, 11 predicted proteins | sample TSFL087MetaG_FD_104679 | JGI IMG/M metagenome (GOLD analysis project Ga0154003, IMG submission 104679) | Attine ant fungus gardens microbial communities from Florida, USA - TSFL087 MetaG | ecosystem: Host-associated > Fungi > Mycelium > Unclassified | place: USA: Florida, Lake Talquin State...
GAATGAACACGAATATTCACGAATGGCGGATACTCAAGATCAAGATAGAGATTCGTGTTCATTCGTGTTCATTCGTGGCTAAAATGGAGCGGCTGAACACACATACCGAAATTGCTATAAGTCCTGACTTTTACAAGTTAGATTCGTGGCCGATCTCTTCAAGGTTGCCGCTTGAACTGAAGTGACGCTAAGTATTTTTGTGTCCCAGCATATTTTTGCAACACAACCGAAAATTGCGTTGTTCTCAATCATGTGCTTGGATGATCTCCGGCGCCTACACTTAGCCCCCCAGCCTGAACCACCCATGCACTCGAAGCTCGAATTCCGCTACGTGAAAATCGCAGTTTTGGCAACGAATCTCCTTCTTAGATATATTCAGTGGGGATTGGCAATTATGGCTAGGGCACTTCCGTGTGAGTAAGGCTGTCTCAACATCCTCGTAGCGACGCTTCACTACGCAGGCGTCCTGGTAGTTCTGAGTAAGGCCATAAACAATCCTCCCGGTGAGGGCAGTCGTCACTGTTGCTTGTATGGCGGGGCGGTTACAAAACATCACAACTTGCGCCTCTAAGCTAGGATTTGGGTCAGGATTGGGACTGGTTCGGGGAAGCAGCTCATCGTTTAAGTAGGCCTCAACAAGCTCATACCCCTTTTGACCGTTCTTCGCGAGGCCATAAACATTCAACGAGCCGCTGACGCCTATCGCTGCCACTTGCACGACAGGGTTGTTATTATAACGCTTCGCGAGTTTATTCGCGGCGGCATCGACAAGACCTATCACTACTACCTTCGCGGCCTCTTGCATGATCTCTTGCACGTCTTCATCTTTAAAAAGTGCTGTCAACCGCGACCACCAACCAGAATTATCGGAACCGCTTGCTGCCATTTGACACCTCCAGTTTGTTCATTAAAGACGACCCACGAGAACGATTCGCACAAATTTCTCCACTTTGCTAATCGTAGGTTACTACAGATGAGCACGAACAGCAGAAATAATACTATAGCCATACTATAAGCAATGATTTGTCACCAAACCGGCAATTTGTTATCGTTTTAAAGACTTGCCTGAATCGATGCTTCGCTGGTTTAGGATCAAGTTGCTAATTACAGCCGACTCAATATTTACAGAATCCGTGTAGAAAATTGTGCGGATCGTTCTCATGGGTCTTCTTGGAAGGATCTTTACTCTACCCTCCCAAGATAAACATCGTCCGAAGACCTTATTTTCAATTCCTCCGAGATTTGAGGCTTGGTAAGGAGGCTGAATGCTGAGTCTCCTTCCCTAGAATGCTTATACTATCCACTCCCTTACTCTGCTCAGCTGCCTGAAATACCAATCTTGAGGGGGCCAGAGGTCTCATCGTCTCCTCAAGAAAATGCGACAGCGGACAAATGTGGAGACCGCATTTTACATGATGAAGGGCCCGAAGCAAAGAGATTTGTTAACGCGATACTTGATGAGATGCTTGCGGCGGCTGATGGCGACCATCGATCGCCTGAATAGCAGATACAGCCGCAATACGGCGCGCTGCGAAATTCCCGTGCCGACGGACCATGGAGACCGAAAAAAACGGGGGAGCTATAAGGACAGGAGGGGGTGATGGCAACATCATCTCCTTACCCGTCACAATGGACACCAACGCACAGGTGAATCCGCTAACGGAATTGTTTCTCAAGCAGCTTGTAAGTAAAAAGGAAAGAGTCGTAATAGCCTGCTTCAGCAGCGCAGCTGTGATGTAGAATGGCAGTAATTTGTTATTGAGATTGTCGACTGGCAAAGCCAAATGACTTGTGGAGAGCTCTGGCTGTTACTGGACCAGCAGCGGGAGCGCAGAGAGTTTGATAAAATGAAGAGGTCTCTTGATGATCACTATCGAGCGTTCTTCAATGATTGACGTCCTCAGCCTGGAAGCGTGATGAAGAGCCGAAATAGATGAGAAGAGATTGAGTCTTGAGAAGGGGGCGATTTATATGACTTAGTGTGGAACAACAATGCAACCTTAACGTGATTCGGTGTAATGCCGTTTATGGGGCTCTTCGCGCTTCCGGCGGAAAGAGGGCCCATGAGCGACACAAGACCTTGTAAGAACTTTCAGGAAGGTAACTATTCAGAAAGTTGCAAGAGATGGATTGAAGACGACCGCCCGAAGTGGGCGAAGTATTGTAAGGCTTGCGGGATAAGCCGCAGCAGAGAATGGAAACGCGAGAATCCAGAGCGCGTCAAACTTTATGGTAATGACGAGGCCGCAATGGCTTGGCGTGAAAATCAAAACTGGAATCAGTACGTACAGGGCTGGCGTGAACTCCATCGTGAGAGGAGCCGTGAGCAGACGAGGCGCGCTGTACGAGCTTATCGGGAGCGAAAGCGCCGAAGAGAAGAAGGCGCCTTCGCAAATGCATCTTCCGATGGGGGGGAGGAGACATCCCCCCATCAATCATTTGAGAATGGTTTGCTGCCTTCCCAACACCTTGCGCAAACTGCTGTCAAAGAGACGAGAACAACAGAACCCATCATGGAGATGGCGTTCAGATTGAAAGAAAGCGCAGCCGCTGCACGACATCGGCGTTGGCTGGAAGTTTCCATCGCTTCGGGTTTGATGGTCGTTGTGCTGGCCACAACCGCAACTTGTCTCTACGTCAGCTTTTCAAGTCGCTTTGCCCCTGAAGAGAAGAAGTACGCCAACTCAATCATTCAATATATGGTGGTTGGCCTCGTCGGTTTTTTCACAGGGAAAGCGACGACCAAGAACAACTCGCCGCCTTCGGAATAGCCTGTTGTCCTTCGCCAAAACCTCATCCCGACGCCAAATGCCTCACATTACTCTCATTCCAGTTAACATGTTATATCCGGTTTTCCCAAATTATTGAAACTAGGGGCGGATGAGGTTTTGGCGAAGGACAGGGCAAAAGTGAGGGTTTTTCAGCATTCGTGATTCTCAGCCAATCCGACAACGAACCAGCCGATCTCCGCTATGAAGAGCGGGTCCTCCGCCCACCCGCGCACGACATCGGGTGTGACGCTGGCGGGTTCTGGTACACCGAACACCGATTCAGTCCGGTTTCTGCTCTATGTTTCGAACACTCCAACCGTCCTCCAGGAGCGGGACAGTCGCACACGCCGGACCGCCATCCTTGGCAGTTCCTGCGATGCGCGCCTCCAATAAAACGCCTGATTTTGACAGCGCCTCTTCTATCAATTCCCAGGTGATACCCGAAAGCGGTACCTTGGCGCGCCTCGACCAACAGGAATCCGAATGTCCCGCATAGGTTCCAGAGTTGATATAGATGAATCTGCCGCCTGTAGGGCCTTGCACAAACTGGCCGCGAAAATTCGGTGGTCCATCAGTCCGGTTGTTGGCAATGTTCACAGTGAAATCAAAAGAGACGTTTTCTCCCGAATCGGAAGTAGGCGGAACAAGATCGTCTTTGCCTTGCTGCAAACAAAGCTGCACGCCAGGTGGAGGCTTAATCAGCGTAATGCGTAGCGGAAGCGAACGAATCATCTTTGACATATTCGTAGTTGAAATAGTAATGGCGGGCGCTTTCGCTCCCGCCGATTCAGCAGCGTCCTCAGCCATTAGGGTATACCGCTGCCAGTTGCATGAATTATACCTCAATCCAATTTAGGCGGCTACTTTGATTGTAAAAGCAAGCGCTCAAGCAAAGGCAGCCAGCAAAATTAATTTGAAGTTCCCTTATTAAAATTTTTGACTTCGCGGGCGGCGCTGGGACGGCGCATTCATAAACCAGCATTGACAGCTTTATTTCCCGCAACTACGTTACACACATAATTTTATCAGGGCGTTCAATAATCGTGTCGTCGCGAAAGAACGCTCGAACGATAGGAACGTCGCGCTCTCAGACAACAACTGTGTCATTGAACTCGATCCGAATGTCGCCGAGGCTTTTAATAACCGTGGCAGTCTGCGAAAGTTGATTGGCGAGCTTCGCGTAGCGCTGAAGGACATCGACCGCGTCCTCGAACTTAACTCGCGCTTTGCCGATGCTTATAACAACCGCGGCAGCGTCCGACACATCAACGGTGACCTGAAAGGCGCTGCATCTGACTATAGCTCGGCTGTCCGGCAGGCGCGGCGCAGGTCGCTCGAATAAACGGCGTCTAGCCGGGCGGAAGACAGTTTCTCCGCAAGGCGCCGCCGGTTACAACTCACCTAGGACTCGTGGTCATTGAGGAACGGCGCCCGGTGGTTGTCGCCCAGTAATCAATCCATCTTTCTCGAATCCCGTTGGCGCGCTCAATCAACTCCTTGCTCGGCTTGGCCCCATGTTCAACGATCACCACAATGCCGGTGTTGAACTTCTTCTGCGCGTGATCTACATCGGGCATGCGCGGCCCCTCTGCTGCGATCACATCCTTGATGCTCACTTTCGTCCGGTCGGCCTTGAAGATGGGGTGGCCGTTTGAATCTTTTCCGACCGTAGCCAGATTCCTCAAGATGAAGAAGTCAGGCGCTTCAGTCGGAGCAATCAAGCCCATGAGGTAGAGGTCAAGGTACGACCAACCTGTAGCCGGAACATAGTAGTCATCATCGAGCTGGGTATACGTGCCATCGAAATTGTCCTGCCAGACTCCACCGCCCATCGCCGACGCTTCCGTGGGTCGTTGATAGGGAAAGGCTACAGGCGCGTGCAACCCTCTGGCCCAGTGCGTGGGGCCGAGAGGGATTATCTCGCCAGTCACTTTCGCCGAAACGAAGGCCGACCAGCGGTGGCCCATCTCATGCGCAAGCTGCGACATGGCATAGTTGTACGGCAATAGCTTCCCATCAAATGACCGCCTGCCGAGTTGTTGATTGTAGAACGCGACGTTGCGGTTACTGGAGTCCGTCGTTCCATCGGGCGGTCGTTCCTGCATTTGATTGGAGCCGACGTAGACCGGCTGCACGAACTGCCACTGAAACCTGCCTGAGCTACAGTAACTCTCCAATCCTCTTTGCGTCGCGCCGATTCCGGTCACCGCGCCGCCCGCCGGGCCGCCACCCAGAGGGCCAGTGCTGGGTGTTCCCGCCTCCTGATTGTCCACACGGAAGTCGGAGTAATACGCCAGAAAATCGAATTTGTCGCCCAGAGCCTTGATGACCGTGCAAGTCAGATCTCTTGGATTGGGCAAGGCCAGGTAGTGAAACGATTCGTAGATCAATGCGAACGGGCCATCCTGCTTCTTCACCGAGGAGAGGTCTACCTCGGGGCTACGGATTCCGGCCAGCGTCACAGGACACGGCGGAATTTGGTCTACAGTCGCAGGTGGGGCGCCCGGAGTTTGGACATCAGCTATGATTGCAATCTGCTCCCCAGCCCTGAAAGCCGCAGGCAGCATACCTTGCAGCGAGAGTGTGTTTCCGCTCGTCTTCACGACCGGAAAAACGCCAGGACCGGTGGCAATGTACCGAGCCGCGCCGCCACGACCGGCGCCACGACCGCCGGGGCCAACTCCTCGAATCGTCCAGATGGCGTCGGGGCGGGAGCTTTCCACACTCGTGGGAGGCGGTTTGCGCTTATCGAAAGCAACCCGGTATGTAAGGCCAACCAACTCTGGATCGCCTTCCGGCAAGACAGGGCCGCGCATCTCTAACGTGACCTTCAAGAAGAGGCCGTCCACCACCGTTACTTTCATACCCTTAAGATCGAGGCCCGCGGCGGCAGCCGACTCCTTCTCGTCTCTGATCTGCGCGAGTTCTTTTTCCGAGCCAGTCGTGACCAGCGGGTAGAGGCCGACAATCGCGTCCTTCGCGGCTACCTGATCGTATGACAATTCAATCGTCCCATCTTTCCACAGCGCCGCCTGAAAGCGGTTGACCGTCGGAACCCAGGCGAAGTCCTGAATCCCGCCCACCGGCTCGGTCAGGCTCCAGGTGAGTAAAACCCGGTCAGTTAATTCCTTCACGTAGCGAGCGCCGGTCATGCGTGGCTTGAAGAACACACAGATCGCCGGGACCCTGTTGATTAGCGAACGCGAGGCCTCTTGCAATTGAGCGAATCGGTCAATGACAACGCCACCGCCGCGGCCACTAGCAGCGGAGCCTTCACCGCCGCTAACTTGTACTGCGCCGAAGCTGATTGATCCGGTCGCGCCTACGGAAAGCGATTCCCAATTCTTGCCGGAAAAAGGAAACGCAAAATTGCGTAACGGCGCCTGGGCGCCGGTGAGCGCGGAGCCGAATTCAGGGTCCCACTTGAGCGCTACATTCTCCGCGCGATAGCCAGCCCCTTCCGGTGTGAAACGCAATGTGCGCCCGACGAGGTCGAACAAGTTGGCTTTCCCGAGGACACCTTCATCCAGGGTCATGACGATCAGGTTTTCTTGCGTTCTGATCGCGCCGATTGACCGTCCCGGCCCCTGCCGCCCTTGCGTCTGCGCGAGAGGGGGCTGCAAATAGACTCCGCAGAAGGACAACAGAACGCCGATCGCCATCAGTCCTCCGCTGGTTAAGTAAAACCGACTGTTCTTCTTCATAGCATCTCCTCAGCTGCGATTTGCAAGCATTCAGGCCTGCCGGACGCGCTACGACAAGTAGTCAGGCCGCTTCCTGGAAAAAGCTGGAACGACGTCTTCACCGTGATCTAGCGACGCAAACTGATAATCTGCGTGCCGGGTTAGTAAGGCATTGAGTGAAGCCCGGCGTCTTGTATGCTTATAAGCTGACTTGTACCAGCTTAACCCGCGAAGTTCGCACTTCACTTAGCGCTGTTTTTCCAGAGACTTCGTGTCCTTTCAGCAAAAAAGCACAGGCCGGAAAAATCATCGATCAAGGCATTGTCTCCTGAGGAAATGTAAACTCCGTGCTTCCGGGATTGACACTCATCTGGTGATAGATGTGGCTGATACTGTCCATTGCACAGCCTGTTTATCAAGACTCAAGTTATGCCTGTACTCCGCGTAACCGTTCTGCTCGGGTCAATAGAACATTTTGGCGCGGTAGACATCTCTATGTAACTAGTCTAACTTGGCTCCGCTCTGTGGCTGGAGGAAGACCCCTCCGAACCTCGGATTGGCGCTGTATGATTGGCGCAGCGTTCAATTTACCCGCAAACCTATCACCCCGGCGTGAGCGATCCATCCAAGGCCCTTGCTGTAGAGGTCAGTGAAGGCGCGGAAACAGCGGGTGACGACATTCTCATTGCTGCGGCGATGAAGACCTATAATATCAAGGGGCGCGCCGTGAACGCCGAGACTGGCAATCCGGTCGAGGGGACTGCAATCCACTACACCGGGTACGGGAAGGGGGTGTCCAGTTCACGATGTATGAGTGGTGTGTAGATGTATATCAGGAGGGCGGAGCTTCGTTCCGTGTCCGCCGGGGCGGCGATTGGCGCGGCGGCGCTGTGTATTGCCGGTCGGCGCTTCGCAGCAGTTGTCCACTCGGCTGCCGCTACGCCTTTCTCGGCTTCCGCCTCTCCAGGACGGCCAAGTGACGCTTGGCGCTCACCAGGCGGCGGCCCGGTGAACTCGGCCCGTTAGGCCGGCCAAGGCTCGCGATGATTCGGAGGAATGCTGCATGAAAGCTGTGTCGCCCACGATCGAACTGGTTATGACGGCTGTACTCTCGCTCGGTGTGTTTGCGGGATCAGTTGAAGCGCAAGGTTCCGACCAAGGTCGTCGGATGACTTCTGGCTGGCGAAAGTCGGTCGTCGAGGGGGTCTCCGTCCAGCTCGTCCAGGCCTATTTCGATCGTGCGGTCGCGGAGAGAATCGCGGCTCATGTGCGCCAGCGGCTCAGCGCCGGAGCGTACGAAACGTTGGAGGACCCGGCCGAGTTCGCGCGGCTGTTGACCGCGCACCTCCGCGAAGTGAACGGCGACCTTCATCTAAGCGTCCGCTTCAGCCCGGAACCAATTCCTGAGCGGCGGACACCATCGGAACCGACAGCTGAGGAGATTGCGCGTCAGCGTGACCGTGCGGTGACGGCCAACTTCGGCTTCACTGAGCTCCGGCTGTTCCGCGCAAACATCGGGTACATCCGATTCGATGCGTTCCATCCGCTTCGCTGGAGCGAGGCGACTCTTGTGACAGCTCTGGCGTTCCTTCGAGGCGCCTCCGCCCTCATCCTTGATCTGCGCTACAACACGGGCGGCGAGGCGGACATGTCGGATCGCCTCGCCGAAGAACTGTTGCGTCGCGATGCGGGGACTACGTTCATTCTGACGAGCGGCGCGACGGCCTCAGCGGCTGAGGCCGTCGCGTACAAGTTGCGACAACGAAGGGGCGCGACGCTCATCGGGGAAAAAACCATGGGCGCCGGCAACGCCGGGACCATGCGTCGTGTCGACGCGCATTTCGAGGTCTTCGTTCCGGTCATTCACACGGCTTGGGATGGCGTCGGAGTCACGCCACATATCGCAGTGGCGCCCGAGGCGGCCGTCGAGCGCGCTCAGGAGATCGCGGCGGAGCGGCTCGCCGAGCGGGTGCAGAATCAGCAGGACCGGGAGGGGCTTAGGTACCTAGCAGAGGCTGCCCGTTTTCGAGCAGACGCGATTTTGCTTGCGAGCCGCGAGGCGGCGTTCGATGCGGCAGAGGCGCGTGACGTCAGCGGGCGATACCGGTACCCGAACTCTGTACTCCGTGTCTGGGTCGAGGCGGAACGCCTGATCGCCCAAGTCGAAGGCCGCGCCCGGCGGTATACGTTCACGCGGCGGAATGACGGGAGCTATTTCGCCGCCGCTGATCGCGTTGTCATGCGATTTTTCAAAGATGAGACGGGGCAGGTCATAGCGCTGGACTGGTTCGAGGGCGGGCGTTCGTCACCAGCGAGACGCATTCGCTGATTCCGATTGGGCCGGCCTAAGTGGTCGGGTAAGAGATTGATGTTGCCATAAGTTTTGCGAAAGGGGCCTGTCGGCTTATAGCCGACAGGGGAATTTCGCATCGCGCGGAGTGAAACCTAGCGCGATCCCCTCTTGAAATTCCGCGTTGGCTGGGCGCAAAGTATTTAACGACCTGTTAAGATAGTTTCCGCGAACGCGTCCGCAACACCGAAGCCTCAACGCCCACCGAGGCGAGTGATCGCGATGTTCTTCTGACGCGATCCGATGATCTGGAGGCGTTAATCGGCCTTTGGCCTGAGTTCGAGAAAGAGTTTGGTCGCGGAGTAGCCTAACACACGTTACACCGAAGCGGCGGCCAGGTGAACAGGGTCGTTCTGCGGGCGATGGAATGGGATCGCACACCAATCGGCGGACTATCGCCAGGCGATCTGGAGGACGAGCATGAGCGAGCAGGGTTGGCATGATTTCCTCGACGCCGAGGGTGTGGATGACTGGGTCGTGTTGCACGGCGGCGCGGCTGCTGTATTTCGCGTCGCGTCGCTGAGCGAGGCGGCGCGCTTGGCCGAAGCGGTTGCGAAGGCGCCTGGGATTGCGGGCGCCGGGGTGCTGCTAACTCTCGCAGATGCTAGCTTGACCGTCCGGCTGAGCCGCGACATCTGGAACCTCGAAGGATGCCACGTCCAACTCGCGCGTGCCGTTTCGGCGGTTGCACGGGAACACGGTGCGGCGCCCGATCGTGGGGCTGTCCAGGAAGTGCAGGTCGCCATCGCGGCGAAGCGTGACGCGATTGACATCGGCTTTTGGCGCGCCGTCCTCGGCTACACCCCAATGGCCGAGGACAATGCGGTCGACCCCCTTGGACACGGATCGACCGTCTGGATGCAAGAGCTCGACCAGGCCAAGCCATTGAGCCACGCGATGCACATCGACGTGTCTGTCGCGCGCGAGCAGGTTAAAGCGCGGCTTGAGGCGGCGGTGGCTGCGGGCGGTCGTATCGTCGACGGGTCGCATGCGCCATCGCACTGGACACTCGCCGACCGCGCGGGCAACCGCGTTTGCATTTGCGCGTGGCCAGATGGTTCACCCAGCGACCGTTAGACGGCCCCGTGTACCCGAACATCCGTGTCCCTTCGGCAGAATGGCGTAGGGACAGGTTTTGTCATGGCCGACGCCATTCTGCCGAAGGGGCGCCAAAAAACGGGTGGTTTGTGGCCAAGACTGATAGACTTCCCCACCCATCTCATACCGGGAGTCTGCTGTGGCCGAATCCGATCAATTCAACTGGCGTCATTACCAGGGCGAAATCATCCTTCTCTGCATACGCTGGTATCTGCGTTATGATCTCAGCTATCGCGACTGAAAACGCTCAGCCGCGTCGCTCCGGCGCCGGTCGTGTCGCGCGCCAGGATGCGGGCTACGCTCGCTACTTGGAAGCGCTGCGGAATGGTGTAGATGAACAATAAAGTTCTTTCCTGAAACGGCCATAAGTTCATTTCGAAGAGGTCGCGCGACCGCTTTAGAAGTTAACCTTCATCGCCATCTGTCCGAGGCGCGCGCCTGAACGCGGGCCGTTGGCCACGCCGAAACGACCGGTAGTCGGATTGGTATCCAACACATTCGGGCGGGGCGCCGCCGCCAGGCCAGCGGTCACCCCGAAATTCGTGCGATTGAAGATGTTGAAGAGCTCGCCACGAATTTCGATGTTCACGGTCTCCGTGATTCGTGTTCGTTTGATCAAGCCCATGTTTTCACTATACACATTGGGATCACGCAGCTCGTTGATGTAGAGCGGCGCTGAACCGAGTTCATAAGTCCCTGGAATCGTGAAGAAGTCGGTCGTCCACCAACGTTTGGTCAGGTCGCGGGGGTCGAGATCACCACGGCTGACATTTGTGCGGATCGGTTTGCCATTGACAATATTCACACGCTTGCGGCCATACTCAAATCCCCATTGCGGATAGGTGTAAGGAGCGTTGAGGAGCGCCAGCGCGCCACTGGAATAGCTGCCAGTGAAACTTATGGTCCAGCCTCCCAGAATGTTGTTTAGTATGCCATTTCCCATTTGGAACCGCTGGCCCTTGCCAAACGGCAGGTCCACAACCGCGACAAAGTTGGCGACATGTGGGAGGTCAATGTATTGAAGGCTCTTGTTGAGCTCGATCGCACGCGGATCATACGGACGGTCGGTCTTCGCGTTACGGTTGGACGCGTCGCCGCTGGTCTGTGTGCCTGACGCGTCGGTCAGAGCTTTCGACCAGGTGTAGTTACCTTCCATCGTCACCCAGCCGAACCGACGATCCAGTTTTAGCTGCAACGAGTCATACCAAGAATTGCCGATCGGGTTGTAAAGATTGTTGACTGGGCCGTTGATGTGCGGATAGGGACGCAGAGCGCGCGCGAGCGTAGCGCCATTACCCCAGTCGGCGATGAAATTGGCATAGGGTATTTTGTAGCCAGCCGCCACCACTGCCGGATCGTCAATCCGCTTGTTGAGCAGGTCGCCCAACACATAGTGTTTCGGATCGAGCTGGTTCAATGGCTGATGGCTCGATGAGAGCCGCGTGCCGCGGGCGCCGATGTAAGCGACCTCTCCCACCAGCTTGAACGGCAGATCGCGCTGAATGTTTATGCTCCAATTCTGGAAGCGCGGCGCGGCGCCAGACTTCGGTGTGATGTACCAGATGTCATCCGCCGCGTTGCCAGCCGACGGGCTGATAATGGGCGGTGCGAGGAAGTTGGAGGGCGGCGCAAAACCGTTGTCCCATTGCAACGCCGCGCCAGTCGTCGAAGGCCGCGACAGACCGGCCGTGTTGGAATAACCGTTCTGGC
>Ga0154003_1000571_pt1 | contig 11604 bp, 4 predicted proteins | sample TSFL087MetaG_FD_104679 | JGI IMG/M metagenome (GOLD analysis project Ga0154003, IMG submission 104679) | Attine ant fungus gardens microbial communities from Florida, USA - TSFL087 MetaG | ecosystem: Host-associated > Fungi > Mycelium > Unclassified | place: USA: Florida, Lake Talquin State...
CGACGGCAAACAGAGTTTGCTCGTGAAGCGAATCCTCGGCGAAGGCGCCGAGGCGCGCATGCCGATGGGCGGCGCCCCGCTTACGCCAGCGCAGATCACCCTGATCCGTCGTTGGATCGATGAGGGGGCTGACTGGCCTGAAAACGAGCAATCCGCAATCCGCAATCCGCAATCCGCAATCAAACATTGGGCCTACGTAAAACCGGTTCGGCTCGCATTGCCGCGCGTCAAAAATCAATCCTGGGTTCGCAATCCGATTGACGCTTTCATTCTCGCCCGATTGGAGAAAGAAGGTCTGAAACCTTCGCCCGAAGCGGATAAGGCCACGCTACTTCGCCGCGTCTATCTGGACGTGATCGGGTTGCCGCCGAGCGTTAAAGAGGTCGATGAATTTATGGCCGACACGTCGCCGGACGCTTATGAAAAAATCGTCGACCGTTTGCTCGCCTCCGAGCGTTACGGCGAGCGGTGGGCGCGGCCGTGGCTCGATCTGGCGCGCTACGCCGACTCGAACGGCTACGAGAAAGACAACCTGCGGGTGGCGTGGAAATACCGAGACTGGGTGATAGACGCTCTCAACAAAGACCTGCCGTTCGATCAGTTCACCGTCGAACAGATCGCTGGCGACATGCTCCCCTCTGCGACCATTGATCAGAAGATCGCCACCGGCTTCCACCGCAACACGATGCTCAACCAGGAGGGCGGGATCGATCCGGAGGAGAACCGGTTCGAGACCTTGATCGATCGCGTCAACACGACGGCGACCGTCTGGCTGGGTAGCACTATCGCCTGCGCGCAGTGCCACAACCACAAATACGACCCATTCTCGCAGAAGGACTATTACCGGCTGATGGCCTTCTTAGACAACGCCGACTATCAGATCATCGGCGGCGGAAGTGAGCGCTACGTCCTGGAACCGCAGATCAGCCTGCCGACACCCGAGCAGGAAGAGAGGCGCAAAGCGCTCGACGCCGAAATCAAACAGACCGAGGTCAAGCTCAACACGCGGGCGCCTGAACTCGACGCCGAGGAGGCCAAATGGGAGCGTGATATGCTCGACGAGCAGAACAAATGGACTACGCTCGATCTGATCAAGCTCGAATCCACAGGCGGCTCGACATTGAAGAAGTTGGACGACAAATCAGCGCTTGTGAGCGGCGCGGCGCCTGAGCGCGACGTTTACGTCGTCACGGCCAAACCCGGCCTGAAGAACATCACCGCCGTGCGCGTCGAAGCGATGATCGACGCCAGCCTGCCCAAAGGCGGGCCCGGGCGCGACCCTTACGGCAACTTCCTGCTCACCGGAATCGAAGCCGTAGTCGCGTCGACGCCTTCTGCGGGATCGGATGCGGAACCACGGGGAATCAACTTTAAAAACGCCTTCGTCGACGATCAAGCTTACGGGATCAATACCAGGGCGCTCTTCGGCAAAGAGCCAGGCGACGTCGCCACCGACACTCCGTCGGGGTGGTTCGTCAACGCGACTAACGACCAAGCCGAGAGGCTCCCGCGCCAGGGAGTCTTCGTGGCCGAAAATCCATTCGACGCCGACTCAGACGCCACGCTGACTATCAGGCTGAAATATCTGGGCGGTTCGCTCAACCAGGCCATGGGCCGGTTCCGCCTTTCGGTCACGACAATCGACGAGCCAAGGCGCATAGTGAGCGTCCCGGCGCGGTTGCGCGCGATTCTTTCGATTCCTCCTTCTGAACGCTCGCAAAAACAGAAAGAGGATTTATACGCGCAATTCCGCTCCGCATCGGCGCTGCTCAAAACCGACCGCGACCGCCTGGAAAAATTGAGGGGCGAGATGAGGGCGCTGAACATCACCACTGCGCTGGTGATGCAGGAGCGGCCCGGTTACGAACGCCCGTCGACCTTTTTCCACGAACGCGGCAGTTTTTTGAACAAAGGCGAAAAGGTCTTCGCCGCGACTCCCGTCGTGTTGCCGCCGATTCCCGAAAGCGCGCCGATCAACAGGCTGGGGTTGGCCCGCTGGTTGGTCGACGAAAACAACCCGCTCACCGCCCGCGTGACAGTCAATCGATTCTGGGAGCAGATTTTCGGTCGCGGCATGGTCGAGACCAGCGAAGATTTCGGAACGCAGGGCGAGCGTCCCTCGAATCAAGAACTGCTCGATTGGCTGGCGGTCGAGTTTATGAATCCGACGTGGAACGCCGACGGGGCGACTCACGCGATGGGCGACGGGACGAATCCGCAATCCCAGAGTCCCAATCCACAATCAAGGGGTTGGAGCATGAAGAGTCTCGTTCGATTGATCGTGACTTCGTCTACGTATCGCCAGTCGTCCGCGACGACCCCGGCGCTGCTAGAAAAAGACCCATACAATCGATTGCTGGCGCGCGGCCCCCGTTTCCGAATGGAGGCCGAGATGATCCGCGACGTGACGCTCGCCGCGAGCGGACTGCTCAGCCGCAAGCTGGGCGGCCCGAGCGTCTTCCCCCTGCAACCCGAAGGCGTCTGGAAATCGCCGTACAGCAACGAGAGATGGACGGTGAGCAATGGCGAAGACCGGTTCCGCCGCAGCCTCTACACGTTCGTCCGCCGATCCTCGCCCCACCCCGCGATGATGACATTCGACGCGACCAGTCGCGAATATTGCGCCGTGAGGCGCGTGCGCACCAACACGCCGTTGCAGGCGTTAACGACGCTCAACGACGAAGCCGCGATGGAGGCTGCGCGCGCGTTGGCTAAGCGGATGATCGATGAGGGCGGCGACGATCTGAAGGCCCGAATTTTTTACGGCTTCCGCGTCTGCGTGGCTCGGACTCCGAAGGAGAAAGAGGTCGAACGACTCATGGCTCTGTATCGGCTGCAAATGGACAGCTTCGCAGCGAACGCTGCGGAGGCCGGGAAGATCGCCAGAAACCATTCGACCCGAGCGACCGCGGCCGAGTTCGCGGCGTGGACTATGGTGGCCAATGTGTTGCTGAATCTGGACGAGACGTTAACAAAGGAATGAGGCGATGGCCCGCAAAAGAAGTAAATGAGAACACGTGAGGTCGGTACAGTACCGCGCGCGTAAGCAAGCGGCCGACCAATGAATCCGCCGCTTGCTTACGCGCGCGGTACTGTACCGGCGTCCGAAACGGAGGCGCAGAATGAACAAAACAGATCACCCGGCCACGAACCGCCGGTCTTTCCTCAAAGGTTTCGCCGGAGGCGCGGCGGCGCTCTCGGTCTTTCCATCAACCGGCTCCGCCAAGGCGCTTCTGAGCGCGGCCGGCCGTCTCGGCCCCGCCGACATGGGGAGCGAGCATTTCTGGCGGCTGGTGAAAGAGCAATTCGCGATCAGGCCGGGGATGATACTGCTCAACGCGGCGAACCTCTGCCCGTCGCCGCATATGGTCAGAGACAGGGTTTTTCGACTGACTGAGGACGTTGACGGCGACGTCTCCTTCCAGAACCGCGCGAAGTTCAACGGGCTGCTGGAGGAATCGCGCCGGAAGCTGGCGGCTTTTATGGGCGCTTCGGAGAACGAGATCGCCGTCGTCAGAAACACGAGTGAAGCGAACAACTTCATCGTCAGCGGCCTTGACTTGAAGGCAGGCGACGAAGTGATTGTCTTCGACCAAAATCACCCGACCAACAACGTAGCCTGGGATGTGCGAGCCGCCCGCATCGGTTTCACCGTGAAGCGCGTCGGCGTTCCGCAAATCCCGAACGACGCCGAAGAGATATTGAAAGTTTTCCGCGCGGCGATCACGTCCAAAACCAGGGTAATCTCTTTCACCGACGTCTCCAACACGACCGGCGTGAGAATGCCGAGCAGAGAGTTATGCCGGACGGCGCGTGAGCGCGGCGTCTACACGCACGTGGACGGCGCGCAGACTTTCGGCGCGATCCCGCTCAACCTGCGCGAGATGGGTTGCGATTCTTATTCCGCCAGCGCGCACAAATGGTTCATGGGGCCGAAGGAAGCGGGCGCGCTCTACATCAGGCAAGAGCGCGTCGCCGAAATCTGGCCGAGCGTGGTCGGCGTGGGATGGGGAGCCAAGGTCGAAACTGCGGCGCGCGGCGCGCGAAAATTCGAGACGCTGGGCCAGCGCGATGACGCCGCCGTGTCGGCGATGGGAACCACTGTAGACTTCCATGACTTGATCGGACGCGAACGGATCGAGGCTCGCATCCGCGAACTGGCCGCGGCCTTGAAAGAAGGCGTCAGCAAGATTCCCGGCGCAAAACTGCGCACCAGCGCCAAGCCGGAGTTGAGCGCAGGCGTATGCGTGGTAGGCTTTGACGGAAAAGATAACCAGAAGCTTTATGAGGCCCTTTATGCCAAGCACGGCGTCGCCGGAGCGGCGACGGGCGGTCTTCGACTGTGCCCGCACATCTACAATACACATGAAGAGATTGACCGCACAGTGTCGGCGCTCCATCAGGTGGTTAAGGAGACAGGTCAATTGTGATGAAGCATGCGCACAAAGATGAAGACGGTTAGGCGCCGCAGAGCGCCGCAGGGCGCCACAGGGGATTTAATGATTTCTCTGTGTTCTGCGGCGCCTGTGGCTATTCATCCATGTGAAAACTGCTGTATTGAGCAAAATAGTCTCCGGTGGACAGACGGGCGCTGACCGGGCCGCGCTCGACTGGGCGATCATGCGCGGCGTATCGCACGGAGGCTGGTGTCCGAAAGGCCGCAAGGCCGAGGACGGCGTGATTGATCATCGCTACAGTCTGACCGAAACGCCTTCCGAGGGTTATTCGCAAAGAACCGAATGGAATGTTCGCGACTCGGATGGGACGGCTGTTTTCTCTGTCCGGAGAGAATTGCGGGGCGGCTCCCTCCTGACCGTCGAACTCGCGGGCCGGTACAACAAACCCGTGGTTCACTTGTGCGCGCAGGACGAGGGGACAAATCACGCCCATGAGCTGCGGTCTTTCATTGAGGAGTTCGGAATTTCAGTTCTCAACATCGCCGGCCCCAGGGAGTCCGATGAACCGGGCGTTTACCGATTCGTATCGCGCGTTCTCGATCAGGCGTATAACGACGCGCCGTAAAGGCTGATCGCGCCAACCCGGCGCGGCTGATAGAATGGATGCTAAATGTGAATGACCGAGGGTCGCTTATGAACAAGCAATCAGAACAACTCCGCGACGTCACACGTCGTCACTTCTTCAAGCAAACCGGCTTCGGCATCGGCGCGATGGCGCTCTCGTCGCTGCTCGGCGAGAACGTCTTCGCGGCGCCCGGCTCGCAGCGCGTTCAGCATTTCGCGCCGAAGGCCAAGCGCATTATTTATCTGTTCATGGCCGGCGCGCCCTCGACCCTCGACCTGTTCGACAACAAGCCGGCGCTCCGCAAATACGACGGCCAGCCGTGCCCCGACGAGTACATCAAGGGGGAGCGGTTCGCTTTCATCAAAGGCACGCCGCGATTGCTCGGCTCGCCTTTCGAGTTCAAAAAGCGCGGCCAGTCGGGGCATGAGATGTCGGACCTCCTCCCGAACCTGGCCAGTCACGCGGACGACATCGCGATCATCCGCACGATGCATACGACGCAGTTCAATCACGCGCCCGCGCAGATTTTCATGAACACGGGCCACCAGGTCCCGGGCCGTCCGAGCATGGGGTCGTGGCTGATGTACGGACTCGGGAGCGAGAACAAAGACCTGCCCGGTTTCGTCGTGCTGATCTCCGGCGAGAACAATCCCGACGGGGGCAAGTCGTGCTGGGGGAGCGGATTCCTGCCGACCTTGCATCAGGGAGTCGAGTTCCGCTCGAAAGGCGAACCTGTGCTCTTCGTCAGCAACCCCGACGGCGTGACGAGCGATGCAAGGCGCGCGACTCTCGACGCGCTGAAGGATCTGAATTCGATGCGCCAGGCCGAAGTCGGCGACCCCGAAATCAACACTCGCATCGCCGCTTACGAGATGGCCTATCGAATGCAAACGAGCGTGCCCGAATTGACCGACATCTCGAAAGAGCCTCCGAAGGTCCACGAGATGTATGGCACGCGCCCGGGCCAGACTTCGTTCGCCAACAACTGCCTGCTGGCGCGCCGACTGATCGAACGCGGCGTGCGCTTCGTGCAGCTTTACCACTGGGGCTGGGACACTCACGGCGCCTCGGTCGGCGCGGACATCGTCAGCAAGCTGCCCCGCATCTGCCGCGAGACAGACAAGCCGATTGGGGCGATGTTGACCGAATTGAAAGAGCGCGACCTGCTTAAGGACACGCTCGTCATCTGGGGAGGCGAATTCGGACGCACTCCGATGAACGAAGCTCGCAACGGGTCGAAGCTGCTCGGACGCGACCACCATCCGCGAGCTTTTTGCGTGTGGCTCGCGGGCGGTGGCGTCAAACCTGGCGTGACTGTGGGCGAAACAGACGAGATCGGCTACAACCCCGTGGCCGACCCGGTCAGCGTTCACGACCTGCACGCGACCGTCCTGCATCTGATGGGCATTGATCACACCAGACTAACTTATAAATTCCAGGGTCGCGAATTCCGCCTGACGGACGTCGAGGGTGTTGTCGTGAAAAAGCTGGTGTCGTAAATTGATCCAAATGAGGTTTCATTTGACGACTGAATTTTAGTTGGAGGTTTCAATTATGAAGTTAGCGCTGATGCTTATCTTGCTATTCGCCGCATACAAGTGCTCGGCGGACGCGGCTCAACCACGGTCTTCGGATTTGAAGGGACAATGGAAAATAGAGATCACTTTCGAAGACCAATCCAAGCGTTCGTTGAGTTTCGACGCTGAAAATTCCGGCTCAGGTTCTTTGCTGCTGGAGGCGCGGTCCAACTGGGACGAACCCGCCAAGCCATCTCAAGCAAAATGGACGGTAGGGAGAGAAAGGCGCGTGACGATCTTAGGCCCCGTCGAGTTTCCTATCGGCAATGTCGGACGCGAAACCGGGGTATTGGTTTTCAAAGGCTCCTTTAAATCGGAAAGCAAAATCACCGGAGATTTTGCTTTCTATTCGATGGATCAGGACCCAATGGATCCTAAAGCAACTCCTTCCAAAACTGGAAAATTCGAGGCGACCAGGGTCCGCGCTCAGTGATCGCCCCTGTTGAACTCCAAGCTTACGCAACCGGAAGGCAAACTCTGCCAAAGGCAGCCATCTTGGGATGAGTTTGCCGGACACTTGGTCAGGCCAAGACTATGATTACTCTGAATGGTATCGCAATACGCCATTTTTGAATAAAACCTGCGAAAGAAAAGAAAATATCTTGCCTCTCCAACTTCTTTTTACTATATTCCGATAGTAGTTCAAATAAACACAGTTTTGACCCATATCAGCAATCCTCGGTTTGGACGTATGTGAAAGGCATACACCCGAGTCTCTGTCACTAAACACGCCATTTAAGAAAGCTTTTGACAGTAATATAGAACCGATTGCGATTGCGTATACGGGAAATTGGCGAGATCTCCGCTACTGGGAGTTTTAGCGACTTGGTGTGGCGATCAAAGGGCCTTTTGATCGCCAGCAGCAGGTCGGCGCCACTCCCAGTAGCGTAGCTTTGCCGTCCTGTACACGCATTTGCAAATCGCCATAGGCTTTAGATGGCGCAGTACGGTGAGCGTCAGCCGATAGTTTACCCTCTTGTCATTATCGCTACTGAGTCTATTGAGCGAACCTTTCCCTTTTTATCAATTCACTTCGACGCTTCTTTGCACATCAGTTTCCAGCCGACTAATTGATTGGAAGGCTTTTTCCGTGAGTTTCATGCGAAAGCGAATAAGATCGGCTCTTTTCCAAATGAGACCATTGCCTGACTGTATTTACCTTGATCGTTGGGAGGCGCTACGGTAAGCGCGATCCACGATGAGAGTAACGGCTTCCCCGTGGCGAAACCCTCAAGAGACTAGCCATTGGGCAACAAATAGGAGATATCAAAATGAAGAAGTTTGGTCCCCGTTCGTTCACCCGAGGGCATGCGGCCCTCATTATCGTCTTATCTCTGACTTTCCTGGGTTTGGTTTCCATCTCCAGAAGTTCGGCGCAACAAGGGCCGGAGCTTCATGATAATTACTCACCCGCAAGGGTGCGGTCCGAGAATCTCCAAGGACCCTTCGATTATGAAGATTTCCTGGAGAGGATAGCGAACGGCGAGATTCCGGACCAGAGCGGCGAGGTTGAGGGAATCTCACCTGCCAATTCACTGACCAACAACAACGCCGGCAGCACCGGCACGGCTTTCTTCACTCAGAGCGAGAATACGCTCGTGGCTTTCGGCAATACGGTCGTCGTCGGGTTCAACGACTCGGGATCCAATTCAGGCGGCACCAACAAGTTCACAGGATTCGCGCGCTCGACGGACGGCGGCGCGACCTTCACGGACGGCGGCGCGCTGCCAACCAATCCAAATGGGGACGCAGGCGATCCCGTCATGGCCCGCAACGAGACAACTGGCCGTATATACTTTTCGACACTTCAATTCTCAGGCAGCGGCATCATGGTCTTCCGTTCCGATGACAATGGCGGCACCTGGGCGGCGCCGGTGCAGGGCGCTCCTGGAAAGTCTGGCTTCCAGGACAAGGAGTGGATCACAGTCGACAATTTCGCCGGCGCCGGCAACGGTAACGTCTACCTCGTGGCGCGCGACTTTGGCATAGGGAATGGCATTTACTTTTTCCGCTCAACCGATCATGGGTCCACGTTTGGCCCAAGTGGCGGCACTCTTATCACCCCGGGCGCCCAGGGGGCATTTATCGCTGTCGGTCCCGATCACTCCGTCTATGCGTTCTGGTTTGCGGGCGCAACTATACAAATGCGCAAGTCAACCGACCAGGGGTTGACCTTTGGGGCGCCTGTGATCGTGGCTTCCGGCTTAGTCGGCGGCGTAAATGGCGACCTCGCGCTGACCGGCATCAGGCAGGGGACGACAGTTGCGGCGGGTTTCCGCAGCAGCGAGTTCCCGCACGCCGCCATCAACCCCGTCAACGGGAACATCTATGCCACCTTCGCCAACAATCCGGCCGGCGTAGATAAGGCGGATATTTTCGTCGCGCAATCCACCGACGGAGGCGTCACCTGGGGAGCGCCCATCAGGATCAACGACGATGCGACCACGACCGACCAGTGGCAACCGACGCTGGCGGTCACGCCGGACGGCGCCAATCTTGGCATCTTCTACTACAGCCGTCAGGAAGACCCGGTCAACAATAACCTGTTCAAGTTTTATGGACGCACCGCCAGCATCTCAGGCTCGACACTGAACTTTTCGCCTAGCTTCGCTATCAGCGACGTCGCGTCCTTACCTGAGTTTGGCCGAGACAGCCTGGTTAACGCCACCTACATGGGTGATTATGACCACGCGGTTGGGACTCCGGGAGCTTTCCACGTGGTCTGGTCCGACAATCGCTCTGATCTTCCGGGCGGCGCGCCGCGCAAAGACCCGAACACCTTTTACAAGCGAATCAATCTGACCATATCCGTCACGACCACGGTTCCCGCCGTCGCCAGCGTCATCTCAAATCAGCCGACGGCGTTCACCGTGAACATTTCTGAACCGGCAAACCCGGCTTCATTGCAAGCCGGTGATTTCAGCGTCAACGGGATATCAGCGTCGAGTGTTGACTACACGCCCGGCAGCACGTCGATCTTCTTCACTTTCGGCTCCAGTCCTGTAACGACTCAAGGACTCCAAACCATGAGCGTCCCTGCCGGCGCTTTCACCAGCGCGGCCGCCGGAGATCCGGTGGCGGCGTTCACCGGCACATTCCGGTTCGACACTCTGCTGCTACAGGTGGTAGCGACAGCCCCGCCGGTAGGTGGAGTGTTCACATTGCCCAGTCCATTCACGTACGACGTAACCTTCAATGAGCCAATCAATCCCGCGTCGGTCCAACCCGGCGACTTGCAATTGAGCGGCATCGCCGGCAGTACGGTGACGGCAGCCAGCGTATTGCCCGGCAATACAACTGCGCGCTTCACCCTTAACGTTCCAATTGAAGGAGCGCTCACTGCCAGCATTCCAGCGGGAGCCATCACTGACGCCTTCGGGAATTCCGGAGCGGCATTCACTGGAGGCTATGTCGTAGACATCGGGACCGTGCCTTATCCGACCCCTCTGCTTGCCAAAAACCCCCAGGGGTCGCTGATTTATGACCCGAGCATCAGTGGCAATATTGCCTTTGCGGGCGACACCGATAGTTTCACGCTCGCCATCGATCCCGATCAGACAGTCACCGCGATCGTCACCGGTTTGGTCGGACTGCAGCCGAGCGTTGAGCTACTCAATCCGGCTTCTGCCGTTATAGGCAGCGCCACTGCGGCTGCGATAAACCAACCTGCCCTGCTACAGACTGCGCCGGCGGCTACAGGCGGAGTTTACACATTCACGGTGAGTGGCGCCGGAGGAACGACAGGCAATTACTCGCTCCAGGTGATCCTCAACGCCGCCAGAGAACTGGAAGGAACCATCGCCGGCGCAACCAACGACACGCTTGGCGCCGCGCAGAATATCGACGGCTCCTTTATCGCGTTGCGAACGTCGCTGGCATCGGCTTCCCGCGGCGCCGTGTTCGGTGGGAACGCGGCCTCGCCTCCCGTGCCGTTCCTGACCTTCGATTTCGAGTCGGGGCAACAGGGCTTCGTGATCAATAACGGCCCTCAGCCTGGGCACGTGGCGGGGCTGTGGCACTTGTCCACCGGCCGCGGCGCGCAGTCCGGACACTCGCCGGTCACCAGCTTCTACTTCGGCCAAGGAGAAGGACCCGGCGGCGGCGGCAACTATAACGTCGGTAACACCGCAGGCTCCATCACATCGGGCCCGATCGCGCTGCCTAACAACCCCGGGGTCGGCCTTTCGTTCAACTACGTCCTGCAGACGGAAGGAAATGGCGCTTTCGACTTGGCCTCGGTGCAGGTCAGCAATAACGGCGGCGCGACCTTCACCACGATCGCCAGCAGCAACGCCCCCACTTCGCTGCCCCTGAGCGGCGTATGGCGTAACATCTCGTTCAGTTTGGGCGCCTTCGCCGGCCAGACTGTGCTGATCCGATTCTCCTTCGACACGCTGGACAGCGTCCTCAATAACTTCGAGGGCTGGTACGTCGATGATGTCCAACTCACCGCGCCCGGCGCCTGGAACGATTACTACGCGTTCAGCGCCAGCGATAACGACGTGGTGTCGGCCGCGCTGGAAAACCTGTCGGGCGGTGGCGCGAACGTGTTCCTGGAGGATTGCGCCGGTACGGTCCTGGCGACCGGCGGCGGCGGGTCCACTAACTACGACAGCGGCATCCGCAATTTCCTCATCACGACCGGGGGAACCTATTTCCTGCGTGTCAACGGCACTGTCGCCGCCACTTACAATCTGGTGGTCACTCGCAACGCCGCCTTCGACACGGAGGGCAACGATACGATCGCAACGGCCCAGAGCCTCAACCCGTCGCGGGGCGTGCTCGGCCACGTCACTGGCGGCGTGGCCCCGGTCTCGCTGCAGAACTTCGACGACGGCCTGCTCACCGGCTACACCTTCATCGGGCCGAACCTCGCCAGTGTGACCGCAGCGGCCGCCCACGACGGCCCATTCGGCCTGCAAATCGGGAGCTTGACTGAGTGGTTTTGGCGCAACGACGCGGCAGTCGCAGTGCAACAGGGGGATACGATCTCCGCCTGGGTGCA
>Ga0154003_1000573_pt1 | contig 11568 bp, 9 predicted proteins | sample TSFL087MetaG_FD_104679 | JGI IMG/M metagenome (GOLD analysis project Ga0154003, IMG submission 104679) | Attine ant fungus gardens microbial communities from Florida, USA - TSFL087 MetaG | ecosystem: Host-associated > Fungi > Mycelium > Unclassified | place: USA: Florida, Lake Talquin State...
GCGAGCGGTAGCGAGCGTGGCTCTGATCAGCTGTTGGCGAAGGCTCCGCTCGCTACCGCTCGCGGTACTGATCCGGTCGTCGCCTTGCGAAATCCAGATCTTGGCGCGCCGGACATATAGATCGAAACAAGCGAGAGGGCACTGGCACGAAGACTGGCGGCAGCGCGCCTGTTCGTGCGCCCAGCCTGCCGTAGTCGAGTGGTTGGCGTCGCCGACCGATAAGAGCGCTCAATCTCTGCCACGCCGTGGCGACGATTAAGTGGGGTGGTCCTGTTTCAGCGGACAGTAGTGTTGCTTATCACAACGGGCGCTGGCGCACCGAAAGCTCACAGAAGACTTGAGAGACCTGGCTACGAAGGGACCTAAAGCCAAAGCAATTGGTTTGACAATAAAGTCTTAAACTAAAGGGGCGCTAAACCATTGATTCTTCGTTGAGATGAACCAGCGGTGAAACCCTGAGAGGCTCTTTCCTGTTGTGCAGGCGAGGATTGGTAGGGGAACTATCCAGCCGAATCGAACTTCAGCCTCGAACCCTTAAAGCCTGGCCGCAGGGGGGCAGGCCTAAGATGATGCGACGTTAGTATCAACTATCAATCCCCTTTCTTGCCCGGTCTCTGCCGCGCGACTCGTCAAGAAATGCTAGAAAATCATCAATATTGTCCTCTTCCGGCCAGATGCCCTCTTTTGCTCCGCGCTTCCTTCAGACCTCACCTCACGGTGACGCCCTTGCGCTTTTGCTGGCCCTGCGCACTGGCGCATCGCCTAATGGCGCGTGGTGTACGGACTGAGACGGCTCAACGATCCAGCAAAGATTAGAATTTTGGCGGATTTTATTGCGAATCGTTCTCGAGGCTCGTCTTCATTCATCGTATTCTCTCCACCGTCAACTCTTTCACTAACTTGCCGACAGAGCCAGATATGTGACGACCTTCAGCAAACGATGTGACAATTTACAGCAGCGCAACGAGAAGAAACTGGCGGAAGGGAGCGTGAAGATGCAGGACCTGGTCAAGACGGCCGCTGGCCGCTTAATGATTTGAGGTCGGACTTCAGAGGTTAGAGACTTGGGTCGTGGATTTAGAAAATATGTGACGACGTTCAGCAAAAAATATGACGATTTACAGCATTCTTAGCCACATTTTACGTCTCCATACTTGACATGAAGTGACGATGAGATAGATTATTTGCGTCGGCAAGGCGTTTGGCCAAAGCTGAAGATAGAGCGCAGTAAATTAGCATATCTATACATTATGGTTTGAATGCTGAACGAGTTGCCTGGTTTAATTATTATTGCCCCTTCCTCTTACAAGTTCCCCCTTAACACTGTCTTAAAGAGTTATGCTGGAAAATTAGTAAACTTGTCGTCGCTGGCAAGAGTCTATCCGGCTTATCTTGTTCGTCTCTAGTCTCTACATGATCGAAGTGAGTCTTGCGCCCAAGAAAATTGTGAGCTATTCAGAGTGATAAGTAACCCGAACTATTACTTAATGGAATCGTCATCCGAGGCTCAACTTCTACGCTGGATACGACTATTTGTGATTATGCCGTTATCGGGATTTGGCAGCCTCCGCCAACAATCGCTTGAAAATTAACAGCGAAATACCACCCATCCCCGATAATGTTCAAATATTCGGCTTCACTCAAAATGGCTGGAAGGGAGTAGTATAAGCTCAACTCAAGTTCTTCAACTGGCAATCGTTGAGAACGTCGCTTACAGGTTTAGACGAACGAAAGACGCCGACTAGACCTGTGCCCCCTCGCTGCCGAAACACATTGTCGATCTGCTTAACCCGCGCATTGACCGCTGTGAAGATCACGCGCTGATTTATATCGACGCGATCGCGATTCTTGCCATGGTCTGCGGGGCTGAACATGTCGCCGAGGTGGAAGTGTTCGGACAAGCCAAACAAGATTGGCGCAACACCTTTAAGGAATTAAATAACCGCATTTCTTCGCACGACGCGTTTGCCCAAGTCTTAGCGATTATGAAATCCTAGAGCGTGGTATTAACTTTAAACGAGCGCCTCCACAACATTCATTAACATCAAGAGGGCGAGTATGTCGTGGTGCTCCCATCATAATTGCCGGTAGAAATTGTTTGATCAGAAGATAATATTCGTGAAATTTTCTCCTTTGTTTCTCACTATCCGTTGAAATTCGGAAGGTCCCGGGCTGAATGTGAGGTTGGATTAGTGTATGTGGAATTCCAGTGGCGGTCACCATCTTGTCATTCGCAAATGGAAGTTAAGATAACCGATTAAATCCTGCCACGAACAAATAATTATTTAAGCTCGACTTTGTCCTTTCTGTGAAGCCGGCGTAAACGCCGGCTTCACAGAAAGGACAAAGTCAGGTACAGGACGATAACTGCGCGCCGGTCGCGCAACAAAAGCGCGGGCAATTAGCGCACTGCATGTTGGGCTTATTGTCCAACTCCGAACGCGCCGGGCCCGCTGTGACGTTGAAAACTCGCTGCGCTAAGTCGTAGAGCAGTCGTAGAGCATAAGAAAAAGTAAGTCATTTTATACTCACTGGTTACTAATATGTGACTTAGAATGGCGGCAGCCTGCCGTCATGTGCGGTTAAGACTTGATCTAATCCATATGAATGCTACGTTACCCTGGTTTGCTTTACAGGTCAGGCCGAAGAGTGAAAAAAAGGTAGAGCACCTGCTCAGCCAAAAAGGTTATGAGTGTTTTACACCAATCCACCGATCGAAACGGAAATGGTCGGACCGCACAGTAGAGGTTGATTTGCCTTTATTCTCGGGGTACGTCTTCTGCCGCTTCAGCCCCTCGGCGCTAGGTAAGGCCATCACGACTCAAGGCATCATCAAAATAGTCGGATTCGGCGGGAAACCTGCCGAGGTGGCTATAGAAGAGATTGAAGCTCTCCAGCTTTTAGCGCAAAGCAACCTTTTACGAGAACCGTGGAAATATCTTCCCGACGGGACAAGAGTACTTGTAGAGACGGGGCCTTTGGCCGGAGTTGAAGGGATTATATCTATGGACGATAACAAAAGACGGCTGATCATTTCAGTAACGTTGCTTCAACGGTCAGTGTCCATTCAACTTGATGAGACCGCTGCGATATCGGTAATTGGGGATTTAAAGGAGCGTAGAACAAGGTTTAGTCTCGAATCTTATCTTGCGTTCTCGTTACTGAAGAACGCATAATTTACTCCAGTGAGCGGTAATCAGGTAAAGATCCATCCACTTGTAAATAGAGGGCTGAGCGGGAGCGGCAATTTCAGTTCCCGGTGTCGGCTTTAGAAACAATCCAGACTTCGAGGAGTTAATAATGAGCTTGCACGATCCAGATAAGGAAGACAACACTATTTATAAAGTACTTGTTAACCATGAAGAACAATACTCCATATGGCCGGACTATAAGGAAATACCTCTTGGATGGAAAGATGTGGGAAAGAGCGGCCTGAAATCGGAGGTCCTGGCTTATATCAAGGAAGTATGGACCGACATGAGACCGCTCAGTCTGAGGAAACATATGGAGGAATTCGAGCGAAGGAAGGCGCAGGAACCACCGCCGCCGAAGCCTGAAGAGGCGAATAGGCCGAAAGAAGAGTCTTTGGTGAGTCGTCTGTCTAAAGGAGATCACCCTGTGGAGAGCAGTCTGCGGCCGGAAAAGACTGCGAAAGCTCTCAAAGAAAGGATTGATATGGGGTATGTTCATATTAAATTTACAGGCACTCGTGGCGGCACTGAACTCGGAGTAAGACTTGACCGCGACGCTTTGGATTTGAGCCAGGCCGATTTTGAAAACCAGACAGGTATGGTTCACCTGGAGGGAGATCTGACTCTGGACTACGTCAAAGTGCGGTGCATTGCAGACATCGACCTGAAAACATTTGCTGGCAAAGGGCGCCTGGCGCCGGTAGATCACTAAATGGATCATGATTCGGCTACTATAGTTGACCTCCTTCGTCGGCAGGCGCTTCTTAAAGGGGCGAAACAGGCTTATACATTCTTAGTCGATGGAGAATCAGAGAAGAAAGACCTGACATATGAAGATCTCGACCGGCGAAGCCGCGCAATCGGGGCACGGCTGCAACTTGCCGGGGCGGCCGGAGAGTGTGTGTTGTTGCTCTACCCTCCTGGGCTGGATTTCATCGCGGCGTTTTTAGGCTGCCTTTACGCTGGAGCGATTGCTGTGCCGGCGTACCCTCCGCGGCCTAACAGGTCGCAGCATCGTCTTTGGGGGATCATCGAAGATTCTCAATCGACGCTCGTGTTAACGACGCAAGCGGTCCTGGGCGGAGCGAATCGCGTTTCAAGCGAATTGGACAGCGCAAAGAACCTGAGGTGGTTCATCACAGATAACGTTGCCCTCGAGTCGGCCAAGGAGTGGCGAGAACCGGCAATCAACGGCGCCACACTGGCAATGCTCCAATATACGTCCGGATCCACCTCTGCCCCGAAGGGAGTCATGGTGAGCCATAGTAATCTTCTGAGTAATGAGCTAATGATTCAGAAGATGGTAGGGCAGACGGAAGATTCTGTCTTTGTCGGGTGGCTCCCCCTGTATCACGATATGGGCTTGATCGGAATTATGCTCCATTCACTTTTCCTCGGCGCAAGAAGCGTACTGATGTCGCCGGCCGCCTTCCTGCAGAAACCTTCCAGATGGCTTCAGGCGATTTCAGATTACCGCGCCACATTGAGCGGGGGGCCAAATTTCGCTTATAACCTGTGCGTTCGTAATGTCAGTCCGGACGAGCGCGCTCGACTGGACTTATCCAGTTGGACGGTTGCATTTAACGGCGCGGAGCCGATTTCTCACGAGACGCTGGAACGGTTCGCCACAACCTTTGCGAGTTGCGGTTTCCGACCGGAAGCCTTTTACCCTTGCTACGGACTTGCAGAGGGAACTCTCCTGGTTTCCGGCGGGCTAAAAGAAAATATGCCCGTCGTTAAATCATTTCAGGTTGCGGCTCTTGAAAACAATCAGGCGATTCCGGCTGATTGCGGCCAAGAGGGAGGCCGCCTTCTAGTAGGATGTGGTAGTAATCCGTCGGCTCAACGGATAGCAATTGTCCATCCCGAATTATTGACAGAATGTTTACAGGGTGAGATCGGTGAGATTTGGGCGTCAGGCCCTAACATTGCTCAGGGCTATTGGCGGCGCTCACAAGAAACGAAGCAGACGTTTCAAGCTTATCTGCCCGAGACGGGTGAAGGGCCGTTCTTACGAACTGGAGATCTAGGTTTTATATGGGAGGGGGAGTTATTCATCACCGGTCGGCTTAAAGACCTCGTCATCATTGATGGCCGGAATCATTACCCGCAAGACATAGAACTTACAGCGGGAAACTGCCACCCCGCTATCAGACCGGATTGTTGCGCCGCTTTCTCGATTGACTTTGAGGGGCGAGAAAGATTGGTCATCGCCGCTGAACTCGATCGCCACTTTCGAGACCCGGACCGGAGTGAAATCGTAAAAGCCGTACGTCAGGCGGTCGGTGAAAAACACGAGTTACGCATTGAGCACATCTGGTTTCTCAAGACAGGTAGCCTGCCAAAAACTTCTAGTGGGAAGATTCAAAGACACGCTTGCCGGGCCAATTTCCTCTCAACAATAATTGACAAATAACATAAAAAAGCGGTTCTGACCAAGGAGACTTGCTAAATTGGAGATAAAAACCGTAGGCGTTATTGGAGCTGGCGTCATGGGAGTTGGGATTGCCCAGAGTCTTGCTCAGTCGGAGTTCCAAGTGCTTCTTATCGATCTCAATGATGAGATTTTGGGACGGGCCCGCCATCAAATAAAGGAAAATCTCCGGCTTCACGCCTTACTCAAAAAAAACGCGTCAACTCCGCGCGCCAGCGTCGTAATGGACAGAATCTCATTCTCTACTGATTACCAGGTTCTGGAGGGGGCGGATTTCCTGATTGAGAATGTCGTCGAGAAATGGGAAGTTAAACGCCGCCTCTATCAACAAATGGATTCCATATGTCCTAACCGGACGATCTTTGCGGCGAACACCTCCGCCATTCCAATCACCCGTATCGCCTCGGTCACAAAACGACCCGCGAAGGTCCTTGGGATGCATTTCATGAATCCGGCGCCAATGAAACGAATGGTGGAGGTTATCCGCGGTTATCACACTGCCGAAGAGACGATCGATACCGCCAGAAAACTGCTGGTCAAAATGGAGAAAGAATGTGTCATCGTCAATGACTCTCCGGGCTTTGTTTCTAACCGGGTCTTGATGCTGACGATCAACGAGGCCGTCTTCCTGGCGTATGAAGGAGTGGCCCCGGCTGTTGAAATAGACCTGATTTTTAAAGAATGCTTTGGCCACAAGATGGGACCCTTGGAGACGGCGGATCTGATTGGTCTCGACACTATCCTCCTTTCTCTAGAGGTCTTATACGAATCTTTCTCTGACAGTAAGTACCGTCCCTGTCCGCTGCTCAAGAAGATGGTGGATGCGGGGTTATACGGGCGCAAGAGCGGCGAAGGTTTCTATTCGTATCGAGCCGCCGACTTCTGAAAACATGGAAATAAACTGGAATGAGAAGGGCTGGTCCTGATGGACGACTCTAAAATCAAAATCAAGGCATTTCTATCGCAATTCTTTCAGACCGCTGAGTTAAAAGAGAATGATGACATCTTCGCTCTGGGTTTCGTTAACTCTCTTTTCGCCATGCAACTGGTGACATGGGTGGAGAAAGAGTTCGGCATCCAGATCGAGGATGAAGATCTCGATATAGAGAACTTCAACACGATTGCGGCTATAGCCGACCTGGTAGCGCGGAAGGGGCGTCTCGCACAGTCCGCATAAGCTCCTCGCTGTTCACCTTTCACGATCGCCGCCGCCAATGGAAGGGTATGGAGATTGAGTTAACTCAACAGCAACAAAGAGAGAGGGATAATTTCAGGCGCTTTGCGAGCGCCGAGATTGAACCTTATGCCGACCAGGCGGACCGAGAGGGGAGATTCTCGCAGGAAGCGCTACGAAAGATCGCTGAGAGCGGGCGCCTGGGCGGCATCCTGCCGATGGAGTGGGGCGGCCGGGGAATGGACATGATCACCTATGGGCTGCTGCATGAAGAAATGGGGAAGGCCTGTTCATCAGCCAGGAGCATCATTACAGTTCACGACATGGTGGCGATGGCCATTCTCAAATGGGGCAATGAACGACAGCGAAAGCGATTACTGCCGGGACTGGCTAGCGGTAAATCCATAGGGGCTTTCGCCGTGAGCGAGCCTAACGTAGGAAGCGACGCTAAGAGTATAGAAACGACAGCGACACGCTCGAACGGTTCATACATTCTGAACGGCTCAAAGAAATGGATTACCGGAGGCCAGATAGCGGACCTTTTTTTGGTTTTGGCCCGCTGTGAAAATAAGCCAAGCGCATTCCTCGTTGAACGGGACCGGCCTGGATTCTCGGTCGAACCGATCACCGGACTGCTGGGGTTGCGGGCGTCGATGGCGGCTGAAATCAGTTTTCACCAGTGCGAAATCCCGCCGGAGAATCTTATCGGTCGTGTGGGGTTCGGCTTGATGTCCATTGTCGTTACAGCCCTCAGCCTTGGACGCTACAGCGTCGCCTGGGGCTCGGTTGGAATTGCGCAAGCCTGTCTCGACGCTTGCATCCGGTACACTAGCCGGCGTAGGCAATTCGGGGCCCTCTTGAAAGAACACCAATTGATACAGGAAATGATCGCCGAGATGACAGCCAACCTAAAGGCGGCGCGCCTTCTCTGTTATCACGCAGGCCGCCTGAAACAGGAAGGCGATTCACGGGAAATTATGGAGACGTTTGTCGCGAAGTACTTCGCTTCGCGGGCCGCGATGCGGGCGGCGAGCGATGCCGTCCAAATCCATGGCGCCAACGGGTGCGCCAGTGAATATCCCGTGCAACGATACCTGCGCGACGCCAAGGTTATGGAAATAATCGAAGGAAGCAGCCAGATCTCACAGCTCTTGATAGCGAAATACGCGTTTCAGGAGCATGAGCGATCTGAGTCGGAGATCGCGGTCTCCGGCGAAACTATGAACTTCTCATCTCCTTGAAGAATCACCATATGAGCGCGTTACCAGACGGGAACCGCCCGAGAGAAGCCGACAAAGCCAGGGAAGAGAAGCGAATGATAAAGCTCGTTGTTTGGGACCTGGACGAGACTCTTTGGCGCGGCGTTCTGTCGGAGGATGTCTCGATTTGTTTGAAGGATGACGTGGTTGAAATCATCAAAACGCTTGATTCCAGGGGGATCCTACAGTCGATAGCGAGCAAGAATGATTATGATCAGGCTATGGATCGGCTCCGAGGGGTCGGGCTTGCCGAATACTTTCTCTACCCACAGATCAACTGGAACTCGAAGGCCTCATCGATAAAAACAATTGCCGCCTCAATCAACATCGGGTTGGACGCTATCGCATTTATTGACGATCAGGAGTTTGAACGGGACGAGGTCGCCTTTTCAATACCGGAGGTTTACTGCGTCGCCCCGATAGAACTGGGGGAGATGTTGGACAGGCCGGAGTTGAACCCTCGCTTTATCACAGAGGATTCCAGACAGAGGCGGTTGATGTATATCAGCGATATGGAGCGTAAGAAAGCAGAGGAGGCGTTTGTCGGCCCGCAGGAAGCGTTTCTCGCCACGCTCCATATGAAGGTCGCGATCGCGGCGGCCAGGCGAGAAGATTTAAACCGGGCCGAAGAATTGACCTTGCGGACTAACCAATTAAATACCACGGGTTATACCTACTCTTATGAAGAGTTAGACGCATTTCGACAGTCGGATAGTCACAAACTTCTTATTGCGAGTCTCGCCGATAAGTATGGGAGTTATGGCAAGATCGGCCTCGTATTGATCGACTGTGGCGAGCGAGAGTGGACAATCAAACTCCTATTAATGTCTTGCCGGGTAATATCCAGAGGGGTGGGAACAATTCTGATTAATCATGTCATGAAATTGGCGAAAGAAGCGAGAGTCGGACTGCGCGCCGAATTTATGCCGAATGGCCGAAACCGAATGATGTTTGTCTCCTACAAGTTTGCTAACTTCCGTGAGGCGGAGCGACGCGGGGATCTTATTATCTTCGAAAATGATCTCAGCCGGATCCAAGATTTCCCCTCGTATGTGAACGTGGCGGTCGAGAATTAGGGTGATAAGGTAATTTGTGACGACTGAGGAGATCCAGACCTGGCTGGTCTCAAAGATATCGGAAGTAACAGGCATTGAGCCGCGAGAGATAGGGGGCGAGGAGCCTTTTGCCGCCTTTGGTCTGGCCTCAACAGACGCTGTCATACTATCGGGTGAATTGGAGAAATTACTCAGCCGCCGACTTTCTCCTGCCCTTCTCTACGATTATCCCAACATCAGTGGCCTTGCCCAGCACTTAGCCGGGCAGCCCGAGGATGCTGATCCAATACGGCAGTCCTGCCAGGAACTCACGCAAGAAACAGATCCGCTAGACGATATTCTGGCAGCGCTCGAACCGCTTTCGGAGTCTGAAGCGGAAGCTTTGCTTGAGGAGTCTGCCTTTACACAGAGACCCTGAAGAAAAAACCGAGATGAAAGATCTAGTCCAGCGCGTCGCTCATCTATCTCCGGCCAAGCAGGCGCTTGTTGCGCAACAGTTGCAATCGATGCTCGAAGCCCAAGGCCGACTGAAGATCGAGCCGATTGCGATCGTTGGAATGGGGTGCCGGTTCCCTGGAGGGGTTCGCGACCCACAAGCGTTCTGGACGCTTCTCAAAGAAGGCCGCGACGCGATAACCGAAGTCACCGCCGACCGCTGGGATTGGCGCGCCTTCTGCGATCCGGAGCCGTTGACGCCAGGGAAGATCAACACGCGTTGGGGAGGGTTCATTCAAGAGGTGGCTCATTTCGACGCCAAGGTTTTCGGATTCTCGCCGAGGGAAGCCGAGCGAATGGATCCTCAGCAGCGGCTATTGTTGGAGGTGGCCTGGGAGGCGTTGGAGGATGCTGGACTAACGATAGAGCGACTGCGCGGAAGCCGAACCGGAGTCTTCATCGGCTGCTCAACCAGCGATTATGGGCGGCTTCAGCTCCGCGAGCCATTTCAACTTGACGCCCTGGTCGGCACCGGGAACGCCGCCAGCATGGTCGCGAGCCGTCTCTCTTATTGGTTCGATTTTCGCGGCCCCAGTATGGTAATCGATACTGCCTGTTCCTCATCGCTGGTGGCGGTTCATCTCGCTTGCCAGAGCTTACGAAACGGGGAGTCAGCAATTGCCTTGGCCGGAGGAGTGAATGTGATTCTCCTGCCGGAAAACAACATTATTTTCTCGAAGGCTGGATTGCTTGCGCCCGACGGACGGTGCAAAGTCTTCGATGAACGGGCTGACGGCTATGCGCGCGGTGAAGGCGCGGCTGTGGTGGCGCTCAAGACGCTGTCGCAGGCCCTCGCCGATAACGATCCTATCTATGCTGTTATTCGAGGCGGCGCGATCAACCAGGACGGACGTAGTAACGGCATAACAGCCCCCAGTCGCCAGGCGCAAGAGGAATTATTGCGGGAGGCTTGCCGAAACGCTGGCGTTTCGCCTGAAGAAGTCCAATATGTTGAGGCGCACGGGACGGGAACCTCGCTGGGTGACCTGATCGAGGCGCAAGCGCTCGGATCAGTCCTTTCGACCCGCCGCCCGTCCGGGCAGGATTGTTTTATTGGCTCGGTCAAAAGCAACATCGGGCATTTAGAAGCCGCCGCAGGTATCGCCAGCTTAATTAAGGTCGCGCTCGCTCTCAAGCATAAAGAGATTCCTCCGACTCTGCATTTCAAGCGGCCAAATCCGCATATTCGCTTCGACGAGCTTTCTCTGCGCGTAGCGACGAGGCTCGAATCTTGGCCTAATGGCGTCTCTCCCGCGCGCGCCGGAGTGAGTTCCTTTAGCTTCGGTGGCACGAATTCCCATCTGGTATTGGAAGAGGCTCCGGCCCTTGAGCCTTCCGGTCAATCCAGGACCTGGCAATCGCTGATGCTCTCGGCTAAAACTGATTCCGCGCTTGAGAGCGCTACTGAACACCTCATTTCCCATTTGAAGCATAACCCGGACAGTTGTCTCGCCGATTCGGCCTACACGCTGCAGACCGGGCGAAGTCGATTTGACCACCGCCGGATTGTGATCTGCCAGAGCGCCGCTGAGGCGGCTGACGCGCTTGAAAAGCTGGACCCGGAACGTGTCTTCACAAGGGTCAGCGGCGCGAGCGTTCGTCCAGTGGTCTTTTTGTTTTCAGGGCTTGGCGACCACTACGTGAACATGGCGCGAGGGCTCTATCAAAATGAGCCCATCTTTCAGGTGGAAGTGGACCGCTGCTGTGAATTGTTGGAAGCCGAGTTGGGGTTAGATTTACGCAGAGTGATCTTTGCCGAAGATAGGCGCCTTCAGGCGGACAGCCGACCGCGTGGAATCGATTTGCGCGAGATGCTACAGCGTAGAGGCTCTGAGACCGACGCCGCCTCTGAGATGTTGAACCAAACCCGTCTGGCGCATCCGGCGATTTTCGTCGTCGAGTATGCGCTGGCGCGGTTACTGATGGCGTGGGGAGCGCAGCCGCAAGCGCTGATCGGCCA
>Ga0154003_1000574_pt1 | contig 11564 bp, 5 predicted proteins | sample TSFL087MetaG_FD_104679 | JGI IMG/M metagenome (GOLD analysis project Ga0154003, IMG submission 104679) | Attine ant fungus gardens microbial communities from Florida, USA - TSFL087 MetaG | ecosystem: Host-associated > Fungi > Mycelium > Unclassified | place: USA: Florida, Lake Talquin State...
AGGAGCGAGACGTTTTGTCCAAGCGTGATACGCGAAGATCGCATACGGGAAATACACGCCGAACATTTCTCACGTAGTAGCCCTTCATTATTGGCGCACGCGGCGGTACGGTACCGGGAGCGGTAGCGAACAGGTTCCATCGGAGGCGCACTGTGACCGCCGGCGCCCGTTCGCTACCGCTCCCGGTACGGCGCAAATGTCGCTTGGTCCGATTTAGGAGGGGTCCGTCTGTTGCTCCGTTCCTGTTGGTTCTGTATTCTCTAGCGATTCGTCGGGGTCTCGAACGCCGCCTTCATCACCGTGAGGCTCCTCGCGTCCCCTGTTCATTAGATAGTAGAGGCACGGCAGCGCCAGCAGTGTGAGGAACAGCGTCGATAACAGTCCGCCGACCACCACCGTGGCGAGCGGCCGCTGCACGTCGGAGCCGATGCCCGTCGCCCTGGCCGCCGGGATCATCCCGAGCATCGCCACGGCGATCATCATCAACACCGGGCGCATCTGCTTGAGCGCCCCTTTAATGACCGCCTCTCTGACTCCTAGCCGTGCGGCCTCGCGCTGGCGGTTGATCTCCGCGACCACCAGCACGCCGCTCATCACCGCCACGCCGAAGAGCGAGATGAAACCAACCGCCGCCGACACGCTCAGGTTTACGCCGCGAACCCAAAGCGCGACCACGCCGCCGACGAGCGAGAACGGCACGCTCATCATCACCAATCCCGCATGGCTAGCTTTGCCGAAGGCCGAGAAGAGCAGCCCGAAGATCAGCGCTATCGTGACAGGCAGGATCAGGTACAATCGCCGTCGCGCGCGCTCCAGGTTCTCGAACATCCCTCCCCACCCCACCTGGTAGCCTTCGGGAAGTTTGACCTCTCGTTCGAAGCTCTTTTGCGCTTCCTCTGCAAAACCTCCCTGGTCGCGCCCGCGGATGTTGGCGCGGATAGTAATCTGACGCTGGTTCTCGCGCCGCGCGATGATCGTGGCGCCGTTGGCCACTGTGATTTCCGCGAGTTGCGCCAGCGGCACGCGCCCGCCGTCAGGCGTAGAGATCAGGATGCGCCCGATGGCATCGGCGTCGGCCCTGGCTTCGGGCGCGTAGCGCACGCTGAGGTCGAACTTCCTTTCGCCCTCAAAAACTCCGCACACCGCCCGCCCGCCGATTGCCAGCTCGATCACGTCCTGTACGTCGCTGACGTTGATGGCGTAGCGCGCCACTTCGTCGCGTTTGATGCGGATGCGGAGCTGAGCCTGTTCGTCCTCCTGCTCGATTGACGTATCCGCCGCGCCCGGCGTCCTCCCCAACATCGCGAGCGTCCGGGTGGCCAGCTCGCGCAGCTTCTTCAAGTCGGGTCCGCTGATGATCACCGCCAGATCGGCGGACGATCCCGTCGCCATTTCGGTCGAGGTGTCAATGATCGGCTGCGTGAAATTGAGCGTCGCGCCGGGGATATCGGCGCGCAGTCTCCGGCCGAGGTCCTCGACCAGGTCGCGTTTGATCCTGCCCGACGGCCACGTGTCATAAGGTTGCAGGCCGATGAGCAACTCGTTGCGGTTCGGGCCGAACGGGTCCGTGCCGGAGTCATTACGCCCGCTCTGCGACATCACGGTCCTGACCTCGGGCGATTGTTTGATAATTGCGCGCATCTGGCGCGCGACCTCGCATGATTTTTGCAGCGAGACGCCGGGCGGCAGGTTGGCGCGAATCCAGATCACGCCCTCGTCGAGCTGCGGCAGGAACTCCGTGCCGAGCGCGCGGGCGAGCAGGAACGAGGCGGCCACCAGGGCCAACGCGACGGAGACGGTCAACGCCGCGCGACGCAGGGCGCCACGCAGCAATTGTTCATAGCGCACGGCGAGCCGGCGAAGCAGAGGGTTCTCCCAGCTCTTCGCCCCGCGACGGAAAAGCCATGTGGCCAGCGCCGGGATCAGCGTCAGCGACAGTATCAGCGAGCCGAGCAGCGCGCTCGCCACTGTGAAGGCCATCGGCCCGAACAGCCGCCGCTCGACGCGCTGCATCGTGAAGAGCGGGATGTAGGCGGCGACGATGATTGCCAGCGAGAAAAAGATCGGCTGCGCCATCTCCAGCCCGGCGGCTTGAATGGTCTGCGGCGCGTCTCCGAGCCCGCCTTCGCGTTCGCGCTCCTCCAGGCGGTGGACGATGTGTTCCACCATCACCAGCGAGCCGTCAACGACGATCCCGAAATCGATCGCGCCGACTGATAGCAGGTTGGCCGGAATCCCAGCCAGGTACATGCAGATGAAGGCGAAGAGCAATGAGAGCGGTATGGTCAGCGCCGTCAGCAGCGCCGCCCGCACGCTGCCGAGGAAAAGCAGCAACACCCCGATCACGATCACCAGCCCCTCGACGAGCGTGCGCGAGACCGTCCTGAGAGTGTTACTGACAAGGTCGGCGCGGTCATAGAGCGGGATGATCTTCATTCCGGCGGGCAGGCGGCCGTTATTCAACTCGTCCAAGGCCGCCTTTACATTCTTCAGCACTTCGCTGGGGTTCTCCCAGCGCCGCATCAGCACGATGCCCTCGACCCCGTCCTGACATTCGCCCGACTGGTCGTTGACGCCGAAAACGCCGGTCTGCGGCGCGGCGCCGAGGATCACCCGCCCGACGTCGCGCACGAAGACCGGCACGCCGTTCGACGCGTCGAGTACGATGTTTTCCACATCGCCGACGGACTGGATCAAACCTACGCCGCGAACCACCAGGCTCTGCTGCCGGTTGTCGAGCTGCGCGCCGCCGGCGTTCTGATTGTTGGCGCTGACGGCGTCGGCGATCCGTTTGACCGAGAGGCGGTATTTTTCAAGCTCGAGCGGGTCGACCTCGATCTGGAACTGTTTGACGAGCCCGCCGAACGGCGCGACGTCCGCGACGCCGGGGACCTGCAACAGACGCGGGATCACGACCCAGTCCTGAAGCTCGCGCAGCCTCATCGTTTCTTCAGCGCCTTCGTGGTTTGCGTCTTCGAGCCGGTAGCGGTACATCTCGCCGATGCCCGAGGTGAGCGGGCCGAGCGACGGCGTCACTCCGCCGGGTAACACGGCGTCGCGCAGTTTTTCCATGACGAGCTGACGCGCGAAATAGTCCTCGGTCGGGTCGGCGAAGGTCAATTCGACGACCGAGAGGCCGAAGATAGTGCGCGAGCGGCGCGCGATCACTCGCGGCACGTTGTTGAGCGCGCGTTCGATAGGCACGGTCACCTGCTGCTCGACCTCTTCGGCCGCATGCCCCGGGTAAAGCGAAATCACCACGGCCTGGGTGTCGGAGATGTCGGGGTAGGCCTCGACCCGCAGATTCATGAAGACGTACGCTCCGACCCCGACGAACGCCACGCCTAGAGCAATGACGAGCAGCCTTTGTCGCAGCGCGAACCGCAGCAAGCGCACAACCATGACCGCTACCCCCTGAGCAACATCACGCCGTCCACGACGACGCGCTCGCCCGGCCGCGCCCCGCTGACAATCGGCGCCAGGCCGCCTGAGCGGCGGCCGGTGACCACTTCGCGCGCTTCGAACCTCCCCTTGCCCTGCTCGACGTAGATGATATTCTTCCCGCCATCCTGAACGATCGCGCCGACCGGCAGCGCCGGGGTTTCCCGCACGCCCTCCGAGTGGCGAATGCGCCCGAACATCTCCGGCTTGAGTCGCCCATGCGCGTTGTTGAGTTCGATCATCACCTTGACCGTGCGCGTCTTCGGGTCGAGCGTGTCGGCGATGCGCGCCACGCGCCCGTTGAAAGTTTGATCGGGATAGGCGTCGAGAGTGATGTCTACGGACTCGCCGACCGAGATCAGGCGAATCGAATTCTCCGGCACGTCGGAAGTCATCCACACCGCGCGCAGGTCGGCGATGGTCAGCACCGGCGCCGTAGTGTCATTGCGGTATTCGCCGGCGACGATGCCGATCTCCAACACCTTGCCGGCGAGCGGCGCGCGCACGACGACCTGCGGCTTCGCGTCGCCGGGCTTGATCCCGAGCAGCCCGAGCGCCTTCAACGCCTGCGCCCTTGCGGCCTCTGCCTGTTCGATCCCGGCCCACGCCAGATCAACGGCGGCCTTCGATTGTTTGAGAGCGCTGTCGGCGTTGATGACCTCTTTCCTGGCGATGGAGTCGTGCGCGAAGAGGTCGGCCGCGCGGTCATAATCGGCCTGCGCTTTGACGAACGCGGCGTTGGCCTGCGACAGCGCGGCGTTGGCCTGCGCGACCGCCGACTCGCATTGCCGGAAGGTCGTAGTCGCGGCGTTCGCCTCGGGGCTTTCGAGCATGAGCAGCGGTTGGCCCGCCCCAACACTGTCGCCGAGTTTGACCAGCACCCGCGTGATGCGCCCTGCGACAGGCAGCGGCACGCGCGATATGCGGTTCGGGTTGACTTCGACTTTGCCAGGCGCTGTCACTTCGCCCGCAGGCATCGCTTCGAGTTTTATCTGCTCAACGCGAATCTGCGCGAGCTTCGGCGAATCGGGCGGGATGATGATTACGCCCGGCGTGGCCGGCGCCGTCGTCAAAGACGCGAGCCGATCGAGGTTCTGTTCGGCCCTTCCACCACAACCGGCGCCCGCGAGCGCGCAGGCCAGCGCGAATAAAAAGTTGATAGGCGTTGTCCGCATCATGATTCGCAAGTTCCCGGATCAGTACCGCGAGCGGCACTGAAAACCGATATAATTTTTACGCGCCCTAAATCCGGCCCGTTACCACGCATCCTTGCCGGTGACCGAATCGATAAGGTAAAGGCCGCGCGCATACTCCGCGCGCGCCTCGTTATAGCCCTGCATCGTGTCGTTGAAGGCCCTCTGCGCGTCTAAAAGCTCGACCAGACTCGCCTCGCCGACCAGGTACGAATACTCCATCGAAGCCAGCACGCTCCGCGCCTTATCGAGCATTTCGCCTTCAATGCGCGTCAGCAACGATCGTGCCGTGTCGTATGACAGCCAGGCCGCGTCAAGTTCGCCGCGCATCTCGGCTTCGAGCGCTTGGGCGCGCGCCTCGACCTGCTGTCGCTCCCGCCCCGCGCGCGCGATCTCACCCTGATTGCGATTAAAGAGCGGAAGTGGCGCGCTGAAAAAAAAGCCCAGCGAGTTGCCTGTCCCGGCTAACCCCTGCTGCCGGCGGTATTCCGCTCCGAATACGTAATCGACTTTCCCCTGAGCGATCTGCAAACGCACTTCGGCGACCGAGCGCGCCTGATCGCGCAACGCCGCCTGGTAGTCGGGCCGGCGCGAGAGAGCCTGCCGCCACAGCTCTTCGAGCCTGAACGGCAGAGGCTCGCGGCGCATCTCGCCGACCACGTCGAACAAATCAGACGGCGTGGCTCGCCCCATCAACAATTGCAACCGCTGTTTCGCGATCCGCAAGCGCGTCCGAGCCTGAATCATGGCGTTGTTGAATTGCAACTCGGCCAGTTGAGTCCGCACAAGTTCGACCTGCGCCAGATCGCCGACGCGCACGCGCTCTTTACTGACCTCCACGATCCTGCGGAACGAGTCCAGATTGCGCTCTGCCAGCGCCAGCGTCTCTTTCGCCAGCAACACTTCGACGAAGGCGTTCTGCACGTCAAGCGCGAGCGCGCGCGTGGCGTTGAGCAATTGCCATCGCGCTACGGCCTTCTCCTGCTCGGCGACTTCGATGCGATGACTCCGCTTCCGCCCGCGCTCCCAGATGAAATCGGCGCGAATCCCGTATTCGGGCGGGCCTGTCTGGTTCAGCTCGGTGGCGCCATTGCCCAGCCAAGGTTGGAGATCGGTGTAGAGGCTCAACACCGGATTTGGCCGCAAGCGCGCCGTGATGATGCGGGCGTCGGCGATGCTCAAATCGTAGCGTTCGGCCAGCAGCTCGAGATTCTTCTGAACCGCTTCCTGAACGGCCTGACTGACCGTGACTGGCGTCGTTTGCTGAGATTGCGCGGCAACCGTGTTACTTATGATGACCGCCAAAAGAAGGGCGAGAACGAATCCCGGCGCCGCGAAGCGTTTGCTCTCCTCAATTCGTTTCCTGATGTCCCGATTCGATTGGGTCTTACCACGGCATAGCCTGCCCGACGCGGACGGAATAACATTTATCCTCTTTCTCTCGAATCGGTGAATTATGAGCGCATCTAGTATCATGCGGCGCGCATTAGGGAGGTGGCCCGAATCCAAAAACTTTTCAGCCAAAGCGATGGCCTCCGCCGCGATCCCGAAAGACCTGATCAAACACCGAAGGGATTCGCGGACTTAAGCGCCATCGTTGATAACTGAAATAAGGGAGAGATTAGACATCCTGACCTTTCAACTCTTATGCCGAGGATATAAATTGAAAGCCCATCCTTCGCCTTCGCCATCGTCGTAATCGAAATGCGAAACCAGTACACACAGGCGTACTATACGACCAACGATAAACACGTCAGCGCGCGCCCAGGCTGAAGATAAAGACCAGGATAAGAAGTCTGGAAATGTTCGCTCGAAGAAAAGCGCGGCGATCGAACCGGCTCATCCGGTTCAAACAAAATCGCTCATTTCCGCAATATTTCAATAAAAACCGCAAAAAGGAGCGAGACCGAAGTCTCAGCGGTCGCTAAACTGCGAGGCGGTTGAGAATTAAACGGAGGCGACTTCTAATGGACAAGATGATTGATCGAATAGAGCGGTGGATGCGCGGCGAGGCGCCGCCCCCGCCGATCGCGCAATTGATCGGTTTTCGTCTCACGGCGATTAAGCCCGGCGCCGCGACTATCGAGTTTGACGCCGGCGAGGCCCATGCCAATCCGATGGGCACGCTTCACGGCGGAGTCCTCTGCGACGTCGCAGACGCCGCGATGGGAATTGCTTTCGCGGCTACGCTCGGCGCCGGAGAATCCTTCACAACGCTGGAACTCAAAATCAATTTCCTGAAGCCGGTCTGGAAGGCCAGATTGAAAGCCACAGGACGTGTCGTCAAGAGGGGTCGCGTCATAGGCCTGGTTGAATGCGACGTGACGGACGAAGGAGACAGCCTGGTGGCGCGCGCTAGTAGCACCTGCATGGTTTTGAGAGGGGAGCAAGCGCAGGGGAGATGAGCTTTCCATTTGCGAACTTTCCGCATGCGAGACCAGTCGTATTCACGGCGCCTGGCATCTAGACTAAAATGGTCTCGCTCCCTTATTCCACCAACAAATTGGTCTAAAACAAGGAAGGTTCACATGTCGAAAGTTATCAGGATTATTCTGCTGTTTGTCGTTTTGGCGGTCGGTTTCGTTTCCACCGCGTCAACACAAGGAATCGGAGCAGGAACAAAACCGCAAATATCGGGCCTTTGCCCGATTATCAATTGCATACCCGAAAAGGTCCTCGATCCTAAGACCTGTCGCTGCGTCCCTCGTCCGTAGCCTGTTACTAGCCGTCGCATTGAAAGGTTCTCTATGCGATGCGGCGCCGAATCAGTACCGCGAGCGATAGCGAGCGAGGCTCATGCCAACGGTCTACTCTGGTAACTTCGCTCGCTACCGCTCGCGGTACTGATTCGGCGCCGGTTAAAGCCGCGCCGGGATTTCGCGAATAATCGCGGCGCCGAAATCAAACCAACAGTTTGCGCACGACATTACCGCTCACATCGGTCAGGCGGAAATCTCGCCCCTGGAACCGGTATATCAGCCTGGTGTGATCCAGTCCCATCAAATGCAATATAGTCGCGTGCAGGTCATGAACCTCGACCGCGTCTTCCACCACGTTGTAGCCCAGTTCATCGGTCCGTCCGATTGAAACACCGGGCTTGATCCCGCCGCCCGCCATCCACATGGTGAACGCGCGCGGGTGATGGTCGCGGCCCAGGAAGCGCGACCCTTTGCGCTCCTCGTTCATCGGAGTGCGACCGAATTCGCCGCCCCAGACAACCAGCGTCGAATCAAGCAACCCGCGATCCTTGAGGTCTTTGATCAGCGCCGCCGCCGCGCGATCGGTCTCGCGGCAGAGGTAGGCGAGCGAACTGACGATGTCGTTACTCGGCACGTCACCGTGCGTGTCCCAGCCGCGGTGGAATAGCTGCACGAAGCGCACGCCGCGTTCGACCAGCCGGCGGGCCAGCAGACAATTGTTTGCGAACGAGACCTCGCCAAGCCTGGCGCCGTACATCTCGTGTATGCGGGGCGGCTCCTTGGCGATGTCGGTCAACTCCGGCACACTGGTCTGCATTCGATAGGCCATCTCGAACGCGGCGATGCGCGTCTCGATTTCAGGGTCGCCGACTTCGGCGAGGCGCATCTGATTCAGATTGCGCGCCGTGTCGAGCGATTCGCGCCTCGCTTCGGCGCTCAGACCTTCGGGGTTGGTCAGGTATAGGACCGGCTCGCCTTTAGCGCGAAACTCCACGCCCTGATAGACAGTCGGCAGAAAGCCCGGCCCCCAACACGATTTGCCTCCGTCCGGGTTTCCGCGACCAGAAAGCAGCACGACGAAGCCGGGCAGGTCGCGGTTTTCGCTCCCCAGGCCGTAAGTCAGCCACGATCCGACGCTGGGCCGCCCGATGATCTGGTGGCCCGTGTTGATGAAGATTTGCGCCGGCGCATGGTTGAATTGCGTGGTTTGAGCTGAACGAATGATGGCGATCTCGTCGGCGACGGAAGCGGTGTGCGGCAGCAGCTCGGAGATTTCAGCGCCGCACTCCCCGTGGCGTTTGAACTTGTGCGGCGAGCCGAGCAGGCGCGGCGTTCCCTTGATGAAGGCGAACCGCTCGCCTTTGGTGAAGCTTTCGGGGATCGGCTGGCCGTTCATTTCTTCCAGCTTCGGCTTGTAATCGAAAAGATCGAGCTGTGACGGCCCGCCCGCCATAAAAAGATAGATGACGTTCCTGGCCTTGGGCGCGAAATGGGGAACCTTCGACGCTATCGGCCCCGTCGAATTGACCGCCGACCCCTTATGTTCGGATTGGGCGAAGAGGCTCTGATCGAGCAATGATGACAGCGCCAGCGCGCCGATGCCGAATCCGGTCTGCCGGAAAAAGTGGCGGCGCGTCGTTTGCCTCAACGATTCATTCTTTTCGTTCATAATATCCTTTCGCCTCTATAGCCCTTCTGAAAAAACTTTGCGAACTTTGCGCCTTTGCGCTTCTGCGAGAAACGTGCCTCGCGGAACCTGGTTTCTGGCAAAGGCGCAAAGTTGACGTAAGAACTTCTCTTAATCCTTCGTCAACGTCTCATCGAGGCTGAGCAGCGTGTTGGAGACTACGGTCCAGGCCGCAAGCTCCGACGGATTCGTCTGCGCGTTCGCCTCTTTCAGCAGCGCGCGGGCCGCCGCGCCGTCCTTGGCGAAGCGGGCGAATTGGCGTTGATATAAGGCCGCAAGCTCCTCGATCTCCTTCTCGTTGGGACGGCGTGACACGCAGAGCCGGAATCCGTAGATCAGGCGGTCGCGCAACTCCGGCCCGGCTTCTGCCATTACGCGTCTGGCCATGCCTCGCGCGAAATCAAAGAAGACCGGGTCGTTGAGCACGGTCAAGGCCTGGAGCGGCGTGTTGGTGCGAGGGCGCCGGACTGTGCAGAATTCGCGGCTCGGCGCGTCGAAGGCCGTCATACTTGGCGGAGGGGTCGTGCGTCTGATCGAAGTATAAAGGCCGCGGCGGTAGCGATCTTCAGGCCTCGGCGACGGCGACGGATTGACGCTAGGCCCTCCCACGACGCGGTTAATCAAGCCGCTCGCCGCAAGCCCCATGTCCCGCACCATCTCAGCCTCCACGCGGAAGCGCGGGCCACGCGCGAGCAACCGGTTGTACGGATCGCGATCGCGCAGCGCCGGAGTAACCTTGGACGACTGGCGGTACGTGGCGGAGGTCACGATCAAGCGAAGCAAACTCTTCATACTCCAACCCATTGATTGCGGATTGCGGATTGCGGATTGCGGATTCGCCCCGTCGCCTTGTCGCCCTATCGCCCCGTCCCTAAAAGTGACCGCCAGCCAGTCGAGCAATTCCGGGTGGCTGGGGCGCTCTCCCTGCGTTCCGAAATCTTCGCTAGTCTCGACGAGGCCGCGCCCGAAGATTTGCTCCCAAAACCGATTGACCGTCACTCGGCTGGTGAGCGGGTTCTCCTGATCCACCAGCCAGTAGGCCAGCCCGAGACGGTTGGGCATGTGGTTGACCGGCAGCGGCGGCAGAACAGCGGGAGTGTCGGCGTAGACCTTCTCGCCGATGTTCGTGTAACTGCCCCGCGCCCGCAGGAAGGTCGAGGGGCGCTCGAACGAGGCGCGCTCTCGCATCACCAGCGCCCTGTCGATTCTGATCGCGTATAGCCCTCCCTGCAGTTTGGCGATCCGGTCGCGTTCAGCCTTGAGCATAGGCGTCACGGCAAGGAATTCTTTGGTCAGAGTCTCCTTCTGCGCGGCGTCGCGACGCGCGGGCGGGACGGCGAGAATCGGACGCAACTCCGCCGGCAAGCCGACGACAAAGGCCGGGCTTTGCGTCGAGGTGATCGAGAGACGGAAGCTTCCGATGCTCTGCCTGCGGTTGAACTCCGAGCCGAATTTCAACCTCACTTTGAGCAGAGCCTCGCCCTCGATCGTCAAAGGCTTATCGAGTGTGAAGACGAGTTGATAAGCGAGCCGCTCGTCACGTTTCAGCGCGTCCACCCCCCACCCGACTTCATTCGTCTCGTCGAGCAGGTTGGCCGGGGTGAAATTCGTCGGCGCCGAAGTCCCGCGATAAGCGTCCAGATATTCGTCGGCTTTCGCTTCATTGAATTTCAGCCTGCGCGTCTCGCTCGGAGAGCCGGCGGGCGAGACTTCGACCTCGAAGCGGTTGAGGATGAAGTTGCCGTAAATGTCGCGCCCGGGCCCACCGCGCGGCGATTTCTCGTGCGGCAGCGCCTCGAGCCTGACACCCGTGACGTTTTGTAGGTCGGTCCTGGCGACGATCGTATAGGTCTCTGTGTCAGGGTTTGCGCCCGTCGCCAGAATCGACCTGTCATTCAGCTTCGTCAGCGTAGTCCCGTTATCGGCAGATATTTCCGAAGGATTGAGCGCGACCCAATCTGCCTGGGCTTCGGTGAACTTGCGTTCCCAATCGGCCTGGGCCGCCGCGAGTTCAGGCGTGACGGTCTTGAGGCGTTCTTCGAGGCTTTTGATCTCGGCTTGCAGATCGGCGCGTTTGGCGGCCTGCTCCGGCGCTGGCGTCTCGATCTCCGGCTCGACCACCCAGCCTTCATTTCCCGGCTGCTGGTAGATCGTGTACTCGTAGTTGTCGAAGAACGCAAGCAGCTTGTAATACTCCTTCTGCGTGAAGGGGTCGTACTTGTGGGTGTGGCACTGCGCGCAGCCGATGGTCGCGCCGAGCCACACGGTCCCGGTGGTGTTCACGCGGTCGATCAGCGTTTCCCAGCGCGCCTCCTCGTCATCCACTCCGGCCTCTTGATTGAGCATCGTGTTACGGTGGAAGCCGGTGGCGATCTTCTGATCGAGCGTCGCGTTAGGCAGCATATCGCCGGCGATCTGTTCGATGGTGAATTGATCGAAGGGCATGTCCTTGTTGAGCGCGTTGATCACCCAATCGCGGTACTTCCACATCAGGCGCGGCACGTCGCGCTCGTAGCCGTTGGAGTCGGCGTATCGCGCCAGATC
>Ga0154003_1000575_pt1 | contig 11559 bp, 9 predicted proteins | sample TSFL087MetaG_FD_104679 | JGI IMG/M metagenome (GOLD analysis project Ga0154003, IMG submission 104679) | Attine ant fungus gardens microbial communities from Florida, USA - TSFL087 MetaG | ecosystem: Host-associated > Fungi > Mycelium > Unclassified | place: USA: Florida, Lake Talquin State...
ACGATCCTCAACGTCAACGTGCCGGTCGGAGAGATTCGCGGCGCGCGACTGACCCACCAGGGAGTGGTCTCGGCCACCCCGGATATCGTCGAAGGCGTTGACCCGCGCGGCAGGGCGTTTTACTGGGTAGGTATTCAGAAGATTTCATGGAAGGAAGATCGCAGCAGCGATTACGCCGCGATCGGCGAAGGCCTGGTTTCGATCACACCGCTGCGGACAGACATGACCGACTACCGCACGCTGGAGGCGCTCAGAAGCCACGATCTTTTTGGATTCGATGCCCAGAAAATAGACTAATCTCTTACCCTACCAACCTTATCGAATTTTCCACAACCGCTTCAATCAATTAGACATAACCACATCTCAATCAGGTCGCATTTTATCTCAAGTTACCAAATAATAACGGAACATTAGCAGAAGGGTTCAGCATGCCTGGACCTCTAACGGGAAGCGTCACTTGGAACAAATAGCGAAAAGCCTGCGCGAGGCAATCAACGAACTGCGAAATAACTTGAGGGCCGCTGGAATAATTAACTCTTGAAGTGGCGTTTTTGATGGGGTATAGTGCAAGTATCAAGTGTAACAACCTCCTTCAGGTTGTTACTGGTTGGGCTGAGTGAATATTACCTGCACTCACTTGGCTCGTTAATCCCCCCACCATCCCCAATTTATAATATCTCCCGTTGTTACAGTTTTATTTTCTCTGTGAATCTATTAGGGGACCACATCAGGCGTGTGAATCACGCCGCTGATGGAGACCGCGCCATCCTGCGCCAGTTCTACGTCTGGGCCGAGGCGAAGTCGGCGATCTACTTTGACGGCTCCGGCTATCGCGACGCCGAAGACTTCCTCGACCCGCCGCGCGGCTCGGTCGAGTACATTGTCTTCGCCGGCGACAAGCCCGCCGCGATCCTGACGCTGATCCCGCTCGCGGCAGTCCCGAGAGTCTACCAGGTCGGACTGATCACGAACCCACAGGCCAGTCTCCGCAAAATTTGCAAACTCCTCAAGGGCTTCATGAGGGTGGTCTTCGATCGGCTGGCGCAAGCGCTCTTCGTTGATTTGCCCGACTCGCCGGAATTCTCTCGGACTAGAAAGCTGGCGAGGTTTTTCGGCTTCGAACAAGTCTCGGGGACCATTTTCCTGATTTCAAAATATGGGCACGCGAAAGAACGAGAAAAAGGTTACGACGCAGTAGACCGGGACGACCGATTACGCGGGCGCGTTCAAGTCCTACGACATCACGCTTGAAGAGTGGTAACGGTGAATTTCCTGGCGGCGCCCGCCTGTGTCGCGAGCCAGTCGGTAGACCTCCCTTACAAGTACGTCTACGTCCAGCAGGCGACGGCGCCGACGCCTGCTGGCGCCGTCCAGAAGATTAGCGTTTATCTCATATGAGACATACGGCCGTTTTCATGACCTGGCTGACGCTCATGCTGGCCTACCTGGCCGCGGGCGCGCTCCTGATCCCGTTCAAACACCGTCATTCGTACCGGTCCTACCCGAAGGACAGGGGCTATTATGTGTCGAACCTTCTGTGGTGGGCCGTCCCGCTGACATGGTTCCTGGCGCCGGCGGTCTCGACCGCGCCGGAGAGGTCGGTTGGGACGGCTCTGTTCGCCGCTGGCGCCGCGATGGTGATCTGGACGCGCAGGGTCAACCCGTTTTTCCTGCCCATCATCCGCGAGCCGCGATGGTTAGTGGACGACGGGCCGTACCGCTGGCTGAGGCATCCCGGCTACGCGGGCTTCGTCCTGATGGCGGAAGGTTCGTTTCTGACGCTCGGCCATTGGGTGGGCGTCTTTCCGCTCGTGGCCTGCATCGGTTTCCTCGTCGCCCGCGCGCGGCGGGAAAACAGAATCCTCATCCAGTCAGGCAAGTCCGAGTTCTACGACTAGTCCGGCGCCGAAAAGCCGGATTCATGACGGGTTGTCATTCCGCCAGGCTTATAGCGCTTAGAGCGGTTTGCGATCGCGTGAACGGGACTCCGGGCGCGAGTTGTTTACTCGTGTTTCTTTCCTGATTGGACAAAGCCGCAAACAGGGCGATTAAACAAATCGCCCCACACAGTACACACTATTGCAAACCGCTATAGGCCCGAGCATTCCCCCATATCAACAGAGGTCAAATAAATGCAAAAGGGGCCGATCTTGTCCCACGTCTGTTGTGGCTTCCGGCCTCTTCACATCGTCTTCTTCTCTTTCTCAATTGGGAACCCTTGATGGATCATTTCGTCCACGAGCCTTGCGCGAAAGTCTGGCCGATTGATCGCGGCGAGGAGTTTGTTGGACTGCTTTGTCTTTGCAATCGTGATCTCCCGGCCTGCGCGTCTCTCACACATCCGAATCCACACCCCACCATCGATCAAATCACATTTAAACCATCGGTTGGGATAATGAAATGCAATCACTCGCAAGTGATGACGGAGAGCGCTTAACGCCGGTAATCTCTCGTCTGTCGCGCTTGTAGCTACAGTTGTCGCAATTTTAGTGTTGGCTTGTCGCTGATACCGAAAGGCCGGATTGGGCTGCGCTTCGCGTTCTGACGCGTCGAGTTCCGACGGGAAGTCGTCATCCTGTTCGAGAATCTTGCCCGCCTCATCATGTGAATTAGTGGACTCGATCGTCTCTCGCTCGCCGCCGGGCAAGACTCGATACGCGCTTGCGCCAGCTTCGGTCATCTGAACTCTGTGGGCATTGTCCTTCACGCTCGCACTGTGGTTGAACTTCGCAGACCTGTTGCGGATGTAAATCAGAGTGACCGCGGCGAGAATCAATTCGCCAAAATTCGCCGCTCGAATCCACGCGTCCCATCGCGTTAGAAACGCCGCCGATGATTCTTCAGGTTTCTCAGGCTTTGCAAGCTCAATCGGACTGGTCGAGAGGGAAGAGGATTGATCGAGAATGCCGCGACCGGCCCGCGCCCGCTTCAGGTTTCCAGTCTCCGCCGCGCGTCGAAGCTGATACGCCGTATCGTTTCGCAGGCGCTCGGCCTTCGAGACGGCCTCCGCTATGCGGACGTTGTCGCTTGAAATCCGCTCGGCGCCTTCATTATAAGTGATCACGCTCGCTTCGTATTTGGCCTCTTGCGATTGAAGTGTTAGCAAATGACCTTGCGCCCACAGCAAAAAGCAGAAGTGACCAATAACAAAGCAGAGAGTGACCGAATCGAGAATGGAAACGCCGCGCGCGAGTCGCCCGTCCCTCGAATCGCTGTAATGCAATGTGCCCACGCATAGCCAGGCGAGTAATGCGCCCACGCTCAACATGATCGCGCCGATGTAGCCTTGCAACTTACCGGCGCTCCCGAAGATTGACGCTGTTAAAACTGGATTCAACACTGAAAATATAAGCAGCATCGGAAACCAAAACCGCCATTTGCCGTAGGCGAAAATCCGGCCTTCGGGCTCATCGAGCCAGTTGTGAAAACGCTGTCCAAATTTGAGTCTTTCTTTCATTGTGTTTGCCTTTCTTCTAATTGAAGGCGTGAGCGATTAACAAATTGGGACACTAAACAGGGAATCGAACCGATGTCAATCTCCCTGTACACTTGGTTGATGGTCGGGCGTGTGCGATGATTCCACATAGTCGCGCCTTATGTAATGTTCAGTCAATAGAGAGCGCAAATCATTTGCTCCTGCCTTACGCCAGCGCACGGCGTCCTTACAATTGTGGAGTGTAGGGGACCCCCCCTGCGCTCCACAGTAATTTACAGAGCTACGACCTGCTATCTCACAGCTACAGCATGACACACCGTCCTCCTTATCGCAGCGACAAACTGTCACGTCTCGCGCTGCTGCCAGAATTGAATGAGTGGCGCCCTCCTTGCCGAATAAGGAGTTTAGCGAAATGCCTCCCGCTTGGCGCCCATTTTGCCAATGCGATTGGCGTCTAAAACTATCCTACATCTAGTCTGAGTTAGCGATGCTGTTGAAGGCAGGTATCGAGTTGTTCCCATCCTCCTTAAAACAGAAGATGGCCCCGGGTTAAGGAGCACGCTAGTCGCTTAGAGCAGATTGCAAATCAATGTACCCATACTGAGATGACAGTACGGATCAGTACCGCGAGCGGTAGCGAGCGGGTCCGGAGCGTGAAGCCCGCCGCTACCGCTCGCGGTACTGATCCAGTCAGCCCTCCCGTATATGCAATTGCAATCCGCTCTATTTTTCCGCGCACCCATTTTTATCCCCCAAGTCAATTCGGTCGTTGACCTGAACGACGCCGTATAAGGTAACGTCGAGTCGCCCCGTCCCCGCCAGAGAGCGCCGGGTTTGGTGGCGTAACCCGGCGCTTTCATTGTCATGGCGAAACACTCAAAGTCATGGCGCAACACTCAAAAGCCAATTGGTAAAGAGAAGGCTCGAAAAAATGCAATTGGATTGGCGGGAGGCGTTACTGGCTGCCGTGATTCTGTCGTCCGGCGTATGGATGATTATCGCGGGACTTATGAAACTGTGGAGCGAATAGAAAAGCGGAGTCATCTCAAACTCGGTGATTCGCCGCGAAAGCACATCAATGAAAACATCTATCGCTATTCTGATGGGGTCCTGTTCGGGCCTGTTGATTGCCATAATGGGAAGTTGTGTAATCTTTGCGCAGAATTTCGGCGGGGCCAAGGCGACCATTCTTGTGCTCGGCTTTTTTGTGGGCGGCTGGATAGTGTCTAGCTGTTTCTTGCTGCTAGGCGCACGCACGCTTTCCAAGGTTCTGGCGCGAGGCTTTCTGCTGGGCGCGGCCGAATGGCTGCTGATGATCGGCGAAGGAATTATTCGCGCGAGCCGAATGGAGACGATGGACGACGCTGAAATGTTGGTCACGGCGAGCGCGATGGTGTCGCTCCTTATGGTTGCCCTGTGCCTGATCGGGTTCGCAATCGTGCATTTCTGGCGGCGCAAAATGGAGCCGGAACAGAGTACGTCCGGCGCCACATCGCCACTTTATTAGTCGAGCCTGCAGGGGCGCCGCCCTGCAAACTCCCTAAATCCGCGCCAATCCAAACCTGCCGCGCCCCGGCGCGATTGTGACGGCGGCTATCTTCCCGCGTCGCGCCAGGCGTCTAAGTGGCCTGGAGTCGGACACCAGACGTGTTTGAAGTGTTTGCCGGATTGCTCTTCGAGCGCGCCGCCACAGATCGGGCAAGTCTCGCCAGCGACTAATGCCGAGGCGCGGGTCTCGACGTTTTCGCCGAATTGGTTAAGGCTCTCGTTCCTATCAGTAGCTGATTGAATTTTTGGGAGAGTCTTGGGTGAAGGAGTATCAATAGGCTCAAAAGCCCCTTTTGAGCCATGCCCAGACAGAGGCTCGCCAATATTTCGCGGCGCCTTTGGACCCTTTTGAGCCTTGCCCGCCCCAGACCATTCCAAATTTTCGTGTTTTGGCGCAGATATCTTTCGCGGCCAGGCCACGCTAGCGCCGTTCTGCTGGTGATCGGGCATGCCGTCGTGGTTGCGACCCCATTCCCAGACGCCAGACAGCACGACGCCCGCTAGCACGGACGCGGCGCACTCCGCTATGGCCAGCGCCGTAAGAAACCACCACCACTTATCTCGAACTTCGTCCGGCGTCATCCGAGGGGCGAGAGTCTTTGGCGTTTCGACTGGCGCCAGGCTGAGCGGTTGAATAGTGGCGATCGCTGCCGGTGTCGCGGATGTCGAGACCTTCGGCGGCGCTTTCAATACGCTACGCCTTTCCTCTCGTGGCAGTTGGGCTAGACGCCGGCGCTCTTCGCGGATGGCCTTTGTCTGGTCTCTGACAAGCGCGGCATCGGCTTCTTTGAGTCGTAGTTGGCGCTCTGCGTCGGCTTCACGCCGGCGCTCTTCGCGCTCTTCCTCGGCATGGCGTTCCTCGAGGCCTTGCCGGGCCGCAGAGACCTCGCGCGCCAATATCCAGTGGCCGCCTAGGTTGACGCAGAGGATCGCGCAGATTACCACATCGGCCAGGATGCAGTATCGCCGCACCTTCGCCGTCGCGTCGCCGCTGAAGTAGGTGAAGACGCCGGCGACGCCGGCGGTCACGACCAGCATCAGCGTCGCCAGCAATGAGGCGTCGGGGAAGACATGGAAATTCGAGATGCCCACCATCAGGGCGGGCAAAAGGACCGTAAAAACGTAGATGATTGATTTGCGCCAGTACATTGGTGGCCTCCTTTCGGGACTGTAGGCCAGGCGCAAACGGGCAGGTTGCCAACAGCATTGCTTGCGTTAAAAAGTGGTTGCCCGCCGCGTACTTGGGGTTATCAGGTTTTAAGCTACTCGAAGCTACCAATTTCGAGTAACCAGCGACGGGCAAGACTATATCACGGTTCTTCAAATCGCCAAGCCGAAGCGGTAGGATGCGCTTGCAACGTCGGCCTATCGCTTCGGCTGTTGGTTGATGCGGGGGCTTGGGGAGCGTTCGCGCGCTTCCAGTCCTGTTGCTTTTTACTGTTCAGCATTGCCCGGACTACAATAAGGTGTCGGAGCGTAACCGCGCGCCGTTCATGACTGAAGCCGAAGCGCAGGCGGCAGGTTACAGGAAGGCCAGGAATTGTCATGACGACGCACCGAAAATGGAAATTTTTGAAGGGTTAACGGAACAATAACCGGAACATTGGGCGGTGAGATGAGAAATAAGGCTTGTAAGTGGCTGAAAATGTTGATAAACGGAAGCGGGAAAGGGTGGGTGATAATTGGATTCGATGTCCAATCTTAACAACGGAGAAGACGGCCCGCATCACGCGCGCGCCAGGACCGAGATGGTCGAGCGGCTGCGGCGCCATTACCACATCCGCGACGAACGCGTGCTGGCAGCGATGAGGCGCATCCCACGCCATCTCTTCGTGCCCGAAGCTCTCCAATCGCACGCCTACGGCGACCACGCCCTGCCCATCGAATTCAATCAGACGATCTCACAACCATACATCGTCGCGCGCCAGACCGAATTGCTGGAAGTGACCAGGGACGACCGCGCGCTCGAAATCGGCGCCGGGTCGGGCTATCAGACGGCCGTGCTCGCCGCCGTCGCGGGCCAGGTCTTCGCGCTCGAGCGCATCCCCCAACTGGCGCGCGAAGCGCATGCGCGACTGAGGCGGCTGGGCATTTACAACGTCACGGTCAAATGCTTCGACGGCACCTACGGCTGGAACGAATTCGCGCCATATCGCGCAATCCTGGTCGCCGCCGCCGCGCCAGATGCGCCGAAGCCCCTCATCGATCAACTGGCGGTCGGAGGCCGCCTGATCCTCCCCGTCGGAACCGAAACCGAACAGCGCCTGATCCGCGTCACGCGGACTCCCGAAGGGATGATCAACGAAGATTTCGGCGCGTGCCAGTTTGTGAAATTGATCGGCCGTTACGGCTGGGAGAGATAGGACATTTCAGCCACGAACGCGCGTGAGTGAATAGGCGCCGCAGGGCGCCGCAGAACACAGAGGACAGTGAAGGAATCGGCGATTTCTCCGTGTTTTGCGGCGCTCTGCGGTGGTTAACATTTAAAAACCGGTATAAAGACAAGCATGGAATTTATCAAAGACTTCATTGACGTCATTCTTCATCTCGACACACACCTAGTTGAACTGGTCTCGCGTTACGGGACATTCTCTTACGCCATTCTTTTCGCGATCATCTTCTGCGAAACTGGCCTGGTCGTAACGCCGTTCCTGCCGGGCGATTCGCTGCTCTTCGCCGTCGGCGCCCTGTCCGCCAAAGACGCGCTTAACGTTTACACTGTGGCCTTTCTGCTGATGCTGGCCGCGATCATGGGCGATTCGACCAACTACTGGATCGGCTATTTCGTAGGGCCGAAGGTCTTCCGCAGCGAAAGTTCGCGCTGGTTCAATCGCGCGCACCTGGATCGCACGAACGCCTTTTACGAGAAATACGGCGTCAAGACGGTGATCATCGCGCGCTTCATGCCCATCGTCCGCACCTTCGCGCCTTTCGTCGCCGGTATCGGGCGGATGCATTACCCGCGCTTCCTCTTCTTCAGCGTCCTGGGGAGCTTTCTCTGGATCGGAATTTTCGTCGCCGCCGGTTACTTGTTCGGCAACATCCCGGTGGTGAAGCGCAACTTCACGCTGGTGATCCTGGCGATCATTTTCGTTTCGATCCTGCCCGCCTTGATCGAAGCCTTACGCGCAAGGCGAGAGCGGAAACAACCGCTGAGCGAATGAAATCGTGGACTCCAGCGGCTTTCAAGACTGGGCGCCTTCATACTTATGGTAAAAATCAAGACAAGTCGCCGAAATCTCACGAATTAATTACTTCAAGACGAGTAAACGAATTTTGCCGTCGGAGTTTCCGACCGCCAGGGTTTTGCCGTCGGGCGAGAGCGCCATGGAATTCAGCGAGCCGCTGTGAAACGGCCAGCGCCCGCGCATCCTCAGGAACAATCCCGCATTAGATCCGCGAATGATAACGGGAGTTGGGCTGTAAACAGGAGGCGCGGCGGAGTCCGCGCCCGTGGTCGGATAAATCATGGCGAATGTATTGAAAAAGGGCCACCCGGGAGGTTTCAAAACGCCCACAAGTTTGGCGGACTCACTATCATAAAAACGGATGATACTGTCGCCGCTGCCGCCGATAACCCGTTTGCCGTCGCGTGAAAAGCTGAGGGCGTTCAGCCAGCTCACCGGCGGCGCCGGATTTTTTTCAGATTTATCGCTCGTCGCATCGGCGATCGTTTGCATCTCTTCCACCGAAAGCATCATGTCGGACACCGTCTTTTTCAATTCATATGTGCGGCAATCCCAAATCTTCAGGTTTCGATCATAACCCGCGCTCGCCAGCAGACGGCTGTCGGGGGAAAACGCAAGAGAAGTGATCGATTTGATATGACCCGGGAGCTTTTGCTTTAAGTCGCCGCTCTGCGCATCCCATAAAAATACTTCAAATCTGGATTCCTCTTCGAAGGCCGTGCCGCGCCCGCCGTCTATCAAACATGAGCCGCCCGCAATCAACTGCCCGTCCGGAGAAAATGCTATAGCGCGGATCGGCGTGGAACTCGCTCGCAATCGTCGAATCAGCTTCCAATCGCCGGCCTCCCACAACGTGATTTCCCCAAAGGCGGGGCAGTCATTCTTGCAGTCTTTGCCTTGGGGCGTCGGGCCGGTGGCGATAGCCAGCCATTTGCCGTCAGGCGAAAAGGCGAGCGCCCATGCCGTTCCATTGTCATCATTGAGTCTGGTTTTTACCTGGCCGGTTTGCGCGTCCCATACCAAAACCTCGCCGTGATACACAAATGTGGTAATGGTGGTATCACCCGTGCGGCGGCTCGATCTCTCTTTCAGCATTGATTGCGCGCCTACCAGCGTTCGCCCGTCAGGCGAGTATGCGACCGAGAAGAAATGCATGCCGCGCGAGTTTTTCAGCTTCAACAATTCCTTTCCGGTTTCGAGATCAGTGACCTTGACGGAATTATCTCCCGCGCTGGCCAGACGCTTTCCATCGGGCGAAAACGCGACCGAGGGAATGTAGTCCGCGTGCCTCGAAAACACGACAGCATTTTTGGCAGGCGGTTCAGCAGGAAGAGGAGCCGACGGACGTGAGTCTTGCGCTTTCGCCTTGCCGTCCTGCGCGAAAGCCCGGTTGGCGATTGGCGCCTTCATATGGCCGCTAGCGGCGAAGATCGCCAACATCACACCACACATCAACCGAATGGATCGAAAGTTCCCGAACTTCATAAGATTCCGCCGATGGAGACTGCCTGCTTTAGCTGATAGGGGAAATCGGCATTGCGCGGAGGCAATGTAAGACAGAAAAATGAATAAGACTAGCACTATTCTTTATTTTTCTATCTAACATTAAATCATCTATCGGAAACTTTTGGATGCCGGATCAGTTTCGCTGATTTTCTTTTATCCGAAACTTTTGCGAGGCTTCGGTAAATCGGATACTGTTGGCGAATTCCTTAATTCCTTAGCGCCAGAGGCGCGGAATGTTTATAGAATGCGTTGCGCGATATCTCACCAAGCTCCGAAGGAGCGACATGTGACACATGTCGCTCCTTCGGAGCTTGGGCGCGCCGCCCGCCAGTCCCTATAAACATCACACTCCTCCGGAGCTAAGATCCGAAAGTCTCATTTCTTGAATTCGCCAACAGTATCTGGCTTACCGAAGCCTCACGAATAGCGGCGGTAGGGCCACATAGGCGCAGGACCACATAAACGAAGAGAGGAGGGACAGAGAATGATTACTCTGTCCCTCCTCTCTTTGTCTCTGCGCCTGCGGTGTCCCTGTGGCAGTGTTATCCGGTGACCAGCATCAACTGCAATCGCGTTTGCAGCTTCTTCATCGCCGCGGCGACTTCGGTGAAACTCTCGGCCGAGCGCGCGGGCCCCAGCAGCGGGTCGGAGGTCAGGAATGGGTAGTTGCCGTAGCCGGCCTCGACCGCGCCCCAGAGCATCTCCACGCAGGATTCGATCTCGCCCAACTGCGCGCAGACTTGCGCGGTGATGTAGTAGTGATAGCCGTTCAACTGAATCGGCGAGGAGAAGGCTTCGGCGAGAATCTGTTTACCGGCGTCGCGCTCGCCCCTGATCGCGAGCATCAGGGCGCGCGCCTGTGAGTAAAACCATTCTGTGCCCCCGCCCGCGACCATCGTCTCGAGCCGGCGCGCGGCGTCTATGTCTTTGCCTTCACAGATGTCAGTCGCCGCAAGCCAGAAATGTTTTTCGGGGATGGAGTCGGAGCAGGCTTCGAGTTCACGGCGCGCTCCGGCGTAGTCGCCCTTCTGGTATTGAAGGAAGCCGAGCATGTGCGGATAGGCCACCGGGTTGATCTCGGCGGCTTTGCGGAAGAGCGTCAACGCGATCTCGGGCAGTCCGGCGTAATCGTAGGCGTGTCCCATCGCCTGGTAAGCGTACTCGCTGTTCGGCGCGGCCTGGAGCAGTTGTTTGCAGATGATCAGGGCGTTCTTCAGGTCACCCTTCTCGCCGTAATAGAACGCCAGCCAGAAGAAGGCGGAGGGCAGTTGCGGGTTGATTTCCAGCGCCTTGCGCGCCGCCGCCTCCGCCTTGTCGAGCATAGTTTCGTCGCGCAGGTAGACGCGGGCGTTGATGTAGCGGCCCGCCAGCGCGGCCCAGGCCGGGGCGTAAGACTGGTCGAGTCCGACTGAAGCTTCGAGCATCCCGACCGCCTGCCGGCGATCGTTGGGAGTGTCGCCGAACGCGAGGCCGCGCAGGTAGAACTCGTAAGCCATCGGGTTGCAGGCCCCGTCGTGTTTGATCGCTTCCTGCTCGCCGGTCGTGACATTGAGCCGCAAGCCGCGAATCAACTCCTCGCAAATTTTGTCCTGCAGCGCGATGACGTTGTCGAATTTAAGGTCGATCCGCTCCTGCCAGAGGATCTCGTTTCTCGACACGTCCACCAGTTGTACGTTGACGCGGAACATGTCGGCGGCTTTCAAATAACTGCCCGACAGGATCGTATCGACCTGCAACTCGCGGCCGATGGCGCGCGGCTCGACGACCTGATTGCGGTATTTCTCGACAGCCGACGACGGGCGGACGATCAGCGATTTGAGCGGGGCGAGCTGTGTGATAACGCTGTCGGCGAGCGCGAAGCCGAGGAAGTCGATTTCGGAG
>Ga0154003_1000577_pt1 | contig 11542 bp, 13 predicted proteins | sample TSFL087MetaG_FD_104679 | JGI IMG/M metagenome (GOLD analysis project Ga0154003, IMG submission 104679) | Attine ant fungus gardens microbial communities from Florida, USA - TSFL087 MetaG | ecosystem: Host-associated > Fungi > Mycelium > Unclassified | place: USA: Florida, Lake Talquin State...
CTGTCGATGTTCCCGGCGCCCGGCAGCCACGGCGGCATGGGCAACTTCATCGCCTGGGACGCCGGCAAGGGCAAGATCGTGTGGTCGCTGCCGGAGAAGTTCTCCGTGTGGTCGGGCGCGCTCGCCACGGACGGCGGCGTGGTCTTCTACGGAACGCTTGAGGGCTACCTGAAAGCGGTCGACGAGAAGGACGGCAAGGAGCTGTACCGCTTCAAGACCCCCTCGGGCATCATCGGCAACGTGATGACGTACACCCACAAGGGCAAGCAGTACGTGGCGGTGCTGTCCGGCGTCGGCGGCTGGGCCGGGATCGGCTTGGCGGCAGGCCTGACCAATCCGACCGACGGACTGGGTGCCGTGGGTGGCTATGCCGGCCTGCGCGACTACACCGCGCTCGGCGGCACGCTGACCGTGTTCACACTGCCGTAACGGCCACGCAACAAGCTCGCGGATCGGCGCACGGACGAGTGCGCCGATCCGCTCCAGTCCTCCCATCAACTACGATACGGATTCCAGTGGTGCGTGTGAGACGAGCCGAGCCCTTGCTGTTTGCCGTTGTCGCGCTCGGTCTCCTGCTGGCGCTCGAGGCAGCCGCCCAGACCGCCAAGAAGGAGAAGAATGGCAAATGGGAGACGGCCGACGGCAATCCCACCTACAACATCGCTCCGGATGGCACCGTCGACTGGTACACCTACTCGGGCTTCCGCCGCTATCACTCCGAGTGCCACGTCTGCCACGGCCCCGACGGCGAGGGCTCCACCTATGCCCCGGGTCTGGTCGAGTCGCTGAAGACCATGTCGTATCCTGATTTCCTGCAGATCGTCGCCAGTGGGCGCAAGAATGTCGGCAGCGCCAGTCAGAACGTCATGCCGGCGCTCGGCGATAACCCCAACGTGATGTGCTACGCCGACGACATCTACGTTTATCTCAAGGCGCGCGCCGAGGGCGGCCTGCCGCGTGGGCGTCCCGCCAAGCGCGCCGACAAGCCTGCAGACGCCGAGAAGAATGAGAAGGCCTGCTTTGGCACCAAGTAGAGCGAGCGTAGCTAGGGTCGCCGCCGCATTGCTGTGCGTTGCCGCGGCCGCTTTGGGTGCGATGCCGGCGCGCGCGGCTGAGGGGCACCGCAGCGACCTCGTCAACCGCCTCTCGCTCAGGGTATGCGCCGATCCCGCCAACATGCCGTTCTCCAACGAGAAGGGCGAGGGCTTCGAGAACAAGATCGCCGAGATCGTCGCTGCCGAGCTGAAGGTGCCCGTCGAGTACGTCTGGTTCCCGCAGGCCACGGGCTTCATCCGCCAGACGCTGTTTGCCAAGCGCTGCGACGTGGTGATGGGCTACGCCCAGGGCGACGAGCTGGTGCTCAACACCAACGCCTATTACCGATCGGCCTACACGCTCGTGTACCGCAAGGGCACCGGGCTCGATGGCGTCGACCATCTGGCCGACGAGCGCCTCAAGGACAAGCGCATCGGCCTGATCGCGGGTACCCCGCCCACGAGCATCATGTTGAGCCTCGGGCTGATCGGTCGCGCCAAGCCCTATCCGCTGATGGTGGACCGCCGCTACGACTCGCCCGCCGAGCGCATGATCGCCGACATCCGCTCCGGCGAGATCGACGCCGGTGTGCTTTGGGGGCCCATCGCCGGCTATTTCGCCGGCAATGGGGGCGAGCAGCTCGTCGTGTTGCCGTTGCTCAAGGAGACCATCGGCCCGCGCCTTGCCTACCGCATCACCTTCGGCGTCCGTCCCGGCGAGGACGACTGGAAGCGCGAGCTCAACGCCATCATCGCCAAGCTGCAGGGCAAGCTCGACGCCGTGCTCCTCCAATACGGCGTGCCGCTGCTGGACGAGCAGGACCACCCGATCACGCAGCCGCGGAATTGATCATCCGCCAGTCTGGATGGCTTCGCGCTTGGCTCGCCCGCCGCGATGACAGGTGTGGAGCTCAATCGTGCATTCGCGCCCGGATCTCCCGTGCCAGCTCGAAGAGGCGCTGCTCGATCATCACCGGAACCTCGCAGGCGAGCGGCAGGGACTGCTGGCGCTCGGCGAAGACGCGCACATCCCAGTTATAGCGGTCCTCGGCCGCGGTCAGCTCGGTGCGCGCCTTCTCGCCGTCCTTCTCCGCATTCTCCCTGAGCTGGCGGATCGTCTCGCCCTGGCGCTGAATCTCCTCCGCCCTTGCCCTCTGGCGCTTCTGAAAGCGCTCGATGCCGCTCATCACCACGGCCCGGTCGGCATTGACGGTCCGCAGCAGCCCTGCAAACAGCTGCTTCAGCGCCTCGTCGCTTGTCCTTCGGCTGTGCCGCGGCGAAGCTCTCGATGGCCGCTGTCGCCTCCTCCATCGGCACGCGCCTGCTCGACAGCGTCGGGATCAGCTTCACGATCTCGGCATTGTCTCGCCATGCCTCCTCGTCGTCCACCACCGGGCCGTCCCACATCTGCGCCGACGTGAGCACTGCAACCTTGTGCTGGATGCACGGCCAGTCCGCGTTGCTCGGGGCAGGCGGCGCGGGCGGCTCGGCGGCGTTCCCTCCACCCGCCCAGAGAGCGGCGGCGGCCAGCGCTGCAGCCAACGCGAGAAGCTTCATCCAAGAGGCCGCGCCATGATCCATGTCACCCTCCTCTGCCCGGGTCGCCGCGGCGGGCGAGCAGGCCCTTCGACGGGTTGTAGGCGAACACTGCTGCCGCCAGGAACGCCGCCGTGAAGGCCACAACGACGATGAGAGAGAGCGGCTCCAGCTGGCCATAGAGCGCGAAGCGGATCAGCTCCACGGCGTAGGTGAAGGGGTTGGCGCGGCAGATCTCGTACAGCAGCGGGCTCGACTCCTTGATGCGCCACAGCGGGTAGAGCGCCGAGGAGGCGAAGAACATCGGGAAGATCACGAAGTTCATGACCCCGGCGAAGTTCTCCAGCTGCCGGATCACCGACGACATGAGCAGCGCCAGCGCGCCGAGCATCAGGCCCGACAGGACCAGCGCCGGCAGCACGGCGATGTAGCCGATCAGCGGCGGCTCCACCTCCCAGAAGTAGGCGATGGCAAGGAACGCGTAAGCCTGCAGCAGTGCCACAGCCACCCCGCCCATCAGCTTTGAGATCAGCAGGAACGAGCGCGGGAATGGGCTCACCAGCAGCGTCCGCATGGTGCCGGTCTCGCGGTCGTGCACCATGGAGAGCGAGGTCTGCATGGCGTTGAACAGGAGCACCATGGCCACCAGCCCCGGCGTCACGAACACCTCATACAGCACGTAGGTCTCGTAGGGCGGGATGATGGATACGCCCAGCACCTGGCGAAATCCCGCCGCGAAGATGAAGAGCCACACCAGCGGCCGCACCAGCGCCGCCAGGAAGCGCTCGCGCTGATGCAGGAAGCGCAGCACCTCGCGCCAGACGATGCCGCCGAAGCAGGCGATGTAGCCTGCCAGATCGAGGCGGCTCGGTCGCGTTGGGGTTGCCGTGGCGGCCGTCATGCCCGGGCCTCCATGGCGCGCGCATCCTCCGTGATCCGCATGAACGCGTCGCGCAGGTTGTCCTCCTGCGCCAGGTGCAGCAGGTCCGGCACCGGCCCGGCGAACCGCACCCGCCCCTTGTGCAGCAGCACCACCCGGTCGTCCGGCGCCACCTCGTCAACCAGGTGCGTGGCCCACAGCACGCCCACGCTCCGCTCTTTCACCAGCCCCCGCACGATGGCGAGCGCGTTCTCGCGTGAGGCCACGTCGAGGCCGACAGTCGCCTCGTCGAGCAGCAGGCAGGCCGGATCGTGCAGCAGCGCCCGCGCGATCTCCACCCGCCGCGTCTGGCCGCCGGAAAGCGCGCGCACCCGCACGCTGCCGCGATCGGCAAGACCCACCTTGTCCAGCGCCTCCAGCGCCCTGCGCCGCCCCTCGCCGCGGCCGATGCCGTGCAACGCCGCGTGATAGGCGAGATTCTGCAGCACCGTGAGGTCCGCGTCGAGGCTGCGGCTCTGGAACACCACGCCCAACTGCCGCAGTGCCGCCGCCGGCTGCCGGCGCACATCATGGCCCTGGATGCGGATCTCGCCCGTCACGTTGTCGTAGAGCCGGGTGATGAGCGCGAACAGCGTCGACTTCCCAGCCCCGTTCGGCCCCAGCAGCACCACCAGGCTGCCGCGCGGCACGCAGAGCGACACATCGTCCAGCGCCAGCATCGACCCGAAGCGGTGGCTGACCCCCCGCACCAGCAGCGCCTCCGGCTCGGCATTGAACGACTGTGGCGGTACGGGCTTCATCACTTCACAATGAACTTGCCGGCCATGCCCTTGCCTTCAAGCCCTCGGCACGCCCACGGATACTCCCCGGGCCTGATCGGCACGAAGAAGATCTCCGCCTCGCCCTCGCGCTCCATCTCGATCTCGTAGACGTGGCTGGCCTTGATCTCCACATGCCCCACCTCCACCTTGCGCAGCCAGATGTAGTTGCTGAACGCCGGCGCCTCCCACGCGCACTCCTTCTGCCCGGTGGACTTGATCTTGAGCCGGTAGGCCTTGCCGGTGACGAGTGCGTAGTCCTTCTGGGAGACGCCGTAGCCGGCCTCGCCCAGGCCCAGCACCAGGTCGGGCAGCTTCTCCGGCTTCTGCGCGAGATACCCCTCCGCCCGCGCGATGGCTGGCAGCGCTAGCGCGGCGGCAAGGACAAGGCAGGGCAGACGAGACATGCGCGGCTCCTCCACAGGAAGCGAATAGCGAATGGGGAGTAGCGAATAGGGAATAGTGCGAGCACAACGGCTATAGCTCGGCTGGCAAGGTCTCCACTCCCTACTCCCTACTCCCTATTCGCTACTCGCTATTCGCTCTCTTCAGAACGGCGCCACCGCCACCCCCCAGGGATAACGCCCGACCTTGATCGAGCGCACGACGCGCAATCGCTCCACGTCGATGACGGACACGTCGTTGGAGGCACCGTTGGTGGTGAACAGCAGCTTCTCGTCAGGCGTGAAGGCCAGCTGCCACACGCGCTGGCCCACCAGCAGGTACTTCTCCACCTTGAGCGTCGCGGTATCGACCACCGCAACCCGGTTGGCCGGCCCCAGCGCCACGAACGCGCGCTTGCCGTCCTTGGTAAGGCGCACGCCGACGGCCTGAATGGCGTCCTGGTTGACGCCGGGGATCTGGAACTCGACCTTGCCCACGATCTTGCGGGTGTTGGCATCGATCACAGTCACCGTGCCGCCGATCTCGGACGACACCCACACCTGGCTGCCGTCGGCCTTGAACTCGGCCACGCGCGGCCGACTGTCCACCAGCACGTTGTCGATGGTGGCGTTGGTGGCGGTGTCGATGAAATGCGCCATGTTGGTGGTTTCCGACGTGTTGACGAGCACTTTTCCGTCCGGGCTCAGCCCCAGGCCCTCCGGCTCCACGCCGACCGGGATCTCCGCCAGCACCCTGCTTGTCTGGATATCCACGACGGTGACGAGGTTGTCGTCCTCGTTGGCAATGTACAGCGGGTTGCCGGAGGGGTGCAGGATGAACAGCTCCGGATCCGGCCCCGAGGGCAGCGTCTTCACGTACTCCATGGTGCGGGCATCGAGCACCTGCACGTTGTTGTCGTCGCTGGCGCAGATCAGCAGCCACTTGCCGTCCTTGGAGAGGATCACACCGCGCGGGCGCTGCCCCACCTTCACCGTCTTCACCACCTCCAGCTTCTCGCTGTCGAGCACGGTGACGGTGTTGTCCTTCTCGTTGGTGACATAGACGGTGTATGCGGTCGCCGGCGCACCAAGCAGCCAGGCCAGCAATGCCAGCCCGATCGCCACACCGCCTTTTCGTTTCCCCACCATCGCCTCCGTTGGCACAGGGTCCATGGCCTCAGTGGCCTATTGTCTTACGGCCGACCGTCTTGCCGCGCATGCGCCTTGCACCCGCTCTCCGGCTTATCCACGCCCAGCGTGTCCAGCTCGGAGAACTGGTGCAAAAATCCCGGCTGCGGCGAGACCGTGACCGGCAGCTTCGCTGTCCCTACAAGAATCGGCTGCCGCAGCTGGCCGTCCCAGCTGCGGTAGCTGAGCTTGCGCCCTTTGAACGCGGCGAGATCGAAGTCTGCCGAGAGCATGTAGGGGATCAGCGCCTTGGTCTCCGCCGATCTGGTGCGCGTGGCCGCCTCGCCCACCGAGCGCACCGCCACCCAGACGTCGTAGTCGAGCGGGCGCATGGGCCGGTTGGCCAGCCGCTTGAACCGGTTCTGGAACTGCGTGGCGCCCCACTGCTCCAGCGCGGCATGCCAGCTCATGGGCGCAAGTCCCTGCGTTCCCGCCACGGGCCGCGCATCCCAGGTGCGATAGGGAAAATACTCACCGAACTGCTCGCCTTCATCCGCTACCAGCAGCACGTCGTAGGCCGGTGCATTCTGGGTGAAGGCCGGGATCTGCAACTGGATCTGCTCGTGCCCGCCGTCGGAGCGCCGGCTGCCCGCCTCGACCTGGAACGTGCGCTCCTCCACGATCTTGCCGCCGAACCGCTTGGCCGCCCGCCGCAGCGCCTCGGCGAAGGCCTCGTCGTCGCGGCCGGTGCCACGCACCAGCAGCCAGCGTCGCCACTGCTTCCAGACAAGATACTGCGCGAGCCCGTCGGCCAGCATCGCCCGCGAGGGCGCTGTGTGCAGCACGTTGGCCCGGCAATCGGCCTCACGCAGCCGGTCGTCGCCGGAGCCGGCGTTCAGGATCAACGCGTCGCGCCCTTTGAGCGTGTCGGCCAGCTGCAGCAGGGCCGCGGGGCTCATGTCGGCCACGACAAAGCCAGCCCCCGCATCGACGCGCTTAACCACTTCGGCGATCAGCTCCGCCACCGTGGCGCTCTCCAACACGTCGAGTGTGAACTCCTGCTTCAGGAAGCGCCCCGTGGTGTTGTTGTCGTTGATCGCCAGCCGTGCGCCGGCCACGCCGTCGTCCTGAGGCGGGAAATCGAGGAGGGACAGGGGCGGCGGCCGGTCGCGCAGCTCGCGGGCCAGCACGATGGCGATCTTTTGCACCGCACCAGTCGGCGTCGTCGCGGCCGGCGCGTCAGGTGGCTGCGGCTGGCCGGAGGCCGGCAACGTCAGCGCGAGCGGAGCCGCGACGGCCGCGACGAGCAACGCCGCACGTCCTGCCAGGCCGCAGTTGCGGCCGCAGAGTGGCCTCCCGGTGCTCTCTCCCATGCGTGGACTCCGGTGTGACCGGACCGCTGTCGTTCGACAGGCGGTCTCCACGTCTTTCTCTTGCGCAATCTTATTCGCCTAGTTCCCCCAGGCCACCCTTATCTGTCAATCTCTGACCACAGAGTGGACGTACCGTTACCGCGCCGACAGAATGTCGGCTCGAGACACCGAGAAGGGTCGACCTCGATGCCGATCAACCGTCTGCCGCTCGCCGCCCTCGCTCTCCTGCTTGCAAGCCCCACTGCAGCGCTCGCGGGACCTAAAGCGGCGGTGTTCCCCTTCGAGCTGATCGACGACAGCCTCGACGGCCAGTATCTTGGCACGCGCACCGATGAAGGGCCGCGGCTTGCCCTTGCGACCGCCGAGCTGCGCAAGCTGGTGGAGCAGGAGGTGGGATACGACGTGCTTGATCTGGCTGCGGTCGCGCCCGAGGTCGAGAAGGCCTCGCCCCTCTACAAGTGCAATGGCTGCGAGGTCGAGCTGGCCCGCAAGGCCGGCGCAGACCTCGCTGTAACTGTTGCCGTGCGAAAGTTCTCGAACCTTCTGCTGAGCCTTCACATTTATGTGACGGAGGTCAACAGCGGAAAGCTTACCAAGATGTACCGCGTCGACATCCGCGGCAACACGGACGAATCTTGGCTGCGGGGCGTGCGTTGGCTGGTAACCAGGGGCCTTGCCGGGCGTTGAAGCCGGCAGCACGGCACAGCTCCGGCTTCGTGCTCGCAACGCGTGCAATCCGTTTGCCCACGGCCTTCGAATGCAGCATAATCAAGGCAGCTCGCCGGAACTGTCATGTCTAGCCTATCGCGAGGTTTGCGCCCGGCAGAGCCACCCTCTGAACACAACCATCTGCAGGAGGAAACAGATGAAAGAGGCTTGGAGCACGCCGCAGGTGACGGAGCAGGAGGTAGGTCTCGAGGTGACGAGCTATCTGCCCGCCGAGATCGAGTCCTGACTGCGATCCGCCACCTCGGATCGCCAAACTGGCGCGGCCGGCGCTCCGCGACGGGTGCCGGCTGACCCGTGTGAGCAGAGCGACTCGACTTGCCCCTTGCATGAGGGGCGAGCGCAGGTGAGTGCGGGAGCGTTTGCAACGTCGGTCTCGCAGCCTTTTCCTATGAGGAGCGTTCTCCCTCAGCGTTCAGGGGAGACTTGCCTTGCGTGAGACCGTTCCTATGCAGCCGGTCGAAAGCTCAGCCTGTGAGCGTGCCCCGATCGGGTTGCTTGCCGAGCTGACGCATCGCTGCCCGCTGCAGTGCCCCTACTGCTCGAACCCGCTGGCGCTCGAAGGTGCCGGCGGCGAGCTGACCACCGCCGAGTGGCAGGATGTGCTGGCGCAGGCGGCGCGGCTTGGCGTACTGCAGCTCCACCTCTCCGGCGGTGAGCCAACCGTGCGCCGCGACCTGGAGGAGATCGTCGCTACCGCCGCGGAGGTGGGCCTCTACACCAACCTCATCACCGCTGGCGTGCTGCTCACCCGCGCGCGCCTCGAGGCACTGGCTGCCCGCGGCCTCGACCACCTGCAGCTCTCCATCCAGGATGTCGAGCCCGCCAACGCCGACCGTATCGCTCACTACGAAGGCGGGCACGCCAAGAAGCGCCAGCTGGCGCAGTGGGTGGGCGAGATCGGCCTGCCGCTCACCGTCAACGCCCCGGTGCATCGCCAGAACCTGGACCGGCTGCCCGAGATCATCGACTTCGCCGTGGAAATGGGCGCCGGCCGGTTGGAGGTGGCGCACATCCAGTATTACGGCTGGGCACTCGCCAACCGTGCGGCGCTGATGCCCACACGGGAACAGGTGAAGCGCAGCGCGGAGATCGTCGAGGCGGCGCGCGAGCGCCTCAAGGGCGTCCTGGTCATCGATTTCGTGGTGCCGGACTACTATGCCATCTGGCCGAAGCCCTGCATGGGCGGCTGGGGCCGGGGCATCGTCAACATCACGCCGTCCGGTAAGGTCCTGCCCTGCCACGCGGCCGAGACCATTCCCGGCCTCGGCTTCGACAATGTGCGCGACAAACCGCTGGCCGAGATCTGGCTGCGCGGCCAGGCCTTCGAGAAGTTCCGCGGCACCGACTGGATGCTGGAGCCGTGCCGCAGCTGCGAGCGGCGCGAGCTTGACTGGGGCGGCTGCCGCTGCCAGGCGTTCGCCATTGCCGGCGATGCCCGCGCCGCCGACCCGGCGTGCGTCAAGTCGGAGCGTCACGCCGAGATGGTGGCCAGTGCCGAGCGGGAGGCCGCCGGGCCGCCACCGCCCTTCGTCTACCGGCGTCCGCGCAAGCCTGCGTCGCTGGCAACCGCAGAAACCTCTTGAGAATGCCGACGGGAAGGCGCCAATAGCACGGCGCACACCGGCTCGGACGGGAGGGAGAACAAACAAGACATGCGGAGACTTGTATTCAGCGCGGCCATGATCGCAGGGATAGCCGCTACGGCGCCGACCCCAGGACTGGGACAAGACCTCGACAACGGCAAGTCGATCTTCAACAAGTGCCGGGCCTGTCACCAGATTGGCGAGAATGCCAAGAACATGGTCGGACCGGCGCTCAACGGCCTGTTCGGCCGCAAGGCCGGCAGCGTCGAGGGCTTCAACTACTCCGAGGCCAACAAGAGTTCCGGCATCACCTGGGATGAAGCGACGTTCCGCGAGTACATCAAGAACCCGAAGGCCAAGATCCCCAGCACCAAGATGGTGTTCGCGGGCATCAGCGACGACCAGGACATCGACGACCTGATCGCCTATCTCAAGCAGTTCGGCCCTGACGGGAAGATCGCCAAGTGAGGGGGCAGGTTTCAGGGATTGGGGGGCAGGGCGCTGAACCTGACTCCCTGAAACCTAGTCCCTGAAACCTGGAACCTGAATCAGAATATCACCACGCTGCGGATGCTCTGGCCCGCGTGCATGAGATCGAAGCCCTTGTTGATGTCGGTGAGCGGCATCGTATGGGTGATCATCGGGTCGATCTCGATCTTCTTCTCCATGTACCAGTCGACGATCTTGGGCACGTCCGTGCGCCCCCTGGCGCCGCCGAACGCGGTGCCCTTCCAGACGCGGCCCGTGACCAGCTGGAACGGCCGCGTGGCGATCTCGGCGCCGGCCGGCGCCACGCCAATGATCACGCTCACGCCCCAGCCGCGGTGGCAGGCTTCCAGCGCCTGCCGCATGACCTGGACGTTGCCGGTGCAGTCGAACGTGTAGTCGGCCCCGCCGATCTGGTCGGCGCCCCGCTTCGTCATGTTGACGAGATATGGCACCGAGTCGCCGCCCGCCTCCTTCGGGTTGACGAAGTGGGTCATGCCGAAGCGCTCGCCCCAGGCCTTCTTGTCGTTGTTGAGGTCGACGCCGATGATCATGTCGGCGCCGGCCAGCCTCAAGCCCTGGATGACGTTGAGGCCGATGCCGCCGAGCCCGAACACGACGGCCTTGGCACCGGGCTCAACCTTAGCCGTGTTGAGCACGGCCCCGATGCCCGTGGTGACGCCGCAGCCGATGTAGCACACCTTGTCGAAGGGCGCGTCCTCGCGGATCTTGGCCACCGCTATCTCGGGCAGCACCGTGAAGTTCGAGAAGGTGGAGGTTCCCATGTAGTGGAAGAGCTTGTCCCTGCCGATGGAGAAGCGGGAGGTGCCGTCGGGCATCAGGCCCTGGCCCTGGGTGGCGCGGATGGCGGTGCACAAATTGGTCTTGCGCGACAGGCACGAGGGGCACTGCCGGCACTCCGGCGTGTAGAGCGGGATCACATGGTCGCCCTTCTTCACGCTGGTGACGCCCGGCCCCACGTCCACCACGATGCCCGCGCCCTCATGCCCGAGGATGGCGGGGAAGATCCCTTCGGGGTCCGCTCCCGACAATGTGAACTCGTCGGTGTGGCAGATGCCGGTGGCCTTGATCTCCACAAGAACCTCGCCGGCCTTGGGACCATCGAGGTCCACATCCATGATGCTGAGCGGCTTGGCCTTCTCCAGGGCGACGGCAGCGCGGGTTTTCATGGGGGGCTCCTCCTCATCGTGCATGGGCTCTGGGCATACCACGCGGCCATCGCGTTCGCCGCGGGGATTCTGTTTTGAGTGTTATGTTGTAACGGTGTGCCGGCTGATCATTTGCTTCCCTTTTGTCAGAAAAAGTCTAGTATCGGGGCAAAAGCATTATACAGAAAAAACGTGGGCACGTTGAGCCTTTCTAGTGGGAGCGGACGCCTCGCACTTTTGCGTGCGTCGTATCACGAGCGTGTGAACAATGTCCTGGATACGATCGATCCTGCCTGGCGCAAGAAAAGCGCCTTCGACCAACCAAGGAGGACATGCCATGGCCCAGGTCTCCATTCATCCTGCGGTTGACAACGGCGTGAAGCCCGGCAACCCGAGCTTTGCTGGCGGCACGCTGCAGTGCCA
>Ga0154003_1000579_pt1 | contig 11486 bp, 8 predicted proteins | sample TSFL087MetaG_FD_104679 | JGI IMG/M metagenome (GOLD analysis project Ga0154003, IMG submission 104679) | Attine ant fungus gardens microbial communities from Florida, USA - TSFL087 MetaG | ecosystem: Host-associated > Fungi > Mycelium > Unclassified | place: USA: Florida, Lake Talquin State...
CGCCGATCGTCCCCGAGCAGTGAGTGCCATGATTGTTGTCATCGAGCGGGGTGCAGGTGTTGGTGACGGCGTTGAAGCCATGCGAGCCCGCCGGGCAATTGATAGTCTGGCCACCAATCGTCACGGAGAAAGCCGCCGGCGCCGACCAGATATTCGCGGCCAGGTCGGGATGGTTATAGTCGACGCCCGTGTCGATCACGCCGACCACGATAGAATTAGACCCTGTCGAAACGTCCCAGGCCTGAACCGCGCTGATGTCCGCGCCGGCAATGCCGACCTGGCCCCCCACGGTCTGGCCCGTATTGTTCAATCCCCACGTCTCGCCGAATCGCGTGTCGTTGGGAGTCTGTATGGCCTCGACGATGTAATTAGGCTCGGCGTAGACCACCCCCGGAATTTTCGCCATCATGTTCAACAGCGCCTGCGTATTCCTGTCTTTCGAACGCATGTGATACAAGTTTATGCCGGGGCTTATGTTGCGGTGTTCCGAGGCGTTCACCTGGGCGACCGCGTTATTCACAAACGCTTGGAGCTGAGGCTCGGAAGCTTCGGAGAAGCGCACTAGCACTTCCCCGGCCACCGCCTTGTGGCCGTTTATCATCTCGATTTGCGTTGGCGTCTCCCGCCCCGGCGGGTCCTGGGGCCGCGTCTGGGTCGATGCGGATCGCTGAAACGCCATAAAGACTGCAAGCAGGATAATCAGCGCCAGAGGCGCCATCATGCGGATCGCTCGTCTATTCAGTTTGTGTGTGCTACCCGGTGATTTTTTTGTTTGGGTTGACATGGTTTCCTCCTAAGTAAGTTGCTGGGTTGGCGTGTCGCGCGTGAGCAGGCGGACGCCCATAGGACGGGCCTCCTGCTTACACTCGTGCTGTTGTTATCGGACATAGCCCAGCAACTCGCTGGGCTGCTTATAACTGATGAAAGCGACCAACAAGAATTTGAACTGCTCAGTTTTATCTGGCGAGGAGCGAGGATATTCTCTCAGACGGAAAATATCGGAAATTTATGACTATATAATCCCGTGCTTATATGCTGAGAGAGCGTATAAGTCAATAATTCATGGTGAAATAGTAAAAATATTTTGTAAAAACGGGTGGACAATTTCGGGGCGCAGGCGCCTGCGGAAGTCGGACCAACCAGGGGGATTGGGGTTATAACGGAAGCAAAAAGGGCAAAGAGGGCAAAAAAGGCAAAGATTCCCGGTGTATTTGCCTTTTTTGCCCTCTTTGCTTTTTTGCTTCGACCTCGCCTTAGATCGGTTCTGTCAACTACTCCATCTAGAGCGGATTGCAGTTGCATGTACGGGAAGGCTGGCTGAATCAGTACCGCGAGCGGTACTGATTCGTACGGGTATCTCAGTATGCCGTACATTGATTTGCAACCCGCTCTAAGCGCGAGGGCGCGCTGTAGATGGAGCTTGCGGTTTCAGGTTTCGTTCACTATAGAACCCATCAAGGAGTCGTTATCCTCACATCATCAAAGGCCGCTGCATGCGCGGATGGCCCTGTCCACGTTTAGACGCCTTCCGGTAACGGTCCTGCCGGAGAGTGAGCTGACCGGGTCGCCATTGTTCATGAGGTTCGCTTTCAAGGCGGCGGTGCTCAGCGAACATCTGGAGAGCACCAGCGCCGCCGCGCCGGAAACGTGCGGAGTGGCCATCGAGGTTCCGCTGAAGACGGAGAAGCCGCCATTGCGCACGGTCGAAAGGATGCCGGTGCCGGGCGCTCCGAGATCCACGGTCGTGGCGCCGAAGCTGGAGAAAGAGGATTTATTATCCCTGTTGTCAGTCGCGGCCACCGCCAGCACGTTCGAGGCGTTATAGTTGGACGGATAATTGGCGGTGACATCGTTGTTGGTGTTGCTGTTGCCGGCGGCCGCGACGAAGAGCATGTCATTGCTGTTCGCGCTGTTGATCGCATCGAGCAGCGCCTGCGAGAAGCCCCCGCCGCCCCAACTGTTGGAGAGGACGCGAACGTTGGCGCTGGCGCCGAATCTCTGTTTGGCCTGGACGGCGAACTGGATACACTCGATGGCGTCGGCCGTGTTCCCGCTGCCCGACGCGCTGAGGAACTTCAACCCCATAATCCTGGTAGTCCAGTTTATGCCGACAACCCCCGAAGCGTTATTGCCCCTGGCTCCGATCGTTCCGGAGACGTGGGTGCCGTGATTATTGTCGTCGAGCGGGTTGCAGGTGTTGGTGATGGCGTTGAAGCCATGCGTCCCCGCCGCGCAATTGATCGTCCGGCCGCCGACCGTCACGGAGAAGGCCGCCGGCGCCGACCAGATATTCGCGGCCAGGTCGGGATGGTTATAGTCGACGCCCGTGTCGATCACGCCGACCACAATGGAAGTAGAGCCTGTCGAAACGTCCCAGGCCTGAACCGCGCTGATGTCCGCGCCCGCGACGCCGGTCTGGCCGCTGACGACCTGGCCTGTATTGTTCAACCCCCACATTTGGCCGAATCTCGTGTCGTTGGGAGTCACCATTGTTCGGCGTACGTAATTCGGCTCGGCGTATTCCACTCCCGCAAGTTTCGACAGCATGTTCACCAGCGCGCGCGTGTTCATGCTGTTCGAACGGACGTGGAACAGGTTGAGATTGTCCGGGCCTATGCTGCGATATTCCGAGCCGTTCACCAGGGAAATCGCGTTATCCACGAAGGTTTGACGCTGAAGCTTATCAGTGGCGTTGAAGCGCACAATGGCCTCCCCGGCCACCGCCTCGAAGCCGTCATCTGTAATCTCGATTTGCATTGGCTTCCGCCCATCCGGATCTTGGGCCGGTCCCTGAGTCGAAGCGACCCGTTGAGCCCCCGGAAAGGCCGTCAGCAGGATGATCAGCGCCGCCGTCAATTTCAGGCAGATCGCTCCTCTGTTCAGTTTGTGTGTGTTATCCGATGATTTTTTGTTTTGGGTCAACATTGTTTCCTCCTAGTAAGTTACGGGTTTGGCGTGTCGCGCGTAGGCGGACGACGACGTGTAGGGGCGGCCGTCTGCTTATGCGCATGGCGTTGTTATCGGACTAAATCCGGCGACTTGCCGGGCTGTTTAACTGATGACAGCGACCAACAAGAACTTGAACTGTTTAAGTATTATCTGGGGAAGAGCAGGGATATTTTCTCCGCTGGAGAATATCGGAAATTTTATGATGATGTATCGCACTGTTAAATATGCTGAGAGGTTCGGATAAGTCAATATTGGAGTTGAAAGAGAAAAATATTTTGCAAAAACAGGCAAGCAGTTGAAGTAAAGAACAGCGTTCTCTTCGTTTTCTATCCGCTTCTCGTGTACCATCGCCCCGCCTTCACCTTTTTTATAGCGGTTTTCATATGGATGAATAGCCACAGGGGATACAGAGAAGTCACTAAATTCCCTCTGTGTCCTGCGGCGCCGCTCCGTTGCTAACTGTCTGAAAACCGATATATCAAGCAGAGGAATCACCAATGAGATTTCGCAACTGAGTCGACTCACGATGGCGCGGGGCGTCATCGTTCCGCCTTCGTTAGCTCTCGCATCCTCTTCGGGGCGCGTACGGCTGCGCAAGTCGGACCAACCAAGAGGATTCAACATATGGTTACGACACCTACCTGGCTCGAAAGCATCGAGCGCGTTACCGAAGAAATTATTGCGCCTGCGGCCGCGGAAATAGACGCCTCCGGGGCTTTCCCTCGAGCCGCGATTAAGGCGATGGGCAAGGCAGGTCTGCTGGGACTCGTCAGCGGCAAGGAAGTCGGCGGTTTGGGCGAAGGGCATCGCGCCACCACGCGAGTCGTCGAACGAATCGCGCGTGAATGCGCCTCGACGGCGATGGTCGTTTGCATGCATTACTGTGGCGCGGCTGTGATCGAGGCGTTCGGCCCGCGCGAGGCCCGCGAGGCGGTGGCGCGCGGCGAACACGTCACGACGCTCGCTTTCTCCGAGAGCGGGTCGCGCAGCCAATTCTGGACGCCGATGAGCGCGGCGACCAGCGTGAACGGCGCCGTGCGTCTGGACGCGAAGAAGAGCTGGGCGACTTCCGCCGGAGAGGCCGATTCATACGTCTGGTCGAGCAAGCCGCTGGCCGCCGGCGGGGCGAGCACGATCTGGCTCGTGCCGGCGAAGACCCAGGGGCTGAGCGTCGGCGGGCCTTTTGACGGGCTGGGGTTGCGCGGCAACTGTTCGTCGCCCGTGCTGGCTGACGGAGTGATGGTCGGAGCGGACGCCATGCTCGGCGCCGACGGGCAAGGCTTCGACATTATGATGGGAACCGTCCTGCCTTATTTTCAGTTGATGAGCGCTGCGGTATCGCTCGGCGTCAGCGAATCGGCGACGCAAAAGACCGTCGCCCATCTGACGACGACGCGCTACGAACACCTCAACCAGACGCTGGCCGAACAGCCGACCAATCGGGCTTATCTCGCCAAGATGAAAATCAAGGTCGATCTGCTGCGAACGCTGCTGGACGACGCCCTCGCGGCGCTCGAAGGCGGGCGGGCCGACGCCATGCTGCGCGTGCTCGAAAGCAAAGCCGCCGCGGGCGAGATCGCCGCGGAGGTGACGGATCTGGCTATGCGACTGTGCGGCGGCGCGGCCTTCCGCAAGGAGGTCGGCGTGGAGCGCAACTTCCGCGACGCCCGCGCCGCTCTCGTCATGGCGCCGACAACGGACGCCCTCTACGATTTCATCGGCAAGGCGCTCACTGGCCTTCCGCTCTTCGATTAGTGAATGGTGAGTAGTGGGCAGTGGGGAAAAGACACTCCGTTTCCGACTACCCATTCCCCACTATCCACTATCCACTGCCCACTACCCACTTTTGAACGCTTATGAATAATCACACTCTATTACTCGGCGCAGTCGCTTATGATCCGAAGGTCGTCACGATCTGGGAAGGGTTCAAGGCATGGTTCAATAAACACGGCTTGGAGTTCGATTACATTCTCTATTCAAATTACGAGCGACAGGTCGAGGCGCATCTTGCGGGGCATTTTCAGGTAGCCTGGAATTCGCCGCTCGCCTGGGTGCGCGCCGAGCGGCTGGCCCGCAGCGCGGGCCGCCGGGCCGAGGCCGTCGCCATGCGCGATACTGATCAGAATCTGACTTCGGTCATCGTGGTCAGGTCGGACTCGCCGATCAAGTCCATCGCCGATTTGAAAGGGCATCGCGTCGGGGTCGGCGCGGTGGATTCGCCGCAAGCCACGCTCTTGCCGCTCTCCCACCTGCGGGCGAACGGGGCGGCGCCGTTCGTCGATTTCGAGGTGGCGCGGCACGATCTGTTGGGCGGCAAACATGGCGATCACATCGGCGGCGAACGAGAGGCCGCGCGCGCCCTGATTGCGGGCGCGGTGGACGCCGCCTGCATGATCGATTCGAATCATCTGCTCTTCATCAACGAAGGCGCGCTGCCCGCCGGGGCCACGCGCGCGCTGGCCCAAACCGCGCCGTACGATCATTGCAACTTCACCGCGCTGGACGACGCGCCGCGCGACCTCGTGAACCGCTTCCGCGAGTTGTTGCTGGGAATGTCTTACGATGATTCGGAGGTCAGGCCATTGCTCGACCTGGAAGGCTTGAAGGCATGGAAGCCGGGCCGCGTCGAGGGCTATCGCGCGCTCGAACGGGCCGTGGAGGAGCTGAAGTTTTATGACGATCACGGAAATATCACCGTCGCGGACTATCGATATTGAGACGCTCTCGTTCACGTCCGGCGCGCATCTGCTTCTCAAAAGGGCGCTGCGCGATTTGCCCGTCGGGGGCAGGCTCGGCGTGCGGGCCGCGTCGACGGATTTCGCCGTTCATTTGCGCGGCTGGTGTCGCGAACAGGGGCACGAATTTGTGGAAGGCGACGGCCAATTCGCGGCGTGGATTGCGCGTGGCGCGGCGTCGCAGGGGCGTTGGCGGGGAGCCGAACGCGCGGGGTTGTCCGATGCGCGGGAGAATGACGCGGTTCGCGCAGCCCCGCCCGCCGACTGGGGCTTCGCCGCGCGCGGCGCCGCGATCGAGGCGGGCGGGCCGGGGTTTTACTATCCTCTTCAAACGAAAGAACAGGTTTGGGCCGAGAACCTGCCGAAGCTTTATGCGCAGGCGGTCGCCGCGCAATGGAACCCTCAGACTGCGATCAACTGGGATGAACCGTTCGAATCGGATGAAGATATGGAGGGGGCCGTCGCGCAGTTGATGACTTACCTGATCGAAAACGAAAACGCGGCCCTGCAAGCGCCCGCCCGCTTCATCGCGCAGATTCACCCGCATTTCCGGGAAGTCTTGCAACTGCTCGCCGTGCAGATCGCCGACGAGGCGCGCCACGTCGAGGTCTTCACTCGCCGCGCCACGCTCCGTGGCGGAGAGATTGGGTTGTCAACGGTGAGCGGTCGGCAATCGCTCAAGACGCTGCTCGACGAACCTGATTTCGCGCTCGCTTCTTTCCTGCTCTCCGTGCTGGGCGAAGGGACGTTTCTGAATCTGCTCTGGTTTCTCGAACGCCATGCGCCCGATCCGGTCACGCGCCAGATCGCGCGGCTGGTCGCGCAGGACGAGGCGCGCCACGTCGCTTTCGGCGTGGGCCATTTGCAATACCAACTGGCGAGCGATCCCGCGTTGCGCGAACGTCTGACGAGGGCCGTCATTCAGCGCCACGAGGCGCTGTCCCATACGGCCGGATTGAATGAAGAGGTCTTCGACGCCCTGATCCTGCTGGCGGCGGGGTCGTGGCGCGCGGAAGACGTCGCCGCCGGTTACGCCCGCGCGCAAACTCTCAAAGATGAAATGCGCGCCGGGCGTAAGGCGCGGATGGAAAAGCTCGGCTTCAGCGACGCCGAAGCCGCCGAACTCTCCGCCCTGCATACGCGCAACTTCATGTGAGCCGTATTGCATAGAGACAACGAAAATAGACGGAATTTACAGGATTTTCAGGATTCAACTCAACGCGTAAAATCCTGAAAAATCCTGTAAATTCCGTCTATTTTTCGCAGGAGCGGGTAGCCGGTTATTTCGGTTCCATCACTGCTCCCATAAACAGGATCGCGCCGGTTCGGGAGTCGCGGATCGCCATCAGGAACGGCCGGTCGGCGACGAAGGAGAATGGCTCTCGAGGCTCACGAACAGACGTTATCGCGATGCCGACCGACGTCGCGGCCGCGGCCTCAGTGCCTTCTTCGTTGACTTCGACGACGGCCTTATGTTTGACCTGGGAGATGTAAAGGTCTCGCTCCGGGCGGATGCCGCTGAAGTCGGCCTCGCGCTGATTGAAGGCCACTCCCATGCCCACGGCTTTAAGCGGGTCATTAAGCGTCTTTTCGTAATCGAGTTTGAATCGGGGCAGCTTCACCTCGCCGGGCGTGTCCCTGAAATTCTTGATCAACTCCTCCCACTTCTGAAAGCTGAAGCCTTTCAGGAATTCGTCGAGCGACGACCCCTCGTCGGGCAGGAAGAGGTAGAGGCTGACGCCGCCCTTGCCGTAGGGCAGACTGACGGCCTGGAACTTATTGCCGCGATGGTAAAGATAATTGCCCGATTGCGTCATCATCTGCACGGGTTTCTTTTGGCCGCCAAGCAGATGGAAGGGCTGTTCACTGGTAAGCGCTTTTTCGAATCTCTTTTGCCATTGGCCTTTAAAATAGACGGCGTTGATCAGGAACATGACCTGCTGCGGTTCTATTTTGTCTATGATCTGGCTGATCTTGCCCTTGGTGCTGGCGCTGACCCATTGGTTGATCGTCGCCGCAGATTGCGGGCTGTTGAAGTCGAGCGTAGAAATTTCGGCGCCGTAGAATTGCCGGTTTCGCGCCAGGAAATCCTCTTTGAATCGCATGCCGGCGCGCGCCCACAGCGAATTGGCGATGTCCAGCTCAATCTTCGGATCGGAGCTTTTCAGCGTCTTCAGCAGATCAGCGCTCGCCCGGTTGAGTTCGTCATTGTTCATGCCTTCGATCTTGAGCGCGCGCGCCATCGCGTTCTTCGTTTCGCCCGCCGCGCCGTTGTAGGTCATGGCGAGCGCGACTGTGACGCTCAGCGGCGAGAAGAAGACGTTCTTGTTCATCTCCTGGCGCCGGAGTTGTTGAAACAGGTCGAAGCCGAATGCGTTGCTGGCCGCCGCCAGATTTGAATTCATAGTCGCGGTGTTATTCGGTCGTGTAATTTCGATAGGTTGAGCGACGCCGTCGCCGTCGTGACCGGCGTCCCTGACAGCGGCCCGGCAGGTGATGAGCGATAGGGCGCATAGCGCCACGGATATTTTGCTTTTCATACAATCTCCTCCTCTCGTAGCTTAATATAGCATTTGAGAAAGGCAGTTTCAGCCACGAATGAACAAGATGTCACGCCAGAAATCCCTTGAGGAAATGTGAGGTGGTGGATGGCGCAATACAGGAGGCGTAAACGAGCTGAGCATCGATCAATGGACCTCTTGATCGATGCTCAGCTCGTTTGCGCTCCTTGTATTGTACCGCTTGTCCAACTCTCATATGGCGGCGTGCGCTAAGCGCGCCGGCTCTCACTCCGCTGATACAGCCGCTTCGATAGCCGCTCTCATCTGGGGGACGGCTCGCGGGTTGAAACCCACGTAATGGTTGAGGACTTTACCGTCACGTCCGATGATGTACGTTTGCGGGATGGCCCCGCGGCCCCGTATCGACCCGGACTGCATCTCTTCGTCGGCCCAGCCAATCGGATAATTGATGCTGAACGCTTTGGAAAATTGTTTTACTTTTTCCGCTTCAGTCTCTGGGTCCTCGATCGTCAATCCAATCACTTCGACGCCCTTGTCCTTGTATTCTTTGGCGATCTCGATCAGATGGGGAATCTCCTGCCGGCATGGAGGACACCATGTGGCCCACAAATCCACGATCAGAACCTTGCCCGAATAATCGGCGAGTTTCGTCTTCTGGCCGTCGAGCAGGGCGATGCTTGCCTGCATTACGTTCTCGGGTAGCGGAGCGGTAGCGCTTTCCGCGTTGTTCGGCGTCGAGACTGTCTTGGGCGGGGTTGGACTGTCCCCATGATAGAGCGTGTATGCTATCGCGGCCACAAGGATGATGGCGGAAGCGACCATCCCGATCCGCGTGGCAGTCCAAGAATTATTCGGCGGTTGATTCTGAGAATTATTTGGCGGTTGATTCTGAGTCCTCATAATCGAGTCATTCCTTTTCGTTCTCAATCGTTGTTGACATTCTCTCCGCACTGACCTCGTAGAGAAGCGCATGTTACAGAAGAGAGAGTATTCTGTCACCTACTCCATCCAAATCGCTACGGCGCCTGAAGTCGGCGTCAACCGTATGCTCGTCGAGGGGCCAGCTCCTTCGACGAGCATACGTTCTCGATTTCCTCTCCATCCACAGCTGGAGGCTTGGATGGAGCATCCATCGAGAAGAAAGGTGAAGGCGCGGGAATTTCTTGCGAAGAATCGGTAATGACTATGCCGTCGCATCGTGTAGAATGTCCGCGCTACTGCGGAAGGAATTTCAGCTTGCATATGGATCGCATCTCACTTTTGGGAATCCTTGATCCCAAAAACGAACACATAAAGACCCACGTTCAGCGGGACCGGCTAAATTAGGTCAACAGAGGCAGTAATTTAGGCAAACCTATTTAGTGGCACGGAAATTGGCATAGTGGAGGTGGGTTTAGGAGACGGTTTTGGAAGCGCAGGCAAGGACGCCTGCGGGGTATAGAGCAGAGTAACAATTATTTCTATATTGACATTGGTGAATTTGGGAGGCGATATGGACAAACCTCGTGACGCATCGGTAAAGCGTAATAAAAAGATCAGGCGTGTGCTTTACGTTGTTCTGGCGGTGGGAGCGATCGGCGCAGTGAGCATCGTATTATCCCGGCTCAAACCCGCCGCCCAGTCAGTCGAGCGCGCCACCGTGATCATCGACACCGTTAAACAGGCTGAGTTGGTGGTGATGAGGCACGGAATCGGGACGCTGGAGCCCGAAGAGATCAATGTGGTTCCGGCGGAGACCAGTGGCCGTGTCATAAGACGGCTGGCGCTGCCCGGCACGAGTGTCACGCCCGACACTGTGATTCTGGAACTGACCAGTCCTGAAGCGCAGCAGCAATTGCAGGACGCCGAGTTGGCGTATAAATCGGCTGAGGCCACATACAAGAACCGCCAGGTCAGCCTTGAGGCTGATTTGCTCACTCTGAAATCCCAGGCGGCCGCTGTCGAATCCCAATATCAGCAGGCGAGGCTCCAGTATGAAGCGTATGAACCGCTGAATAAGGCGAAGTTGTATCCAGATCTTGACTTGAAACGATTGAAAACCAGCGCCGATGAACTTGGCGCGCGCAGCGATCTCGAAAAAAAGCGAGTTGTGATGAGCGCCGAGAATATGAAGACACAATTAGCCGTGGCGCAGTCCGCGGTGGATCAAGCCCGCAACCTCTTCGAACTCCGTAAACAGCAGGCCGGCAATTTGCGCGTAAAGGCAGGCCTTCGTGGAATCATGCAGGAACTGCTGGTCGAGGTCGGAGTGCAAGTGACCCTCGGCCAGCCTCTCGCGCGCGTTTCCGACCCGACGCGGCTCAAGGCCGTGGTCAGGATCGCCGAGACGCAGGCCAGGGACATTCAACCCGGACAGAAGGCGGAGATTGATCTGCGCAGCGTAATCATTCCCGGGCGCGTCACACGCAAAGATCCGTCGGCGGTGGAGGGTACGATCAGAGTCGAAGTCCAACTCATAGGCGACCTGCCCAAGGACGCGATTCCCAGCCTGAGCGTTGACGGCTCCATCGAACTGTTCCGGTTGCCGAACGTCCTCAAGATGCAGCGCCCCGCATTCGGCCAGGAAAACAGCAAGGTCAAACTCTTCAGGATGGAGCCTGACGACGTCAACGCTGTGGCCGTAACCGTGGAGCTGGGGCAAACCTCCGTGACGGAGGTTGAAATCCGCGGCGGTTTGAAGGTCGGCGACAAGGTGATCGTCTCTGACACTTCGCAGTTGGGCGATAACACCGATCGCATTCGATTGAATTGAGTTCGTAGCCCCGCCTTCAGGCGGAAGCGACTCACAGACCAAGGTTTTTCCGCCTGAAAGCGGGACTACAAACGATTCTGCTCTTCCCGCCCGATGGTCTTTGATCATTAAATGCGCCCACGCAATCCAACGTGGGCGCATTTAATGATCAAAGACCATCAGACGAGACTATAAATAAATCTAGGAGACCAAAAATGAGTGAACCCCTCTTGCGAATGGATTCAGTGACTAAGGTTTTCTACACCGACGAGGTCGAGACCCACGCCCTGGCGGGGATCCACCTGGAGATCAATCAAGGCGATTACATTTCAATCGCCGGGCCTTCGGGATGCGGCAAATCGACGTTGCTCTCGATCCTGGGACTGCTCGATTCTCCGACCGAGGGGAGTTACCAACTGAACGGCAAGCCGGTGCAGGGACTGTCGCTCAGCGAACGCGCCCGGATACGCAACCGCGAAATCGGTTTCATCTTCCAGAGCTTCAACCTGATCGGCGACCTGACCGTTTACGAAAACGTGGAGTTGCCGC
>Ga0154003_1000580_pt1 | contig 11479 bp, 6 predicted proteins | sample TSFL087MetaG_FD_104679 | JGI IMG/M metagenome (GOLD analysis project Ga0154003, IMG submission 104679) | Attine ant fungus gardens microbial communities from Florida, USA - TSFL087 MetaG | ecosystem: Host-associated > Fungi > Mycelium > Unclassified | place: USA: Florida, Lake Talquin State...
AGTGGGAGTGAAGGACAACTTTTTCCAGATCGGAGGGCACTCGCTGTTGGCGACGCAGGTGGTGGCGCGGATGAGCAGCGCGTTCGGGGTGGAGATCGAACTGCGGCGGCTGTTCGAATCGCCCACCGTCAGCGGACTCGCCTTCGTTGTGGAAAGCCTGTTGCAGCAACAGCAACAAGGTGTCGAGAAACCAGAAGCAGCCACTCCGATCCGCCGCGTGGCCCGTCAAAGCGTTCTGCTGCCTCAATAGACCAATTTGTCTTCAGCCCTCATGAAGGAATTACGATGAACCCATCCATTACATTGGAAAAGAACACGGAGACCGCTTCCCAGGTTTTCATGTTCCCCGCTTCTTTCGGACAATGTCGCCTCTGGTTCTTGTCCCAGCTTTATCCAGATAGCGCCTGGTATCACATTCCCACACTGGTCCGGATAAGAGGGCCGCTGGACGTCCCGGCGCTGCATCGCACATTAAGCGAAATCATCCACCGGCATGAGTCGTTGCGCACCCGCTTCGTGGCGGTCCAGGAAGAGCCCCAGCAGGTCATCGATCTGGAGGTCACTCTTGAACTGCCGATCATAGACATTTCATCTTCGGAAAATGATCGTGAAGCCGAAGTCAAGAGGCTGGCCAGAGAGGAGGTCGCCAAGCCGTTCGATCTCTCTCGTGGGCCGCTGCTGAGAACCGTCCTTTATCGTCTTGGGCAAGAGGATTACCTGCTGGCCTTGACCATGCACCACATCATTTCCGACGGCTGGTCAATTGCGGTGTTGTTACGCGAAGCTTCCATCCTTTATGCGGCCTTCAGTTCCGGCCGGCCATCGCCTTTGCCGGAACTTCCCATCCAGTACGTGGATTTCAGCGAATGGCAACGAGGCTGGCTTACCGATGAGGTGCTGCAGAAACAACTCGAGTATTGGAGACGGCAACTCGCAGGCGTGGAAATGCTGCGGTTGCCCACCGATAAACCGTATCCGCAGACACTCACGCTAGACGGGGCGACGGTGCTTTTCAGCCTCGGGCCGGAGTTGGCCAAGAGCGCTCGCGCATTGAGCAAGCGTGAGTCGGTAACCTTATATACCGTCCTGCTTGCCGCGTTCCAGGTGTTGCTGCATCGCTACAGTGGACAGGAGGACATCGCCGTCGGGTCGCCCAGCGCGGGCAGATCACGGGCGGAAACGGAAGGGATCATCGGCTTTTTCGTGAACACGCTGGTGATGCGGACGCAATTATCCGGTGAACTCAGCTTTAAAGAGGTGCTGCAGAAGGTCCAGAAAACGGTGCTGGACGCCCAGGGCCACGAAAATGTCCCGTTTGAAAAAGTGGTGGACGAGTTGCAGCCGGAGAGAAGTTCCTCACGGACGCTTCTGTTCCAAGTAATGTTTGCCCTGCAGAACCAGCCCACGGCCCCACTCGAGCTCGGAGCGACCCGGCTGGAGCGGTTCGGCGTTGAGCTGCGCACGGCCAAGTTCGAACTGACGCTTACGCTGGCCGAGCAGTCCGATGCCGGTATTCGCGGATGGCTGGAGTACAACACCAATCTCTTCCATGAAGAAACCGCGCTGCGCCTGACCGAGCATTACCAGGCGCTGCTGGAAAGCGCGGTTGCGAACCCGGACCGGCAGATCGGAGAACTGGAACTGCTTACCGAAGAGGAATGGGAGCAGTTGGCGGCGCGCCAGGGCCGCGTGAAAGAGCCATTTCCCCAGCTCTGCCTGCATCAGCTCTTTGAAGAGCAAGCGGCAAAGACCCCGCAGGCGGTCGCCGCGGAATGGGAAGGGCAGCGGTACACTTATGCGGAATTGAACCACCGCGCCAATCAGTTGGCCCGCTATTTGAAGCAGCTGCGCTCCGGACCGGAAGTCCTGGTGGGTATCTGCATGGAACGGTCGCTGGACATGGTGATCGCCATTCTCGCCATCCTGAAATCAGGCGCAGCATACGTGCCGATGGACCCCGATTATCCCGCGGAGCGGATCAGCTACATGCTGGAGGACGCGCAGATCAAGATCCTGGTAATCCACGACGCCACACAATCCAGGCTGCCGCAGACAAGGGCCGCATTGGTGAATCTGGATGCCGATGCCGGGCTGATCACGTCTCAGCACACGAGCAACCTGGAGTGCGCCACGGCGCCGCTCAATGCGGCATACGTGATTTACACCTCGGGCTCTACCGGCAAGCCCAAGGGTGTGGTGGTGACCCACGCCAACGTGGCGCGGCTGTTTGCCGAGACCGATCACTGGTTCAACTTCAATGCCCATGATGCCTGGACATTGTTCCATTCCTACGCTTTCGACTTTTCCGTCTGGGAGCTTTGGGGTGCGCTGCTCTATGGCGGCCGCTTGGTGGTGGTTCCTTACTGGGTCAGCCGCTCGCCGGAGGCATTCTACGACTTGCTTAAAGAGCGCAAGATTACCGTTCTTAACCAGACTCCTACAGCTTTTCTGCAGTTGAGCCAGTATGAAGAAGAGACGCAGAAAGATACTTCCGGGCTGAGCCTGCGAGCAGTAGTTTTTGGCGGTGAGGCGCTGGATATGGCCAGCCTGCGCCCGTGGTTTTCCCGCCATGGCTACCAGATCCCCCGACTCATCAACATGTACGGGATCACTGAAACCACCGTGCATGTGACCTTTCAGCCGATAAACGAGCAAGTGGCGCAAGGCGGTGCGAGCGTCATCGGGGGGCCCATTCCGGACCTGCAACTCTATGTGTTCAACCAAAGTCTTCACCCCGTGCCGCTCGGGGGGACGGGGGAACTCTTCGTGGGTGGACGAGGGCTGGCGCGGGGCTATCTCAACCGGCCGGAGCTTACGGCCCAAAGGTTCATACCGAATCCTTTCAGCTCGGTCCCGGGTGAGCGGCTGTATCGCACCGGAGACGCCGCACGGTGGCGCGCCGACAGCACGCTCGAGTATCTGGGACGTACGGACCTGCAGGTAAAAATCCGAGGGCACCGGATCGAGCTGGGCGAAATTGAAGCCAGGCTCACCGAGCAATCCGGAGTCGCCCAGGCTATCGTCGTCGCTCGCGAGGATACGCCGGGAGATAAGCGGCTGGTGGCTTATCTGGTTCCCGACCAGAAGCATGCGGGCGCCATCCGGCAGCTCTTGCAGATGCAGCGCGAGAACAGGACCGCCCAGCAGCCCTATTGCGAGCTGCCCAACGGCCAAATCGTCTTTTATAAAAACCGGAACGAGACGGACTTCCTCTACAAGGAAATCTTCTCCGATGCGGGCTACCTGAAGCATGGCATCCGGCTGGAGCCCGGCGCATGTGTTTTCGACGTGGGAGCGAACATCGGGCTGTTTGCGCTGTACGCGCATTGGCAGTCCGGCGGGGCGAAAATTTACGCCTTCGAACCTATTCCGGCTGTATTTGAGACGCTGCGGCACAATGCGGAACTGCATGGCCTGCAAGCCGAGTTGCTGCCCTGCGGACTGGGACGCGAAAAAACGACGGTGGACTTCCAGTACTTCCCGCATGCGACGGTCCTCTCCGGAAAGATCCAGGCTGAACATGCCCATGAAACCGTCAAGGCGTTCCTGAACATCCAGGCGCAGGACCTCAGCGACGTCGACATTGAATCTCTGCTCGCCGAGCGGCTGCAGCATGAGACTGTTTCCTGCGAGATCACCACGCTCTCGGCGATCATACGGCAGTACGGCGTGAAAAAAATCGATCTGCTGAAGATCGACGTGGAAGAAGCGGAATGGGATGTGCTGCAGGGAATCGAGGAGGCCGATTGGCCGAAGATCCGCCAAGTGGTGGTGGAGGTCCATGATATCGACGGCCGGCTCGCGGCCATTGAGGAGTTGCTGCGGAAGCGCGGGTTTGCGGTAATGGCGGAGCAGAGCGGCGACTTGCGCCAGACCCGGCTCTACAACGTCTATGCGTCGCGCATGGAGGCCGCCGCGGAGAACCGGGCTTCCGCGCCTCCCGCGGAACTGTGGAGCAGTTCGGAACGCTGGATCCAAATGCTGCGGACCCATTTGCTGGCCCGGTTGCCAAACTACATGGTGCCGGCGGTGTTTGTGCCCATTGAACGCCTGCCCCTTACCACAAACGGAAAAGTCGACAGCCGGGCGCTGCCTGCGCCCGAAGGCGGCAGCAGGGCGCGACAGAAAATGAATGTTGCGCCACGCACACCCACCGAACAGCGGCTGGCGAACATCTGGCGGGACCTGCTCAAACTGGACCAGGTTGGTATCCATGAGAGCTTCTTCGAACTGGGCGGCCATTCGCTTCTGGCCGTGCGTCTGCGCACCACGATCCGCAAGGAGTTTGACCGTGACGTGCCCCTGGTTGCCTTGTTCGACAAATCCACGATCGCGCAATTGGGGGAATTCCTGGATGGGGCGGGAGACAAATCCTCCGCCGGGATACTGGTTTGCATTCAGCCTGAAGGCCGGGGAACGCCGCTCTTTTGCGTGCATCCGGTGGGGGGAAATGTACTGTGCTACGCGGATTTGGCGCGGGAGATGGGGAAAGACCGCCCATTCTATGGGTTGCAGTCCCCCGTCCCGGATCCGGAGAGCCGGGAATTTCTGGACATCGCAGGGATGGCGGCCGTTTACATTGAGGAAATCCGCAAGGTGCAGCCGGCCGGTCCTTATTTGCTGGGCGGCTGGTCCATGGGAGGATTAATCGCGTTCGAGATGGCCAGGCAGTTGGCCGGGCAAGGCGAGGCCACCGAGCTGTTCGCCATGATTGATACGCATCCTCCTTCTGCCGCGAGAAAAGTGGATGCACCCATGCTCGCGCGTTTTGCCGCGGATATCGGCCGTGTGCTGGGGATAGAACTGCGCGGGCTGGCAAAGCAATTCCTTGAACTGGGCGAACAGGAGCAATGGCGCCTGCTGATGGAGACGTTAATCCAACAGGGAGTGCTGGAGCGCAAAACCGCCCAGCGGCAGCTGACCGATATGTTCAATGTTTTTACCCAGAATTCCCTGGCCTTTGAAAGCTATTCAATGCCGAAGATGCCGCAGCGGGTGACCTTGTTCCGGGCATCGCAGGCGGAAGCTCCCGAGCAGTTGGCGTCGGAATGGGAGGAGTGGACAGGCCAAAAGGTGGAACTGCTCATGGCGCCTGGCGATCACTATAGCATGATGCAGAAACCCAACGTTTCGCGCCTCGCGGACCTGCTGAAGAGCCACCTGGAAAAACAAGAAGCGGCTAGGGCGCGGTAGCGGGTTGTTCCCGCGCACCGCCGCAAGACCTGGAAGGATGAACGGATGCTGACCATAATCCAACTCTTCAGAATGCTCCTCAAGTTCGCAAGAGGTATTCAACACTACCGCTCTCTGATCACGCTGGCCATCATCTCCGGCATGATTTCCGGACTCGCCAGCACCTCGCTGTTGGCGGTGATCAATTCTGTCCTGACCGGGCATACCACCCGCGCGGGCAGCGCGTTTATCGCGCTTTGCGTTCTCATTCCAGCGAGCGGGTTCTTCGGCCAGTGGCTGCTGGTGCGGATCATGGCGCAGGCTTCCTATGACGTGCGCATGAAACTGGCGCGGCAGATCCTGGCTGCTCCTTACGCCGTGGCTGAGGAAAAAGGCATACCCCGCCTGCTGGCCGCATTTTCCGAGGACGTGCCCGCAGTCACGCTGGCCCTCGGCGCCCTGCCTCTGCTGGTCACTCAGATAGCCATTATCCTGGGATGCCTGCTGTATCTCAGCTGGCTTTACTGGCAGCTCCTTCTCTGCCTGCTGGCTTCCATGGTCATCGGAATTCTCAGCTATCGCACCGCGGCCAAGCGGTCCCATTATCATTTTCGCCTCATGCGTGAAGGCTATGACCGTATGTACGTGGCGCTGCGGGGATTGATCGAAGGACTCAAGGAACTGAACATGCACCGCCGGCGCCGCGACGAGTTCATGGACCATGAACTCGATCCCGCGGTCATGACCATCCGCGACCAGGCGATCCAGGGAAACACTATCGGACAGGCCGCCACCAATGCAGGGCAGATACTCTTCTTCGTGTTCATCGGCCTGGTCCTGTTCGTGGCTCCGCGCTTCACTACCGTCTCCCACGAGGTGCTGTTTGGATACACCGTAGCCGTCCTTTTCATGATTGCTCCGCTCACCCTGCTTCTGAACCAGATGCCCATTCTCAGCAGGGGCTATGTTTCCGCCAGGAAGATCGATTCGCTTGGGCTGGACCTCAGCAGTTGCGAACCGGAACGAGCAGCCCCGCTTACAGCTGCCCCGGCTTCCTGGAAGCATCTGGACCTCGCTGGGCTTACCCATAGGTATCGGCACGATGGTCCTGAAGATGAGTTCCATCTGGGCCCCCTGGATCTGTCCTTTACGCCGGGAGAGCTTGTGTTCCTGGTGGGCGGGAATGGCAGCGGAAAAACCACCCTGGCCAAATTGTTAATGGGGCTCTATGAGCCGGAAAAGGGCCAGATACGTCTTGATGGAAGACCGGTTTCCAGCGACTGGCGTGACGAATACCGGCAAAATTTCTCAGTCGTGTTTTATGATTTTTTCTTGTTTGAGAAACTGCTGGGAATCAACGATAATAACCTCGCAGCGAGGGCCGTCCCATACCTGGAGAAGTTACAATTAGGCCACAAAGTGCAGATCGAGGATAGAAAATTCTCCACCCTCAACCTGTCTCAGGGACAGCGCAAACGCCTTGCATTGTTAACTAGCTACCTGGAAGATCGATCCATTTACATCTTTGACGAATGGGCGGCCGACCAGGATCCCATATTCAAGGAAATTTTCTACCATCAAATATTGGCGGACCTCAAAAAGCTGGGAAAGACCATGATCGTGATCACACATGACGACCGCTACTTCGATGTGGCTGATCGCATCATCAAGCTGGATCGCGGCCAGTTGGAGTATGACAGGCGCCAGGGCCGCCCGGTTGTGTCTTCACCTAGAATTCCGGCTTCCTCAGAGTTGCCTTCGGGCCGGGGAATGATAGTCAGTCAGGATTAGAATGAGAATACGTTTTTCCAGCCAAGCTGTGGCAGCCCCTTCCTGCCGGAAGTTCTGCGTCTTCCGTGTTTCACGGAAGGCAGCGAAAGAGATATCTATATTTATTAAAATCGAATGACAGGTCCGTCCTCAACAGAGACAGGCATTGAAGTGGGTGTGATGGTTTCAGCGAGGTGAAAGTCTTATGGCTGTTCAGAAGATCGGTCTCGAGGAAAAAGGCAGTTTCAATCTGGGGTTATTCTTGGAAAGCGTGGCTCACGATTTCCGCATCAGCCTGCGTAGCCTCTTGAGGAAGCCGGGATTTATCTTTCTCGTCCTGCTCTCCCTCGGGCTGGGCGTCGGAGCGAATGCAGTTATTTTCGGCCTGGTTGACGGGATCGTCCTGCGCCCGGTTGCGGTGCCTCACGCCGATGAACTGGTAACGGTTGACACTGCCGCCTCAAAACTCACCAAGTTTGGAGACAGCTCCTATCAGGACTATCAGGATTACTCCAGCCAGACCAAGAATTTTACTGGAATGCTGGTTTACCGGCGCGCCCTCGTCGGGTTGATTCCCGACACGGCGCGTCCGGACGTGGGGTCCGCAGTCCTTTGGGGGCTGCTCGTTTCTGGAAATTATTTCTCATTATTCGACGTGAAACCCGCGCTGGGCAGAACCTTTCTTCCAGAAGAGGACCAGGCATTGGGCAAATCTCCGGTGGCGGTCATCAGTTATAACCTGTGGCAGCGGATGTTTAACGGAAGCCAGGACGTGATCGGACGTTCGATCAAGTTGAATAATCGGGTCTACACCGTCATCGGGGTTGCCCCGAAGAGCTTTACCGGGTTTGATCTGTCGTATCGTCCGGACATATATGTTCCGATGTCCATGATTGGCGACATTGTTCCGGTAGGAGGCGCGCAGCTGCTGCAATCCCGGCACAGCCGGAGCTTCGTGATCCGTGGCCGCATCCGCACTGGTGTCAAGATCTCTGAAGTCCAGGCGGAAGCGAATATTATCTGCGCCAATCTTGCCCGCGAGTATCCCACTACCAATAAAGACACCAATTTCATCGTACGGCGAGACCTGGACTATCGCTTGGAAGGCAACGGGGTTGCTCTGCCGGCCGTCTTGATGGGACTGGTGCTTTTTGTGCTCCTGATTGCCTGTGCCAACGTGGCCAGCCTGCTGATGGCGCGGGCCACGGGACGCATTGGGGGAATAGCGACGCAGCTTGCCCTGGGTGCTTCACGCAGACGGATACTCCGGCATTTGATGACGGAAAGCACGGTGTTGGTGATCATGGGAGGAGTGTGTGGCCTGTTCCTGGCCTGGCTTGGCATCAGGCTGGCCAGCAAACTCGTGCCGTTCCAGCCGGCGGCACAAGGCCCATTGTTCGAGATGAACGAGCGGGTCCTGCTCTATGCCCTGGCTGTCTCTGCGCTGACGGTGTTTTTGTGCGGGCTTACCCCGGCATTCATGGCAACCCGCGAAGCCTCGCGCGCCGCTCTCAAAGTACGCGCCTCAACCACCAAAGGTTTCGGCTCATTCTTCCGCCGCGTGCTCATTGCGTGCCAGGTGGCGCTTTCGCTGATCCTGCTGATCGCAGGAACCTTGTTTTTGAAAGCCTTTACGCGCCTGCAAGCCTTTGACCTGGGCTTCAATCCGAAGAATGTCCATGTGGTGACGATGAATCCCGCCTTATATAACTATACGGCGGACCAGACCGCCAACTTCTACAAGGAACTGCTCCGGCGCACCGAGACGATACTAGGCGTGAAGTCGGCTTCGCTGGCGGCGATCCCTCCATTCCTCGGCCTGTATTCACAGGACATCTCCATCGATGGCTATCTCACTCCCGGCGGTGACAAGATGATCGATACTCTCACCAACCGGATCACGCCGGCATATTTTGAAACCCTGCAAATCCCATTTTTGTACGGCCGCAATTTCACCGAGAACGACAAAGCCGATTCCCCGAAAGTGGCCATTGTGAATGAAGCCTTTGCGCGCCGCTTCATTACCGGCAAGGAAGGCGATCGCGCGATCGGGCATACTTTCCGCCGGCGCGACAATGCTCCGATTCAGATCGTCGGAATCGTAAAAGATTCTCTCTATGGCGTCACCACGCCTCCGGGCACGCCCCCGGCCCCGGTGTTTTACACGCCATTCCTGCAGTATACGGACTCCTATGCCGCCATCCAGGCCAGAACAGAAGGTGATATTGAGGGAATGGACGACATTTTAATGCAGCAGATCCACAGCCTCGATCCGGCAATCGCTCCCATCTACAATGTGCCCTTGTCAACGGTCGTCAACGAGCGATCGCTCTATATGCCGCGGGTCACGGCCGTTTTCAGCGGGGTCTTTGCCTTCATCGCCCTTACTCTGGCCATGATCGGGCTTTATGGCGTCATCTCTTATACGGTGGAGTGTCGTATCCAGGAAATTGGAATCAGAATGGCGTTGGGCGCGCAGCGGAGCAGCATCCTTCGCATGATCCTTGCCAGCAGTGTCTCGCTCGTGGGCCTGGGGCTGATCACCGGGCTCGTCGGCGCGCTGGCCTTGTCACATTATCTCTCCGGGTTACTGATAGGGATTAGTCCACGGGATCCACTGATCTATACGCTGATTTCCGTCACCATGCTGGCGGCAGCCATCGCGGCAAGTCTGGTCCCCGCCATCAGGGCCACGCGTGTCGAGCCGGTGACTGCTCTCAGATATGAGTGAGAACTCGTTGGGCTCGATCTGTTCCGCCGTGCTCTGGAAGCTTCGGGTTTTGTGGCCCGTTGTGGCTTTGCTTTGCCTCCGACCAGCACACGATAGACCCGATGTTCGTCCAGCCTGAATCCCATTCAGGTTGAGCCTCTTTGAATTGCTTTTACCTTCGCGTCGGAGTCCATCCGATTGTTACCAAAATTCAACATGGAGACTGCTAAAAAGCCGGGGCAACCTGTAAAATTAGAGAATCAATAGTTGGTTCGTGGTGAGATCTCGGACGACGGGCACGATTCGCACAAAATCCGCGACAGCGCCGAATTCAGTTCTGTCTCCATCACTATAATCGGTCTTCCACTTCTCACATTCGAATTTTATGGAGGACCATTTTGAATGCCGAGCATTCACGACACCGCATATCCCCGTCTCAAAAGCTCTCTCTCAGAAAAAGAACTGAACGAAATTTTTACCCCGACAGCCGAAGAATTTGATCTCTTCGGCAATGGCGCGTGATTTCCGGAACCAGTGAGAACAAAATGAAGCGTGACAACTCCGCGCCGCACATGTTAAAAATCGGCCTGTAATCGTGCCCCTCTGAATAGAGGTGTAAGGAAGGACGGTAAACAAATGACGCTCGAATGCATCAATCCCCCGGATCTGCCTACGCCGGACACGTACACTCAAATCGTTGTCGCGAAGGGTACCCATCTGATATTTGTCTCTGGCCAGGAGCCCGAGGATATACACGGGAAGCTTGTCGGCCGAGGTGACTTCGCAGTTCAAGTACGCCAGGTGTTCGCCAATCTCGGTCGAGCCCTTGCAGCGGCAGGCGCCCTCCCCAAGAACGTAGTCAAGATTACGATCTACGTCGTCGATTACCGGCGCGATGACCACTACCAGATCATCGAAGCGGCTCGGGTGACGCTGTTCGGGGATCACAAGCCGGCCAACGTCGTGGTGGGAGTCGTGACGCTATCCCCAGGATATCTGATCGAGGTTGATGCGATTGCGGTCGTCGACGGTTAGGACCAACCTGCCACCGTCGTAAAAGGCCGTGATTAGGGTTGGCCGTAAGCTTTCGGTAACAGTGCATGATTGTTCCAGAAAATCATGCACTGTTGCCGAAAGCTTACGAAGAATTTGATCTCGCCCATTCGGTCGCTCAGAGCATACCATTGAGAATCGTTTTCCTTGTCTTGTTGAAAACCTTTCAGCGCCTCGGATACTTTTTGCCGCTCCACAAAGTGCCGCGTCAGATTGCTGAGCGCATCTCACTGATCTACGGCGTGCATTACGAGGCCATGGAGTGGGAAGTATATGACGCCTCAGGATCGCGCTATCGCTTCATCGCCCGGATTCGCGAACACCTGGGGATCAAGAATTTCGATTCGACAGCGCAGCGGATTTTATCGGCCACCATTGAGCAGGCCGCGCTGCTGCGGGAAGACCTCGCCGACATCATCAACATCGGGATTGAAGAACTCGTGCGGCATCATTATGAGCTGCCGGCATTCCGGACATTACGAGATCAAGCGCAGCGAGCAAGAGCCGTAGCCAATCGAAAGTTCTTCGATCGGGTCTCTCAGGCTCTGGGCAAAGATCGTTGCCGTCGGATCGAGCAGTTGCTCGAAGTTGACGGAAGCGACCGAAAGTCACTCTGGCATTCGCTCAAACTGGATCCGGGAGCGCCCACAATCAAACAGGTGCGGAGTTGGGTTGAACGACTCAGATGGCTCAAGTCTTTGGATCTGCATACGGGGAATTTCTTTTCTGCAATCCCCTCCGTCAGGGTACAGTCCTACGCCCTGGAAGCGCGCA
>Ga0154003_1000581_pt1 | contig 11471 bp, 7 predicted proteins | sample TSFL087MetaG_FD_104679 | JGI IMG/M metagenome (GOLD analysis project Ga0154003, IMG submission 104679) | Attine ant fungus gardens microbial communities from Florida, USA - TSFL087 MetaG | ecosystem: Host-associated > Fungi > Mycelium > Unclassified | place: USA: Florida, Lake Talquin State...
CCAGAGGTACGAGCAGATTCGATCAGGCCTCATCAAGGTCTTCCTGTGCCGCGGCTCTGTTGACCCGGAAGAGTTGGCTGACGAGACTATCAACAGAGTCGCAAAAAAGGTCCAGGAAATTGCTGAGAGCTATGTCGGCGATCCCGCGCTATACTTCTACGGAGTCGCTAAGATGGTTTACCTGGAGTACTTGAGGCGAAAACCCGTCGCGCCTCATCCCCCGCCCCCCGACGCAGAGGTAGTGGCCGATTCGAGATACGAGTGCCTCGAACGATGCATGCGAAAGCTTTCGGCTAAGAATAGGGAATTGATACTCGCATATTACGAACATGAGAGCAGGGCAAAAATAGATCACCGGAAAGAGCTTGCCGATCAGATGGGGATAACCGCTAACGCGTTGTGGATACGGGTGCATCGAATCAAGAAGGGCTTGCAAAATTGCATAAACCAGCGCCTCAGAGGCGACCGGCGGCAATGAGGTAAATCCGCGTTCGGCCGGGAGCGCAGATGTTGGGATAAAAATGGAACTGAGAGCCGAGGAAGTAATACTGATCAGGGGGTACCTGTTAGGCGAAATAGCCGAACAAGACCCAAATCTGATTGAAGCGCGGTTGCTGACCGACCCGCAATATTTCAATCAACTGGTTAGGGTCGAAGAGGAGCTGACGGATCAATACGTTCGCCGCGAGCTCAGCCAACATGAACGGGAGATGTTTGAGGGTCATTTCATGAATGCGCCGGAGCGCCGAGAGGATGTCGCCTTCGCCCGGGCATTACACAGATACGTTTCGTCGGAAGCGATTGTGAGGCCTGTCGCTAGCGGTCCCCGCGTCTGGACGGCCTTCCTGACTGACCGGAGCCCGCGGTGGCTGGTGACGAGGAATGCCTCTCTGGCATTCACGGCGGTATTATTGACAGTGGCGGTAGCTTGGTTGCTGATGGAAACCGCCCGACTCCAACGACGACTGGCGGAAGTCGGGGCTGAACGAGCAGAGTCCAGGCGCCTGGAGCAAGAACTCAAGCGGCAAGTGGATGAGCAGCGATCCAGCGGCGAAGATTTGGCTCGGCAACTTGAGATCAGCCTCGGCCGGTTGGCCCAGATCGATCGCGAGATCGCCGGCCTGTCAAAAGCCACCGGCTCAACCCAGACCGAAGCCGGCATGGTATCACTCGCCCTTTTTCCTGGATTGGGCAGGGACGCCGCCGACACTGCCCAAACGAGAACGGTGATTCTGTCGCCCGGAGCCAGACGATTGCGCTTAGAACTGGGGACTGATCATCATCCAGGCTCTGCACGCTATCGCGCCGATGTGCTGACGGCGGAAGGCGAACTCGTTTGGAGTCGAGACGCTCTCAGGGAACGTTCGACTAAGATCGGCAAAGCCTTGGTTATCACCTTGCCGGCTGCGCTACTCACGAGGAACTCCTATCTGATTACGCTCAGTGGCGCAGCGGCCGGTGATAATTATCAGAGAATCAGCTCCTACTATTTCGAAATCATAAGAAAGTAACCTCTTCCTGTCTTCTGACCAAGTTAAGTCTCGCTGCGGAGCTATTCTGACCTCAAATCCTTCCTGAGCTTAGAGTCGGTCCGGCCTGAAATGCCTACCCCACCCACCATGAAAGTTTTTTCTACTATTCCTCCTAAAGGATGAAGGGATTAGAGCGGATTGCAATTGCATGTACGGGAAGGCTGACCGGATCAGTACCGCGAGCGGTACTGATCCGTACTGTCAACTCAGTATGGGTACACTGTCATCAATGGCATCCTCTGGGTCTTAAGAATCGGCGCTCGGTTGGAAGATTTGCCCGAACAGTTTCCTGTATACCAGACCTGACACCGCCGACGCCCGCTCAGAGTTTTTTCGTCGACAGCAAGGTTTCGAGTGAGAGGATTGTTGCGTGGATGCGTCTTTACTCTTGAGAGTCAGGTCTTGCCGAAGGCCGCTTCTCGTGGGCTACCAAGCTCACGTTGAGATCGAAAGAGACTTAGTGAAGAAACCCAACTAGGGCTTCAGGTCTATGACGTCGTCCTGATCAAGCTGTGGACGGTTCCCAAAACTTCAAATGGAGATAAGATATGGATTCTCTTGATCAGCTGATTGCTCCAATCAATATTGATGATTTCTTCAGACACTATTGGCATCGCATGCCTCTCCATATTCCCGGCGCCGCGCAGAAATTCGCGCGATTTCCGGGCATTTCAGAGTTACCGGCTATTCTCAGCGGGCGATTGACTCCAGGTCGGTGGGTAGGCGGACAGGTCTCCGGCGCGCAGGCAAGCTTCCTGGACCGCACGGGAAAGGATCGATACATCCATGCCGTTCCATCAATGTGGCCGGATTTATTCAATGCTGGAGCTTCGTTGTGTTTCCCTGCCGTTGACCATTGTCATGAACAGCTCAAACAGTTTGTTGAAAATATAACCTCAACTATACGGCTCCCTGGCTCGGTCGTTACGACCTGTTATCTCACTCCACCATCCTCGGGCAGCGGAATGCATATCGACTCACAGCACGTCTTTTTTATGCAGGTTGCCGGAAAAAAACACTGGACAATCAGTAACCAGCCGGCCTGGGAGAATTCGCCAATAAATCTTCTGCTATCAACGCTGGATGACGTCAAGGTAAAAGCGTTCCTGGGCGCAACCGGAGTTGTCGTCCAGCAGCCTGAGGCGGTGGGTACGGCGCAACTTACGCTGAATGTCGGCGATGTCTTGTATTTACCGCCCGGGTTCTGGCATCAGGCCCGAACTTCAGATAGTTCTTCGCTGCATTATACGTTGACCTTCAGGCCGCTCAGCCCGTGGCATCTGCTAGTCGCATATCTGCGCCGCACTGTTCTCGAGTGCCCGTCATTGCGTCGCGATTTGCGGTATGCCGCACAGAGTGGAGATGGAGATACAAGGGATCTGATTGAGGCAGGCATTCAAAAGTTAAAGAAGGCGGTCGATGGCCTTGCCGCAGATAATATTGAGAGTTTCTTTGCGGAAATCGGCTCAGTCAATGGCCAGCTCAAAGATTACCTGACTCAAGCCTGAGTGGAAGTTTCTTAATACCTAAGTTTTTTTAGTGTTTTTGTTTTTAAACCTTCGCTACCCGCGGACCGTAACGGCACGTTCGCAATCGGCGCGAGGCGTCAGTTATGAGCTGAAAACGCTGAACAAGAAAGGAGGTAAAACAGATGCAAGAGCAGATAGATATAGTTCTGGATCTTCAGAAACTCGAACTGCCCGAGGAAGAAGTGTTCTTCGGAGGCAGCTGTACAAGCAGCACCAAAGGATGCTGCTGGGGTCAAAATTAAATCTCATGAGATTGCAGACTTCACGCTTGGCGAAGTTATTTCATCGTCCGCAGATTATAACGACACGTTTGCGGCCTATGCGCAAAGGCGCGTGACAATCAGCATGAGTTGAAACCACCGAACAAGAAAGGAGGCGAAACAGATGCAAGAGCAGATGGATATAGTTCTGGATCTTCAGAAACTCGAACTGCCCGAGGAAGTGGTGTTCTTCGGAAACAGCAGCGGCAGCAGCGCCGAGGATTGCTGTCGAAATCAAAATTAAATCTCATGAGATTGCCAAGTAGCAATTCATGGCTTTTCAAGAGAACAGGTCCTGAGGCAACGCTGCGGCGTTGCCCGGGACCTGTCCAACTGTGAAGCGTTACCTCGGTCGGAGGCAGAATGATGAAAGTCAACACTTACTTAAGAGATATTCGTCACACAGACAAATTCAGTTACATCCTCAGTGATGAGCTGTTCTATGAGCCATTGGAAACTCGATACCGCCCCTTTGATGACTATAGAAAGGTCGTCAGCGATCTTTTGAGAGAGCTTGACATGGATTGGAATATCTCGCGCCAGGGGTTCTGGTTTTTTGTTCACCCTGTTGAAGAGTTCGATTTCCCGGCTCAAGGGTGGAAAGCGCATGTGTCGGCGACGATCCCGAACGGCGCGTCGATTTTAAAGAGAGCCGCGAGGATAGCCCTTCTGAATGGCGTGCCCTTCAAATTCTCCCTCGACAGGAACGTCCAGGCCATGATGAGTTCTAAGAGGTGGCCTCGGGGCGGTTCTGGAAAATTCATAACACTGTACCCGTCGGATCTCTCCTGTTTCAGGAATCTGCTTGAACATCTCTATGCGGAATTGCATTCTGAAGAGGGCCCGTACATCCTTTCCGACAAGCGTTATAAAGACTGCCGGGTCTTATATTACCGTTATGGAGGGATGGCGCGAACGAGTCAGATGGATATAACGGGTGAGCAGAGACTCGTCATTTACACGCCGGACGGTGAAGCCATACCTGATGTGCGACATCCCTATTTCGCCCCTCCCCCTTGGGCGTCTGATCCGTTCCCCAGTCCGAAAGTTGAACGCCAGGAGAGCGGTCTTAACGGCAGGTATTTTGTGAAACGGGCTTTGGGTTTTTCCAACTCAGGCGGAGTCTACTTGGCGGAGGATCGCGAAACCGGCGCGGAAGTTGTTATCAAGGAAGCAAGGGGCTACACGGCAATGGATGATAGTGGGACTGATGCTATCAAAACGCTTATGAAAGAGCAGGAGATTCTTGAACTGCTTCGAGATACTGGTATCGCCCCCAGGCCCCTGGATTCATTCTATATCTGGGAAAACTTTTTCCTGGTTGAAGAATACCTGGGTGGACTCGACATTCGGGAAATTATGCTTACGCAGAGCCCTCTTTTACGTGTACAGCCATCATTGGAAGATACCCTCCGATATTACGAAATCTGTATAAAAATATATAAAAATCTTGCGCGGGTGATAGATATATTGCACAAAAAGGGCATCGTGTTCGGAGATTTATCCGCCACAAACATCAGAGTAGATTCTTCAACTTATGATGTGCGGCTCATTGATTTCGAGGGAGCCTATAAGCCCGGAATAGATGTATCAACCTATCTTTACACACCCGGATTCAAAAGCGCCGCGAGCATCCGCAGGGAATCCCAGGATTTCGAAGATGATCTCTTCGCCCTGGCGTCTAACATGATGTACCTCCTTTTTCCTATCTCTGTCTTTTCCTGGCTCCGAGGCGATCTTTTTGACACGGTTCTTAAAATGATGCTTGCCGATCTCGGGTGGGCGCGGACCGAGCTCTTCAATGTCATCAATGGTCTCTCGAAAAATGAAATTACCTGCGCCAGCGCCTGTGAACTGCTTGATAAACCGGCGGAAATACTGGCGCCGAGTTTCGCTTGCGATGTTGACGGCGTTTCCTGGGACGATGTTTCACAGGGGCTTGGCGACTTCATCCTCGCCAACATACGTCCTGATAGAGATGACGGCCTGTTTCCCGCGGACCCGTTCATGCATCGGACGAATACTCTCAGCCTGGGCTTTGGGGCCTGCGGTGTGCTTTACAGTCTCAAAAAGTGCGGCTTTGAGATCCCGGAGATCGCGTACGATTGGCTGGAGCGACAACTGGATAAAGTCAAGCCTGAGGACATGCCTCCAGGGCTTTTGACTGGCGCCTCCGGAATCGCGTGGTGCCTTTGGGAACTCGGCTTCGAGGATCGCGCGGTCGAGTTCATGAAAATGGCGAATCAGAACTCTATCCTGAAAAGCCACCATTCATATTTCTACGGAATGGCCGGGGTAGGGATGGCGAATCTCTATTTTCATCTTCGCACTAAGAGGCCCGATTATCTTGCAATGGCCGAGGACCTGGCTGATGCCCTGCTTGGAATCGCGCAAGAGAGCGACAGAGGAATCTATTGGGAGACCGAAGACTTGTTTCAATTGGGTTACGGGTATGGTCAGAGCGGCGTTGCGTTGTTTCTTCTTCGTATGACGCAGCTATCCGGAAAAAAGAAATATATGTTGGCGGGCCGGCGCGCTTTGGAGTTTGACTTGTCTCACGGCGTCGAACACGAGCAGGGAACTCTGTCCTTTCCTCGCACGCCAACTGACACTACTTTTCTACCGTATATCGAAGAAGGCTCCGCGGGCATAGCCAGGGTGGCTATGAGGTATGGCAGTTGGGACCGGGTGGAAATGATATTGTCGGAGGCGCACAGGAAATACGCCGGTTTTGTAGGATTGATATTTGGAATTGCCGGCTTCGTGGACATCTTTACGGATGCATTCTTATTCTCGAACAACACGAAGTTCCTGGAGATGGCGAAACGGCCGCTTTCAGGAATCCGAAACATCTATCTCATGAAGCAATCAGGTGGATTGGCTACGCCTGGTGACAATCTCTTTAGAATTTCGTGCGATTACGCCACCGGCGTCGCCGGAGTGATGCGGACGTTGCGCCGATTCACCCATCTTGACGAAGCAGACTTCACGCTTGACGAAGTTATTTCATTGTCCGCAGGCCATAGCGACATGTTTGCTGCCGACGCGCAAAGGCGCGAGACATTCGGCATGAGTTGAAAACGCTGAACAAGAAAGTAGATGAAACATCGGAAAGCAAATTAGTTCCGGGGTAGCCGCCATGGATGCTCGATGTGATTTGATCAGGCTGGAAAGAACCAATATGGTCACCAAGATGGAGGACCGTATAAAAGTCGATCTGGTGGCGATGAGCAAGCTGATCCTCGATCAATTACGTCTATGCGCTTCGGATTCTTTGCCGGATTCGCCCGAGACGCTCGAACGGATCGCCGTCCAATTCAATCAGGGAGCTTTACTGCAATACCAGTACGGCGAGATCGAGAGAGCGGAAACACTATGCCGCGGCGCCATCGAATTGTTCGCCAGGCTTAGTTCCCGTTCGACGTACAGTGCCAAATGCCTTGCGAGTATGGCGCCCCCATACGTAAACATTGCTCGCATTTATGGGCAAAAGGGCCAGGTGAAAAAGAGCCTGAGTATTTTCGAGGACATTTATCGCTTCAGCCTCCAACAGCAGGATCTATGCGTTTTCGGGCATCGCATATCGGTTGCTGACGCGCCGGCGATGTTTGCGGCGTCGCCCGGTTGCCAGAAACTCATGTTTTCTTGTCGAGTCGTCGAAGCGGCGCGGGTTTTTCAAGTCGTTGAAGATTACCCGGCTTTATTGGCGTTGGTGGAAACGAACGAGGGTCTCCCGGAATACCAGGACGCGTTTTTCAAGCAGTATCTTCTTGAAGCGCGAAGTCGAGCCCTGCTTAATATGGGGCGATACGAGATGGCCATGGAGGCATTTGCGGATTGTTGTCGCCAGATGCCCATCAATAACACGGATCGTATAGTTGCTCATTTGCTGCTCAGCCAGATATATCGCGAGTGGGGGCGCGATGATTTGGCAGGCGAAACATTGAACAAACTGGAAGAACATCTCGCGGCGGTGGAGAAATACATCCGGAGATTGCCGATATTGAGGCAAATAGCCTATCGCCTCGCCCTCGAACGCCATGCTATGGGCGATGGCTCGAAGGCTCTCGGGCCGGCCGAGACGGCTTTCAAGTGGTGCAATGAATTTAGTGATCAACCCGGAAGCATAAAGTGCGCCATATTGCTGCTACGTATTTATACAGGCGGGACTGGAGCGGCGTATTCCGCTGAATTGCGCCGCCGCTGGTACGGCGAACTTCGACGACTCGCGTCAACGACCTTCTTTCGGCTCGAACGCGCCTTCGCTTATTGGGAATTAGGTCTATCTTCAGGTCTCGTGGACCCAGACGGCGACTTGGCCGGCGAGTCCGCTTGTGAGTATTTGTGGAACAGCTATGATCTTTATCGCTCCATCCCTCTTGTAGACGGCATGCAAAGCTGTGAAGCGGTGAAACGGTCGCTCGACTTCCGGGGACAGAGCTTCCCGGCGCCCGGCGCGCTTCCAGCTGTGATCGCGAGGCCGAATGGTTCATCGATTGATTCCGTTTTCGATGCGTTGATGGAGTTTGCGCCGGCGTCTTTTGTCGCAAGTCAATAATGAAAGGCGGCGACGAACTCGGAGAATCTTTCCGCGCGGATGGCGCAGGATAAGAGGGTTACTTTCCCTGTAATCCATCCTTAAACAAAACATCGCCGTTTAGACAAAAGAATCGCTCATCTTGCAAGAATCGAACAAAGTCAAAGATAGCCAGAGCGCTAAATCATGGAGAGTCGTATTTGAATTGCTCGGGCGATTCAAATACGAATATGCCGGTCTCGTATCGCTCTCGTCATTTCTAGCCGGGACCGAAGGAATCCTGCACCCGCTTTTGATTAAATCTATTTTTGATGAAATCGCCGGCAGCCGCGAATTCAATAGATTCATCGTTTTGGTAGTCGTCTATTTGGCTCTGGGTCTCCTGCTCAATTTCTTTGCCACTGTCGCCGGACTTTGGAACAAGTCGCTTGAAAATCGGATTCTGATGGCGATGTCCCGGCGAATGCTCGAGTCTTACTATGAGAAGGAGTACGCGTCCGTACTGCAAAATGGTCAAGGGTACTTCATCACCAGGATATATGGAGACCTGCGTGAGGGACTGGTTCCGCTGCTGACGATCATTCAATCGACGATCAAGCAGAGCGCGCTTCTAGTCTCTCTTTTGCTGGTCCTCGTTTATCTTTCATGGCAGGCGTTCCTTTTTCTGGCGGTAATCATCCCCATCTCATCCGCTGTCGGTGTTTTTTTAGGCAGAAAAATCAAGGCGCTGACTTCACAGGAAAGAGAGCAGGAAGGGGCCGTCATGTCAATTCTGAATAAGGCGCTCGGCGCTTTCCGAATGATCAAATCATTCGGCCTCCTGGCGCCTACCGCGAGCGTTTTCGATAGTCAGTTGTGGGGATATCTATCCACGAGTTACAAAAGATATAGAATCACGCGAGTGTTTCAGTCCCTCAATGATATAACCATGGTTGTTTCGGACTTCCTTTCAATGTTTGTGGGGGCTTTATTTGTTTTGAGAGGGGCGCTGAGTTTTGGAGGGTATCTCGCTTTTGTAAACACTTTTTGGAGGGCGGTTACCACGCTGATGCAGGTTTTCAACCGCATGGCCGATTTTCACACATACGGCGCCATCATTGAACGCATGGCGTCGTTCCTATCATCCTCTGCAACGGAGTACTATCGCATAGGCGGCTCGCCGTCAGTCAATAATGTCATATTTTCGTATAACGGCGCGCCGATTTTGAAAGGTTACTCTCTGCGGCTGTCTCAGGGAGAAAAGGTCGTAATAGTGGGGCCAAATGGGTCCGGCAAAACTACTCTCGCCAACATTCTTTCCGGATACCTGGCTCCGTCTCAAGGAGACGTGGTTTTACCGGAGAGGATCAGCTCAGTTACCCTGCCGATTTCATTCCCGCCATTGAAAGTAAAGGACCTAGTTAATGACGATTATTTGCTTTCCGTATTCAGGCTTCGAGATCAGGAGGTGTTGGAGGCGTATGCTGATGAGCTGTCAGCCGGCCAACAGCAGAAACTGGCGCTCTCGCTGGCGCTGTCGCGGGAAGCGGATCTTTATGTGATTGATGAACCGCTCGCAAACCTCGACCCGGAAAGCAAAAACGCCGCTATTAATCTCATCCTCGAAAGGACTAATGAGAAGACCCTTGTCCTGGTTATGCATGGATCAGAGGAATACCACAAGCTCTTTGACCGAGTAATCAGGATGAATTGAAGCGCGTAATAATCATGTTTACAATCAATAGCTGACATTTTGAATATTCCCGGCGAGGAGAGCGAAATATGAACCTCACTCAGGATTTGCGTTATGGATTCCGGATGCTATGGAAAAACCCTGTCTATGCGCTGGTATCTGTCTTCACGCTGGCGCTAGGCATCGGCGCAAGCACGGCCATTTTCAGCGTGGTTTACGGCGTCATTTTGCGCCCGCTTCCGTACGACAAACCCGATCAGATCGTGCGAATGTGGGAACTGGATTCCAAGGGCCGCCGATCAAAGTTCTCTGATCCCAATTTTGAAGACCTCCGCGCCGCAACCCGCTCGCTGCAAGGCATGGCGGAGATGACCTCGAATGAGGTTTCTGTTTCAGTCGACGGCGCCCCCGATAGCGTCCGCGTCGCCTCTGTTTCCAAAGATTTCTTTTCGGTAATGGGCGTCCAACCTGTAATGGGCCGGCTTTTCACTCCGGAGGAGCAGATTTTCGGAGCCGCTCCTGCCGCTCTTGTGAGCTATTCCTACTGGCAACGCCATTTGCGCGAAGCAAGGGACCTTGGGGCGGTGAAGTTCGCGGTTTCGAAAAAGCCCACCGCGATCGTGGGCGTCCTCCCTCCGGGATTTTCTTTCCCAATCAACAGCGAGGTCTGGATGGCGCGAGAGAGCGATGCTCGGCTACCAAGTCGCAGCGCGCACAATTGGCATGTTGTCGCTCGCCTGGGAAACGGCGTTTCTCTCGATCAGGCCCGGGCCGAGGGCTCCACTATTGCTCGCCGGATATATCAGCAAAATCGCTCGAATGACATGAGCATGGAGGATGTGGTCATCATCCCGCTGAAGGACGCTTTGACCGCTGGCGTTAAGCCGGCCATGCTGGTCCTGTCAGGCGTGGCCGGATTGCTGTTGCTGGTTGCCTGCGCGAACGTGATGAACCTGTCTATGGCGCAAGCCTCGGCGCGGGCCGGTGAACTGTCTGTCCGTGTCGCGCTGGGCGCTTCGCGCTGGCGCCTGGCGCGGCAGTTTCTGGCGGAAGCCATCCTCCTTTGCCTCCTGGGCGGTTTCTTCGGAGCGCTGGCCGCATTCTTCGGAGCCCCAGCTATGCTGGCAATGGCGCCTTCCGATATTCCTCGTCTTGGTGAAATTTCCGTGAATCTGCCCGCGCTCTTGTTTGCTCTCGGCCTTTCTTTTGTGGTGTCTGCCAGCCTGGGCGCGTTTACAGCGTTGCGCGCGACTTCGGGAGATGCGCGAAGCGGTTTGGCCGAAAGCGGATTACGCCAGGGAACCGCCGTCCATAGCCAGCGCATAGGTCGCATGATTGTAACCGGCCAGGTCGCAATCACACTCACTTTACTGGTCGCCGCCGGCCTCCTGGGCCGCAGTATGCTGCGCGTGCTCTCGGTCGATCCCGGATTCGAAACTGAGCGCGTCGTAACCTTGAACCTGAAATTGCCCGATTTCGAAGCGCGAATGGAGACTCAACGTGTACAGTTCTTCGATCAGTTGATCTCGCGCATGCAAACGCTGCCGGGCGTCCAGACGGTTGGGGCTATAGATGCGCTTCCGCTTACATCGGCGCAATCCGCTGATGGAACCTTTGCGATACTGAGTGCGCAACAACTTCAGCCGGCGCAACTGGCTCTCATTGACCGCAGCGCTCAGGTTTCCCTTCAGGAAGGTGACGCGGCTTATCTAAATGATCTCACGAAGTTCTTAAAGGAGATTTTCCAGGATGAGCGTCGCACCGGGTACGCTGATTATATTGCGGCCAGTGAGGGCTATTTTCAAACGATCGGGATTCGTCTCCTGAAAGGGCGCCTGTTCAACAACGCTGACGGTCCCGATGCGCCACACGTGGCGCTGATCAGTGAATCCGTCGCTCGCGAAAAATGGCCGAATCAGGATCCAATCGGCCACACCATCG
>Ga0154003_1000583_pt1 | contig 11457 bp, 8 predicted proteins | sample TSFL087MetaG_FD_104679 | JGI IMG/M metagenome (GOLD analysis project Ga0154003, IMG submission 104679) | Attine ant fungus gardens microbial communities from Florida, USA - TSFL087 MetaG | ecosystem: Host-associated > Fungi > Mycelium > Unclassified | place: USA: Florida, Lake Talquin State...
CGACATCTTCTCGGTCAGCTCTTCCCTCGTTTCGGCCGTCTTCCATTCGGTGTGGGGCTTTAAATCAACGAAGATGTCAGCCGATTCGACTCCCACGGGATCGGTCGCGATCTCGGCGCTCCCGATCTTGCTGACGACCCTGGTAACTTCCGGGAAACCCTTTAACACGCGCTCGGCAGCGGAATACGTCTTGATTGACTGGCTCAACGAGACGCTCGGCAGCAGGCGCGATTCGAGGGCGAAAGAACCTTCGTCGAGTCGCGGGACGAACTCCGCGCCCAGAAACGGGAAGAGCGCGACACTCACCGCCAGAAGCGCTAGTGCGACGGCCAGCGCCTGCGCCCGATGCCGCATCGCGTAGGCGAGCAGCGGCTTGTAGCGCCGCCGCGCAAAGCCGATCAGACCGCTCTCTTTCTCGGCCACGCCTCCGCGCAACGCGAAGGTGAGCGCCGCAGGGACGTATGTGAGGGAGAGGACGAAGGCGCCGGTGAGCGCGAAGATCACCGTCAGCGCCATCGGACGGAACATCTTCCCCTCGATCCCCGTCAGGGTCAGAATCGGCAGGTAGACTGCTATGATAATCAGTTTGCCGAACATCGTCGCGCGCCGCACCTCCACCGACGCGTCATAGACTCGCGCCTTCAGTTCCTTCCCCGTTAGTCGCCACCCCAGCGCGTGCTGGCGCTCGGCGACGCGCCGCACGGAGTTCTCGGTCATGATCACCGCGCCGTCCACGATCAGGCCGAAGTCGATCGCGCCGAGGCTCATAAGGTTGCCGGAGATGTCGAAGAGGCGCATGAGTGTGACTTGAAGCATCGTTTGGCAGTAAATGGAATCATCCGATGGCAGCAACACTGACGATAAATCAATGGCTTACAGCGAGGCCATAGCTATTCATCGGAAGCATCCAGTGGCAGTAAGTACAAAAATGGAAGCATCCAGTGGCAGTAAATACAAAATGCGTTGACGCCCCCCAGATTGCCCACCGCTGATTCTTCTCCATACGTCTGCGATGCGCTGGAAATTGTGATATTGGACGACTGTGCCGGGTTTCGTTTTAACGGTCTCCCATAATAATGTAGGTTTCCTTCTGCCATGTTAAGCCCCCTTACTCGTGAGATCAGTCGTTCGGTCCCGAATCCTGATCTTTCAACTCTCTACATCCTGACTCCACTTTTGCATCAGTTGATGAATTTCCCACCTTCTAATGTTGACTGTCTACAGGGATTGGCTTAGACTCCTGTTGTAAATCAACAGGAGTCATATGGAACAACAGAAAAACGAGCTTCTGCCTGGGACGCTCAACCTGATGGTGCTGAAAACCCTCAGCGCACTGGGATCATTGCATGGGTACGGCATTGCCAGGCGGATCGAGCAAACCAGTGGCAATCAACTCCAACTCAACCAGGGGACGATTTATCCCGCGCTGTTGCATCTCGAGCAGATGGGATGGATCAGTTCCAAATGGGGAGTGTCGGAAAACAACCGGCGCGCCAAGTATTACTCGATTACACGGGCCGGGAAGAAGCAGCTTGCCGCCGAAGAAGAGAGCTGGCGGCGGGCGTCCGAAATCATGATCCGCTTTCTTGAACCGTTGGAGGAAAACACATGATTCGGCTGCGACCCTTCCTCCACCGCCTGTGCGGATTATTTCTGAAGCGAAAGATGGAGCGAGACCTGGAGGACGAAATCCGCGCTCATCTCGAGATGCAGATTGAGGATAACCTGCTGCAGGGGATGAGCCAGGATGATGCGCGTTACGAGGCTCTGCGGAGATTCGGCGGCGTTGAGCAGGTGAAAGAAAGCTATCGGGAGCGTCACAGCCTGCCGATGGTTGAATCAACGCTCTGGGATATACGCTACGCTCTACGAATGCTGCGTCGTAATCCTGGCTTCGCCATCGTGGTGGCGTTCACGCTGGCATTGGGCATCGGGGCCAACACTGCGATCTTCAGTTTAATTGACGTTTTATTTCTGAGAATGCTGCCGGTCAAAAATCCAGAGCAACTAGTTCTGCTCAAGTACGCCGATAGCAGCGGGACCCATATCCCATTCCATTACGGCGCCTACAAACAATTCCGTGATCAGAGCCAGGTCTTCTCCGGCGTGCTGGCCTATTACCCGCTGCGACTGACTGTGAGTTTGGATGGACAGCCGGAGCCTGCTGTGGCAGGCCAACTTGTGAGCGGGAATTATTATTCCGCGCTTGGCGTAAACGCGGCGCTAGGCCGGACTATTGTCGCGGATGATGACCGCGCGCCCGGCGAGTCGCCTGTTTGCGTCATCAGCCACAACTACTGGCGCCGTCGCTTCGCGGGCGATCCGTCCGTCGTGGGGAAGACCATTCATCTCGGCGGCGCGCCTTTTACCATCATTGGCGTGACGCCGCCAGAATTCTTCGGCCTGGAAGTAGGCAGTTCGCTGGACATTTCGGTCCCGATAATGATGCAGCAACAAGTGATGCCGGGTATCGGGTCATTTGTGGATGAGACCTATGGTTACTCCAGCCATTTCCGCATCATGGGGCGGTTAAGGCCTGAGGTCACACTGTCGCAGGCGCAGGCCAGGTTGAGTGTGCCCTATCAGCAGATCTGCGCCGAAGTCGCATCTCGAGTGGGGGCTAAGAAAGTAGGCGCCCAAAACTGGCTCGAACGGAGGTTAGTGTTCGAGTCAGGCGGGCAGGGCCTGTCTGAATTGCGCGGGCAGCTCTTTCGCCCGTTGCTTGCGTTGACGATTGTCGTGGCGCTGACGCTGCTCGTGGTCTGCGCGAACGTGGCGGGAATGCTGTTGGCGCGCGCCGTCGCGCGGCGCAAGGAAATCGCGATCCGCCTGGCTCTGGGCGCTGGTCGTCTGCGGCTGGTCAGGCAATTGCTTACTGAGAGCGTCATGCTCGGCGGTATTGGCGGCTTGCTTGGACTGCTCTTCGCTTCTTGGGGAACCAGACTGCTCCTGCCGATGCTGTCGCAAGGAGAAATTCCTTCCCACCTCGATCTCAGCTTAGACATCCGCACGCTAATGTTTACGGCTGCAGTGGCTACGTTAACCGGCGCTCTGTTTGGCCTCGCGCCAGCGTTCCTGGTGACGCGCGTGGACCTGAACTTCGCGCTCAAGAATGACGCCTTGAGTTTCGCCACGGGCACTGGAAGCCGCGGCGGGTCAATGACCTTCGGCAAAATGCTCGTCGTCTCCCAGGTCGCGCTGTCGTTGCTTTTGCTGATCGGGGCCGGCCTGTTCGTGCGGAGCCTGCGAAAGTTACAGCAGGTAGACGGCGGTTTTGTCCGCGAAAACGTGATGGTGATGAAGCTTGAACCGGTAGGAAGCGGGAACAAGACTCCCCAGCTCGCCGCGCGCTACGACGAATTGCTCAGGCGTGTGGAGGCCATTCCCGGCGTGAGGCAAGCGAGTTTAGTCGGCTACAGCCCAATGAGCCGGCGTGAATGGTTGGTGATGGGCCAGAACCCGGAGACCAATGCCGCGATGTCCGTCCAGGGCTATACGCCTCAGCCCGGCGAAGATATGGCGATTCCCTTCATGCAGGTCTACCCGAACTCCTTCGCCACGCTCGGCATCCCGCTCGTGGCGGGACGTGACTTCGGCCCGCAGGACAGCCAGCAGTGGATTCCGAGCAGAGTCTGTCCACCCTCCCCTGTTAAGCAGGTAGGAATCATCAACGAAAGCATGGCGCGCCGTTTCTTCGGGAACGAAATCCCTATCGGGCGGCGTTTCGGTTTTGCCAATCCCACGGGCTTCTGCTTTGGTAGCGGCCAATACATCGGCGGCCCCGGCGAGATTGAAATCATCGGCGTAGTCAAGGACGTCAAATACACAAGTCTACGCAATGAAGGACGTGCGATGTTCTACCTTCCATTCTACCAGGCAAAGTTGAGGGAAGGGCAGATGACACTGGTCGTGCGGACAGCAGGCAATTCCTCGACGGTCACCACATCGGTACGGCGCGAGGCGCGAGCGATGGACCCGGCAATGCCCATGTTTGAAGTCGAGACTCTGGCCACACAAGTCGCGGCTTCGTTCCAACGGGAGCGGCTTCTTGCGACACTATCGAGCGGCTTCGGAGTGTTGGCCCTGTTGCTCTCCTGCCTCGGTCTGTACGGCATTTTGTCTTACACAGTAGCGCGCCGCACCAATGAAATCGGCATTCGGATGGCGCTCGGCGCCGATCGTCGTGACGTGCTCTGGCTGGTATTGCGCGACGCGTTGCGGTTGGTCTTGCTAGGCGTCGCGCTGGGTCTCCCGACGGCGTTGGCGGCGGCGCGGTTAGCCGGCAGTCAACTTTACGACATCAGCGCAGCCGACCCTGTGGCCATTGGTCTGGCTACTCTGGTGTTGCTGGCTGTCGCGGCTGTGGCCGGCTACCTGCCAGCGCGGCGCGCGACGCGCGTGGATCCATTGGTCGCGCTCCGATTTGAGTAGCCGATGGTCATCAATCAATTTGCCTGAGGAGGAATATATGAAGTATCAATTGCTGATCGTAGTTTTGCTCGGTTTGTCACTGGCGCCTGCCGGCGCCGTAGCCCTGGCGCCCAACATCTCTGGGACGTGGGCCTGCTCCATTGATAGGCCTGAGGCCAATGGCGGTCCCATCAACGTGACGTTCGTTTTCAAACAGAACGGCGAGAATTTGACCGGCACATACTCCGGCTTTGGCCCGCACAGAGAGGAAAAAATCACAGGTACGGTTAAAGAGGATAAGGTGGTGTTCGGATGGGAGATGAAAGGCCCACCCGGACTGAAGAAGCCCCCCTTCCAAATCACTTTCACCGGTGCGATTGAGTCTCCGACCAGGATAACCGGCTCTATCGGAAGCCCATTTTGTGGCGCGGGGTGCAAGTGGAATGCGACCAAGAAGAAGTGACGCAGTAGCGTGACCGTTCTGCAAGCTCTTCAGCCGCGTTAGTTCCTCTATCGCACGGCTCCAGCAATCCGCTTAATATTCACTCTCGCCATCCGGCGCGTGGATTTCCAACTCAAGGCTCGTCTTTTGGTAAGGAGTGTGCTTTGTGTTCGAGCGGGATCAATTTCTCCATTGGCTCCGAAGGCTTGATCTCAGTGAGCGCGGCGAGAATTTGATTCGACAGATCAGATCGTCAAATCCTGCGCGCCTCGTACAGAGCGGTCGTGGCAATGTGAGCGGCCGTTATCCAAGCCGCAAGATGGGTGTCACCATTCAGTTCGAGAGCCACAAGAATGAACTGGCCCGCATTCAGGAATTGGAACACGCTTCGGATGTAATCGAGTTTTTTGACCAACCACCTTGCATCAAGCTTGAATATCAAAGCGCTGCAGGAAAGAAACTGGGCGTCTTACATACGCCAGATTTCTTCGTCATTCGTGAGACTTCGGCGGGATGGGAAGAATGCAAGATGGAAGAAGAACTCGAACGCCTGGCCGAGAAGAATCTCAACCGCTATTACCGTGATGAAACCGGTATATGGAGATGCCCTCCGGGGGAAACCTATGCGGCGCAATTCGGGCTCTATTATCAGGTCGTTTCCTCAGCCGGGATCAATTGGGTCTGGCAGCGCAACATCATTTTTCTGGACGACTACCTGCGCGCCGATTTGCCGATGGTCAGCGAAAGCGTATCTACAGCGGTTCGTCTTTTGCTCGCTAACAATCCCGGGCTCACGTTGGAAGAGCTATTCGGTAAGACGGAAGGGATCGTCACCAGAGACGATTGGTACCAGATGATCGCCTGTGGAGATGTCTATGTTGACCTTCACGCCGCTTCACTGAGCGATCATCGGCAGGCGCGGGTCTTCCCTGATCGAGAAACCGCAGTCGCCTATGGCCAGATTGTTCAGGCATCTCCGACCTCTCCGCATCTCCTGCCCGGCTCGATCAATCTTGTCGCCGGCGATTCGCTCAACTGGGATGGCAAAAACTGGGCGATCGTTAACGTCGGCGATACGAAGATCGGTTTGATCAACATTGACCATTTCTTCACGGAACTGCCCGTCACGGCTTTTGAAAAGTTGGTAGGAGAGGGGCGGATTACTGGAATGGCCGGCGACTCCGCGCCGTCTGTTAATCCGAAAGCCAAAGAACTGTTCGCCGCCGCGAGTCGCTCCGACCACGAGACGGCGACTCACCGCGCGGATTTGGTGCACTCCTATTTGAAAGGTGAACTGTCGTCAAACGAGTTTCCGGTTCCAGCACGCACTTTTTATCGCTGGGTAAAACGGTATCGGGAGGCGCAGGAGACGCTGGGCAGCGGTTATCTCGGATTATTGCCACAGCCGAACACCGGAAATGGGAAAGATAAACTGCCAGCGGACACCAGGGCCTTGCTCGATGAATTCATCCAAAATGATTACGAAACCATTAAGCAGAAGAAGGTGTTTGAGGTGTATGCCGCTTTCACCCTCGCTTGTGAAGAAAAAGGAATCGTGACAGCCAGCTACAAGACTTTTTGTCAGGCGGTAAAGCGGCGCCCGAGTGGAGAACAGACACTCAAACGACAAGGGCCCAGAGCGGCCTATCAGAAGCAGCCATTTTATTGGGAATTGGAGCAAACCACGCCGCGCCACGGGGAGCGCCCCTTTCAGATTGTTCACATTGATCATACGGAACTGGATGCGGAGCTGATCTGCTCGCTGACGGGGGGTAATCTGGGGAGGCCCTGGGTGACATTTCTCAGCGACGCCTTCTCGCGGCGCATCCTCGCCGTCTATTTGACGTTTGATCCACCGAGCTATCGTTCCTGCATGATGGTGATACGCGAATGCGTACGCCGTTTCGGGCGCATGCCGCAAATCGTCGTAGTCGACGGCGGGATCGAATTTTCCGGCGTCTACTTTGAAACCCTGTTGGCGCGCTATGAATGCACAAAAAAGACCAGGCCGCCGGCCGCCGCTCGTTTCGGCTCCGTCTGCGAACGATTATTCGGAGTCGCCAACTCGCAATTCGTTCACAACCTGCAAGGCAATACGCAGATCACCAGGCAAGTGCGCCAAGTGACGAAATCCGTTAATCCGCAAAATCATGCCGTCTGGACTTTGGAAAGGCTCTATCAATATCTCTGTCTCTGGGCTTACGAAATCTATGATACCTTGGCGCATCCCGCGCTCAGTCAAAGCCCGCGTGAAGCTTATACTGCCGGAATGGCTCATGCGGGGGAGCGTCTGCACCGGCTGATTCCTTACGATGCGGATTTCCGTATCTTCACCTTTCCGACAACGAGCAAAGGCACGGCGCTGGTGGTCCCCGGCCTCGGAGTCAAAATCAACAGTATTTACTATTGGAACGACGCGTTTCGGTCACCCGATGTGGAACGGACGAGAGTGGAAGTCCGTTTTGACCCCTGCGACGTCGGCGCAGCCTGGGCATTCGTATCTCATCATTGGGTCGAGTGTTTTTCCGAACACTACGCCGTCTTCCATCAACGTTCGGAAAGAGAGTTGATGATTGCTAGCCAGGAGTTGCGCCGGCGGAAAGGGCTCCATTCCAAAAAGTTCCGTGTCACGGCTGCCAGGCTGGCTCAGTTCCTGGAATCAGTCGAATCCGAAGAAGCGCTGTTGAGGCAGCGATTGGCCGATTGTGAAGCTCGCGCCGTATGGAAAATGATCAACGGCGGCCAAATCCATTCTCCCGACGAGATCCTGCAAACTGAAAGTAAATCCGACCTCTTCCATTCCGAGCCTGCGGACGCAGTGGAAGCGCAAGGCAAGATTGTGTCACTGGAAACCTATCGGCGATTTTAACAATGTCCCTTGATCAGTCTTTTCCCCGGGAATTACTCCACCAGCCGTCGAGCGCGCGGCTCGCCTACTTCCGAGCGCTGACGATTGGCCATCCGTTACTCCTTCAAGTGTATGATGATCTGCGCCTTGCCATTCGCGACTCTGCGCCAGGCTCGATCATCATGGTGCAGGGCCCCGCAGGAGTCGGAAAAACAACTCTGTTGCAGAGGGTGGAAAAAGACCTCAAAGAGCGGTTGGCGCCTGAGTTAGCGCAGGACGTAGAGCGCCTGCCGGTCGTTCGGATCGATGCGATCGCGCCGGAATCCGGGAGTTTTAACTGGAAGGACTATTTCAGGCGGCTGCTGATCGCTCTGGAAGAGCCTGAGTCTTTAATCGATCGGAAAATCATCCCAAATCAATCCGGCGCTACATTCCAGAGCGGCGCCCTCAGACTGATCTCCCGTGAAAACGCTGTCAGTTCAAGGCTGCGCCATGCGGTTGAGCAAACATTACGCCGCCGCAGACCGCTGGCTGTATTAGTTGATGACGCACAGCATCTGGCAATCATGGGATCAGGTCGCAAGCTTCTGGACCAAATCAACACCATCAAATCAATCGCCAATTTGAGCCAAACAACACATGTTCTGACTGGCACTTACGAACTGATGATGCTACGTCATCTGAACGGACAACTGAGCCGACGCAGCGTGGACATCGAATTCAACCGATATCTGTCTGACAACTCGGAACACCGTGAGGCATTCATCAACTGCCTCTGGACATTTCAACAGCATTTGCCGCTCCCCCAAACGCCGGAACTGGTCAATCAGTGGGATTATTTTTATGAGCGTAGCATCGGCTGCGTCGGTGTTCTCAAAGATTGGTTGACTGGAGCGCTGGCCCTGGCGCTGGAAAATGGCGCTCAGACCCTCACCACCCGCGATCTTGAGCGGCGAGCGCTTTCAGTCACTCAATGCGCCAGGATGCTGTCCGAAGCTGTGGACGGCGAGCGCAAGCTGACTGAGTCCACGGATGCAAAACAGGAATTGCGTAAGAATCTCGGACTGACTGTGGAAATGAAATCGCGACAGCTTTCAAGCAATGATCCCGGCCTCGACGCCACAGCGCCCCAGGTCTCCACAAAAGCAAAACGGCGGCGCATAGGACAACGCAATCCCTCGCGCGATGAAATAGGAGCCAAACGAGCATGAAAAGAGCGGCGCACTCATTTTATCCATTATTGGACCTGACACAGCCTAAGCTGCCTCCACGCAGCCGGCTTTGTCATCTGGCGCCAATCGGAGTCCGAACCCCCGACGTGGAAAATCTGACCAGTTTCACAATGCGACTGGCCGCCGCTCACCTCGTCGAGACCGGCGTTCTCTTTACACGAGAGATATCCTCATGTCTCAATTATCCTCCTCGCCTCAAATCAGAGTCCGAGCCGCTCGCCTACGCCTTTTACCAACTCCATGGTATCCAAACGGTGAATGGGATCGGCCCTGCCGTTTCTCATTGGGTCAACGCGTTGGAATCATTGACCAGCCATGGCGAGTTGCATTTGCTGACCATGCTGCCCTGGAAAAACCTTTTGACTTGTCAATCGTTAATGCGAAAGTCGCGCGCCTGGTGTCCTGAATGCTATGCCGACAGCAAAGATCAACACGAACCGATTTATGAGAAGCTGCTCTGGACCCTTATTCCCGTATCTGCTTGCGTACGGCATCAGAGACTGCTGGAAGAGGTTTGCCCATTTTGTGGGCGCTCTTCGCCGGCGCTACTATCTCGTTCTCATCCCGGACACTGCTTCCGATGTGATAGATGGATCGGCTCTGACGACCGGGCAAAGCCGCCTGACTCGGTTCAACCAGGAGAAGCCTTGATCCAGCAGATTGAGAAGGCAAGAATTGTCGGCGAGATGCTGGCGCTTTCCGCTGACCTCTCGCCGTCATTTTCCCCCAGCGACGTCAATGCGCTGCTCGACCAATACGTGCGGCAAATTACCATGGGCAATTTTGCCGCCTTCGCCCGATTTCTCGGTTTGAATTACCAGAAGCTAGTGGCGCTAAGATCTGATGTGGGCATACGGCCGAACCTGGAGACTTTTATCAGGCTCATCCAGCGACTGAAACTTTCAGTAAAGGATTTTCTCGCTGGAAAGGAGTCAGAAGTCGAATTACCGGACCGGCGCGAATTTCATTTCACCGGCGTCGCATCGTCAACAAAAGAACTGCTACAGGCGGCGGTGAACGATCCTGCCCGCCCATCATTGACCGAACTGGCGACTCAGATCGGCTACAAGTCTAAGGCAAGTCTCAAACGAATCGCCCCAGAATTGTGTCGGGAGATTTCAGCGCGAAATCAGGAAGCGCGAATCATAAATCCCCAGGTCAACAAGCGCCGCTATGATAACAATACCTTGAGAAAAAGGGTTTCAGCCGCCCTGGCTGAAAACCCTTCGGCGACGCCGATGCAGATTGCAAATGCTATCGGTTATAAAGACTGTAAGAGTTTGATAGACCGGTGTCCCGACCTCTACTCCGCACTGGTGGAGCGAAGACGAGCAAATAGGAAGCAACGTAATGAATCGCTTGAGAAGGTCTTGAAAGCCGCGTTGATGGAGCATCCTCCTCCAACAATAAAAGCCATCGCCACACGACTGTGCCTGAAAACCACTTCTGCAATCCACCACAACTTCCCCGAACTTGAGAGAGCGATTGCTGACAGAGCCAAGGCCTACTGGGAAGCAGGTCTGAAACGAGCCCAATTGGCCTTGGAATCAGCATTGACGGAAGTCCCCCCGCCTTCGGTCCCAGAGGTGGCCAGAAAGACAAGCCAAGGCGTTGGAAAACTCTACCTACACTTTCCAGATTTGTGCCGTCAGGTTGCAGCCAATTATTCCGCATATCGGCATCAACGATCCATCGCGCGAAAGGAGGAAAAACGGAAGTCCAAGATGAACAAGTTAAACTGAGTTTCAAGGCGCAAGGAAGCATCCGATGGCAGTGGAGTTCTGGAAGCATCCAGAGGCAGTTACTGCCATCCGATGCTTCAAGTCACAGCATCATCAACTCCCTGAGCGATGACGGCGCAATATCCCTCCACCGAAACGCCGCGAAGAAACTCTTTTTGCTCTTTCTTGGCGACTCCCTCTTCCGATTTCATCTCAAGGTAAAGCCCGTGATACCCGCGTCGCGCAGCTGGCAGGCATAAATCAGCCACGCCGGCCAATACACCTTCGGCCTTGAGTTTTCGAGCCACACGGAGGTTCCGGTCTCCACCATTGGGTACGGCGTATAAGAGTTTGAGAACTGGAAAAATATCCCTGACTGTTCTCACCCATTTAATCAGGGCTACTTGATGTGGGCGTTCAAGCTCGCGCGGCTTTGCTCGACGCTTGACGCCTAACTTCGCCAAGAGCTCTTCGTCGGATAACTGGGAGACGTGGACGCGAATCGGCATATTGCTTCCTGATTGAAGTGGAGATGGCTTCGGAACCACTCTCCAGACGCAAGTTGGCAAACGGCGCATAAACGAAGGGATTGTCGCCGCTCACTCCCTTGCGAGCCGCTTCTGTTTTGCTCTGCGGGGAAGCGCAACGGTCTCGGTCAGTCACATCATCGCGACTTGTTGAAGGCAAAGGCTGAAGCGGTTGAACCAGTACTGGACACCGATGGAGGTGATCGGAAAGTTGGTGTGCTTGCGGCAGTCGGGCTTGAAAAAGGCAAAAAATGTCCGCTCGCTCTCGCCTCAGAGC
>Ga0154003_1000584_pt1 | contig 11455 bp, 6 predicted proteins | sample TSFL087MetaG_FD_104679 | JGI IMG/M metagenome (GOLD analysis project Ga0154003, IMG submission 104679) | Attine ant fungus gardens microbial communities from Florida, USA - TSFL087 MetaG | ecosystem: Host-associated > Fungi > Mycelium > Unclassified | place: USA: Florida, Lake Talquin State...
CTGACTGGTTTCATAGCTGTACCAGAAGCGGTCTCCGGTCTCCAGCCAACGTGGCGTGACCGAAGTGTCGAAGACCAGTTTGCCGACCTTCTGCGAAGTCCAACGCGCGGCCAACTCATAATTGGCTTTGCGCACACGGTTGTCTTGATCGGGTTTTTGAACCTTGTTGTCCTGAGCCAACAGACCGGTTGGTGTTAAAACCAGACTGAAGCTGAGCGCGACGACGAAGAAGCGTCGGACGTGGCGATTTAATTTGTGACGATGTCGCATAGGTTGATTCCCCCTGATGGTTTCGGAATGGATGGTAGTTTGGGTCTCGGCTCTGATTACGAATTGTCGCCGGGCGAGGTTACAGCATTCAACATCTCAATGTTTTCTAGGGAACAGGTTCTTGTCTTGGGCGTCTTACAGTCTGGTATATGGCGAACTGTTAGTTCGCCGGCGCCCTCAATATCAAACTATCTGATTACCAATCGGCCTTCAGAGGAAAGCCGAAGCGAACTAATGGTTCGCCGTACATTGATTCGCAATCCGATTCCGGAGGCGGCGCCTATGAAAAACCGCCGTCTTGTTCTGAACGCGCTTCTCCATTTCGCAGCCCTGTCAGCATTGCTTTTATCCATCCTGCGCCCAGATCAATCCGCGCCTTGCAGTTCAAGCCACTTTCCGCGATAGAGGTATCTGACGACGGACGCCTTTTCTGCAAAGGCGTCGTCAATTCCGTGGCGCGTGATTGGGGGCGGTTTCGGCCCGCCATACGCTTTGTAATGTTCGAGTATGTAAGCTTTGCCGACAGCGGAGATCACCCGGGAATAATAAAGCGTTCCTTGCGCGTCTCCTTGTAGATAATGGTCGTCCTTTGCGGCGGCGATTTCGTCGACCAGCTTCGCCGGGTTCGCTCGGAAGATGAGGATAGACGAAATTCCTCTACGCGAACACAACACCGCCCACTCTCTTCGTCTCGCCCCAGTGAATGATCCGCGGATAACGTTGTGCGGCTTTTTGTTGTATGGATACTGAGGAACCAGGCATTTCCGAGCTTCCAGGCTCTCGACAACGCCGGTCGGCAATTGGTGAAAAGATCTCGGCGGAAGCCTCCGTATTGGCGCCTTGAGGAACTGTTGCGGGCTTTGCCAGGACAAGACGAAGAATGCTGCTGAAAATATCAGACCTTTCATGTCACAAGTCCTTATCGAGCAGGGTTTTAATTTTATGGAAACGCCGCATTGAACATTGTGTAGAGAGAGCTTGTCTCTTTAAAAAAAATGGAAATCAGTCAAAAGAATGTTTCGTTTTCCTTTGATGTTTCACCATACCGGGTTTAGAATCCAGCCATCCTTTGATCAAGTTATTCGATGATTTGTAGTCCCACTCATTAAGTGTAATTCAACAACTGAATTTCAGCATTCTTTCTGCAATCGAGCGACTGACGCCGTGAGATCTGGTGACAGAGTCACGATGCAGACTGTCTACCTTCTTTTGGCTCGTGGGCCAAGAGCTTCACCATCTCTATAGGAGACCACCTATGCGGAAAAGATTCAGATATGCCCTAATGACTATGCCAGTCATCCTTTGTTTGGCCACGGCGGTTTTCGGACAGCGGACAACCGGAGACATCGAAGGCAAAGTCACCGACACGAATGGAGCCGTCATTCCTGGCGTCAGCATTACCGTGACCGGCATCACCGTGGGTTTTAGTCGAACCGTTCAAAGCGATAATCAGGGTGAATTTCGCGTTCAGCAGATCCCTATCGGCCTCTACAATGTCGCTACCGCCGCGACGAGCGGTTTTGCGGCTGCGACGATTAGCGACGTAACTGTCACGATTGAGAAGGCTACGATGGTCAACATCAAGTTGGGCCTCACCACGACGGCTGAATCAGTCGTCGTGACGAGTGATGCGCTTGGGGTCAATGTGGATATTACCGACAGCAAGGTGCAAACGAACATTACCCAAGGGCTGATTGATCAATTACCCAACGGCACGAGCTTTACGTCGCTATTGAAAATATCTCCGGCGACCAGGCAAGAAAGTCGTTCGGGTGGTTTTCAGGTTGACGGGGCTTCGGGGTCAGAGAACGCCTTTTTGATAGACGGAGTGTCACTAGAAAATTTCAGAACCGGTACGCTCAACGGGGTAAACAACATTCCCACTGCGCTTGTTTCTGAAATTCAAATCAAAACCGGCGGATTTGAAGCTGAACATGGTGGAGCTTCGGGCGGCGTCATCTCCGTTGTGACCAAATCGGGTTCGGATGGTTTTCACGGTGAGTTCGGCTCGGACTTCGAACTGAGCGGCATGCAGCCCAACCCCAGATTCACCTTGCAACGTTTTGTTTCGAACAGCGCCACCCAGGCCGATATTCTGGCCAACCCCGATTTTGTGTATACGCTCCCACAGAATAAAGATAAATTCGCCAACTTCTTCCCGACCGCGACAATTAGTGGGCCGGTGATCAGAGGGCGATTGTGGTTCCTGGGCAGTTATTCGCCGCAGGTCTTTAGAACCACACGCGTCTCCAATTTCATCAACGCCATCAGCAATTCGGATTTTTCAACGGGCCGTTTTGTTCCTTCCCCGCGACTCTCGGCCGCCGGAACGCCGCTACCTGCGCTGACGTATAAACGCAATGTCAAAAGCGAATATGCCTTTGGCCGGTTGGATGCCGCGATCCTCAATAATTTGAGAGGCTCGATTACTTATCTGTGGAACCCGGAAAGTACTGACGGCAACCTGCCGTTCGACAACATCACGACGTCCAATCCGGTCGACGTGACCTACGCAGGCTTTTCCTTTCCTTCAGATCAGTACGCGCGTCTGCAAGGCGGGCGGATCAATTCGAACAATGTCGCGAGCCAACTGGCCTGGACGCCGAGCGGTAAAATGGTTATGACGTTCCGTTATGGACGCGCGTTTCAGAATCAAAAAGCAGGTAACTACGCGCTGTCCAACATACCCCGCTTTCGCTGCCAAGGCTCACAATCAGCTTATAGCACGATTGCGACGGGGTGCCCGGGCGGGCGCGGTTTCGAGAATGTAACTACAAATAACATCACCATACGTGACGTTTCGATCAGAAATGAATACAACGGAGATGTCAGCTATATTCTCAATAATTTTGGCGGCAGCCACGAATTCAAAGGCGGCTATCAATACGGTCGAACCAGCAATGACGTTTTCGGCGGCAACGCCGGGACGGGCACGGTAACGCTCTTCTACGGTCAGGATTACGCGGGCGCGCAGACCGGCGTTAGTCTTCCTTGCGCTCTGGGCACGGCCAGTTGTATCGGGGTCGGCACGTTCTCCAGATCAGGGGCTAGAGGAATCGCCAATAACCACTACCAGGCCGTTTACATTCAGGATAAATGGAGACCCCTTTCCCGTCTCACCTTGAATTTAGGAGTTAGATTTGAAAAGGAAAACCTCCCTTCTTTTAACGAAGGCTTCGCGATAGCCGGTTCGAATGTACCACCCATTCGATTAGGATGGGGCAAAAAGATCGCTCCGCGTCTGGGAGGCGCTTATGACTTATTAGGTGATGGCAAAACGAAACTTTATGCCAGTTACGGTTGGTTCTATGACCGTTTGAGGTTCGAGTTGCCGCGCGGGCTTTTTGGCGGGAACTTTTTCCGCACGGACTACTTTCCGGTTACCGCCGACCATCCCAACTTCGATTTCTATACGCCGGGGAGAATTCTAGGGAACTTCACAGATCCGGTGGGCGGCGGCAATCCTTCGACGGTAGGCGGTTTGAGTCAACTGCAGAGAGACTTCCGCATACCATCCAACTTGACACCCTCGCAGTTTACGAACCTGGGACTCCCGGTCACCGGAGTTGATCCTGATTTGAACCCCTTCCGGCAAAGTGAAATCACGGTGGGCTTTGAGCGCGAGTTGAAGCGAAGTTATGTATTGTCAGTTCGCTATACGCGCAAAAACGTCGACCACGCCATCGAAGACCACGCCATCCTGGGAATACAAGAATCGGAGAATTACCCCATCGGCAATCCGGGCGAAGGCCTCGACCTGAAACTCGACAAGGCCGCTGGTTACGCGAAGTCGGCGAAACCCAAACGTCTGTATAACGCGGTTGAAGTCGTGCTGAACAAGCGGCTGTCAAGCAACTACTTTTTCAACCTGAATTATACGTACGGCCGTTTGTACGGTAACTATTCAGGGCTGGCAAGCTCGGACGAGAACGGCCGCACATCGCCATCGGTCAACCGTTTCTTCGATTATGCCGTCAATGGCTTCACTGCCACCGGCGAACCTGATAACGGCTTTTTGGCGACTGACCGCCGGCATGCTTTCAAAGCCTACGGCGGCTACTCTTTCAATAAATGGATGGGGGATAACCAGGCCACGGACTTGTCGTTCTTCTACACCGCGCTCCAGGGCACGCCTCAGACGACCTTTGTCAATGTGGCCGCTTCATCAATTGTTTTATCAAAACGTGGCGATCTGGGAAGGACTCCGGTCTTAACGCAAACTGATCTTTCTTTGACGCATCGGTTTAAGATAAAGGGGCGTTATTCGATGGCTTTCGACTTTAACGTCTTCAACGTCTTCAACCAGAATATCGTGACCAGTCTGACTACAGGCAAATACCGGGTGACCAACACCATCGCGGCGATTGACGTTGACCCGATATACAATGCCAACACGCAGACTCTAACAAACGTCTTCAACAAAATTCTGAACGGACAAATCGGAGCGCAAATTGATGGGCTGGCCAGCGGCGCTAACCGTAGCATTCAGGGCGCGTCGGGCGCGAGGACCAACGGAAGAACCAACCCGGTCAGCAGTCTTTATGGACAACCTAGTGGTTATCAGGACGCCAGAAACGTTCGATTCGGTTTAAGATTCACCTTTTAGAGCGGATTGCAATTGCATGTACGGGAAGGCTGACTGGATCAGTACCGCGAGCGGTACTGATCCGTACTGTCATCTCAGTATGGGTACATTGATTGGCAATCTGTTGTAGTTGTAGAAAAATCTGGGCTGTCGAGACAAAGTGAAAAGGGATCAAAGGCGCGAAGAGAGTTTCTATTCTCTTCGCCACTTTGATCCCTTGCCATTTTGAGCCTTTGCGCTGAGTCTCTTAAGGCTTTCCGCCATTCAGCACCAGATTTTCCATGAAGAACTCCATCATCCGCTCCTGTCGGATGCGGGAGTGGCCTACGTCGGGGCCGACCTGAACCTCGAAGCTCTTGCCCGCCCTCTGCAGCGACTGGATGAGCTGCATAGAGTTGTTCGGGTGGACGTTGTTGTCCGCTGTGCCGTAGTAAATCATCAAACGGCCTTTCAAATTGTCGACGTAATTCATGGCGTTCCCCGCTTCATAGCCTTCCTTGTTCTCCTGCGGAGTCCACATGTAGCGCTCGGTGTAGATGGTGTCGTAGTGATGCCACGATGTTACGGCGGAAGAGGCCGACGCGGCCTGGAAGACGTCCGGGTGGCGCAGCAGACACATCGCCGAAGCATAGCCGCCATATGACGTACCGAAGATGCCTACGCGGTTTTTGTCAACGTAGGGCCTTGTCCAAAGCGATCTGACGCCCGCCGCCTGATCGTCCATTTCAACCACGCCGAGTTTCATGTAGATGGCGTCGAGGAAGCTTTTGCCGCGCCCGCCGGCGCTGCGCGAATCGAGCGTCGCCACCAGGAATCCGTATTCTGTGATCGAGTTCGGCAGGGTGAAGTCCTCTCGCGCCCCGTTGGTGGCGGGACCTGCGTAGACGCTGACCAGCAGGGGGTATTTTTTGTTCGGATCGAAGTTGGACGGGAAATGGAGCAGTCCGTATAAATCGGCGCCGCCGTCCGCGGCCTTGTACTTGATCAATTCGACGCGCTTCAATCCGAGTTGATCGAATTTGGTCGTATCGCTCTTCGCCAACTCCTCGACGACACGGCCCTCGGCGTCGAGGAGTCGCGTCGCCGGCGGCGAGTCGTGAGTCTGCGCCATGTCGATGAAGTGCTTGCCGTCCGGCGCGATGTCCACCGTGTGATGGAAGGCCGGATCGGTGAGCCGTTTGGCGCCTTTGCCGTCTAAGCCGACGCGGTGCAATTGCAGTTTCATGTGATTATCGCCGCTGCGCGCCATGTAGTAGAGCGTTCCGGCTTCTTCATCCACTCGGACGATGCTGGCGGCGACTTCGAATGGATGGTTGGTCAGCGTCGCCAGAAGCTTGCCGCTCAGGTCGTAGAGGTAGAAGTTACGCCAGCCCGTGCGCTCCGAAGCCCAGAGGAACCGTTTGCCGTCCTTCAGGAAGCGCATCGCCGGGGAGTTTTCGGTCCAACTCGGCGGCCACTCTTCGCGCAGGATGACGCGGCATTTGCCGGTCTGGGGGTTGCAGGCGGTAAACTCCATGACGTTCTGCCGCCGGTTGGTTCGGTTGCAGAGCAATTCGCTTCCGTCAGGCGACCACGAAACGTTATAGACGTAATGGCCGATGACGGAATTGTCGAACTGCTTTCCATCGCGGACGTCGAGCCGCACGGTCTTCTTCGTATCGAGGTCGTAAATGAACAGGTCGGCAATCGGATTGGGCGTGCCCGCTTTCGGGTAGGCCTCGATGTCTATCCTGCTTTGGAGCCTGGTCTGATCGAGTTGCAGGAAGTAATCGGTAACGGCGCTCTCGTCGAAGCGATAGAAGGCGATTTTCTTGCTGTCCGGCGACCACCACATCGCGGTGTTCTGGTCCAATTCGTCCCCGTAGACCCAGCTCGCCGAGCCGTATTTGACGCGCGTCTTCTCATTGCCGTCCGTCGTGACGGCAGTCTCGGCGCCGCCCTGCGCGTCGCTCAGCCACAGATTGCGGTCGCGGTAGAAGGTTTTCAATTTTTCATTCGGCGAAAGTGACGAATTGTATTGCCGCCCGCGCTCCAGTCCGCCAGCCTCACGACGCCGGCCTCCGAGCGCTCCCGGCGGGTTGTTCTCCACGGACGGCGCCACTTCCGCCGCCGTCCTAGTCGCTATGGTGTAGCGATAGGCTTTGCCGTCTTTTCGATATTCAAACGCCTGACCCCCGTCTTTCCAGACCACAGAGAGCGCGCCCGACTTAACCGAGCCGGGAATCTCGCGACTCATCTTCTGGTACTGCTCATAGCCAGGCATCGTCTTCAGGCGGTCTTGCGCGCTGGTGTTTGTTGGCGCTATGCCGCTAAGGCCGCAGACGCCAAATAGCGCGATCGCCAAGCCATGGCGCAAAGCAGTCGCCGTCTGTTTTTTCATGTTTTGTGTCTCCTCACCCAAAAAAAATCACTTTATTGAAGGAATTGCAACTATGGCGGCCACAGCCTAAACCATCCGGAAGGATGTTTGTAGTCCCTGCGATACCGCGTCCGCGCCTGAATGAACTCCGGAACGCGAAAAACATTCAAACCATCTAAAAGGCGTTCAAGACAGATCACCCGCCTGATGTTCTACTCCCTCTAAAGGCTCCTAAATGTTTAGATACCAAGCGCGGTTTCATATTTTCATTTTTTGAGGTTTTACAATCCGCTCTCAGGAGGTTTACCAATACCCAGCCAGGCGCGCAATGCGCCGGGCGCGCCGGTCAAATAAATCAGGGGTCGAAAGCCCTTGATTTTCTGCGGCGTAAGCCGAGTTCCGCTTAGACAAGATCGGTACAGAGTACCGCGCGCGTAAGCAAGCAGCCGATCGATAAATCGGCCGCTTGCTTACGCGCGCGGTACTGTACCGACATCCCAATGTCGCGTTGTCTGATTTAGGCGGATTCCCACAGCTCCCGACTCTGAAGTAACAACTTGAAGATACAAGTGTGTTCTGAAGTAAAAACTCGCAGTACGAAACATCCACTAAAAATAAGCACGAAAGGAAGGTTGTACCCATGTCAAAGTATGTCGTATCAAACAAAAAAGGATTTATTACGCTGGTCGCTATGGTCTGCCTGGCGGCTATGATCGCGTCAACCTGGCGGGCATATTCGCAAACCAGGCAGGTTCCCGTCCAGGGGCAAGTGGCAAAGCCGATGGACATAATGATTCAGAACCTGAAGAGAAGCGGAGTGGAGTTTCCCGCAGTCGAATTATTTCAAGCGCAGGAAGCGTCCGCATCCGCTTTAACTTTAAACAGGGCCGCGGCGCAGGATATCTTGAGTAAAGGCGTAGTTCTCAATCCTGACAGTCGAATGGCGCGGCAGATGGCGCGCGGCGAAACTCAAGCGATGACATTGACTCTGCCTGATCCTACAGGGAAGGGCGGCCCGGTGGATCTGGAGTTATCCAAAGTAGACATTTTTGCCGAGGGATTTACGGTGGCTACCAGCAGCACGGGCGGGCGGACGGTAGATTATGAGGAGAGCGCGCATTACCGTGGGGTGGTAAAAGGCTCGCCGGGGTCGATCGCCACCCTAAGCGTCATAGGCGACGAGGTTGTAGGAATGTATAGCAAGCCGGACCAGGGGAACTTCGTGCTGGGCAGGCTCGGTGGAGATAATCCGGACAACAGCCATATTCTCTACTCAGAGGCCGACCTGAAGATGCAAAATCCCATTGAGTGCGCTACCAAGGACGACGACACGAGCATTCCCCAGTTCAATCCGGAGGGGCCGGCGCCTCAGGTGGCGGGAGGTTGTGTGAGGATATATGTGGAAGCGGACCACGATCTCTTTCTGAATAAAGGCAGCGTGACTAACACAGTCAACTACATCACCGCGTTTTTTAACCAATCCGCGACGCTTTACTCCAACGATGGCGTCGCCGTCTCGCTGTCTCAGGTCTTCGTCTGGGATACGCCCAGTCCATACACCAGTACCTCCTCCAGCGGGCTGCTTTCCCAGTTCCAGTCTTTCCGCAACTCCTTCAATGGAGACCTGGGCCATCTGGTGGCGCTGAGAGGCGGGGGCGGCATCGCGGCGGGCTTCAACGCGTTTTGCAACAGCAACACGGACGCCCGGCAGTGTTTCAGCGGGATAAACCCGACGTTCTCTAACGTGCCCACCTATTCATGGACAGTCGAGGTCTTCACGCACGAGATGGGACATCTGATGGGCTCGCGCCATACCCATGCCTGCGTCTGGAACGGTAACAACACGGCCATTGACGGGTGTTCGACGACGGAAGGGGGCTGCGCCCGTCCGGGGATCCCTGGTAATGGCGGAACTATCATGAGCTATTGCCATCTGACCAGCGCGGGCATCAATTTCAGTAACGGCTTCGGGCCGCAGCCCGGGTCGTTGATTCGAAACAGGATTACCGCCGCGCCCTGCATCGTCGCCGGCTGCGGAGGCGGCGGGGGCGGAGGTACAGAGTTGATCGCTAACGGCGGGTTTGAATCAGGGACCCCCCCGTGGGTTCTCTCCGGCGCTGCGTTGCGCAGCACTGGGGCATTCCCGCGCAGCGGAGTCGCTTACTCGATCGTCGTAAACGCCGATAACACCACCGGCGCGGAATATCAGCAAATTGCCATCCCGACAGGCGCCGCGAGGAACCTGACTTTCTGGCTGAATGTCACGTCGTCTGAAACTACGACGACCACGCAATTCGACAGACTCTTTGTCGAGGTGCGGAACACGTCAGGCGCGCTACTCTCGACGCTGGGCACTTTCAGCAATTTGAATAAAGGAACTTCGGGCGCATATGTGCAGCGAGGGCCGTTCAGTCTCTCCGCCTTCGCTGGACAGACGGTCCGCATTCAATTTCGAGCGACTAATGACGCCTCGCTCCCATCGTCTTTCCGAGTCGATGACGTCTCGGTGAGATAAGCTCCGGGGCGGAAGCAAAGGGTGTGGCGCGAGTTGTTTACTCGCGCCACGCCTGTGGCGCTGGCGGAATGTCAAAGAACATTCCATCAACCTAAAAAGCGTTCAAGACATATCGCTCACATAAGTGGTTTACTATAAGTGGAAGGACTACAAATAAAACTGGCTTTGCTGGGATGAATAAGAATTTTGGATCTTCCGCCGCAGTGATCTAGCCGTTCAGCTCTACCGACATCGACTCGATCAGCCTTTCTCCGTTCTCACGACTTTAGGCCGGACGCCAATCGCGCATTATTTTCAGCCCTTGCGCTTGGGGCCTGCGAACGACTCCCGGTATCGGGCCGGGGCGATTCCCATATGGCGCTTGAACAGCCTGCTGAGATGGCTCTGGTCGGAAAAGCCCGCCGCCAGGGCGATCTCGCAAAGCGGCGCGTCGGACGCGGCCATCTCCCGGCAAGCGAACTCGAGCCGGAGTTGGCGTATATATCCTCCGACCGTAGTGAAGTAGTGTTTGTGAAACATCTGGGCGAGGTAGGAGGGACTGACGCCGACGTTGCGCGCAATTTCAGCCAGGGTGAGCGTCTCGGTGAACCGGTCGCGCATGAGCTGTCTGGCTTGTTCGAGCCAGCGCGGCGGACGTGAAGTCGCATCCGCCGAGGCGTGGCGCGAAGCCTTGCCGATGATGGCGAGCATGAGGCCTTCGACAATGAGCGGGGAGATCTCATCCATCGACAAAAATTCCTGATAGAGATTCATGCCGAACATGGCCAGGCTCCCGCTTTTGAAATCGGACGAAAAATCAATTACTGCGCCCTGCTCGCGCGCCCGTTCCAACCACCACTGCTCGATCTCGATGATAAAAAAGCGCCCGCCGGAATTCTGGAAATGCACCGAGTGCATCTCATTGGGGGCATGAAACAGTAGGCTGGACGGCTCGCACGTGCAGGTTTTCGGGCCGTATCTGGCCGTATACCCCCCCTCAACAGCCAGGCAGAGCAGGGCGCGTTCATGCGCGTGCATCGGCGTCTCGAAGTTCGGGGGATACCTGCACTCGGACAAGACAAAGCCGGGAACGCTGCAGCTTTTTAGACTCTCACCATGGAATTGCTCCTGGGCATTTGGAGACACTACGGGTTCGAGGATTCTTCGGCTCGCCATTTTTATCTCCCAAAAATATAAGCGTCTGCAATTGGTTTGACCACCATGCGTCAGGACCGCCACCAACGTGCGGTCAATATACTCTGGGCAATGGCAAAGAGCCAGACTATTCGATAATCTTTCCCCCGACTCCTTTGCCGACTCGCGGCCCGCGGTTGTCGCGGGCGGGCGGGCGATCGAGATTGGCCACGCGGCGTCCGGCCTCGTAAACCAGCCGCCCGATGCGCGCCATCTTCTCGAAGTTGATCTTCTCGACCCCGTCGGTGTTGTAGTGATAGTCGGGATGAAGTCCCGTAGTGAAGAATACAATGGGTATGCCTTTGGCGGCATAGCTGTAATGGTCGCTGCGATAATAGACCTGCTCCGTGTCGGTCGGGTCGTTCATTTCGAAATCGAGTTTGAGCGGCTTGGCCAGGCTGTCGTTGGCCTCCACCGTGATGTTGTGCAGCTCGGTGCTGATGCGGTCGGAGCCGACCAGGTAGACCGTGTTCGCTTCTTCGGGCTTGTCGTCGCGATTGCGCCCGACCATGTCCATATTGAGGTTGCAACCTCAATATGGACATGGTCGGGC
>Ga0154003_1000585_pt1 | contig 11445 bp, 9 predicted proteins | sample TSFL087MetaG_FD_104679 | JGI IMG/M metagenome (GOLD analysis project Ga0154003, IMG submission 104679) | Attine ant fungus gardens microbial communities from Florida, USA - TSFL087 MetaG | ecosystem: Host-associated > Fungi > Mycelium > Unclassified | place: USA: Florida, Lake Talquin State...
ACGGTGGTCGAGCGGTGGCCGGTCTCGATGTCGGCGTTCGGCGTTTTACGCGAGCGCACGCATTCGATGAAATTGGCGGCGTGCAGGTCTGTGGCGTCTTTCGATTGCGCGCGCTTCGCCTCCATCCGGTAACTTACGACGGGTCTGGTTCTTTCGCGCGCGGTGCGAGCGGCCCTCGTCGGCTCAGGGTAGATCTCGAATCCGATGCGGTCGGCGAAAAGCGCCCCATTCGTGCCGTAATAAGCCTCGCCGTGCGGGCGGTCGTCCTTGCCGCGCATCTGGTAATAGCTCATCTCCGGCGTGCGGCCGCCGAGGCCGTGCGCATTCAGATTGCAGGCTTCGTAGCTGAGGATGAAGCCCGCGTATTCGTATGTCGTCTGCAACACGTCCGGCATCTCGCCTGCGTCTTTCAGTGAGAACCTGCCTCCCGACGCGCTGACGCCGCGTGGGGCATCGACGCCCATCACCTGGTGCACTGTGTCGAAGCGGTGAGTGCCGAAATCTGTGAGCGTGCCTCCGGCGTAATCCCAGAACCAGCGGAATGATCCGAGGAATCGGGCGCGATTGAACGGGACCTTGGGCGCGGGGCCGAGATAGAAATCCCAGTCGAGGCCTTCGGGCGGCGCTCCGTCGGGTTCACGCCCGATGCCGTCTGGCGTGAGGTTGCTGTAGTTCCAAACGCGCACCATGCGCACTTCGCCGAGTTCGCCAGATTTGATGATGCGCTCGACCTCGCGGTAATGCGGGGCGGAGCGATGCTGCGTGCCCGTTTGCACTATGCGGTTGTGTTTTCGAGCCGCCGCGACCATCGCGCGCCCCTCCTTGACGTTGTGCGCCAGCGGCTTCTCGACATAAACGTCCTTGCCTGCTTCGCAGGCCATGACCGTCGGGATCGCGTGCCAGTGATCGGGCGTGGCGATGTGTACCGCGTCGACCTCTTTCAGTTCGAGCAGCCTTCTGAAATCGCTGAAGACCCGCGCCGCCGCGTTGAGCTGTTGTTTCGCCCGCTCGGCGTTCGGCGCATAAACGTCGCAGACCGCGCCGTATTCAACGCCCGAAACCTTCCGCATCGATTGCGCGACGTCCAGCCCGCGCCCGCCGCAGCCGATCAACCCGATTACGACGCGGTCATTCGCGCCGATGACGCGCCTGGCTGAAACGGCTGTGGTCGAAACCGCAACCGTCGTCTGTTTGATGAAATCTCTTCTTCTCATAATTGGATGCCGGTGTACCAACCTTTAGCTAGCCTGACCTTAGTTGTTCGCGAATGTGATCCGCCGAGCGTGACGCCAACGCCATCACCGTCAGCGTCGGGTTCTTCTCCGAATAGTCAATGAAACCGCTCCCGTCGGAGACGTAAAGATTCTCGACGTCGTGCGTTCGCAGGAACGGCGTCAGCACTGACGTCTTCGGGTCATTGCCCATTTTGCAGGTTCCGACGAAATGCACGCTGTCCACGCCGGGCCGCGGCTGCGTGTAAGAGATCACTCCGCCCGAGGCCTCGATGATCTCTGAAATCTTCTCGGTCGCGTCTTTGAAGATCGCGAGGTCTTCGGTCGTGAGATTGAAATGAATTTTGGGCGCCGGCAGGCCGTATTTGTCCTTCACCTGCGGGTCCAGTTCGACGTAACGCTCGGGCGAAGGGATCATCCCGTTCTGCGAATAGAGATTGATCAGGGCGGGGAATCGCTCGCGGACTTCACGCTTAAAGTCCGGGCCGAAGCCGGCGGGGTCGTGAGCGAAGCCCGGGTAGCCGACGCCGAGCCTCGTGCCCGAATCGACGATGATGTGATAGCCCTTGGGAAAATCGGGATGCGGCTTCTCCCAGTAAAACGACGCGATGTAGGCGTGGCTGCTCTCGGTCCCGTCGTCATGAATCACTTCGCGGCCTTTGAGCGACTTCAGGTAGCCACCGGCCGACGCGGTCGTGTGGCTGATCAGGTTCTTGCCGACCAGCCCGCTCGAATTGGCCAAACCCGTAGGGAAGCGAGGCGATTTCGACATCAACAACAGGCGCGCCGATTCGATCGGCCCGCACGCCAACACGACGTAGCGCGCCTTGACCTCGTAACTCTTCAACGTCCGCGCGTCGTAATAGCGTACGCCCGTGGCCTTCCTGCCGTCTTTGCTTACGGTGACCTCGGCGGCGTTGGCGAAGAGGATCAGTTTGAGCTTCCCGGTCTTCATCGCCTCCGGGATCGAGGTGTTGGCCGAAGTGAACTTCGACTCGGTGTCGCAACCGCGCATACAATGTCCGCAGAAATGACAGCGTTTGCGCTTCGACCAGTTCGCCTCGGTCAGAATGGCCTTGCGCGCGGCGATCATCCGGTATCGCTTGGGGTCGAGCTTCTCACAGCCTTTCTTAACCTGGTAAGCCGCGCAGTTCCACGGCAGAGGTTTGAGGAAGACTCCGTCAGGCACGTTCGGGTGATGGTCGTAATTGCCAGTCACCCCCATCAGTTTCTCCATCCGGTCGTAATATGGCGCGAGTTCCTCGTACTTGACCGGCCAACTGGCGAAATCGAACGGGCTGTTGCGCCAGCTCAAACCGGCCCATAGCAGCGTCTTGCCGCCGACTGCCTTCGTCACGAAATAGTCGATGCCAATATTGGCCTCTTTGGAGAAAGGCTCCTTCGCGGGATCGACTCTGAGATGTCGGCGTGGGTCCCAACCGAAGCCGTTCTTCGGCGCCTCGTAGGGCATCGTGTGGCTGTAAAAATCCTTCACGGGATCGACCCATTTGCCGGCCTCGAGCGCTACGACCGAGGCTCCGCGCCGCGCGAGCTGCATAGCCACGACCCCGCCAGCCGCGCCAGTACCGACCACACACACGTCATAAATTGTGGAGTTTTGCTTCATAGATTTTTCGGATTGTGAGCGACTGTCTTAAACCACTTCGATTGGTGTGCGGAACTATAGTGCAAGGCGTGATTGGAGACAATGGTTTAACCGCATATGCCGAGAGAGGTTTATCTGGTCGAGGGAAATTGAGGCGCCGATTTCTACAAGGCGCGCCGCTTGGAGGCGGCGCGCCAGGGGACCTTTTTTGACTATGTCAAGCTGGTTTGCGGCAAGCGCACATTCTATTGCTCATCCGGCTTTCGCTTTCCTTTGATCTTCGTTTCCAATTCTTCGATTTTCCTGCGCATCTCTTCGATTTCTTTCAGGTCCAGCGTGATTTGCTTCTTCGAATCGCCATCAATGAATGTATAGTCTGATGGTGGCTGGAAAAGCTCGGCGTCAGGCTCCGAGCGGTTGATATTGATGACGCTATAGGTTGATTCGCCGAAACGGGGATCGCTTCGTTTGGACAGTATCATTGTCTTCAACTCCGGCGAGTACCAGGTCTCATTGACCGTTTCAATCGGGCGATCATTGCCGATTGTCCCTGCGGGCATTGTCGTGACCGCGCGTTCCCCCTCGCATTCGATGCCCTCGACCATTCGCTTGCCGAGGTTCTCGGTTTTGGTTGCGGGTTTAATGACGGTTTTCGTGTGTCCAGCAGGGGCCGGGGCCTCATCAGTCAGCTGGAAGTTGAATATCAGAATGCCCCTGGTTTTAACCGCCCTGCCTGAAATTTCCGCCGGCTTAAACACCCACCCCCGCGCCGCTTGAGCCGCGGCGTCATGGAGCAGCGGGTGTCCGCCGGCTGCATGCGCTTCGAGCACCTCTCCTGTTTCGCTGACAAGTATCTCCACATGCACAGAACCTGAAGCATTGGCGGCTTTCGCAATCGCCGGATAGGGCGGCTGAATTTTCTTGAGCGCCTCGGCTGGCGTCACTCTCGGGGCATTTCCCTGCCTGGAATTCTTCACATCAGCCGATGCGTTCGAAGAAACAGGCGTCTGTGGCTGAGGCGGCGGCGCGAGTTTAGGGTAAACACTCTTACGACCGGTTCTGGTGTCGGAGTCGAGTCTGTAACTCGCGCCGTCGACCGGATCGTAGATGTTGATAGTCTGCTTCTGCTCACGCGTTCCGCCCATCTGATATGTCCGCTCGCTGCGCGTGCGCCCACTGCTGTCACGGTAGATACGCCCCTCGAAACGCTGAACGATGCGGGTTCCGTCCTGCAGTGTCTGAGTCGTTTCGGAGATGACATCGGCTGAAAACGGCGCGCCTGTGACCAGCCGGTTATCGAAACTCTTCTCCTGCGAGAAGAACTGGAAGGCGCTGTCGGCGCTCTGCCAGGCGCCGTCGGACGCTTCGGGGGCGCGAGGCGCGCCGCCATCCGAGCGGCGAGCGGTAACGGCAACCATATCAACAATGGTGGCGACGGTTCGAACAGGAGTGTCCTTCTTCCTGTCTTGCGCCATTACGCCGGCGACGCTGTTAACGACAAGCGCAAACGCGCAAACGGATGATATAAGGTTTTTTTCAATATTTTTCATGGTTGTCTCTCCTGCGGAAAATCATCCACAAAGACACACGAAGGATCACGAAGATGAAATCAACCATTAGTTTCTCTTCTTATGTCTTTGTGGATGAGGTCTTCATCAACGAAGAAAGCGAATGGCGCGGGCCATCCCATCCTCGCCAAGGAGCAATTCGGCTTTGACTGGCGCGTAGGCGCGGTCGACATTCACCGGCAATCCGAACGCTATGAGGGCGGAGCGGGGCATCTCCATGCGGATCACCTCGCCGCTTTCCATCGGCTTCTGAACGCCGCCGTAGCTTAGTGGAATGAAATCGGTGACGTATTCATCCCTCTTCTCGTAGACGGTCTCGTTGTATGTAATGATTGGCGCTTCGAGCAGGCTCCAGTTGTGGCGCGCCAAGTTATGTCGCAATGGGCGTGGCGCGAGCTTCTTTTTCACAACCTGTTCTTTGGTTTCGACGGAGGGCTCAGGCGTGGCGGCCTTATCCGTAATCGCATTGTTGGTATTTGGCGATTCTTTTTCCGTAATCACACTATCGGTTTTTGGCGGACGATTTTGAATCGCGCGGTAAATGATAAAGCCGAATGCGATGAGAATCGCCGCGACAGCCGCCAAAGACCAGCGCGGCCAATTCGAAGCCTGCGCGCGAACAGACTGACCGCGCGTTTCCAATCGCGACCGCGCGGCCGCCCAACTGTCGGCGAAAGACGGGGCGCTCCGCTCATCTTCCTGCTTCAGTCGCTGAAACAATTCTTTGATCGTCTTCTCTTCCGATTCTTGCTTCATCGTGGATTTGCCATCCTTCCATTTGCCGGCGCAACCGTTTTTTTCCACGCTCATAATGCGTTCGCGCCGATCCTAACGAGACATTCATGACCTGCGCCGCTTCCGCCAGACTCAGGTCGTGATAAAAAACGAGTTGCAATACTTCGCGCTGCCGTCGCGGTAATTGTGTCAGCGCCTCGCGCACCAAACGCTGAAGCTCGGCGCGATAAACCACTTCATCCGGCCGTTCCGCGGCTACCAGGGCCGGCCTTCCTTGACGCTGATCCAGCGACAAACGCCGCAGCATTTGTCGCCGCCGCTCGTCTGCGGCCGTCCGCCGAATCACGGCGAAAAGCCACGTCTTGAACGAAGACTTGCCGCCATAGCGCGCCTTGCCCATCAGCACTTTGAGATAGACCGTTTGCAACACAGCCTCAGCCTCTACTGACGAACGCGCGCAACAGCTCAGCGCCCATCCGTAGCTCTCACTGTGGTGTGTTTCCATGGCGGCCCGCAATTCGGAATCGGTCATGTCTTATAGCTCGCAAGCGCGAAGTTCTATGTCACACAAATTAGTCGTCTGAGAGCGGCGAGTATATGACACGAGCTGAAAGTTCATAAGATGCCGATTTGCCCTCGCATCAATGGGGACAGACGCTTCAGCCCTGGTAGAGTTTGGGCGGACTATATCGGTTTGCAGTTCAGTGTACGGACGTTTGTAGTCCCGCCTTTAGGCGGAAAGGCTCAAGGGCCAGCCGATTCCGGCTAAAGCCGGGACTACGAACCGTACCTGCAATCGCAACGCGCTCTAATGGGCGCGCCGAACTATCTTGACTAATATATATATTGAGTGATATATAGTCACCCGTATGCCGAGGAAGACGCCGGAAAAATTTCTGCCGCTTAAGAGCAATTGGTTTCACATTCTCATCTCCCTTGCCGGAAGCGAGCAGCACGGCTACGGCATCATGCAGGACGTGCTGGAGCGCAGCGGTGGCAAGGTGCGCCTCTGGCCGGCCACGCTGTACGGCTCGTTGAAGCGGCTCATCGAGAACGGGTTGATCGTCGAATCCGGCGCGCGTCCGGCCCCGGAGTTCGACGACGCCCGCCGCAGATACTACAAACTGACGCCCTTAGGGCAACGGGTCCTTGACCTCGAAAGCCAGCGGCTACGGGACCTCGTCAGCGCCCTTGACGCAAGGCGTCGGCAGGAGGCGCGCTCGTGAACGATGGATTGGCCAAATACATTCGGCTGTACCGCCGTATAGCCCGGGCGTTTCCGCACAGGTTCCGGGTGGTTTGCGGCGACGGACTCGAACAACTCGGGGCTGACATCGCGCCGCTGGTCTGGCGCCAGGAGGGCGCCCTCGGCCTCATACGATGTTTTGCCGACCTCGCTCTGCGCTTGCCGCTGGAGTATCTCGCCGCCTGGGGCGAAAAATTCAAGGAGTTCATCATGACTGACGATCCATTTGAAGGAACCTGGAAAGCAAATAACGAAAAATCACAGTGGGACCCGGCTTACACGCCGGAGCAGGCGTGCCTGCGTTTCGAGGCCACTGAGACGGGATACCTCCTGGTAGCGTATGGGATCAAGGACGGCCAGGCGGTCGCGGAACGCCCTACGCCTATCATTCCGGATGGTCGGCGCAGACCTGTTGTTGATTTAAACGGACGCCCGATTCCTGGCGTCCATCCGGGCGCCCTGGCTTACGGGACCAGGCCTGACCCGCTCACCATTGAGGCGAGCGCGGAGGTTGACGGGCAGGTGCTCGGAAGAGGGACGTACCGGGTCTCGAACGACGGCCAGACCCTCACTGTTACGACCGAAGGCGTGGGCCTCAAGGGCCCATTCAAAACCTTTGCCGTATTTGAACGCGTCACTCCTGACCCATACGAGCCCGCATCATAGGACATACAACCATGAGAAAATTTCTAGCGCCTCCAATTTTATTGATGGCTGTAGTTTCCTTGGCATTCGGCCAAACGCCAGGCGTGGAGACGAAGCCCAAGAGGAATCCACTTGTGGGAAAGTGGAAAGCCAATCTATCGAAATCGCAGCGCGATCCAAATCATCAATTCCAAAGTCTGGCGCTCCGCTTCGAGATTTCAGATGACGAGCTCTTGCTCACTTTTACAGGCATCAGTATGTCTGGGAAAGAAGAGTCGGGCGTGCAAAAGATACATCCAGACGGCAAAGAACGTCCCGTTGCCGAAGCCCAGGGCATAGTGGAAGTTTCAAGATGGGTGGGATCGCATACTCTCGAATCGGTGGCCAAGAAGGATGGGACAGTGATTGGCGCCAGCAGATATGAAGTCTCAAGCGACGGGAAGACGCTCACCTCAAAGGTGAAAGGGACGGACGCCAAGGGAAGACAATTTGAGCAGGTCATCGTGTTTGATCGCGAATAGCCAAGGACCGTTTCTCAAGACCCTGTGGTCAAAAATAGAAGCCAATCATACAGTGAGGCAGGTCCGATCGAAGCCAGGCGCACAGTGTGTGGTCATTTCGATCATGCCGATATAGTCGGCGCAATCAATATTGCCACTGCCGCCAAAGTCGCCTGGCGGGAAGTCGCGGAAAAACGGATGACACCAGCCGCGTAGCACTACGGCAAACTCCACCTACAACGCGTTAGATACTGTGTTGGTTGTCAGGCGTTTGGGTGGAGTGGGCACCGCTTAACAGTCGATTACCTCTCCACCTGTGGCGAATGCAAGGCCATCGGCCATCTTTCGCAACTCGCTGCGCACTGCGTCAAGGCTCTCATCCTCCGGCCAATTTCCGGTCAATTCCAGCGCGAATATGGCCTGCTGACGGATCACGGCCGTCGCCGACAGGTTTTCCCTGAAGCTTTTCAATTTATTCACCATCAAAAACATCCCGATCAAACTCTGTCTGAGGTCGAAAATCGTCTCGGGATTGATTCTCGCGCCAGCCTCCTCACCGTATTTTTTGAGCCTGCCGGAGGCGGTGAGCAGTGAAGCGGCCACTTCGACAGTTTTCAGGTCAGTCCCATAACACGGCGTCGTTTCGGCGTCCGCGAAGCTTTCCGAGGATGTGAGCGCATACTGTCGCATAGATCGCCTCCCTTTCTGATTTGTCCATTCCCAAACTGGCTTTAGCCCCGCAAGGTTGATTTGTTCCTGCATACTATTGATCCTCTCCGGTTCGGTCACTGAATTTCTCCTTAGCCGTCATACGCGCATTTGCGCGAGACCGGCGTTCGCGGTATCGAAAGCGTCTCCCGCACGTCCGGCTGTCAGGTAAGAAAGTCTGCTTCTAATCCGGAAATCTCTCCCCCGACCGCCGCATTCCGCGCCGGATGCTCGGTATTATCATTGGTCCCCTTGAGAAAAACTTGCGTCCTGTGCGCGGCAAGGCTCCAAACTCGCCGACCCCGCGCCAACCGAACCGTCCAGCGCGAGGCAAACAGCTAATCTCCTCGGCGCCCTTCTTGCAAAATCAAGGGGTTAGCGGAAGGTGGACGCCTAGCGCCTCTTTTGCTTTTGAACTACGGGGTGGGCTGAGACTAAAAACGGAGGCCGGGGTACAAGAAAGTAAAGAATTGTCCGTGAGGATAGAGAAGGTAAGAAAGTGGAACGGAGGGGGAAGGAATATTAGAGCAGATTGCAAATCAATGACCCATACTGAGTTGACAGTACGGATCAGTACCGCGAGCGGTAGCGAGCGGGTCCGGAGCGTGAAGCCCTCTCTCTACCTCTCGCGGTACTGATCCAGTCAGCCTTCCATATATGCAATCACAATCCGATCTGGCGCCCTCGATAATAATTTCGGTAGCAAAAAGCCCGCAAGGCGGCGTTTACCTGCGGGCTTTCGGTCATTTGATATAGTCCCGCTCGCGAGCGGGACTACGCCATTTTTATATGGATCGAGAAGTTACGGTTTCTTCCTCGCGGGCGCCCTGCCTCTCGAAGGCTCCGATTTCGGCGGCTGCAGGTTGTTGCCGACGATCAGGTCTTTCAAAACGGCCTTGACCTCGGGAACGCGGGTGTCGGTTTCGGGGGCCTTGTCGAGGAACTTCTGGAACGTGTTGGCCGATTCCTGGAACTTGGCCACGCTGGCGTAAGCCAGACCCAACTTGTATATCGCGTCGAGGTTGTCCGGATTGGCCTCGATGATGGAAGTGTAGGCGGTGACCGCCTCTTCAGGTTTGCCTCCGTCGAAATAGACTTCCGCGGCGTTCAATTGGTACTTGACCTTATCCGCAGGGGTTTCGGCGGATTCGGCGATCTCGCGATAATCCTTCACCGCAGGCTCGATCATATCCATGACGCCCAATTTCTTGGCCAGCAACCCTTCCGCGTCCGCTTTGGACTTCAGATACGCCGCCTTGCTCTTTTTCGCTTGCGGGCCCTTCTGAGGGTCATTCAACAGAGGTTCGACCAGCGCCAGCGCCTTGCCGATCGCGTTGATCGAATCGTTGAAATCCTGTTTGGCGGTGTCGCGCTTCGACGAGTTCGAGGGGTCTTTTGTGCTCTCGTTGAAATTTGTGACTCCGCGGTTGTAGAGCGCCAGCGCGAGTCCCTGCCACACGGCCTGCTGTTCGGTGTCAAGCTTGGCGGCCTCGCCGAATTCATTGGCGGCGCCGTTCCAGTCCTTCGCCGCCATGAGCTGCTGGCCGGCTTCGAAGCGCTTCTTCATGGCCTCGTGCGATTCCATCATCTGCTTATTCTTGGACTCGACCTCCGCGCGCTTCTTTTCGTATTCCTCCATCGCCTTCTTCTGCTCGGCGGCGTTCATGGGCTGGCCGCCCTTGGGCGCGGCGGCCTGCAGGCCCTTCACGTCGGCAAGCGTCAGCTTCTTCCCGTCGCCGGGTTGAAGCTCGAACTTTATCGGCTCAGACTGCGAGCCTTTAACGCCCTGCACGAAATCCGGCCGGCAGCCGGGCGCCGAAACAATGATGGTGTAAGTGCCGACATACGGGACGCCCGCGTGCAGGAAGTGGCCCTTCTTGTCGGTCTTAACCGGGTAGCTGCCTTTGATGTCGGTGCGTTCGATCTGAACCTCGGCGCCGACTATCGGCTCCTTAGTGTCGGCTTTGACTACGTCGCCTTCGAATCGGCCCGTCTGAGCCGCGGCGGTCAGCGACGCAAGCGCCATCATCGCGACCACCAGCAATACATGTTTGATCTTCATTTCTGTCCTCCGTCTGTACTTAAAACTGTTGGAAGCTGCCCACAAATACAAAGGCCTATCGCCTCTGGTTACGTTTGGTTGGGTTGCGGAATAGTGTTTCGTATGAATCCGAGATCGCTTTAATATCAAGCCGGGCGCAATTCTAGCCCTCGCAAAATCAGATTTCAATCGCATAGGGAATGGGATCGCGCAGCCCCGCCTCACGGAATCCGCGCAGCCGCAGCGCGCAACTGTCGCACTGGCCGCAGGCCAGGTCTTCGCGTTTATAACACGACCAGCTCAATTCGAGCGGCGCGCCTAGTTCGGCGCCGAGCTTCACGATCTCGCTTTTGCGAAGCCGGATGACCGGGGTAACTATCTCGATCCTCGTATCGGGCTTCGTGCCCAGGTCAATCGCGCGCTGGAACGCCTCGTAGTATTCGGGACGACAGTCGGGATAGCCCGAACTGTCTTCGGCCACCGCGCCGATGTATATTCGATCGGCGCCGATTACCTCTGCCCAACTCGTGGCGATTGAGAGCAGGTGGGCGTTGCGGAAAGGAACGTATGAAGTAGGAATCTCTTTCGAATCCAGGTCGGCCTGGCTGACTTCAATCCGGCGGTCGGTCAGCGACGATCCGCCGATCCGGGCCAGGTGCGCTATGCTCGCCGTCATCCGGCGTTCAGCCTTGTAATAATCGGCGACGTCGTTGAAGGCTTTCAACTCGCGATTTTCCGTGCGCTGGCCGTAGCTGATGTGCAGCATCGCCAACTCGCGCTCGCGCGCTGCAACCGCCGCCGTCACGCAACTGTCCATCCCGCCGCTCGCTAAAACCACTGCTAATTGAGGATTGGGACTCTGGGATTTCTGATTCGTGTTCATCTGATCAAACGCCTTTCACGTCAGGTCCCCATATGTATTTGTGTAATTGCAACTGCATGCGGGCGCGCGCGCCGGATTCCAGAATCCAGGCGGCCAGGTCTTTTAAATCGACCTCGCCCCAGACCGGCGAAAATAGCGAATAAGGCTCGCGCTCGTTCAACCTGTATTTCTCCATCACGCCGAGCGCGTAGTCGAAATCGGCGCGGTCCTTGATCACGAATTTGATCTCGTCGCGCGGGTTCAACCTTTCGAGGTTCGCCCAATAGTTCCGATGCGCTTCG
>Ga0154003_1000586_pt1 | contig 11444 bp, 16 predicted proteins | sample TSFL087MetaG_FD_104679 | JGI IMG/M metagenome (GOLD analysis project Ga0154003, IMG submission 104679) | Attine ant fungus gardens microbial communities from Florida, USA - TSFL087 MetaG | ecosystem: Host-associated > Fungi > Mycelium > Unclassified | place: USA: Florida, Lake Talquin State...
CAGCCCGGGTTCGAACCGGGGACCTTCTGTGTGTAAGACAGAAATCATAACCACTAGACCACTGAACCTACGAAGAATGCTCCTTCTTGATTGGTTAGACCCTACAGCAGATCTATATGCGTCGATCCAAACACTTTATCACGGGTTTATCACGATGTTCGCTTGCTATGTTGCAGCTCAGATGACTCCTTCACAATTATTTGGCATCACTTCATGACTGGTACATAATTAGGCTAAATCGCTCCTAACCTGAGGCCGCAGCGCTACTCCTATGCTGGCAGAACTTAATGTCTCTGGGATGGCATTCATTAAATCGTGGTCAAGGCAAAACTGTTACAAGTAATCGACTATTTATACCCTGGGAGTGTGCTGCGGTTATCATCAAGATGCATGTGGTGCAGGGATGTGTGTCAATTCGAAGATGAGCGGTCGGCTTTAAGCGGCGATGCATCTTCGTCCCATCGCAGCACAGTGAACGTTACCCACAGACTACTTGGTTAACAGGTCAAGGTCTCAAGCCATGGTACCAGGGCTAGCTCCTACGGTTCTCTTTTCATCTCTACCCTTCTTAATTGAAGGTGTAAATGGATTAGACGCGACGCCTCTGCTGAAGAGACGACAGGGTAAGCTATCATCCCCCAACGCCCATTCAGTGTTTACATGCGTTTCCAGATCCAACACCAACATATAGCTCTGTATCGTCGCCTTTACTCTTCCTACATGACTTGAGGTCTTCTTTGACTGCCTGCACCTCTGTCAACGTCACCTGGATATACGCAGGTCCACCTTTACCGCTTGACCTCATCGCCACCAATGCCACCCCTCCGTCTTCCCAAACCTCACATGTCAATACTTTCACCGATGACCAAGTATTTTCAGTACCTTCAGGTGCCTCCCAATCGCAGCCGGTCCGAGTCCCGATTACGCAAGGCATACTTCCCCAAGCCTCTGTAGTACCTTGGAATGTAAATGTATCCACGGGATGGTATCAAATCCTTGCAGACCTCAATTCAACATACAAGGATCAGACAGATCCATTTTTTGTTCAGCTTGGGAATGATACGTCGTGCCTTCTGAGTACTACCCACACAAGCACAATCTCCATGTCCTCGTCCTCGAATATATCAATGTCTTCGGGAGCAACAACCGCCCCAGAGTCTACCACCCAAAGAAACAGTTCACAAGTGAGCGTTATCATCGGAGTCGTTGCGGGGGCCATCGTATTCCTTATCATTGTTCTCACCATGTACCTCTGGCTGCGAAAGAGGAAAAGCGCGGCTGAAACTAGAGGGTAATCTACCCGCGCTAAACATAGCTGCGGGCTGGATGGTATAGGTTCCCTTAACTCTACTCACTTCGAAAGAAGAAACCATGCTTCTTGTGACCTAACATCCGCAACGAGACATGAATTCGCGAAGAATGGTACAGCGAGTTGCGCTGGGGATGGCCAGCACAGAAGTGACAACCCAATATCTTGTTCATCCTCGGTAGAGAAACTGGCTAGTTCTCCTGCTTCCTATACGAATCCTTTCGACGACATTGAAGGAGGTCTGGCGCTAGCAACTATACCCATCTCTTCTTCAAGAACTTCCCTCCAACAACTGAGCTCATCACACATTCTATCACGAAACAACTTGATTTACCCCAGCGAGCCTCATGACAGAGCACCCTCCCTTGATGTTCATACCTATTCTTCACATTCATCATTTCCATCAGCAGATATCGATGTGGCTAGGTCATACTCCGCCTCATCTTCAACTCATTCTCCTTCAACCGATCTCAACCATCAAATGTATGTTAAAGAACCTTCATCAAACATACCCAGAAGGATGCCTCGAAAACCTGTCCCTGTCTATGATTCTTTCCTTTCGGGTCCTTCAAACCTAACTACTTCCAGCCCTGCGGTTTCTTATGTATCTTCGCCCGCCACTCCTACAACTCCTAGTGCTTCTGGCGTAACAGCTTACGGCCATTATTCCAGAAAGCTACAGCTAAATCATGATGGTAACAGTCTCGTGCACAAAAGTAGTTTTGGACCTGGAGGAGTTGAAGGGAAACAGGTGCATTATCTGATTCCAGACATGCCTTTCCCAAGGAAGAGTTGAATGACCCACTTGAACCATTTTCTCGTGGGATATCTTGTGGTAATGTTTTTTGCAGGCTCGGGTAAACTCAAATCTAACCCCTAAGTCTGACTGTTCGTTCTGCTGTTATGTATACCACTGTCCAATTTCTTGTTGTACTTGAACAGTTTGCATGCCTTAATAACATTGTAGTGTTATTCGTGGTCCCCATATGGTCTTCTGCTCTTCTGTTTTCCCTTACCAAACAAATTTATCTATCATGGGAGGAGACAGATCTTGATTGTTCGTCGTCACATAATCATTCTCAGTAGCACTTGTCCCATCTACTAGTTATATGATCTGGTCTTATCGGTCAAATTGCCGACCTTTGTAGTCTTTGTTTGCATAGTTATTTGGGTCTGCGCTAAAGCCTGGGTTGTCATCCTACTAGATTAGTCCTCGGGTATCTTAGTCTATGGCTGGCTTGGCTCCAAATATACCTTTCTTTTCCTTGAGCGTCCTTAGCAACAGCCGAGCCTTGACCTCCGTTGAGTGTTCTCACTGGTTGCGGATGGCGTGACGGCGGTCAAGAGGCCGAAGTCAAGTATTTTAACTCCTGTAAATTCATCTTTCTCATATGTGATGGGAGTCATAGTTAAAAAGGGCAAGAAGTATCAATCACCTCCATCTTTACCACCCCCTCATCACGAGCTCACGTCCACCTAGAAACTGTCCCCTGAACTTCAAGCGCCCTACGCTCTGGCTAATAGTACCCTGGAGAAGTGACCTGCTTCCCCTTTGGAATTAAATACACACCCGTAGGCATGGAATTTACAAAAGGGAATTGCTGCTAACTCCTCTATGTATAGGCAGGGACCCAATAATTGAATCATCACTGATGATCAACGGTGGTTTTACAATTCCTGAATTTGTTGAGCTCTTAGTAGCCTCTGCGCTAGCAGGGCTCCTGGCTGGATGCCTTCTAATCTATATTCATCGTCGATTTCTGAGGCATTGTTGCCTACGTCCGCAGGATTTTGAGCACGGCACCAAGGTGCATCACTCGTCGGGTGGTGATACATCAATGATTGATGTACGGCAACAAACCCCAACCATTCCTATCCAAACTCCACCACCTGATGAATATGCAATGCCTTTGGAACCAGAGCATACCATCCCTCAGGTGGAGACTGGGTATCCATTTACCAGCCATCAAATCCTTGATCAAATACCCGGCTCACAACCATTCATGGTAAATCCTGCGATCGATCACCCTACACCACGAGCATTTTCCAGGAATGATTATCAAGGAAAAATAAGTATCTCGAATTATCATGATAGGGGCATGAGAAACACAACCAATGTGGACTTGTCGAATAGAACACCAACTACCGCATCGACACCGCCACACAACGTTCGGGCTTCTGGTTCTCCACGCTATCTGGCTTTTTGAGGTTGATTAACAGGGACCCAAGTACTTTCGCTGGCGTATTCGAATCAACCTTCCCTCCTCGTGGGTAGATTAGGCCAGGACAATTCAGATACATGAGAAGATGACTATCTCGGGCAACGGGTCTGAAGTCCGAAGTTGTCTCAAATACAACCTCGTGGGCTTCTATGGTAAATCAGCACCAATGCTCGCTGGGTATGGCACCGTCGTAAAGTGAACGTAATGCCATCGACGCGTTTCGGCGCAGCGGTTCATCATCCTCGCCCGTACCACTTGGTCCCTGCCCAAATCCTAGCCCAACCATCTTAGCAGTCTTGCTGAATTCTTCGTCCTCCAACATCCACCGGCCTTCCCTCTCTTCTTCGTCCCACCATTTAATTGCACGATCTCGAAGCTCCGGCGTTCGCATAATTGTAGCTCTAGTAAATTGATCAAGATGAAGTGTAGAAAGAAGATGTTCGAGAGTGCGAAGTGCTGTGGCGAAATGTTGGTGCTTCTCTTCCGCCGATACGGTGACAGGGGGTGACAAAATATTGGAAAGGATTGGGATCGGGATAGAAATTGTCGGCAATTGGTAGACGATAAGCGGAAGTACGAGAAAGAGCATGTGACGATATCTGAGTAGTTGATCGTGTACCTATAGACAACAAGATACAATTGTGGTTCCGGGAAGGGGCAAGTACATACCATCCATGTTGGCTCGTCACCTGGCTGTTGAGGGATTTGTATTGGTGATGTAGCAATCCAATAAAATTCAGTAAGGCATGAGATGATGAGAGTGCCGGTGCCCAACGACCGTAAGTGCCCGCGTGTTGAAAAACTTGACGTCAGGAGCTGGAGACAGTAAAATTGATGACACCTCGAAGGAATACAGCAAATAACTATACCCCAATTACACCTGCCTCATGAGTGTATGAAAGCAATGCCGCAGGTAAAGAAAAGAGAGAGAAATCTTCAAAAGAAGAGCACCACTCGCAAGTCGCAACTGCATGGTGTCCGAAGCTAGTCAAGTATCAAAGGTTTGGCTGCGACGGAGGAGACAAAATTCGGACCGAACGTAAAGTAATCGCATGTCAAAAGAACCAAGTCGCTCGAGTAAAAGTTCTAGATTTTTAGGCACGTCGCCGAACTCGGATCTTTGGACTAATAAAGCCTTGATTGAATCTGGAGGCGTGTTAATAGAGAGGTCAAGGGCACGAAAGATATTCTCGGGTTTTGCGATAAGAATGAGATAAATAATGTATATTGTGTGCGCAAGAAGAAAAATCGAGGTTCTCAGATCCCTTTTAGTTTCTTGAGGATTTTGCTGGCTTTTGGAAGCGAAGTACAACCATGTGGCAGCAATTGCAAGGCTAGTCGCCCAATATGTGTCCCAAGCGGGACTTGAAAGGGTGGACATCTGCAAGGAGTCGTGAGCTCATGCAGGAAGAGAGACATACTCGGAACTTACATGACTGTCTTAGCGTAACATTCGACGTTTAGTTAACGCATTTGATGACGGCCCGAGCCTGCCGACACACAGTTAAATAAAGTCACTAAGTTCAAAATTATAATGTCCCTCTACATCGTATACAGCTTGTCTGTATCTCTATACCTCTCAGGCGGTCTGTATATTGTATGTTCACGACGATCTTAAGTCAGAAGTTGCTCGACTCCTCAAAGCTGATAAGCCCTGTCCTGGTATGAAGTCTGTTTTGGTTGTTTGCGGTGCTACTGCTTTGTGCATGGAGCAAGTAGATATTGTACTCCCATCGAACGCGGCCCACAAGCTCACCGTTTTTGTTCTCGAGGTTATCTAAGTGATGAATGGCTCCTTGCCAGTCAGCTGTCTTCCTCAGAAAAGCATGCTTCACTTTCTAGACTCGTGTTCACTGACTTCCCTACACGAACCTTGAAATCTTGACATTACGGCGTGTATCCTTCTCTTCGGAGCACTGACCCAGCCGTTGTCATTATCTGATTATCAGAACATACCTCACAAGATCCTTCTTATCTAAAATGGTACATGTGACATATTTTCCATGTGCCAGCATCTTCTGGAAAGAACTGGGGTTTGAATAGGGTGAATTGTGTCGTTCTTTACCTTGATACTCATGAATGAAAGAAAGGAGATCGTTGTTCTGGGTGCAGGTAAGCTTTGGATCCAGTTCTAGATCTATGATGAGTGACGTCCAGGTGGTTCGGTCCTATAGGTGTTATTGGGTTGACTACAGCAATCGTTCTTCAAGAGCAAGGCGATTATCAAGTGACGATAGTCGCTGACGTCTTTCCCGGGGATGAGCGTAATTCCAGATACACCAGTTGCTGGGCAGTGAGTTGGATGATGTTCTATTCCAAATATCACTGATCGATGTAAGGGAGCACATCATGTAACTCTTTCCGGGAGTGATACTCGATTGTACAGTAAGTTTCACTCTTGTCCTGTTTACATGCTGCGTCATATAAGCTGCACGAAGAGATTGACCAAGAAACGTTCGGATATATGTGGAAATTGGCGGAACCCGGAAAAGGAGCCGCAGAGGGCTGTTTCCTGCGTCTTCAACAACAGGAATTTTACGAAGAAGGCTACGGAGATGGAGCACAATTGAAGTATTATCCAGACGTGAGTGTCATGACATGAGCCGTTATAGGTGCTCAGTTTGATACAGTGGAAAGACATATCGAGTGATGCAGCATTAGCAGGCGGAACTCGTGGCGTCGAGTTTGAAACCCTCACCATTGATGTCCCAATGTATCTTCAATACCTTCAAGCACGTTTTCTTTCCAAAGGAGGTGCAATTTATCGGGGCACCGTACAACATATCGACCAAATCCTGCAAGGTGGACCTTATATCTTTCACAGTGACCGCCAGAGGAGGGAAACACTTGCAGGAAAGGTCCCTCTTCATAGTCTTATTGTCTGTACTGGCCTAGGTGCTCGATCTCTTGGAGGCGTAGAGGATCAGGATGTCTATCCAGCGAGGGGTCAGACTGTTGTCTTAAGAGCCCCTTGGGTAAGATTTGGCCGGACATTAACCGGGAAGCACTGGGTGTATATAATACCTAGGAAGAATGGAGATGTTATAGTCGGAGGTGTCAAGGAGATGAATGATTGGTACGTAGCATGGATGATGTCTCTCAGGTGTTTGTGAATCCATGTATCAGGTACCCATTACCCAGAGAGGAGACAAGGATGGATATACTTAGGAGAGGGCTTGCCCTATGTCCTGAACTAGCTCCCCCAGAAATACGACGAGAGCGGCATCCAACCGTTGAAGATTTATTACCCTTAGTCTCCGAGGATCTTGTTGGTCTGAGGCCAATGAGGAATGGAGGAATAAGAATCGAATATCAACGGGTCCCGAGAAAAGAAGGCGGTACTATTGCTGTCGTTTTTAATTATGGGTAAGCCCTCTTTACTGGGCTCAGGTCTTGTCACTAACTTTTAGGTCAAGACACGGTGGTCATGGATTCATATCATCTTGGGGTTCAGCATTCACTGTTGCAGAATTGTTGGACAGAGATCGAAGTGTTAAATCTGGTAAGGATTGTCAGATTTCGAATGCGACCAACAAGTATTGTTTGTAATGGCCATTCTACTTGTGCTCTTGCAATGCCGACCACCCTAGGTGATGTAAAGCAAACTCGACAATAGATCAATAAAGAGATGTGGTGACAGCTCAAGGTAGGCATAGACTCCTCCTGGGATGACATGTTAGTGTCTGCATGAAAATTATATCATTTACAATTGCGGATTATTTATTGAAGTTACTAGATCTTCTTCTGCTTCCTCCTCCTCCTCCTCCTCCTCCTCCTCGTCGTCGTCGTCATTATCTTCGGCCTCTGGATCCGTATTCCAACCCTCATGTCCCACTTCTCTCTCTTCATTTTGAGGAACCTGTTTACAATCATTATGGTGGACCTCCCTTGTTTGATGGTTATTCTCTGATTCTCCTGGAAACTCAAACTTCTCAATGACACTTCCAGGAATGAGGTGTAAGAATATGAGCTCCTCGAGCATTGATCCAGGTAACGCTGCCTAAATTTTGATGTTAGTACTTATTTGTGAAGATATTTAGTCAATAAAATACCCAGAGGATCAACATTGTGATGACATCCTTGGTTCTTTGGCGATTGGAATTGTCAAGTATTGTAGTCACATAAGCAGTTGCACTGGAATTATTGACGAGACCAAAAACCCAGTGATGGCCACTACTCAAGCAGAATTTCATAACATGTTACCGATGTCGGCCATAGTGCCTTCTGGGATGTATTCAGCTGTGTAAAAAAATTTAAATAATATAGATAAATCAGATACGCACGCCAAACAGCAAGCACCAATTGTCTTGTACAACTTTGATGGTTCAGCTAAAACAACCGATCCATTGCAATATCGATCAGAGATAAAAAAAAACTAACCTGCTATAGAGATAAGCTGAGACCGGGGTTGTGCATCTATTATCAAGCCCTCCCAATCGGTGTCTTCGGAGAAGTTATCATTCAAGTGTTCATCCAAGTGTATAACGAATCCTGGGTAAGTTATGTTGACTGAGAGACTAAGTGATTCGAAACGTAGTTAAGAATAGGAAATGGCATAGAATCCTTTAATCTAAGTTGATCCGCAGTTGGAGACGCTTGTGCACAGCCTGGTTTCTGATTTTCATTTGATGTGGTGATGGTCAAAACTAGGTAATCAGTCCGACCTGAAATGTAAGTTCTATTTGTATGATTTCCAAGCCCACATCTGACTTCAACTGCCTGGTGCCGGGCGTCCAGCTGGGACAATGATATGCCCCTAATGATACAGGCAAATTTGTGGATGTCATGAAGGAATCTGAGCTGGTCACTGATAAAAAATTCTGCGATAAGCTGAGAGAAAGCTAGAGTTGAAAGAGGATATACTAAATCAATGTTGAAAAGTACTTACTTTGCCAACACCAAAAGAACGCGTAGCCTGGTAATCTAGATCCTTTTTCAACTTATTGATACCTGCTTCACTGGGAGAAGGACAGGAATGTTTGCTTTTGAAATCTTCCGATATAACAATGTCCAGTACTTGATCAACGGAATACGAGTTGTTGACCTCAATCCCGAGGCGGCTAAATTGTCTCAACGATCTAGCTTTGGATAAGGACATGACCTAGAAAAGGTATCAAGAAATAAACTGTCAGGAGAAGATAACGCCACTCACCACAAAGTCATTTTGAAGGTATCTGCCATTAAGAACAAGCTCAGTAAAGTCTCGAAGATGATAGGGATTCAAGGCCAGCTCTCTGAGTGCTTTGAGATAATTTCTGAGTGCTTTATTCGATTGTTTCTCCTCTTGCATTTTCCGAATAAGAGGATCTAAGATGAGATCTTTAACTTTTTCCTTTGTGGTTTCCGCTGCCCATTGCCCCTTGTTCTTCTCAATGATCTCATCGAGTAAAAGTAACAGGCCTGCTTTTGGCGGCCTTCCCTCAGTGAGTGGAAATGGTTCTGATCACTTTTACTCAGAGATAAATAGGCAGTGGATAGCAAAAACTTACCATCGTGCAGAGGGTCAGTAGATTTATCCATGTATTTGGAAGATCAAGATATGGAGAGCAATAGAGTTTGATTCAAAGAATTCCCAAGCCTTGATGTTAAGCTCAACGAAAGTGACTCACATCATGATTAATCAATGAAGTAGGCTGGGCTTGATCAACATAGGAAACATACCATGAATATCACAATGTCATTTTGTTATGGTTTTGAAGAAAAAAAAATGACCCAAGCAAGCATCGTTAAAGGTATGAGAAAGCACTCCCTATATACGTGCTGCCCCATTTTCCCGAGCTACAAATCGTTTATCCTGGATCACCGTGGCTGTATTCAACGAGGATCCTCTGGCATGAACAAAACTCATACCGTCGAAATGCAAAGGTGGCAGAATTTTCTGTTGATAATGCAGACAGCGTTTTCTTCAATGTTTTATCTTACGCCGATTGTTAGGGATATTTGATGTCGTTATATCCAGAGTTTTATGAGGAATTGACAAAGATGACTGTGACGTATGGTTGATGCCTTTGGCTCAGGGACGAGGATTGTCATATAGGACGTTCTTCCAGTAGCTGATCATCAGCTTGCATCAAGGATAATATTCCTTGTGCTGCTTGAGAGCGAGTTCTTGTATATTGTGTCGAAGGTTTTGATTTTGTATGAGCTAATTATGGTGGTTACGACTTGGTACGCTGGGGATGCAGCAAACATTGTGCTCAATTAGCTTGTATGTCGGTACGAATGAGTGGGCCTCCAACCTCGAATCCTCTCATATTCGTGCCTCTGTGTCTGCTAACTCTGCCAACACCAGCGACAACGCTCGAGCTTTCTTTGGCCTTATTTACCTTATTTAATTGTGATCAGCAAGATAACAGCTAAGGACCCATAGCATCTGGGGGCGCCTGGAGCTTGAATCATCTACAAAATTTTAGTCCACTGTCACCAGCAGCGATCATGGACATGTCATGGCGGTCCTTACCCTACCAGTTTCAATATAGACATAATGGGTGTCGCTGTCAGTGCGGTCAGTGGTGTCAACGTCTGTTCAACTTTTGTTCATTTCTATTACTGGAACAGCAACAAGCGCCATCAACAACTGCATTGAGCATGTTGGATTTAATGCTCTTGTTTCGCCGCCACTAGGTAGCAAGTACGGGCGATGAACTGCAAAACCTCCACTGCAAACAACAGTAACTTTGGAGGCCAACGAGGAATTATCCATATCCCTCATCACCGGCATCTACTACACTTCTTTTCCCTATTCAGTAGCTTCAGTTCAATGCTTCTTCTTCTTCTTGTTCTCTACAGCAACCCATTTGAAGTGTCTATAAGGCCGACTGGTGGTGCCGTGTCCAAAACTATGCAATTCTGGCGATCAATGAACACAAGTCGCCCACTAGTCATATCAAGCCCAACGTTAGAGAGCTCAATCGGATAACTAGCGACCTCAGGAATCCTGATATCCTTCATCTGAAAAACACAATCTGTCATATCCACATCCCAGGAATATGTTATGATTTTTGCAGTCCAATCACCATACATAGCAAGAGCAGCATCCCCTCTTATCAAGCCAGGTAACCATCTATGGCCAGGCTCAGCAGGATCACGACCGAGTGTAACGATACGAGGAGGGCTGCTTATATTTTGAGGTAATCGTATGAGGAAGAACTCGTACTTGTAGAGGATGACCATCCAGTTGAAACCTCGATCGTAAAATGGTCGAGAAACAGGATCCAGATCCATCTTCTTGACACGCTGTCGTGGCAATACGAGTTGATTGTCATACATTTTTAAATCTTGGATGGAGTAGAGGCTGATAAACTCGGGCCCAACTGCCACTACAATGTCACTTGTTGTGATGAAGATATCTCTCTGAGGAAAAACAACCCGAGTGAGAATTGTTGAAAGCATGAGAGAGCACTCACCACAGGTACATTGTCCTTTTCCCTGATGCGTACACTTGTCTCAGCTTGTTCTGGGTCATTGATGTTGTACTCGATGAGAGCCAGTCCCCACTTTTCATCCTTCTTGTGCTCCCCTGTTATTTGTACTGGAATCAAATATTTTTCCGAAAGAGCTACACTTGGTTTGCAGCTGAATAAGTAACTTCGTCTTGAGCATAATGTATTTGTAGTGCAAGTAACCTTCCTTCCGTCTTCAAACACGTTAGTCTCGTAGATAAACGCTCGCGTTACCTCACCTTCTGGAGAGAACAGGTTAGCAACTACCTTTCATGTCAGAAATACTCACCCTCTAATTGTCCAGGGCAATTCCAGACAACAAAGCGAAAGCATAGATGCTCTTTTGAGTTATCAATCCATATTCTGAAAGAGAACAGTTCATCTATGCTATCATCTTGGTCGTCGTATCTCCCCGGATTGGCAAGTTCGTGAGGTTGAGGCAAATGCATGTGTAGATCGTACAGGATGTAC
>Ga0154003_1000588_pt1 | contig 11414 bp, 7 predicted proteins | sample TSFL087MetaG_FD_104679 | JGI IMG/M metagenome (GOLD analysis project Ga0154003, IMG submission 104679) | Attine ant fungus gardens microbial communities from Florida, USA - TSFL087 MetaG | ecosystem: Host-associated > Fungi > Mycelium > Unclassified | place: USA: Florida, Lake Talquin State...
AACAATTGCGTGTACGGGTCAGTACCGCGAGCGGTAGCGAGCGCGCTTCGCATCGAGCCACGCTCGCTACCGCTCGCGGTACTGACCTGGCGCGTCTTCCCGTACACGCAATTGTTAACCGCTCTAGGTTGTTGAGACGAACGACACCGTAGAAGGCCTATCGAGTTGTTCTCATCTTCCAGAACAGGGCGCCAGATTAAGGAGCGCAACCGGCGGAGGATTGAGTGATGAGAATCGAAGACATAGTAGACATCGCTCTTAATTTGATAGATGCCCGTCAGGGATTAAGCGACATTCGAAGAAGACAGGCGCGTGCAACACTTCTGGCGCAAATTACGCATGCGGTCGAAGAAAAACGCGAGGGGTGCGCCAGGCTCGCGGACAGAATGGCGGAAGTTCAGACGGCGCTTGACAGGGGCGGTAACGCTCATGTCGCTATGATTTTAGCTCAAGCGATACGTATGCGTGACAACTCTTAAGGTGGGAGCGCCCAGGGGATTCGCGGCGGCGGCGTTCAGTCGCGCTGCGGGGCGATTTTGCGCAAAAAACCGCCCTGAGTGGCTTCCGGCCTCTTCACATCGTCTTCTTCTCTTTCTCAATTGGGAACCCTTGATGGATCAATTCGTCAACAAGTCTTTCGCGAAAGTCAGGCCGATTGATCGCGACTAAGAGTTTGTTGGACTGCTTTGTCTTTGCAATCGTGATCTCCCGGCCTGCGCGTCTCTCACACATCCGAATCCACACCCCGCCATCAATCAAATCACATTTAAACCATCGGTTGGGATAATGAAATGCAATCACTCGCAAGTGATGACGGAGAGCGCTCAACGCCGGCAATCTCTCGTCTGTCGCGCTTGTAGCTACATTTGTCGCAATTTTAGTGTCGGCTTGTCGCTGCTGCCGAAAAGCCGGATTGCGCTGCGCTTCGCGTTCTGACGCGTCGAGTTCCGACGGGAAGTCGTCATCCTGTTCGACAATCTTGCCCGCCTCATCAGGCGCCTCAGTGGAATCGATGGTCTCTTGCTCGCCGCCGGGCAAGACTCGATACGCGCCGGCGCCAGCCTCGGTCATCTGAACTCCGTGGGCATTGTCCTTCACGCTTCCACTGTGGTTGAACTTCGCGGACCTGTTGCGAATGTAAATCAGAGTGACCGCGGCGAGAATCAATTCACCAAAATTCGCCCCTCGAATCCACGCGTCCCATCGCGTTATAAACGCCACCGATGATTCTTCAGGTTTCTCAGGCTTTGCAAGCTCAATCGGAGTGGTCGAGATGGAAGACGATTGATCGAGAGCGCCTCGACCGGGCCGCGCTCGCTTCAGGTTTCCAGTTTCCGCCGCGCGTCGAAGCTGATACGCAGTATCGTTTCGCAATCGCTCGGCCTTCGATATCGCCTCCGCTATGCGGACGTTATCGTTTGAAATTCGCTCGGCGCCTTCGTTATACGTGATCACGCTCGCTTCGTATTTGGCCTCTTGCGATTGAAGCGTTAGCAAGTGACCTTGCGCCCACAGCAAAAAGCAGAAGTGACCGAGAACAAAGCAGAGAGTGATTGAATCGAGAAGTGAAACGCCGCGCGCGAGTCGCGCATCCCTCGAATCGCTGTAATGCAATGTGCCCACGCATAGCCAGGCGAGCAACGCGCCTACGCTCAACATAATCATGCCGATATAGCCTTGCAGCTTACCGGCGCTTCCGAAGATTGACGCGGTTAAAACAGGATTCAACACGGAAAATATAAGCAGCATCGGAAACCAAAAACGCCATTTGCCGTGCGCGAAAATCTGGCCTTCAGGCTCATCGAGCCAGTTGTGAAAACGCTGTCCAAATTTGAGTCTTTCTTTCATTGTGTTTGCCTCGCTTCTCATTGAAGGCGTGAGCGATTAACTAATTGGGACACTAAACGGAGAATCGAGCCGATGTCAATCTTGTATACACTTAGTTGATCTTCGGGCGTGTGCGATGATTCCATATCGTCGCGCCTTATGTAACGCTCAGTCAATAGTGAGCGCAAATCTTTTGATCCCGCCTTACGCCTGGCGCGGGTAATAATCATCATCTCCTTGCTACCAAATGACACGCCATTTCCCTTATTGCAGTGACAAGCTGTCACGCCTGCGCGCTACCGTCCGAATAGATCGAATGACGCTTTTCCTGTGGAATCAGGAACTTAGCGGAAGATGAACGCATGGCGCCAATGTTGCTAATCCGATCGGTGTAGGTCCGTTGCCCAAACCCAATTGAAGCGCTGATCCGAACGTCGCTCCCTTCAAACTCCGATATCCGCGACGAAAGCACATCAATGAAAACATATATCGCTATTCTGATGGGCTCCTGTTCAGGCCTCTTGATCGCCATAATGGGAAGTTGGGTATTCTTCGGGTTGAATTTCGGCAGGTCCGAGGCGACTATTCTTGTGCTCGGCTGTTTTGTGGGCGGATGGATAGTGTCTAGCTGTTTCTTGCTGATAGGCGCGCGTGCGCCTTCCAAAGTTCTGGCGCGAGGCTTTCTGCTGGGAGGAGCCGAATGGCTGCTGATGATCGGCGGAGGAGTTATTCGCGCGAGCCGAATGGAGACGATGGACAGCGCTGGAATGATGGTCACGGAGAGCGCGATAGTGCCGCTCTTTATGGTTGCCCTGTGCCTGATAGGGTACACAATCGTGCAATTCTGGCGGCGCGCAATGAAGCCGGAACAGAGTACGCCCGGCAAGGCGCTGGACATGAACATCGCTCCCATTCGCCACGGATCTCAAAAGAGCGCAGCGCCACAGCCAAAGCCGGTGTCAAGAAGGCAACATTCCAAAAAGCCGCTACAGATTGTGGATGACCCGCTCATTTCAAATCGGTTCTTCCGCACTTTCGATGAAGCGAGGCATTGCGCGCCGCTAAGTCGTACAAATTCAGGCGCTGGCCTGATCGCGGTCGAGGTTTTCATCGAAAGTGCGGAAGAACCCAAATCCGCAGTATAAAGGAGCGATGTCGGTAGCCAGCGCGCCTAGCAACATTCCCCCCCTTCATTAGTCAAGCCTGCGGGCGCAACGCCCCACAAACTCGCCAAATCGGCGCCAATCGAAACCTGTGGCGCCCCCTCGCCACAAGTCGCGCCGGCGCGAGTCTTACTCGCCGCCGTCCGCAGCAATTATTATTCTCCTGCCGCCGCCTGCGCTTTTTGCGCCTCCATCCCTAAGTAGCGTCCCCAGACATCATAGATGAACATTACCAGCGGATCGTAATACAGGTTATAGATGAACGCCCGCAGTTCGTCTTCGGACTGCCCTAACACTTTTGACACGTCCCTGATCAACTGCTCCGTGTTCACCTGTTCGAAAAATACACTTAACCTTTCCGCCTCCTGCGCCGCAACGCCTCCGGTGAATGCTGGCCTTTTTTCAATCAACTTGGCCAATGCTACAAGCTCGATCACCCCGTTGATTCCATGTTTCCGCAGCTCCTGGATTCTGTCGCCTATGTAGAGATAAAGGATCGCCTTGTCGATCATGTCCACCACTGTCCGAATTGGAAATGTGGTCTGAAAAATCACCAGCAGCGGATCTGCAGTGGCCAGGGACTGAACCGTTGTGACGCCAATATCGATGAATTTTTGCCGGTTCCTGCTGTCCTCAAGGCCCTGTATGACTGCCAGTTCCACTCCCAGCTCTCCTTCCGGTTTAGCGGCCCCCACAGCTTGCGCCGTCTTCTGGGAAATGAAGTCCCAGGTCTTCTCGAGTGGAAATAACCCAATCCCGAAGGCTACTAATGGCGACAAGCTATCCTTCAACATATTTCCGACCAGAAAGGCTGTCGTGCTGGAAAACAAAAGCCGATACGAGAGCGAATAATACAAATCAGGTACCAGATTGTACTTTCGGAACTCTTCGATAATCGTCAGCAGGCTGGCGAAGAATGCCCCGACGAAGCCCCATGAGAAACTCTCTGGAATCAGCTGGTTCACGTCGGCCATACTTACTTCCGGATTGATACGGCTCAACGCAAAATACCATCCTGCGCCGCTCAAAATGGTCATGAGCGTCACCGGCCAAAGATAATCTTTGTTACTCGTTTCGGCCTTGAAATCTTTATTGAAATAGTCCGACTCGAACTTTCTTTTACGCTCAGCCTCCGGGATATCCCTCCAGATTTGGTAAGACTGCCGGTGGCGTATCCTTATGTAGGCGTCGTCCAAGCCCAGGGTCAACAGTGTCTGTAACAAAAGTTGCCTCCGGGTATCCAATCGCCGAATCGAATAAACCAAATACATTACCAATGGAACGAATGTCAGGAGCGCTGTCAACAGCAAAATAAATATCTTCACCGGATATTACCTCCCAATAGCTTTGTCGCACATATTTTCACATGCCGTCGTCTGACCGGAAGGTTAGCTCGCTGCTTTGAAGCTATCTGGCATTCCAAGGTTGTCATCCGATACCACAAGTAACTCTTGAGTAATACCAGGAGGCGTGTCTTGGACTAGAACGGTTTGCGAATCCAGTGTAGGCAGAACTGCGTCTGGGGCTCCGGTGGTCGCGTGTAAACTCAATCCGGGGCTCCACACTACCGTATACGAGATTGCAAACCGCTCTAATCCTTGATCGGCAAGGTGATCATTAATTGCCGCCGTTGTTGTGAGAGCGACGAATGGCCGGGCGCCGCCGACTTGAGTTCATCAATTCAAAGGCCGATTGAAGGAGGCATTGCGTCTGATGGCTGGCCAATCCGTAATATGGCTTAGACTGTGGCCCTGGTCTCAATCACTATGGCGGTTTGCGATTGCGTATACGGGAGCGGCGCCGCAAGTTGTTTACTCGCGCACGTTTCCCAGTCTGACAAAGCCACGGACAGAGCGATTAAACAAATCGCCCCACACCGTACATGCAAATGCAACCCGCCATAAATCTGTATAGGTTGGGTAGGCTCCGGGCTCTCCCATGCGGTACGTGGCTTTGTTTGGCGCCACAAGAAAAGCTTTACCACGGCGCCTGATCCACAGTTCTTCACTCAGATTCGCGCAACAAAGCCCCTCTCAATTAGTAATCCTTCCAGTAGCGCCCCATCAATTTTGTTGATGGCCCCGTATTTGTCGGAGTAAATAGCTCGCACGAGGGCTTCTATCGTCTCTGACGTCAGAGGGCCTCCGCTTGCGGCCGGTCGGAACATTAATTTCATTGGAACGGCGGCGACGCCATCCACGGGCGGCTGAAGATAAGGACGCTCCAGAAGCTGTCCTCCGTGGCGCTGAAAAAAAGCAATCCGTCGCCGGCGCGTATCGGCGTCGTTACCTACAGGCTGAGGCGGGTCGACTTCCCATATCAGACCGAGTGGCTGCAAACCATTCGCGCGAAGATGCGTCGCTCCTGATTTCCAAGCGCATTGCAATAATTCTCCTCCGATCCCTCGACTCCTTTCCCTTTGATCCACCGCCAGGTAGACAAGGAAAACGGCTGCTGGATTCTTCAGAAGATGCGTGGTGGCCAACCCCAAAGTCCCCTCCGGCCCGCGGGCGCGAAACGCCATGCCAACCTCACGCTGGACGCTTTCGAGGATCGCCTCCAGCGGCTCCCGCTCATTTGCCGGGAAGGAATCCTTGTAAATCCGTCGCCATGTATTATCAGAGAGCAACTCATCTGCCGTCAGGCATTCAACAATGTTCATATTAGTACTGAGGCATCCCCATTTCCTGTGTCAATGAAATAGCGATTGTGGGTATGTAAAAGGCCGAGGCATTTTACGCGATGAAGCGCGCAAAGGCCAAGTGACCGGGGCAATTACCATCACCTGCGCTACAGCGCCTATGCGATTACGCGACGCGAGGCGGAGGCGCTCCGCAATCCACCATCACACTTCCGCCAATATCTCATCCATCGCCGCGACGAGCAGGTCGGCGTCGGCTTCGGAGAAAGGCATCGGCGGTCTGATCTTGATCACGTTGTGGAAAGGCCCGTCAGTTCCCAGCAAAATCCCGGCTTCCCGAAAACGGTTGGAGACGAATGAGGCTTCCTCGGTCGCGGGTTCGAGCGTTCTGCGGTCGCGCACGAGTTCCACGCCGAGAAACAACCCGGAGCCTCGCACATCGCCGACGATCTCGTAGCGGTCGGCGAGCCTTCGCAAGCCTTCGAGCAATCGCCCGCCCACGCGCAGCGCATGCGATTGCAAGTCCTCTTCGAGCGTCACGGCCAGCGTAGCCAGCCCGGCGGCGCACGACACGGTGTTCCCGCCGAATGTGCTGAAAAACTCCATGCCGTTGGCGAACGACGCCGCGATCTCTGGCGTCGTGACCACCGCGCCGATCGGATGGCCGTTGCCAATCGGCTTGCCGAGCGCGACTATGTCGGGACTGACGCCCTGCGATTCAAAAGCGTAAAACCCGGTCCCGATCCGCCCGTAGCCGGTCTGTATCTCGTCGGCTATGCAAACGCCTCCGCTGCGGCGAACGGCGGCGTAGACCTCCGCCAGATAGCCATCGGGAAAGAACATCTGTCCGCCGACGCTCGGGCAGGTTTCGGCGATGAATCCCGCCAGGCCGGAGCCGCTCTCGCGCAATCGTTCGATGATCTCGGTCACGCGCCGCGCGTATCTCGCGCCGGCCTGTGGATCGTCCCGCCTGTGTGGGCCACGATAGACGTCGGGGATCGGCGCGGTATGCGCCCAGGCGGGCGCGCCGGTTCCGCCCGGTCCGTCGTGTTTGTAGGGGCTGATGTCGATCATCGTGTTGGTGTGGCCGTGATACGCGGCTTCGAGCGCGATTATGTCCCGGCGCCCCGTGTGAGCGCGCGCCAGCCGCAACGCCAACTCGTTCGCCTCGCTGCCTGAGTTGACAAAGAAGCATACGCTCAAGCTATCGGGCAGCGTTGCGCACAACGCGGCGGCGTATTGATTGATCAGGTCGTGAAGATAACGCGTGTTGGCGTTGAGCAGCGCCATCTGGCGATGGGCGGCCTCCACGACGCGCGGATGGCAATGGCCCACGTGCGGCACGTTGTTGTAAGCGTCCAGATAGCGGCGGCCCTCTTCATCGAAGAGATACTGCATCCATCCGCGAACGATCTTGACCGGCTCTCTGTACGCGACGCTCAGGTTCTTGCCGAGACGTCTATGACGGGCCGCCAGCGTTTCGGCCTTGTTCGGCTCGCGCCCCGGAAAACGGTCTTCGGGTATGCCGAGAATCAGGTTCGGATCGGGCGAGAAGCCGCGCCAAATGTCGCGCTGGCTCGCGCGACAGACGCCCGGAAAATCGCAATCGGAATCGAGCAAATCAGTGATGATCTGGAAATGCAGGTGCGGCGTCCATCCGCCGTTTTCGCCCGGCGAACCGAGGCTTGCGATTTTTTCGCCTTTTGCTACGGGGCCGCCTACGCTCAGTCCTTCGAGTGACTCCGCGCTCAGATGGCCATAGAGCGTGTAGAACGTGCGGCCGCCTGACGTCCGGTGTTTCAGGATGATCACGTGGCCATAATCGAGCGGCGCGGGATTGTACGCGAACGCGTACACCTCACCCTCGATCGGCGCGAAAACCGGCGCGCCCGCTTCGGTGAAAAGATCGATGCCAAGATGAACTACCCGCCGCTCGCCGGTCAAAGCGCCGCCGGGCGAGAACATCGGCGAAGTGTAAAGCAGCCGCGCCTCGTCATAGCGCCCGACGCCAATCCCGACGCCCGCCTCGGCCATTGCGCCGAAAATGCGCTCGGTCAATTTCGGCTCCGCGTTCTCGCGCTCATCGCCGCTGACCAATGAACTGCTGACGCTCAAATCCAGGACGAGACAAGGCGCGGCGCGCAGATCATCGCGCAAAACCGAGGCGAAGGTCCGCGCGTTGGCGCGCAGCCACTCGATCACAGGCTCGGCGTTCGGCGTCGGCGGCAATGCGCAAGCGTGGCGAAAGACCGCTTCGGCAAATCGCGGGTGGATTTGCGCGAGTTTCGGCAGCATGTCGCGGATGGGTCGCTGGCTGATGATGAGGTAGTCGTCATCGGGCCGCTGCCGCCGCTGATGCGCGCCGATGCAGACGCTCATACACAGCCGCAGGCGCGCGAGGCCGAAAAGCGCGGCTATCTCATCTTCGATGAGCGCGTATTCGGCATGGTAACCCTTGACGATTTCAGCCGCGACGGCCAGAGGGTCAGGCTTGTTCAAAATGGCGTAAGCGATCGCGACGGCGAGATCAGCCACAGTGAAGCTGTGCGTCACATCTCCGAAATCGATCAATCCGACGACGCTGCGGCTCATCGCATGGGGATCATCGCCGGCGCATACGATCACGTTATAATCATTCGCGTCGTTGTGAATCACGCTCTTGCGGAGCCTCGGCAACGCCGGCGCGACATCGCGTTCAAACTCGGCGGCGAACTCGCCTACAAGTCTACGCGTCTCCGCGTCCGTGATCAGCGGCTCATATTCGCGAACCACGCTCAGACCGTTGGCCAGATCCCAGTGAAAATCGCGGTGAATGGCCTGATGATCAAAATCCGCGAGCGCGCGATCGATCCGGCCCACGCGCCGCCCGAGATCGCGCAACAGCTCCGGCGAATGACGTTTCAAGTCGCCGAGAGCGACGCCGGGCATCCAATCGACCATCCATACGAAATGTCTCATCCCGGACGCCGATCGGATTTCAGACAAAAGAGCGCCGGATTGATTTGGCGCTATACGCTGCCCCAGAGGCTCGCGCTCGGCGACGCGCGCCATCGCCATTTGCTGAGCTTCAAGCAGCGCGCGGTCTTCCAGCGCGTTCGCGATCTTGAGAACGTACTTCCCGCCGGATCGGTCTTGCAACAGAAAGTTCTGATCGCGTTCGCTTGGCAGCGAGGACGCCGCCACGTCGAGTCCGTAAAGATCGCGCGCGAGCGCCGTCGCCTCTTCGAAGCTGAAATTTGGAGAATATTCAAGCATCGTATTTACTCAGTTCCCCCACCGCGCCAGCGCGGCGTGGGAACTGAGCGGTCGTCGAGGCTTTATAGATGATCGGCGCTGAAGCGGAGTTCTCGGACCCTTATGACCGAGATGTCAGTGGGAATACCATTATCGACGGAGACCTTGAGCAAAACATGGAAGTACTTCGGGAAGGCGCCGAAAGTCCGCTGAAACCTATGATTGAGATCGGCCATATAGTGTTCGTCCGTCAAATACTCCACCGCCGCCTGAGTGCCCTCGCTGCGTGTGCCGGCCACTATCATGACCGTTTTTCTTTCGGTAATCCCAGGTTTGACGACGATGAGCGCATAATCTTCTATCAACTTCCCGGTCTCTGCGTCATATTTGGCGACGTATTCCCGCTCATCTCCCGGAAGAAGGTTCTGATCGCTGATGGATGCCGCGGGACCGGTGGTGAAACATCTCCTTATAGGAGTGTTGCCAACCCACTCCTTAACCCAGTTGCTGCCCAACAGGATGGCGTCATGATTCTTGAGGTCTTCGGCGACCAGCCGGCGGCTCTGCTTGAGCGTGAGATTTTTACCCATCTTATTGAAAAACCCCGTGAGTCGATAGAGTCCCATGGTCTCACCCAGACAAGCGTACTCGTCATAGGCGAGCATAAGTTGCGCCGCCGGCAAGTTATTGACGACGAGTCGCTCACGGCCGAGCATATCGCCCATGACCTTGGCCTCTTCAAGGGTCAAATCGACGCGCATTTTGGACAACGAGGCCGGGTCGGTCGGATGCCAGAACCGGTAAACTGAAGGGTTTCCCAAAACGAGCAAGGCCGGGTTTCCGTCATTCAGAAAGGCCCCCCACGCCGGTTTATATACGTCAGGCGCCTCTCTCGATTGAGCGCTCGCTTTGGATTGACGACGCAACTGCGTGTTGGAATAGGCGAGCGTTATCGTGATTATCATCAAAGATAACACGAGCAGGTTGAGCAGAATTTTCGAATGTTTTTGGATGAAGGCGATCAATCCCGGCGCGTCTGAGGCATTCTTCGGCGGCTCAGAAACTTCTTGCGGCGGCGCGCGACGGATAAAATTGGGAGCGTAACTTCCATGAGGAATCTCCAGGATGATCTCATCATCCTTCCCTTCCCCTTTGTAGTAGGCTTCGAGCCTCTTGCGCAGCCCGTGCGCCCCGACTCGCACGATAGGATCGAGGGCGGGATTATAACTCTCATCCCGATCATAAAGCTCGCATCCGATCATATACTCATTCAATTCGGACGCGCGCCCGTTGAGGTAGGATTCACAGATTAGTCGCAGGAATCTTTGCTTAGTCGGCGCATTGACGAAATGCCTGCTGGCAAGAATTCGGCGCATCGTCTCGCGCACCTCAGCTTTAGAGGGCTCCTGTGAGGCAGGCTGGCCCTCAACTGGTTTTGTCTTCATGGTTTTCAAACACCCCTTTTGAAACGAGCGAACCTTGCTATCCCGGACTTGAGTCTTTGCTGATGAATCGGTACCGCGACGGCGCCGAGCTTTGCTTCCTCAATCGGCGCCGCTCGCGGTATTGATTAACCGGTCAATCCGTTGCCTGTGACTATGAAAGTCGCCCAGAAGAACGGATGTCGCCTTTTGACTGATGAGGTTTGGAGAAATGAAAGTTGGGCCTGCCGCAATGCTTGGCCGAAGGGCAATTTATTCATGCGATGCGCGACGTGGAATTTTTCCATCAATCCGGCCGCGCTATCGTCGTCTATGTCCCAAAGACTTGCCACCACTGCCGGGACGCCTGCGACCAGAAACGCTTGCGCCAGACCGCCCAGCGCCTCGTTGCGTCTCTCGTCGCCAAGCCCCGTACGACAGCTTGAGAGAACGACCAGCCGCGTTCGCTCCGGCTTTAGGTTGTAAACTTCCTGGGCTTGAAGCGCGCCGTCGAGGGCTATTCCATCTGGTGTTTTCCCCGTTGCGGCAGTTTTCGTAACGAAACGAGGCTCGTCGGCCAGCACGATCGCGGAGCGCATCGAGGACTGCTTATCGCTCAGCGCGTGGGTGGCCAGATGGACGATCTCGTACTCGCCTATTTGTTTGACGAGCGCGCTTTCGGTGGCTTGCCTCCGGTTGAAGATCAGGCGATGTGGGTAGAGTAATTGGATGCGTTCAAGCTCCTGCTCCGAAGCGGGCAGGGCCTGAAGTCTGGGGAACCGTTGTTGATCGAAGCGAGGATTGCCGAAGCCGAGAAACGGCTCCTGCTCGCTCCTCTGCTTGCGGAGTGAGAGTTCGATGGCGCGCGCGAACACGCTCGCGCTCGGATTGACGACGAGCGTGAAATCCTCGACCAGATAGCGCTTCGATTCCGGCGAGACCAGCGCGGCGAACGGCAAATCCTGCAACACGCCGTCAGGCGCTACGCAGAGCGTGAGGTTCTGATCAAGCCGCTGGCTTATCGGCGCGATCAGCAATTGATAAAGCTCGGAAGCCTGACGGTTGAGTTGTTCGAGTGGCGCGCGCGCGCGTAGCGCTTCGAGATAAGTCGTCACCTTCTTCCGCAAA
>Ga0154003_1000589_pt1 | contig 11413 bp, 10 predicted proteins | sample TSFL087MetaG_FD_104679 | JGI IMG/M metagenome (GOLD analysis project Ga0154003, IMG submission 104679) | Attine ant fungus gardens microbial communities from Florida, USA - TSFL087 MetaG | ecosystem: Host-associated > Fungi > Mycelium > Unclassified | place: USA: Florida, Lake Talquin State...
AAGTTCGCCGGTCATTACGCTTACCTCTCAATGAATCGAGCAGTTCGAAACGGCTGTCAGTATTCAAACTCATACTCCCGCTGCTGCGCCGCGTGACGATGGCCGTTCGTCGCCGCCCTCGCCACGCGCGTAGGTTGCGGCGCGCTGCGGTCCCAGGGCGTTACGCGGTTTCTTGCCGAGCGGCCTGCCAGACCGAGCGATTGCGCGCTGGTCAGCCACTCTTCGGAATATTCGGCGATTTCCAACAACAACGCCTCGAACTGCGCGCGCTGTGTTTGCAACACGTGCGGAGCGCCCAGCCAGCGCAGGATTTCGCGCCCGGCGACAGCCATACGCTGGCGCGGCGACGTCACCAGCCGTTCGTTGAAGTAACGGATCAGGACCTCTTCGACCACGTCCCAAGCGTTGTCCGCGCCGAAGAGCCGCTTGATGTCGTCGGAGTTCAAAATGCGGAAGGCTTCATCCAACAGTTGCATGACCTCCACGCGCATCACGTTCAGGTGGCCGAACGAGGTAAACTTCAGGTTGTTTCGCAGGTCCAGCCCCGCGCGCCGGACTATCGCAATCGAGCCGAAGCTCGGATCGTATGCCCGCTCGCGGATCACGTCCGAGATGCGTTTGTCACGCCAGAAGAGCGTCACCTGGTTGATGAAGTGCGAGAACAGATGGTGGAAATCGGTATTCGCGCGCGACCCGGCGGGAACAGGCCCACTGCCGTAACCGAGCACGCGACGATAAGCCGACAACCGGTCTCGCTGGGTGTAGCGCAGCACTTCGCGCCGGTCGAATTGATAGAGGGCATAGGCGCCCGCCCCGGAGGACAGCCGCACCGTGCCCGCGCGGAACAGTTCCTGTAGCCGCTGAACCACGCGGAAAACGCCTATGCGCTCGTGCTGGAAGATGTAGTACAAATCGCCGACCGCGATGATGCGTTCGGACGTGACGGTTTCGTCGTACGCCTCGACGCCCTGCGGGATGCGCGTTTGCCCCAAATCCTGGGCGGCTTCGGGGCCGATGCCTACCAATTCGGCCAGGCCTTTGTCGGGCGGCGGCGGCGTCTTGGAGTCGGCTGCGACCGCGCCGGACAGCAGGTCGTCAACCTGTTTGACCAGCGCGTCGGCCAGTTGCGGGTTCTGAATCAAGTCGGATGAGAGCCGACTGGTGATCGTCTCGCGTAATGCGGCGATCCGATCTAACAAACTCTGATAATCTCTTTCCCTCGCCATCGTGAGCCTCCTCACTGACTGTGGTCGTTTACGCTATTGGAACGAACGCGCCTGTTTGGCTCCGACGGCTAATCGGCGCGTTCGATTCAATTCTCTTTAAAATCTCGCTTCAGCTTTTACGCGGTTTAGATTTGTTTTTTGGTGTGGCGCTGGCGTCAGACGCGGGTATTTCCAGCGTTGTCCCTTCCGCGGCGGCGGCGGCGGCAAATGCAAGTGTTGTCGGCGTCATCTCTAGCGCCGCTGACGAAAGGCCCGTGATCTCGAAGACGCTCTTAGCCCTTCCGCTTCCCTGGTCGGGATTGGTTACCTCAATCGCATACCGTCCGGTCGCGGCCTTGCCGGGCAGATCGAATGTCGCAATCAAACGTCTGTCGTTTTCGACAATGACATTCGCGCTTGCAAATATATTTTGCTCGGCGCCCGGTCCGATCAGTTTCACAGCATCCTTTGACATGCCGATCTGGAAAGCCTCTCCCACTATGGCGATTTCCAGCTCGTCCCCAACCTCGCAATTGTCAGGACTGGCCATAAGCACGACGGGTTGTGATTGCGGATCGCGTTTGATCTGTCCGGCCAGGTTGAAGACGTTAGTCAACTGATTGTCCAATTCTCCCAACGCGCGGGTCACACGAGCAGTGTTGAACGAAGCCGGCAATCGGGGGTCGCCTTCGGCGGAAAGATTTTTCGTCGCGGCAACCAGTTTCGAAAGCTTTTCGACAGTTTTGCTGAAAGCTTCGATCACGCCGTCTTTGCCGCCGTCGCGTATCAACCGCGGGCCTTCGTCGGTTGCGAAGAGTTCGACCCACGATAGCAAGTCGCCCAGGAAGATCGATGGCAGATTTAGATATGGAGGGAATTTGAGCTCCAAAACCTGCCGCTCGGCGGCGCCGAGGAAGACTGAATCCATGACGAAGTAGGTTTCTTCGACAGATTCGGCGACCACCGCCAAAGCGCGTGACATCAGGACCGTCTGAGTGCCGAGGAAAACGTCCGTCGCGTCGAGATCGAAGAACTTCTTCTGCTTATCCCACGTCAACCGCAATGAAATCGTATTATCGGCCACGATCAGGTAGTTGGTCAGATTCTGTTCTTCGTCGATGGTGTTGACGAACTTTCGTTCCAACCCGAATCGCGTACGGAGCAGGCCCAATTGGCCGTTCAATTTTTCCGCATCGCCCAGATCGCCGACGTTGTTGACGCCCAACAATTGAAAGAACAAATTGTCAACGCGAGCCACGCGCGGGCCGCCTTCGCGCCCGAGTTCGGCGACCAGTTCGGTCAAACTGGATTTGACAATCGCCCGAATCGCATCCAAATCCTCTTCATCGAAAGTGGAGTTGAGCGGATGAAGTCCTTCGAGCAGCGGCAAGGATTGATCGAGCATCGTTTTAGCGCGAGTGTAGATGCTGGCTTGCGCTCCGGTGACCGCGCCTAACTCGGCCGCGACGGCGTAACTTCGCGGCGTCCACTTCCACTCGGTATGCCCTCCGACCTCTTTGACCGAAAACGATTGATTGAGCGCGGCGACGAAACCTTGCGAGTCGGTCGTGCGCGGTCGCCAGCCCAATACTTCGCGCAGCGCGCCGTCAACTATCTGTCCGAGTTGCGACGTTCCCGGCGAAGCGGGCGAGCCGGGCGTAGCCGGACGCGGCGCGCGGCCCGAACCGATTTCTTCGGTCAGGATTGGGAAACTATGTACGTCTTCCAATAAATTTCCATTAGACATCGTTTTACTCCTTCCAACCTTGTTTCGTTGTCAGCCTGCTTAACTCACGGTTCAAGAAGCGTTCCGTTTTTCCGGGCTGTAGTCTTTTATCAATACGAGCTTCTTCGATTCGTTTACCGCCGGAGGCGATTCGGCGTTGGGAATCATCCATTCCGCGACTTCCTGCCAGCATTGAAAGAGCGCTTGCTGGGCGTCGAACAGTTGCCGCTGGCAGCCATCCATCGACTGCCTGACCATGTCGGCCCACGCCTGCCACTCGCCGCCGCGTTTACGTCCGAGGCCGACGATGTCGTCAATCGTTGAGTAACAAACCATCTCGGAAAAGAACCTTTGCTGAAGCTGATTGACGCTTGTCTGGCACGCGGTCAGCGCGGTCAGGGCGCGCCGGTCACAACTCCAGCTCGTCGTTTGCGAGACGACTTGCCGCCCTTCGACGGCGGCGGACAACGATTCTTCGGCGTCGCCGAGCGCGTCTTCGACCGATTCGCCCAGCTTATCCACCAGCTTGACTACGCCGTGCAGCGGTTTATCCTCGGCCACCGTGATCTGCAATTCGCTCAGCATGTCGCGCTGCTTTCGGCATTGCGCCGCCAGATGATGGAACGCGGATTCAATCGACACAGGCGCCTCCTTGGCTCACCTCCGCGCCAGTTCGCGGTAAAAGTTTTCGGTGATCACGCCCGGCCGCGCCAGCCGGTTGTCGAGCGCAAAGCGCGATGCGCCGATCAAAAATCTTTCCGGCACCACGCCCGGATCGTTTCCGGCGGCCAGACGGCGCGCGGCTTCTTCGACCATCTGTTGCTCTTTTTGCTCAAAGCGTATGACTTCGCTCAATCGCTTGTCGCCCAATTCCTGGTAAGGCTGATAGCAGATTGTGTCCACCACCACCTTGACGGCGTCACGGAAGGTATTGAGCGCCACCGGCGGAATGTTGCCGACGCGCGGGTTCGGGTAAACGCGCTGCCAGGCGCGTTCGTAATTACTTGCGTCTTCGGGGAAACCCATTCGTCGCAAGAGCTCGGTGCTGATGAAGAGCCGTATGTAGGGGGTCGGGTGCGGCCCACGCGGGCTGTAGCCGGTCGCGGTCGCCGGCGACCGCCCAATCACGTCAATCAGCGAAGCCACGACCGCCGGGCCGCCAAGCAACAACCCGCTCAGATCGGCGAAGGTTTCCCGATTCCATCGCGTCCAAATCGCGGCGACAGAAGGCGGAAAGCCGTGCTGCAACAACCGTCGCGCAATGGCGCGCGGCAGAGTGGCCGCCAAGCCGATCTCGTTCTGCAAATTGTGACTGACTTCGTGCAGGATCGCGCCGAGCGTCCATGGATTGACCAGCCTGTGATACGGCAATTGGATCAGCGGAAATGGATTGAGCTGTCGTCCCAGGCGCCGCAACGGAATGCCGCGCCGGAAGGTCGCGGGTGAAAAACCCGTGCGCATGTACGAGAACGGCGGCGGCGCGGGAATGGATTTCGCCACCCCCAGGCCCAGGAAGGTGTGCTGGTAACAGTCCAGGGCGATACGGTCGCAACTGACCAGCCAGTTGGCAAACTGCGATTGGCGCTGGCCGAACAGTTCGAAGTAAAAATCCCAGACTTGCTCAATCCGGCGTACCCAGTTGTGCGCGTGCTCTTTGTTCGTCACAACGCGTTGCAGATTGACTGTCGACGGATCAGTGACCGATTGCGCGACGGCGTCTGTCACTTTCTTCGTCATTCGCAGCAAATCGCCGCGCAGCGTCCTGATCAATTCGTTGACTGCGCGGACGTGCCCCTCGGTCGGCGCGGCGTCATCCGTACCGAACTCACCCTCTTTGAAAGGGCGCAGCGCCGCCGCGTGGCGGTTGACGTTGATCGCCTGCGCCCGCAGCAACGGCAGCATTGCGGCGGCGAATCGCGGATCTCTCGGCGGCAGATCCACCTGCGGAGGCTTATTTACCGTCGCGTCAACCGGCTGCGCCTGACGACGGCGAGCGCGTGTCCCACGCGTGGCTGTCGATGCTGATTGATTTTCGCGGAAAGTGTACATAGTTCACTCCGTCTCAGACATATCTGCGATTTCACCGCCGTCCAGCTACTGCGGCCGCGCCGACTGTTCGATGATGCCGACGATCCAGCGCCCGGGAACGCGCAATGGCTTGAGCGCTTCGCTGCGGGCTGCTGATCACGCGGGCCGTTTGACGCGCCAACGTCTGCACTGCCCTGGCCGGAGTCACAGGTCTGCCTTGCGAAGTTTGCTGAGCCAGGCTGGCCGCGGTGCGGCGGACGATGTTCGGCACGGTTCTAACGAGCTGGCGGGTCGACGGATTACTTCGTAATACCCGCGTCATGTTCGCTACGCCGCGAATAAGCTGCGGCGCGGCGCGCAGCACTGCCGGAGCGATTCGCGGAATCAAGCGCGCCGCCAACGGAATCAAGGCGCCGATGAAGGCTTCCGCCTCCTCCTCGCTTTCGGTTGCAGCCGCGGCGTGACCAAGGTGCTCCATCAGCGCGTCGGGATAGACGCGGCGCAGCGGGTTTATCTCTCCCTCAAACTCCCATTCGCCCTCAAACTCCCTCTCGGGCAGGCGGTCTCGGATAAAATCACCGACTGCGGAGCCCATTCTCCGCCCAAACTGGGAACGCGCCGTGCCTGGCAGGCCGCCAATTGCGGCGCCGATGTCGCCCATGTGGGTCGCCCCGGTTCGCGCCATATCCAATCCGGTTTGCCGTAACACCGGAGCCAGCCGGCCCCCAAACGGCCTCATCGTACGCGCCGCTTGCATCGCCCTTGCCGCGGCCTGCCGCAGCCAAGGCGACTGCGCCCCCTGTCGAGCCATCCTCCACAGCCGGCCTATGAACTCTTCAGCTTCGTATTCAGCTTCGAGTTCGCCTTCCCATTCACCTTCCCATTCGCCTTCCCATTCACCTTCCCATTCGAACTCATTTTCCAACTCGGCTTCCAGTTCAGCTTCCAATTCATATTCGTACATTGCCAGTCCTCCCATGCCGCCGGCGAGAAGCCGCGACAGATTTGGCTAGGTTTAAGTTCCCCGTGGTCTCCGGCCTTGCGGCGCTTAGCCGCGAACCGGCGGAGCGGTCCGGCGAGCCGTGGTTTTTCTTTGCGTACGGGAGGCGGCTGCCGTAGCCCGCACGTTGCGTGTGATAGCTTGACCGCAGGCGCGCGGATTGCTCAGCACGCGGCGGGTTTGCGTCGCCATTGCGCGAGCCGCGGCGCGAGGCGTGACAGGCTGGCCGGCCGCTGCGCGGCGAGCAAGCGTCGTCGCTGTGCGGCGGACAACGGTCGGAACGACGCGGACTGCGGGACGAGTGACGCGGCGACGGCGCAGGACGCGCGTCAAAATCGCCGCTCCGCGAGTCAGGTGCGGCACAATGGCGCGCAAAGCGCGGCGGTCGGCGCGTGAAAGGATATTGGCTGTCGCAGCCCCTATCATGGCTTCGGCTTCGGCTTCGGCCTGAGCGCGCGAGGCGACGGCGGCCATGTATTCGGCCATCGCTTCCTGTTGCGTGAGCGGGCCTTCGGCCTCCATCTCGAATTCGCCTTCGTATTCGCCTTCGTACTCAAACTCGCCTTCGTATTCGTATTCAAACTCGCCTTCGCCTAGCGCTTGCGCCGCGAGATTGCCGAGTTGACCGCCGATCATGCCGCCGACAGGCCCGCCGAGCGCGCCTACCGCGCGTCCGACCATGGGGGCGGCGACGCGAGCGACAGTACGAAGAACTGGCGCGGCCCGTCGGACAAAACCTCCGATGCCTCGCGCGATTCGACGGAAAAATTCTTCGCCTTCGTACTCGCCTTCAAGCTCGAACTCGCCTTCATGCTCGAATTCGCCTTCGCCTTCGAACTCATTTTGGCCGAACAGACCGCCGATGCCGCGAGCGATCGTGCCCAAAAACTCCTCACCCTCATATTCGCCTTCAAGTTCGCTCTCGAATTCGCCTTCGCCTTCGAACTCGAATTCGCCTTCCATCTCGAACTCTTCTTCATAATTCCTGGTTGCCATAACAAGACCTCCTTGCTTGTTTCGCGCTTGATTCGATTTGCCCCGCTTTTGATCGCGTGACTCCAAGTGGCGCCTGCCGGATGGAAGATACGTCGACCGTAACAGCCCCCGATAGTCGCTTTTTAGTGGGAAGTTCAATAAAGTTAGCCCGGCTGAGTTAAGCCGGTGAGGCTAGTTCGATGAAGTTAGCTCGGCAAGGTTAGCCGAAATGCGCGTCGCTTAATTATGCGACAAGCGGATATTAAGAACAGCCGTTATAATCGGCCATCGTGTGGTGGTCATAGAGGCGATTATAAGTTGGCGCCTCGGTTATGATAATTACACCGGCCGTTTGAAAACGATCTCGGCATTGATTCGATTGCCATTACTGAAGTTTGTCGGACATTTCCAGCGCCATTTCGCCCTACTCTCGGTCGCCAACAGTATCCGACTCTCCGAAGGCTTACAGAAATTCTTTTGGCGCCCTGAGCCGAATCCGCGGCGTTCTCCGTTTGAATGGGTAAGGCCAATTTCGACGGTATATCGCTGGATCAGTACCGCGGCGCGCTTCACACTGAGCCGCGCTTGCTTGCAACCACAAAGATTTCCGGGTGGTTAAAGCATCCGTTGGCCTCAAGTCTTTAACATCCGTGCAGATCATATGGATGGTCCTCCGACATACTGTTTTCAAAGATTTGCCTCGCTTTTGCAAAAGGCCTATTGAAATTTTTCCGGCTTCTGTCCGTGGGCTACGGAAAGGAAAGATCATGACAATCCAATCGCTGAAAAAAAGAGAGTTGGAAGGAGTACCCGAACCGACCGACGATCTTGTGACTGCGGGATTGAAGGCGCTGGCGCGCAAACTCGTCAAAGAGGCGACGAGCAACTGTCGGTCATCCGTCATTAGCGAGGACGAAGAGCATGACGATTTGATCCTCGACTTGGAAGTTGATGGCGTGCGCTGTCTGTTGCTCCGCGCCCATCCTAAGACGGAGCCGTCGCCCGTTACACTCAGCCCTCGCGAACAGGAGATTGCGCGCATGGTCGCCAAGGGCTATCCGAACAAAACGATTGCGGCTGTGCTCGAAATCAGTTCCTGGACGGTTTGCACGCACCTCAGACGCATCTTCGCCAAACTCAGCGTCGGTTCCCGCGCGGCCATGGTGGCGCGGCTGATGGAAGATGGTTTGAATGACGGAAAATTCGGGCCGCGATGAATATCTTGAGAAATAGCCAGGCCGGTATGGAAACCGATCCCTCTCTCTCCCTCCTCAACGATACTACTCGGCGCCTATGGAGCGCCAAACACATGACCAGAGCGCGCTAAAGAATAAATCGCCCCGCGCGCACGAGTCAGTACCGCGAGCGGTAGCGTTCGCGGTACTGACCCGGAGGTCGTCACATCTCTTTCCCATTTTCATGAAGTCACGCATGCGAAGATAATGCTCCAAATCGCAGATCATCTCGTCAGGCTCGAACGGATTGTCGCGTAGAATTCCGATAAATCCATAGACCATGACGCGGAGATATTTAACAACCAACAAAGGACGTATCGCGTGAGACAAAAGATCGCCCTGCTAATGGTCTTAACCATAATGGTTCTATTCTTGACGCTGCGCTTCGCTCCCGCGCAGGACAGCAGCGGGCAGGATAAAGACCTGAAGCCGACAGTAATTCTCGTCTCGATCGACGGGTTTCATCCGGCCTACCTTGACAGGTATTCGGCCCCGACTCTGAGCATGCTGGCAAGGCAGGGCGTGCGCGCCAAGTGGATGACTCCCGTCTATCCTTCGCTGACCTTCCCGAACCATTACTCCATCGCCACCGGCCTCTACCCGGATAACCACGGGATCGTCGGCAACAATTTTTATGATCCCGAGTTCAAGCAGACTTTCAGCCTGAGCAAGCGCGAAGAGGTACAGAACGGTCGATGGTGGCTGGGTGAGCCGATCTGGGTGACGGCCGAGAAGCAAGGGCAGCGGGCGGCCGCCTTCTTCTTCCCCGGAACTGAGGCCGAGATCGGCGGCAAGCGCCCGAGCAACTGGAGGACGTACGACGAGAAGATTCCGAACTCCGAGCGGGTTGACACGGCGCTCTCGTGGCTCGATCTCCCCGGCCCGGAGCGCCCGACGCTGATCCTGACTTACTTCGGCGACGTCGATCACGCCGGCCACGAATCCAGCCCCGATTCCGACGGCGTCAGGCAAGCTGTGGCCGAGGTAGACAAAGCGCTCGGCAGGCTGGTCGACGGGTTGAAATCCCGTAGCCTCTTCGAGCGGGTCAACGTTATTGTTGTCTCCGATCACGGGATGGCGCGTATCGATACCAGCCAGGTGATATTGCTCGATGACTACTTCGATCCGAAGCAGGCGGAAACGGTCTTTTGGAACGGCGCTTCGGTGAACATCTTTCCCAAGCCCGGTATGGAGCAGGCGATCTATTCGGCGCTGAAGTCCAAGGCGCCTCCACAGGTGACGGTCTATCGAAAGCAGGATGTGCCGTCGCGCTTCCATTACGGCAAGAGCAGGCGGATCGGCGATGTCGTCGTGATGGCGGATGAGGGATGGACGATAGTCAGCCGAGAACGATATCGACCGCCGGCGCGGGCGGCGAACGGCGGAGTCGTCTACCAAGGGACGCACGGATTCGACAACCGCCTCGAATCGATGCGGGCGATCTTTGTCGGGCACGGTCCTGCGTTTAAGCAGTCGCAGGTGGTCGAGCCGTTCGAGAGCGTGGATGTGTACAACGTGATGGCCGAGATTCTCAGGCTGAAGCCGGCGAGTAACGACGGCGGTTACGCGGTGGCCAGGGCCGTCCTGCGTTCACAACGGTAGCGCTGGCTGTGGGCAGGTCGTTTTCGATGACCTGAAAGAAAGAAAATCGCGGCATTCCTTGTTCGTAGTCCCGCCTTTAGGCGGAAGCGTCGGATGCAGATCCGTTCCATGACACCCGACTCTTCCGCCTAAAGGCGGGACTACGAACAAGGAATCAGGCCTAAAGGCGGGACTACGAACCAATTCTCCGAGGAATGAGAAAAAGAATTCTGCTTTCGTGGAGTAGCGGCAAGGACAGCGCATGGGCGTTGCGCTCACTGCGCCAGCGTCCTGATATTGAAGTGGCCGGCCTGCTTACAACCGTCAATGAGCGGTTCGATCGAGTGGCGATGCACGCGGTCAGGACGGAGCTATTGCGACGCCAGGCTGAAAGCGTCGGGCTGCCGCTTCGATTGGTCAATCTGCCGTTTCAGTGCGGCAACGAGGTCTACGAAGAACGCATGCGCTCGGCGATTGGCGCGGCGCTGGCGGATGGCATAGAAGGTATCGCTTTTGGCGATTTGTTTCTGACAGACGTGCGCCAGTATCGTGAAAAGATGATGGAGGGAACGGGGCTCACGCCGCTTTTCCCGTTATGGGGCCGGCCCACAACTGAACTGGCGCGGGAGATGACTGCCGGTGGATTGCGCGCCCAGATCACTTGCATCGATCCACGCTGCCTGCCGGCGGCGCTGGCCGGAAGAGAATACAACGACGATTTTTTGAAGGCGCTGCCGCCCGGGGTTGATCCGTGCGGCGAAAACGGAGAATTTCACAGTTTCGCCTTCGACGGCCCGATGTTTAATCGTCCGGTTGAATTCACCATTGGAGATACTGTTGAGCGCGACGGGTTCATCTTTACGGATCTGGCGCCAAAATAGTATGACAACGGCGCGTAAATAACGTAGCCTATGCGCCCGACACAGACTAAAGGCGTCCCCTCCCCCATCGATAATCTAACAAGACCGTTTCAAGCATTTCGTGATCACATGAAAACCTGGCCAGGACGACCACATCCACTCGGCGCCACATGGGATGGAAAAGGCGCGAATTTCGCGCTCTTTTCCGAAAACGCCACGGCCGTCGAACTATGTCTGTTCAGCAGCGACGATCCGAAACGCCAGACGGATCGCATTCGCATGACGGAACGGACCAATTACGTCTGGCACGCTTACCTGCCCGACGCGCGTCCGGGATTGCTTTACGCCTATCGTGTGTATGGCCCGTTTGAGATCAGTAACGGGCATCGATTTAATTCCGCCAAGTTACTGCTGGACCCTTACGCCAAGGCCATCAAGGGAGACATTAACTGGAACGACTCGCTATTCGGATACACTATTGGCGACCAGAACGAAGACCTGTCGTTCGACAGGCGCGACAGCTCGGAATACCTTCCCAAGTGCGCGCTGATTAACACGAAATTTGACTGGGAGGGAGACGCCCCGCTCCGAACGCCGTGGAGCAAAACCCTGATCTATGAATTGCACGTCAAAGGGTTCACGGCGCGCCACCCGGCGGTCCCGGAGAAGATGCGCGGGACTTACGCGGGACTCGCGCATCCCGCGGTGATCAAACACCTGAAGACCCTGGGCGTCACCGCCGTCGAACTGATGCCGATTCATCATTTCGTGGTCGAAAGACATCTGCTCGACAAGGGGCTGAC
>Ga0154003_1000590_pt1 | contig 11399 bp, 10 predicted proteins | sample TSFL087MetaG_FD_104679 | JGI IMG/M metagenome (GOLD analysis project Ga0154003, IMG submission 104679) | Attine ant fungus gardens microbial communities from Florida, USA - TSFL087 MetaG | ecosystem: Host-associated > Fungi > Mycelium > Unclassified | place: USA: Florida, Lake Talquin State...
ACAAATGAAGTTAAAGCGGCACCTAATAATAATCCTGAAACAATTTTTCGGCGTTTAGTTTTTGCCGTGACAATCATAGCTAAACATGCTGCAGGAAGACCAAACATCATGATTGGGAAGAAACCGGCCGTAAATGTTCCTCCAGATGGATCATGGTGAAGGAACCGCGTGATATCTCCATGATAGACCTTGTGGTCGGTTGGATCGGTAAAAGAGCCAAAGTCAAACCATACGAGTGTATTAATGACATGATGTAATCCCAGTGGAATAAGAATGCGGTTAAGAAAGCCGTAAATAGCGGCACCGAGCGCTCCAGCATCGATCATCCAGCTGGCAAGCCAGTTGATAAAATGTTGGACGTAAGGCCACACATAGCCAAAAATAAAACCAACAACAACGCCAGCCCCCGACGTGATAATCGGGACAAAGCGCCTGCCCCCAAAGAAGGCTAGCCAATCAGGCAATTTCACATTGCTGTACCGATTGTAGAGCGTTCCGGCGATAATACCAGCGATGATACCGCCAAGGACATCTAAGTTGATATCGGAATTAATAGCAGTGGCACAAGCATTAAGAACAAGATAGCCGAGAGCACCAGCTAAGGCGGCGGCACCATTATTATCTTTGGCAAAACCAATCGCCACACCAATTGCAAAGATAAGTGGCAGATTATTGAAGACAGCGTTTCCTGCTTCTGCTATGAAATCAATGTTGAGCAAGTCAGGTTGACCAAGACGTAATAGTAGTCCGGCAGCTGGTAAAACGGCGATGGGTAACATCAACGATTTACCGATTCTCTGTAAGAAACCTAACATCAAACAAAACCCCCCCTTTTATTTTTTAATAAATCGCTTTCATTTATAAATTTTACCATCTTAACATATAGTTGTCTAGACCTTTAGTTTATTGTAAACTGTTAAGAAAGAGGTGAGTGACCATGCTTTTATCAGGATTAACGATATATTTACAAGATCACGTCATTCAAAACGGGTATGTGCTATTAAAAAGTGGGAAAATAGCTGAAGTAGGAGAAGGATTACCTAGGTATGTTGAAGCGCTTGAACATCACTCTTTTTCTTCCGACTACAAATTGATTCCAGGGATGATTGATGTCCATATACATGGTGCCAATCAATCCGATGTCATGGATGCAACATACGAGGCTTTAGCGAACTTGGCGACGGTGCTTCCTAAGGAGGGGACGACGAGCTTTCTAGCGACGACAATGACTCAGGAACATCGGTCGATTGAACAAGCTCTTGCTAATGTTGATACCTATCTGCAACAGCCTGTGACGAATGGAGCTGAGCTGTTAGGTGTTCATTTAGAAGGTCCCTATATTAATAAAGAAAAAGCTGGAGCCCAGCCATTAGATTATATTAAGTCTGCTAATATCGAGCAGTTTGATCGATGGAATGCTCTATCAGGCAATCGTATTAAGTTGGTTACACTAGCTCCAGAAGCTAAGAATGGTGTGGCGTTTGTTCGTCATCTTGTTAGCAAGGGGATCATCGCTTCTATTGGTCATTCAGCGGCAACATACAATGATGTAACTGAGGCCGTAGAAGCGGGGGCAACGCATGTCACACATTTGTTTAATGGTATGAGTGGTCTGCATCATCGTGAGCCTGGTGTGGTTGGGTCAGCTTTTTTGCATGATGGGTTGTTTACAGAAATGATTGTTGATGGTGTCCATATTGTGCCTGAAGTTGTCAAGCTGGCTTATCAGATTAAGGGTAAGGAACGCATTATTTTAATTACCGATGCTATGAGAGCAAAGGGCATGAAAGATGGGATTTATGATTTGGGTGGACAACCAGTGACTGTTGAGAATGGTCAAGCGACTCTTCCAGAGGGGCAGCTGGCAGGAAGCATTTTAAAAATGTCAGATGCTCTTCGTAATATGATGGCATTTGCTGATATCGATCTATCTTCTGTTATTAAAATGGGATCAGAAAATCCAGCCAAGCAATTAAATGTGTTTGATCGTAAAGGAAGTATCACGAAGGGGAAGGATGCAGATTTACTTGTTTTGAATCAGGATAATGCTATCGTTTTAACCTTATGTCGTGGTATGCTGATCAAGCAATAGGAGGAATACTTTTGAAGCTGATAAGGACAAAAAATTATGAAGAAATGAGCCGAATTGCTGCTGACCATGTAATTAATGCAATCAAAAGCAACCCACGAGCGGTTATTGGATTGGCAACAGGGGATACTCCTGTGGGCACCTATGAAGCATTAATTCGTGATCATAATCACTACGGAACAAGCTATAAGCAGGTGCACACCGTCAATTTAGATGAATATATCGGTTTGGATAAGAATGATCCTAATAGTTATAGAAGCTTCATGAAAACACATCTGTTTCATGCGATTGATCTTCCAGAAAGCCATGCTTTTTTACCTAACAGTATGATGACAGATAGTGAAGAGGCATGCCGTCAATATGATGAAAGCATTCGTCAACTTGGAGGAGTGGATTTGCAAATCCTTGGAATTGGTCAAAATGGTCATATTGGGTTTAATGAGCCAGGTAGCTCCTTTTCAATGACCACACATGTGGTTGAATTAACACAGAACACGAGGCAGGCTAACGCCCGTTTTTTTAAACAATTAGAGGATGTGCCGACCCATGCCATCACGATGGGAATTAAAAATATTCTAGAGAGTCGTTGCGTGCTGTTATTAGCTTTTGGGCATAATAAGGCAGAAGCAGTTGCACAATTATTGGCTTCTGAACAACCTGATGAAACCTTTCCAGCTTCAGCTCTTTGCTTACATCCGTCTGTTACGATTATTGCAGATGAGGAAGCTTTGGTCTTAGCGGATAAACAGGAAAGGAGATCATTCTGATGATTGATAAACAATCTCCCATTCCTATTTATTATCAAATAGAGGAATATTTAAAAAAGATGATTGAAACTGGGAAATTCGCTATTAATCAAGGCATTCCTTCCGAACGAGAGCTCTCTGGCACCTTTAAAGTTAGTCGTATGACCATTCGTCAGGCAATGAATGATTTGGTGAATGAAGGTTACTTGTATCGCAGGAAAGGAAAGGGAACATTTGTTGCGGAACCGAAGATTGAACAACCTTTACAAGGACTAACGAGCTTTACGGAAGACATGATCAAAAGGGGAATGGTACCGTTGACGCATGTTCTTCATTTTCACGAGAAAAAAGCCAGCCTCTCCATTGCTAAACAATTGGAGGTTTCAGAGCAAGAGTTGGTTTATGAAATTAAGCGGATTCGCTTGGCAGATGGCATTCCCATGGCTTTAGAAACCTCTTATATTCCTGTGAAATTAGTGCCGGGTCTAACGGAATCCATTATTCAGACCTCCTTTTATAAATATATTGAAGACATCTTGCATTTACAAATAGGAGAGGCTGTTCAGGCACTTGAAGCGAACATTGTGACCCTTGAAGATGCGAAACGATTAGATATTAATGCGGGGTCAGCAGTTTTGCAGATTCATCGTCATACAAAGCTCACCTCTGGCGAAACGTTAGAATGGGTCCAATCGATTTACAGGGCAGATCGCTATAAATTTTTAATAAATATGCAGCGTTCCTCATGATTTTTTTATTTGCATGTGTCTATTTGCTTTGACGGGAGAGTTATTTAATGGTATCTTTTTTGCATAGAGAAAGGAATGAGAAACAAATGGAAAAGAAGACGTTTAAGGTTATAAGTGAAACAGGTTTACATGCTCGCCCTGCAACGGTGATTGTTAATCAGGCGAATCAGTACCAATCAGAATTGAATCTTCATTATAAAGGAAAAACTGTCAATCTAAAATCCATCATGGGTGTGATGTCACTCGGAGTTGGTAAAGATGCGGAGATTGAAGTGAGCGCCGAGGGCTCGGACGCTAAGGACGCTCTGGAAGGTCTTGCGACAGTATTAAAAAAGGAAAATATCGCAGAATAATTTTTCCCCTCGGTTCATATGAACTGAGGGATTTTTTTGTCATGCCATAGCTTAGTCATAGATTGCAAATGGGTGCGGTTTTATGAGCATAGCTTAGTTATCAAATATTCCTAGGATCTCCTTTGTTGTTTCGCCCAGTGAGGCGGTCTTTTTCTGCATACACTGGTTGTGAGGAGGAGATGAAGAACGATGGACGAACGGCGATATCGTGAGGCGATGGGAACATTTGTGACTGGAGTAACGGTGGTGACCACTTTAAATAATGATGAGGTACATGGCATGACCGCTAATGCTTTTATGTCAGTTTCTCTCAATCCACAGCTTGTCCTTATCTCGATTGATAGAAAGGCAGCAGCTTTAGAAAAAATAAAAAAAACGCGGCGCTTTGCAGTGAGTATTTTAGCCGATACACAAGAGCAAGCTTCGAGGCATTTTGCTGGGCAAAGCCAAGAGATAGATGTTGATGTATTTGAATGGTTTCATGATTTTCCTGTCATTCATCACGCACTGGCCCATTTTCTTTGTCGTGTGCATGATATTTATGTGGTAGGTGATCATGTTCTTGTTATTGCGACTGTCCTTCATTTGAATAGAAAAGAGGGTCAGCCCTTGGTTTTTTATCAGGGGTCGTATCATCACGTTGCTAGCTTTTAAAAAGAGACTTGAACACAATAGAATCTAGTCAGTGAAAAGAGTGATACCTACCAACTATGTTGGTAGGTATCACTCTTTTTTGATGCTGAGGACGTGCTGTATTGAGCGGATGATCACGCTCAATGAGGGTTCTTGTCCTGTATCCCTTCAGATTAGTTATGTCTTAGCTGTTTTAATATCTTCCTATTTTCTTGCGGATTTCTTGCATGAAGGGCTGGGCATAGTCGCGGGCACGCTCTACTCCGCGTTGTAATAATGAATCAAGTCTGGGTATATCATTGATGAGCTCGTTATAAAGACGACGTGGCTCTTGGATTTGTTCATTGATAGTGTCAAATAAAATCTGTTTTACCTCTCCATAGCCAATGCCCTCTTCATAGCGTTTTGCTAAGCTGTTCGTGTCTGTTTTATCGGCAAAGGCGCTATAAATCTCAAATAGGGTTGACGTTTTAGGATTTTTTGGTTCTTCTGGTGTTTTTGAGTCAGTTTTAATTTGGAAGATGGTTTTTCGCAACTGCTTTTCTTCAGCGAATAAAGGGATAACATTGCCGTAGCTTTTACTCATTTTTCTACCATCTAACCCTGGGATGACGGCTGTTTCTTCTTCAATTAGAGCCTCTGGTAACGTAAAGGTTGCACCGTAGGTTTTATTAAAGTGCTCAGCAATGTCACGTGCAATTTCAATATGTTGAATTTGATCTTTACCAACAGGGACAAGGTCAGTATTAAACATCAAAATATCAGCAGCCATGAGGATAGGGTAATTAAATAAACCCATGTTGACCCCATTATCTTGATCGCGATCATTGGCGATATTGTCATCGACTTTCGCTTTGTAGGCATGTGCTCGATTGAGCAGACCTTTGTTGGATAAACAAGAAAGTATCCATGATAATTCAAAAATCTCTGGGATATCTGATTGTCGATAGAAAAGCACTTTTTCTGGATCAAGACCAAATGCTAGCCAAGCGGCGGCAATTTGATAGATGCGGTCATGAAGTTCTTCACGATTTTGTACGGTTGTTAGAGCATGGTAATCGGCGATAAAGTAGCGTGGCAAAATGTCAGGTTCTTTAATCAGTGAAATGGCCGGGCGAATCGCTCCGACGTAATTGCCAATATGTAAATCACCGGTCGGTTTGATACCTGTTAGGACAATTTTTTCCGTCATATGGTTACCTCCAAAGTTTCATTATTTGTTTATCTTTGAGAAGAGAGTGTCTTGTTTCATCTCAATCATATAAAAAGGGCTTCTCATCCAAAAAGGACGAGGAACCCGTGATACCACCTTTATTCGCTATGTAAGCGCACTTTAAACCAGATAACGGTGGAAACCGCCCATCTCTACTCGACTTTTCAGGACAGGAGCTCAGAAGCCCATTTAGCGATGGGGATATACAGACCTTTCACCTTGATGTCTGTTCTCTAGAATATCCTTAACATTCGCCGACTCTTCTTCATCGCAAGTACTTTCGTTTTTACGTTGATAATCGTATGACAGTCGTTTAGAATTGTCAAGTCTTAAACAAGAATCGGTCATTTTCAACTGATGGATAAGGCAAGGTATGCGTTTGAAATTTAAGCCATATCTTCCTCGCTTCCTTTATACTGGGTTATAATGTCTTTATAGCATGGATACAAGGAATAGGGTGAGTCGTGTGCATAGACCGATTACGATAGGTATTGCTGGACATATTGATCATGGCAAAACAGCCTTAACAAAGGCTTTAACTCATATTGAAACCGATCGACTGATAGAGGAGAAAACCCGGCATATTTCTATTGAAAATGGGTATGCATTTTTTGATTTGGAGACAGGCTGGCGTGTGGCGGTTATTGATGTCCCTGGACATGAGCGTTTTATCAGAAAGATGATTGCTGGTGTTGCTGGTATTGATATCGCCTTAGTTATTGTTGCGGCTGATGAAGGGGTGATGCCTCAGACGAGGGAGCATCTGGCTATTTTAGAGCTTTTGGGCATTGTTCCTGCCATTTTTGTACTGACAAAAAGCGATAGCGTTGGCAAGGATATGCTTGATCTTGTTCAAGATGACCTCATTGAAATGATAAAGGGCACGCTTTATGAGAATGCGGCGTTTTACTGTGTTGATAGTCTTTCGGGACGAGGGATCGCGACATTGAAGCAAGCGATCAAAGAGACAGCCATGACATTAGGGGAAAAAAAGCATGGTGATTATCTGCGATTGCCCATCGATGACGTCTTTACATTACATGGTCACGGGACCATTATTCGAGGAACGATTTTTGATGGTCGAATGACAAATCGAGACAGCTATGAGCTCCTACCTCACCGACGACAGGTGAGAATTAAACAATTACAAGTGCATCATGAGCGAGTCAATGAAGCAGTTGTTGGTCAGCGTGTTGCCGTAAATTTACTAGGGATTGAGCAAGCTGAGGTTAAAAGAGGCGATGTTCTTGTTACGCCTGCTGTGTATAGCGTGACGCAACGTATCGATGTCTTGTTACATAGTTTGCCTTCATTACAAAAACCTCTTAAACAAAGAATGCCCATCGCTTTACATATTGGGACCTCTCAAGTGAGAGGAAAATTGCTGTTATTTGATCGACAGCGTCTTGAAGCAGGGATGTCTGTTGTTGCTCAATTAGAGCTTGATGGCCCTATTGTGACACAAAGAGGCGATCGCTTCATTTTAAGATGTCCTACGCCTGTAGAAACCATCGGTGGAGGGGAGATTTTAGATGTGGATGCCCCTCGACATCGCTTTGGTAAGCAAACGGTTCAGCAACTGGAAGCCTTGGTAAAAGGTACACCTGAAACCATTATTCTCGCTGAATTGAAAAAACACCGAGTCATGTCAGCTGAGAATATGGCAGAAGTGCTACGTTCGTTTAGTGAGGATGGGGGACAACATTTATTACAAGAATTAGTAGTCGATAAGAAGGTGATTGCGCTTGATTCTAGCTATTATTTGTCCTATAAAACATATGACTATTATTTAAATAGTCTACTTGATAGCTTAAAGGATTATCATGAACAGCACCCTCTACGGTCTGGTATGCCGAGCAGTGAGTGGGTTAGCCGTTCTGTGGCTCCAGTGGCTGTGACTCAAGTGCTCATCAAGCAGTTAGCGGGTGATAAGCAAGTGATTAATAAAGGTTCTTTAGTTAGTCGAGGTGATTTTGTTCCACATTATCCAAAGGAATGGGCGAAAAGGCTTGAACAGGTGTGGGAGCAGTTGCAAGTATCGGGATTACAGGCAGAAGATTGGACTCAGATTGCGCAACAAGCTCAGCTAATAGAGGAAATCGCGATGGATTATAAATATTTTTTGCTTGATTCAGGACGAGCTCTGCAAATAGAAGAAAATCGGCTTATTGATAGATTGACGTTTGATAAGGCTGTTGAGCAGTTACATCAGAAGCATACAGAGAGCTTGACGCTTCAAGAAGCAAGGGAAACTCTACAGCTGTCCAGAAAATATTTAATTTCATTTTTAGAGCTATGCGATGCGCTTAAATATACCGTAAGAGAAGGAAATCTTCGGCATTGGTTGTAAAATGATTTCAAAACCTCTTGAGGGTAAGTATGTTATGAATGAAAAATAAAAAGAGGCTAGAACAAGCACACAGGTGGATGGGAGCGAAAGAGCCGAGATTCCTTTGCGGGAACAGCACATGTCTGACGACTCCACGGAAAGCGTTTGGTGTTTGCTGTGAGGAGGCTTGAGCCCTGTGCCCGAGAAAATCGAGTATTTTGGAGTGAGTCGAAGCTCATGCGTCCTGTGTGTCGAAAAAAAGTGGTACTTACCAAAACTTATTGGCGAGTACCACTCTTTTAATGACTGGGTTGTGTCCCAGCCTCTTTTTAACGCCAGCTAGATGTGCTTCTAGGTAAGTCTTATTCCTTTGAAGTAGCTCTATTTGACGTTGATCCATTTTTCCTCTTGTTCGACAACTTTTCCGATGATGGTTGCCTGATGAATCCCTTTTTCATGAAGTAAGCGAACATAATCACTTGCCTCCGAAGGACTCAAGCTGACTAGCAAGCCTCCCGATGTGACGGCATCAGCTAAGATAAGGCGTTGGTGAGCTTGTAAATCAGGGGAGAAGTCTACGCTGTCAGCTAACCAATTTAAATTGTTTTTGGATCCTCCAGGAATGACACCGTCAAGAGCAAGGGCTTCGGTACCAGCTAAGATGGGAATAGCATTATAATCAAGATGTAAGGTAACACCACTGCCTTCAGCGATTTCTTTGGCATGTCCTAATAGACCAAAGCCGGTAATATCGGTCACGGCATGGGGAGAAAACATTTTAAGGATTTCTCCAGCTGTTTTATTGAGCATTGCCATTGTTTCGGTGACTGTGGCTATTTGTTCAGGAGTAGACCGATCTCTTTTAATTGCTGTGGTATGGATACCGACACCGATCGGTTTGGTCAGAACAAGTACATCGCCTGGAACTGCTCCAATATTTTTATAAATGTGATCAGGATGGACGACTCCTGTGACAGAGAGTCCAAACTTAGGTTCAGAATCGTCGATGGAATGCCCTCCAATGGTGATGGCACCTGCTTCAGCTACCTTGTCACTTGCTCCTCTTAGGATGTCAGTGAGCATGTCAGAACCCAGATTAGAAACAGAGTAACCGACAATATTAAGAACGGTTTTAGGCGTGCCTCCCATTGCGTAAATATCACTCAAAGCATTGGCAGCAGCGACTTGTCCAAACATATAAGGATCGTCGACAATAGGTGTGAAATAATCCAATGATTGAACGAGCGCAACGTCATCTGTTAATTTATAGACACCACCATCATCCGAAGTATCATTGCCTACAAGGAGATTTGGATCTTCTTTTTGCTTGGGTAAGCGACGCAACACGTGCGTCAAGTCCTCAGGACTGAGCTTACAGCCTCAACCTGCCTTCGACGATAGATGAGTTAAACGTATTGGAGTTGTCATGTTTTTCCCTCCTTCTTTGGTTTCTCCGTGGTTAAGCGCATCGTTTTGAACGAGCGATTTTTTGGAGCGGAGTGTAGAATGGATTACAATGATACTATACCAAAAATTTGTTAAAATATAATTTGAATTGACTCGATTTATAAAGCAGGTGAAGCAGTGACGGAATCACTAAGACATCTTCCATCGATAAAATACATTCAAGACCAGTCTGCTTTTGCTGATATACTACAAGAAGGAAAGATGGATCAGGAACATTTGACCCGTTTGGCGCAAGAAATTGTTCAAGAAAAAAGAAAGGCCCTTCTTGAAGGAAATGAGTCATTTGCGCTGGTATCACGCCAGCAACTTGTAGCACAGATTATAAAAGAGCTCAAAAAACGTCATGATACCTTGATGTCCAGTGCTTTTCATCCTGTGATTAATGCTACAGGCATTGTGCTCCATACGAATCTTGGACGTGCCCGGTTAAATGAGGAGGCTGTTGTAGCGGTAAGCGAGGTGGCAGCAGGATATAGTGATGTGGAATTTGATCTTGCAATGGGGCAACGGGGCTATAGGAATGAAAAAGTGGAGCGCTTGCTTACACTCTTAACTGGTGCGGAAGCAGCCCTGGTTGTTAATAATAATGCGGCTGCTGTTTTTTTGGTTCTCAGAGCTTTGGCTAAGCATCAAGAAGTCATTGTTTCCAGAGGTGAGCTGATAGAAATTGGCGGATCATTTCGCATTTCCTCAATCATGGAGGAGAGCGATGCGCTTTTAGTGGAGGTAGGAACGACCAATAAAACCCATGAGCAGGATTATATAGATGCTATCAATGATAGGACGACTATGCTTCTCAAAGTGCATCATAGTAATTTTAAAATATCGGGTTTCACTGCAGAAGTTTCTAGAGACATGTTAATTGAATTAGCTCATGAACAAGATATTGTCTATTACGAGGATTTGGGGAGTGGCGCCTTGTATCCCTTTGAACAAAAGGGGATTGGCGAGGAGCCGACGGTGCAAGCCATTCTCAAGAAGGGGGCTGACCTTGTTTCGATGAGCGGTGATAAATTATTAGGTGGTCCTCAAGCAGGGATTATTTTAGGAAAAAAAAAGTATATTGATCGGTTAAAAAAACATCAGCTTATGCGGACATTGCGAACGGACAAGATGACGTTGGCGGCACTTGTAACGACTTTACAGGCTTATTTAAATGAAGCCAAGCTGGAAATCTCATTGCCGACGATTCAAAATATTGTTGTTGATGAAGAAATTTTACATGAACAGGCGGAGCGATTATGTTTTGGATTGAATCAATTGAAGGAAATCAGGGCAGAAATAAAGACTTCTGCGGCTTATGTTGGTGGAGGAACCATGCCGGATGTAGCGTTACAGAGCTACGTTGTCTCAGTACAAAGTGCGGGTGTTTCTGCTGAGGAGCTTGCCAGAATATTAAGAGCGCATCGACCGGCAGCTATCGTCGGCAGGGTAGAGGCCGAGCGATTTTTGCTAGATGTTCGAACGATTGAAGAGGCGCAACATCGCACTATTATAGGTGCTTTTAAGACTGTGAGTGATGTTATAATAGCTGATAAAGAAGAATTATAATCGCTAAGCATGTCATCGTATTTTACTTATGTCCTATTTTCTATTAAAATAATAAGTGGTGTCTTATGATTAGAGATGTAAAGGAGTGAAACACATGTCAGTATCTTTACAAGACAGAAAGAAGAATGATGTCTATCAAGCGCTCAATACCTTCACTGTCAATGGCAAAAAGTATAATTACTATAAGCTTGATGCATTGAAGCAATTCGGCGATATTGAAAGACTTCCTTATTCAGTCAAAGTATTACTTGAATCTGTCCTGCGTCAAT
>Ga0154003_1000592_pt1 | contig 11391 bp, 7 predicted proteins | sample TSFL087MetaG_FD_104679 | JGI IMG/M metagenome (GOLD analysis project Ga0154003, IMG submission 104679) | Attine ant fungus gardens microbial communities from Florida, USA - TSFL087 MetaG | ecosystem: Host-associated > Fungi > Mycelium > Unclassified | place: USA: Florida, Lake Talquin State...
CGTTCGCGAAGGCGAAGGCGGATACGGAGGCGGGGGAGCGGGATGAATCCTGTCTGATCGAATGCCTGCGAAAATTTCGCCCTGAGGAGCGGCGCATGTTCCTTTTGTACTACCAGGAAGGGAACAGGCTTCAACTCGATTGGCGACGCAGCCTGGCGGCGGAGGCGGGCATTTCGCTTAACGCGCTGCGACTTCAAATCCACCGTCAGAAAGAGAAACTTTACGCCTGCATCGTCGCGTGCCGGCAACGGAATTAAGGGCGCAGATTTTTTTATGAAATTTGCGGCGTGCGCCGGACATTTCCTGTGAGGACGCGTCGCAACTATGAGCGAGTCATGGATTGGAAACCTGAAGAAGAGAATGTCATCAGGCGTTACCTGCTCGACGACGCGACCACGGAGGAGCGGCGGCAGGTCGAAGAGCGGTTGCTGAAAGACGACGACTACGCCGAACTGTTGCTGCTGATTGAAGGCGAACTGACCGACGATTACGCGGGCGGCGCGATGAGCGAGCGGGAGCAAAGCCTGTTTAGGCGGAATTTCCTGTTCACGCCGTATCGCCAGGAAAATCTGGCCACGGCGCGGGTAGTGGCAAAATACGCCTCCGGCGGCGGCGCGGCGGGCGACAAGATCGCGCAAGACGACGAAATGGTTATTGAGGAACAAATGCCTGATAACGCTACTCGCCGGAAGCGGGTAATAGGCCCGGAACGAGATCGCAGTCGGCGCCAGAGGGGAGGATATCCGGGGTGGAAGATCGTCGCATATGCGGCGTTGGCGTTGGCGCTGGGGGTGGGTGGATGGCGCCTATTGCGTGGCCAATCGGAAATTGAGAAGGGGCTGACGGCATTGAATCAAGCCTACAGCCGCGAGCGCCCACTTAGCGTGAGAGTCACCGGATTGGATTACGCGCCTTTTTCAGTGAAACTCGGCGGCGACCAAACGCAGGTTGACTTGAATTCGCGCAAACGCGCCGAAAGAATTCTGCTTGATGTCGCGGCGGAATCTCCCAACTCCGCCTCGCGCCATGCGCTAGGCCGCCTTTACCTGACGGAAAAAAATTTTGACCAAGCGATTGCCGAGTTCGAACAGGCTTTGAAGGACGCCCCTAATAACGCCGGTTTGCACAGCGACCTTGGCGCGGCCCTCTTTGAAAAGAACAAACGTGAAGCGACGGAGGCTGCGGGGCGCAATCCACATACCTACAATCTTAGCCTGCAACACCTCAATCGCGCGATAGAGATAGATAAATCATTACTCGCCGCGCTCTTTAACCGCGCGCTACTTCGTCAGAGCGCAGGCTTGCTTACGGCGGCTAAGGAGGATTGGGAGCTTTACTTAAAACAGGATGCCTCTTCCGCATGGGCGCAAGAGGCGCGCGATTATCTTGAGGAGATCGAGAAAAGTAAAAAGGCTCGGCGAAAGGAAGAGGAGATCTTTCAGGAATTCCGGCAAGCTGCGCGGGCGCAGGAGGAACAAGCCGCCTGGCGCGCCTTCAGCCGCTGTTACTTCCGCACGGGCAATTACATCTTCGATAAGCTGATTGATGAGTTTCTTTCACGCGCGCGCGCGCAGGGCGACGCCGAGGCGTCGCGTAGCCAAGAGTTGCTCGCCTATGCCGGAGCGATGGCTGAACGACACAGTGGCGACAGGTATTTCGCAACTCTGGCCAAGATATACGGCGCCGCATCGCCACACAACCTGGCGATTTTGCAACAGGCAAGAGACCTAACTCGTCAGGCCCACTCAGATCGCTCAAACTCAAGCAGTAGAGGCCGGGCGATTGAAGGGTACAATCAAGCCAAACAGTTATTCGCGCGGGCTGATAACTTCGACGAGATGTTATTAGCGGAATTATGGCTCAATTATTGTTACCTGGATCGAGTGGAAGTGGAACGTAGCCTGGCTGGCTTCACCTGGGTTGTAGAGACGAGCAGGGCCAAAAACTACAAATGGCTGGAGTCGTTGGCGCTCATCGCCGTCTCCAATGCGCGGGCGCGGCGCAACGAACACTCGGCGGTCGAGGACCTTTGCCGGCGCGCGGGTGAGTTATCCGAACAGATCGGCGATCCGATCGGGCAATTACGCAGCCTGAACAGCTTGGCCCATGTTTACAAAGAGCTTGGCAAACCTCGCCAATCCTGGCTCGCCGCGTTGCAAGGCCTCGCGCTCGGCGAGCGGATTGGGGCAACACCGGATTTGGTGATCGGTTACTACTCGTCGGTGACGCGCAGCTTTCACGGCTTGGGTCTTTATAGCGCGGCGCTGGATTACGCGCGAGAGACGGTGCGATTGGGCGAGGCAATGGGCCATCCGCCACTGGTGATGTCGCGTTACCTGGCTTATTTGGGCGTGCTTTACGCCGAGTTGGGCAAGTTCGACCATTCGCTAAACGCGCTTAACTCCGCGCTGGCTTTCACCCAGAGTCAGGAACCGGATGAAGCCAACCTCGAAATGCGCAGCTACGTTTTGTTGCATCTCGCTCGTTCATATCGTTTATCAGGCGAGTTGCCGGAAGCGTCGCAAATGGTTGATGAGGCGCTCGAGTATGGGAGACGGAAGAGCGATGATTGGCTTAATTTGAGCGCAACCAGGGAAAAAGCGCTGATCTTGCTTGCGCGAGGCGATCAAGCGGGAGCCCGGGCAACCCTGCAGGATTTGTTTGCCGAATTTGATTCAGTGCGCGGAAACATCCTTGAGGAGGGGAACCGCAGCGCCTTCTTGGCCGGCGAACAAAATATTTACGACATAGCGATTGACGCCGCCTTCTTGAAGGATGCCGACAAGGAGCGGGCGTTCAACTACTCTGAAAGATCGCGCGCGCGTTCCTTGCTCGACTCAATGCATGGCGCGCGCAAAGTAATTGTCGGCGATTACGGCGTCAATCTTTCCCTCGGCCCCGGATCAACCCCGTTGAGCTTGGATGAGATTCAACAGCGCATGCCTGAACGCGCTCAATTGCTGCAATACGCCGTACTGCCCGACAGGATAATTATCTGGGTTGTTTCAGCGCGGCGAGTCGAAGCGACGGCGGTCAATACCTCCAAGGCGCAGTTAACGGGGTTATTGTCGGACTATCTGGCGCAAATCTCCCGCACACCGAAGCCCGACAATACGGATCATATGCGGAAGGCGCGAGACCTGTATGAGATATTGATAGAGCCGGTGTCTGATTTTTTGGAGCCCGGTGGTTCATTGTGCATAGCGCCGGACAAAGTTTTAAACCTGCTTCCTTTTGGAGCATTGGTCGCGCGCAAGTCGGGCAAATGGTTGATTGATGACTATCGGCTCAGCTATGCGCCCAGCGCGACTCTGTTCGCGCTCTCTATTGAAGCCGCTAAAAAACTGGCGAGGCCTGGGCCTGAAAGCATTTTGAGCGTCGGCAATCCCCAATTCGGCCGGGGGCAGGATGATTTGCGCTATGCGGCGGAGGAGGCGAAGGCGGTGGCGGATTTTTACACGCCTCACGCCAAATTGTTGATTGGCCCTGAAGCGAGGAAAGAAGTCGTTCTACGCAATATGGTGAATGCCAATGTAATTCATTTCGCTACTCACCACTTGTCCGATGCGGAATCGCCTTTACGGTCCAGGCTTTTATTGACTGACCAGACGGCGCCTACAACACAGGCGACTGCCGACGGCGACCTGGCGGCGCATGAGATTTACCAGTTGCGTTTGCCAAATACGCGTCTCGTTACGCTCTCAGCCTGCCGGACTCAGGCTGAAGACTACCTGGACGGTGAGGGCGCAATTGGCATTGCGCGGTCGTTCCGGGCGGCTGGCGCGCCGTTGGTGGTGGCCAGCCTATGGGAGGCGGACTCGCGCGCAACATCCCGCTTAATGACGGAGTTTCATCGACTGCGTAAGCGGCAAGGGTTGGTTACGGCCGAAGCCTTGCGAGAGGCGCAGTTGAGCCTGGCGCGTGGCGAATACGCGCCCTATCAGCACCCTTACTACTGGGCGGCCTTCGTCCTTGTCGGCGGGGAAAGTAGCTATTGAACAATTAATGTCAAGGAGCAAATTATGACTGAGAGCAAACAAACGAGAAGCGACCAGGATATTATTCTTAATGCGCGAGTCACTGTCTATCTTGATGGCATGATCATGACTCGCTTTACTAATGGTGTAAAAAAAATCGGACAAGCCGGCATCCTCACCACATTGGACGATCACTGCCTGAGGATTATAGTTCGAGGAAAAGGGCAGTTGGGCCAGGTGTGGCCACCGCGCTATAGTAGCGGTAACATCCCGTATATACCTTACAGTAGCTTTGAAAAAATGTCAGCGCTATGGCTCTACGTCGCTTCCTCAGAAGAAAAATCCTCATTTCCTGCGGGGTCCTCTGGAAAACTAACCGTGAACCACAAGTACACGTACGATGGATTACTGGACTTTCAGAAGTTACACCCCTCCGCGTCGATAAAGCCAAACGTTCTGGCTCCGATCAAGATTCCACAGGGACAGTTCTACATGGCGCAAAAGGCGAAGTTCCGTTATTGGCAAGGGGACAATTCCGCAGATAAATATAAAAAGGAAGGTGACTACTCCAGCCTGACCGGAGTTGCGATTGACTATCAGTCGAGTAAAAAAGACTATTTAATTCTAGCGCCCGATCCGCCGGAGGGTTCAGAAGATCATGAGCCAAGCCTGCTACCCGCCTATATACCGCTTGAACCTTGGGCGCAGTATGAGGTTATCATTCAAAATGCTCCAATCGTGGAAAGCCCCCCTCCCTACCACTCTATGCACTTCAAGAAGTTTTATGACGCCTTCACTGGTGTAGATGAGGGTGATCAGTACAGTTGGCAACATATTCGGGCTTACCCAAACAGCCCGCCCTGCACCAGCCCAAGCTACGGCATAGACGGTGATTTTGATTGGGATCCGAAATCTTTCTCAAGTTCGGCGCCGAATGATGCTGGTCATCATTGACCGAGTCGCGCTGCTTTCGCTACATCCGCCGGCGCCGCATCAGTCGTTAGCTTTCTTCGCTTTCGGCCTCATGTTCGCGGCCAGCGTCTTCTTGCGCATCCTGATTGATTGCGGGGTGACTTCGACCAGTTCGTCGTCGGCGATGTATTCGATGGCCTGTTCCAGCGTCAGTTCGCGCACGGGGACCAGGCGCAGGGCTTCGTCGGCCGTCGATGCGCGCATGTTGGTCAGCTTTTTTTCGCGGATTATGTTCACGTCCAGGTCGACGTCGCGCGAGTTCTCGCCGACTATCATCCCTTCGTAAACGAGCGTCTGAGGCTTGACGAAGATGTCGCCGCGCTCCTGCAGGTTGTAGATGGCGTAAGAAGTCGCTTCGCCCGGACGATCCGCGACCAGGCTGCCCGATCCGCGCCCTTCCATCTCGCCCTGCCATCTGCCCCAGCGCAGGAAGAGCGTGTTGAGCAGCCCCGTGCCTTTAGTCTCGGTCAGGAATTCGTTGCGGAATCCGATCAACCCGCGTGAAGGGATTTCGAACTCCATCCGAACACGCCCGTGGCCATGATTGATCATCTTGGTCATAGTCCCTTTGCGGCGCCCCATCGCCTCGGTGACGACGCCGATGAACTGCTCCGGCGCGTCTATCACAGCCAGTTCTATCGGTTCATGCGTCTCGCCGTCGATTTTGCGCGTGACGACCTGCGGACGCGCGACGTTCAACTCGAAGCCTTCGCGCCGCATCTGCTCGATCAGGATCGCGAGTTGCAATTCGCCGCGACCCGAAACCTTGAGGCTGTCCGGCGAGTCAGTCTCTTCGACGCGGATCGCGACGTTGCCGAGCGTCTCCTTGTCGAGCCGCGCGCGGATCTGGCGCGATGTGACGAACTTTCCTTCCCTGCCCGCGAACGGCGAGGTGTTGACGCTGAAGATCATCGAGATGGTCGGCTCGTCGACTCTGATGCGGGGCAACGGCCGCGGCTCCACCGCCGACGTCATGGTGTCGCCGATGTTGATGCCTTCGATGCCTGCGAGCGCGACGATCTCACCCGCCGAAGCCGTCTCGATCGGCGCCTGCTTCAAACCTTCGAACGAATAAAGCTGCGTGACTTTGGTCTTCCGCAATTGGCCGTCGACGCCGACCACCGCGATCTGGTCGCCGACCGCGACCGAGCCGTTGAAGATGCGGGCGATGGCCAGCCGGCCCACGTAATCGTTGTAATCGAGATTGGCCACCAGCATTTGCAGCGGCGCGTCTTCGACGCCACGCGGCGGCGGGATGGTTCGGACGATCTCTTCGAACAGCGGCTGCAGGTCGCGGCCTTCGTGATCGAGTTCGTGTTTGGCTACGCCGTCGCGCGAGACGGCGTAAAGGATCGGGAATTCGATCTGTTCGTCGTCGGCGTCGAGGTCGATGAAGAGTCCGTAAACCTCGTTGACCACTTCCGTCGCGCGCGCATCCTGGCGGTCGATCTTGTTGATGACGACTATGGGCTTAAGCTTCTGTTCGAGGGCTTTCGACAGGACGTAACGCGTCTGCGGCAGCGGCCCTTCCGAGGCGTCTACAAGAAGCAGCGCGCCGTCGACCATCGTCAACACGCGCTCGACCTCGCCCCCGAAATCGGAGTGGCCAGGCGTGTCGAGAATGTTGATCTTGTAATCGCCGTAGCGCACCGAGGTGTTTTTAGCCATGATCGTGATGCCGCGCTCGCGCTCCAGATCCATCGAGTCCATGACGCGCTCGACTACGCGTTCGTTGGCGCGGAACAGCCCCGACTGTTTGAGCATCGCGTCTACGAGCGTGGTCTTGCCGTGGTCGACGTGCGCGATAATGGCGATGTTGCGAATTTTGTCTAGTGTGATTGTTGGCGAATTCATACAAGTTTCTGCGCAAGAGCTGAACGAGGTAAACGCAATGCTATCAATTGATCGAACCTTTGTCACATCCTGGAAGCGCGCGCATCCCCTCGCGCGCGATCAGGGGACTGAAATCGAATTTCATTCAAATTTCATGCCCGTCGCGCTTATTGATTGACTGACCCCGGTTCGATTCGTATTTTGGCTTTGAGGTCATGGGACAAAATGATCATCAACATAAATGAGACGTATAGGACTTATGAGGGCGCCCTATGAGCCCAATAAGTCCTATACGTCTTATTTAGATGATCCTAGTAATTTTCCGAGGAGGCCAATATGGGAAAAAACAAAAAAGATGAGAAGAAGAAAAACGGCAAACAATCGCACAACGGCGACGGCGATGGCTTGATCAACCGTTTGAACCGCGCGCTGTCGCTAGAATACGCCGCCACGATCCAGTACCTTCAGCAACAATGCCTTGTGACGGGGCAGGAGCGCCAGCAATTCGCCCCGTTCTTCGCCGCGTCGAGCAGCGAGTCGCACACGCACGCGCAAAACCTGGGCAACAAGATCGTCGCGCTCGGCGGGTCGCCGACAATCGAACCGGGCATAGTCCGCGAGGGAAAAAGCCTCGCGGAGATGCTCCGGTATGACCTGGAGCTGGAGCGCGAGGCGCTCGACGCATACGTCAAAGCCTGGGAATCGGCCCAGGGCAACCCGCCGCTGGTCTTCTGGCTGGAAGAGATCATCAGCGCAGAGCAATTGCACGTGGACGAATTGGAGAAACTCAACGCCGCCTACGCCTGAGAGGACGGGGTAAAGTTGCGATTGGGCAACGGGGCGACGGGGCGACGAGGCGACAAGGGGTCTGATGACGCTGAGGTTATTGCCCCGTCGCCCCGTTGCCTTGTCGCCTCGTCGCCTTTACCGGATAATGAGGACTCAATCAAAATCCGAATCGCAGGAGGAAGAAATGACTGAAGTCGTCAAATGCGCCCGCTGCGGGCAGAAATTGCCTCGCCTGGAGAAGCCACCGTTCGGCAACGCGCTTGGCAAGAGGATTCACGAGCAGATTTGCCAGAGTTGCTGGAAAGGCTGGCTGATGACCCAGAACCAACTAATAAACCACTACGGCTTGAGTACGATCAACCCGGAGCACCAGCAGTTTCTGATCGACAATATGGAATCGTTTCTGTTCGGTCAGGGATTGAAAACCCAGATTGACACTTCGCTGCAAGGGACGATCACACATTGACGCCGATAGCGCCGTAGGCCTTAGGGCGGGGGAGTGAGGCCGCGCCGCCTGAATACGCCTTCGTTGACAAGCCTGAGGCGCCGTAATATCTTTCCGATCAGTCCGGAATAAGGTGTTGTCAGGTAGCGGTTTATGAAAAGAGACAAGTTTGTGGGCATCGCGCCCGATGACGACAACGACATCAGAATAATCGAAGACATTTCATCCAGGCGAGTCGCTGGCTCCGATTCGGGTGATTTGTGGGGCGAGTTGCGTTCGTTGCTGCGCGACGTGATCTTCGCCGGCGTGATCGCCATCCTGATCGTTGGTTTCGTCGTACAACCGGTGCGGGTCGAAGGACAGAGCATGATGCCCAAGCTCCACGATCAGGACCGCATCTTCGTCAACAAGTTCATCTACCCGCTGCGCGAATGGATCGGTGACAAAGAGCCTATCAAACGGGGTGATATTGTCGTGCTTCTCTACCCGGACGACCCGTCAAAGTCTTACATCAAGCGCGTGGTCGGGTTGCCCGGCGAAGAGGTCAACGTCGAGAACGGCAAGCTCTACATCAACGGCATGCAGATCGACGAGCCGTATCTGGACTCGGAATACATCTCGTCGGATTCGATGCCTGGGTCGGTTCACGTCAAGGAACATCATTATTTCGTGATGGGAGACAACCGGCGCAACAGCAGTGACAGCCGTTACTGGGGACTGGTTCCCGAAAAATACATCTACGGCAAGGCCATCTTCCGCTATTACCCGTTCACGCCGATCGATCGAGTCGGCGCGATCGAATAACCTATGCTCGTCAATCTTAGTCTACTGTTCGGGCTGCTGTGGCGGCCGATAACCGCCGTCCAGCGGCTGCGCGATCGCGCGCCGGTAGCGTTCGCCGTGTCCGCCGCCTGGCTGATGACCTTTCTTTATTGCGCCGTAGCGGCGCCGTTGACTGGTTACGCGCAGGGAGGCCGTTTGAGCGACGATCTGATCGCCGGCGAATTTGAATCGGGATTCCGGACGCTTTCGGGGACGCTGGCGAGCGCGGCGACGACGGCGGTAATGGTCGTGCTTTTCGTCGCCGTGCTCTACGTGCCCTTTGCGATCCTGATCGCAAACCTCTTCGAGCGGCGCGCCGGATTTTCCCTGGTGATCCGCGAAGAGTACGCGGGAGTGGTCTCCTGCTCGCTTCTCTCACTGGCAGGCTCGTTGGTGGTCACGCTCCCCGCCGCGATTTTGATTGGATGGCAAAGCGGGATCTTGGAAGGCGACGTAGTCTCTGGCTACATAGTCCTGTTGCTCGTGATGCCGCTGCCGATCTTTGCGGCGCTAATGACGATCACCGTCGGAGTCTCATTTCGCATCGGATGGGCCGCCGCCGCGGTGACGACCTTGATCTCATTCCTCTCGCTGCCAGCCGTTTTTCTTCTGGCGACTGCGGCGAACTTCGTTTGCGCATCGCCTTTCCTGCTGCTGTTGCTGCTGTTCTTATTGCGGGACAGGATCGACGAATTCATCGGCTCGACGCGCTCGCGGCAGGCGTTCAAACAGAACCTGGAGGCGGCGACGCTCAATCCGGCTGACGCCTCGGCCCATTACCAGTTGGGATTGATCTACCAGAAGCGCGGCGAACAGGAGGCGGCCGTCGCGTCGTTTCAACGCGCGGCGGAGATCGACCCACAGGAAGTCGACGCCCATTACCAACTCGGACGCATCGCGCGCCAGCAGGGACGCCTGAACGAAGCGATCCGCCATTTCGAACGGGTCGTGCAACTGGACCCGGCGCACAGCCAGAATGAAGTCTGGCGCGAGACCGGCCTGGTTTATTACGACGCCGGGCAGTTCCAGGACGCGCTCGAAATGTTCGATAAGTTTTTGGGCAAACGCCACTCAGACGCCGAGGCGCGTTACTGGCGCGGCATGACGCTTTATAAACTGGGGCGCGAAAGCGAAGCGGCGCAGGAGATGCAAAACTGTGTGGAGTCGGTGCGAACCGCCCCGGCTTACAAATACCGCTTCGACCGGCGATGGATGAATCTGGCGGAGAATTTTTTGAGAGATAGACGTTGAAGATTGCGGATTGCGGATTGCGGATTGCGGATTGTAGAAGATTTCAATCGCACTTCGCAGCCTGCGATTCCAGATGATGGATTCGGATTGAACAATCCGCAATCCGCAATCCGCAATCCGCAATCCGCAATCTGGAGATGTAATGACTAGAGAGGCGATTTTGGCGCTTGAGGACGGACGGACTTTTCGCGGGTCGGCGTGGGGCGCTCACGGCGAAAGGACAGGCGAGATAGTCTTCAACACTGCGATGACCGGCTACCAGGAGATTTTGACCGACCCGTCTTACGCCGGGCAGATCGTGACAATGACTTACCCAGAGATCGGCAATTACGGCGTGAACGCGGAGGACGTCGAATCGCGCCGCCCGTTCGTCGAAGGCTTCGTCGTGCGCGAGCTATCCGAGGTCGTCTCCAATTGGCGCGCCTCGTCGTCGCTCGATGAATATCTGAAGCGCTACGGCATCGTGGGAATTTCGGAGATCGACACGCGCGCCCTGGTTCGTCACATACGCGAGAAAGGCGCGATGCGCGCATGCCTCTCTTCGGTAGATTCGGACGAGGGGAGTGTGATAGAGAAGGCCAGGAGCGCGCCAGAAATGTTGGGGCGCAACCTGGTTGATGAAGTGACGTGCGGCGACCCGTACCGATGGGGGGAAATCGAGGATCGAGGATCGTGGATCGAGGATCGAATGGATGACGCGGCCCGCGACTCTCGACCTCCGACTCTAGATCCGGTCGGCGAGTTCCGCCGCCACAAGCAAAGCCTGCTGCTGCCGGGCGAGGAGCCGTTTCGCGTGGTGGCTTACGACTTCGGCGTGAAATATTACATCCTGCGCTACCTGGCTGTGGTCGGCTGCGAAGTGACCATCGTACCCGCGCGTACTTCGGCCGACGACGTGATCTCAGTGGCGCCGGACGGCGTCTTTCTTTCGAACGGCCCCGGCGATCCCGCGGCTTTGTCGGGGATCGTCGCTGAAATCAAGCGGCTGCTCGGCGCCTCGCCGATCTTCGGCATCTGTCTAGGACACCAACTCCTCGGAAGGGCGTTAGGCGGCGACACCTTCAAACTCAAATTCGGCCACCGCGGCGGCAATCAGCCCGTCAAAAACTTGCGCAGCGGCCGCATCGAGATTACCTCTCACAACCACGGCTTCGCTGTAGATCCGGACAGCCTGAACCAGAACGAGATCGAGATGACGCATTTCAACCTCAACGACGGCTGCCTGGAAGGAATGCGTCACAAAAATCTGCCCGTCTTTTCTGTCCAGTACCATCCGGAAGCCGGGCCGGGGCCTCACGACGC
>Ga0154003_1000593_pt1 | contig 11389 bp, 8 predicted proteins | sample TSFL087MetaG_FD_104679 | JGI IMG/M metagenome (GOLD analysis project Ga0154003, IMG submission 104679) | Attine ant fungus gardens microbial communities from Florida, USA - TSFL087 MetaG | ecosystem: Host-associated > Fungi > Mycelium > Unclassified | place: USA: Florida, Lake Talquin State...
GAGATGCTTTTGAGGGAGCGGGGCGAGATCAAAGTCGCGCCTTTTGAACCCTCGAAAGAGGCGCCGGCCGCGGAGGCGCGTGAGGCCCTTTCGGCGGCCAACGTCGCTTCGATCACCCCGCAAACCAAATCAGGAGAAACGCCCCGAGACGAAAGCAAGATCGATGATTCAGTCCCCTTCTAAATTGAGTAAAATCGAACCAGTCGTGAACATCACCGAATATTTCCAGCAAAAGGCCGAGCGGGTCGATCAGTGGCTCGATCGCCTGCTCCCGTCCGAATCGCAAGGCCCTTCGCTCATTCACCAGGCGATGCGGTATAGCGTCTTCGCAGGCGGCAAGCGATTGCGCCCGATCCTGACCATCGCAACGGGCGAAGCCTTCGGCGCCGGCGAGCGGGCGCTGCTGCCCGCCGCCTGCGCGCTCGAAATGATTCACACGTACTCGTTGATTCATGACGATCTGCCGGCGATGGACAACGACGACCTGCGCAGGGGGATGCCCACATGTCACGTCAAGTACGGCGAAGCGATGGCGATCCTCGCCGGAGACGCGCTGTTGACCCAGTCCTTCCTGACCCTCGCCGATTACGAAGCCCAAAGCTCCGAGACCAAAGCGCGCGTAATTTCAGAAGTAGCCCACGCGTCCGCGACGACGGGCGCTTTGATCGGCGGCCAGGTCCTGGACATTCAATTCGAAGGCAAACCGGTCAGCGGCGCGCAGCTCGAAGAGATTCATCGCGCCAAGACCGGGGCCCTGATCCGCTGCGCCGTCCGCGTCGGCGCGATCATCGGCGGCGCGAGCGAGGACGAATTGAGCGCGATAACCGAATACGGAGAGAAGGCCGGGTTGGCCTTTCAGGTCGCCGACGACCTGCTGGACGAAACCGCCACCAGCGAGGAACTGGGCAAGACCGCCGGCAAGGACGCCGCGAGTCAGAAGGCCACCTACACCTCGCTCTACGGGATCGACGGCGCCAGACAAATGGCGCATCGCCTCTGCCGCGAAGCCATTGGCGCGGCGCGACGAACGCATCGCGACACGTCAATACTGGACTCGATAGCGCGCTTCATAATTGAAAGAAAGTCGTAACCGCGGGAAGGGAATGGGAAATGGGGAATGGCTAATGGGGATGGGAAAGCGCGCCTTGTCCCCACTGCCCACTCCCCATTCCCCACTCCCTAAATCGCGATGAAACCAAAGACCAACAAGGAACGCCTGGACAAGCTGCTCGTTACGCGCGGGCTGGCCGATACCCGCGCAAAGGCGCAGGCGCTAATCCTCGCGGGTCATGTTTTCAGCGGCCAACAGCGATTGGAAAAGGCCGGCCAATTGGTTCCGATTGACGCCGAGCTGACGATCCGCGAGCCGATGCCTTTCGTCAGCCGGGGTGGTTTGAAGCTGGCCGCCGCGCTCGACCATTTCGGGATCGAAGTTGCGGACAGAATCTGTCTCGACATAGGCGCTTCGACGGGGGGATTCACCGATTGCCTCCTGCAGCGCGGCGCGGCGCGCGTCGTCGCCGTCGACGTCGGGCGCGGCCAGTTGGATTGGAAATTGCGACAGGACGACCGTGTCGAGTTGCGCGAGAACGTCAACGCGCGCTATCTCTCGTCGCACGATTTCGTCGACCGCTTCGACATCGTCACGGCCGACGTCTCATTCATCTCCCTGACCAAGATCCTTCCGGTCGTCCCGCCGCTTGTTCACAAGCCCGCCTTGGTGATCACGCTCATCAAACCTCAGTTCGAGGTCGGGCGCGAGGAGGTCGGAAAGGGCGGAATTGTGCGCGACGAGGCGGCGCAACGTCGCGTTGTCGAAGAAATCACTTCGTTCGCCGCCGGCCTGGGGATGCTCCCGATGGGCGTCATCGACTCTCCGATACTGGGAGCGGACGGCAACCGCGAATTCCTGGCCTGCTTCGAGGTCGCGTGAGGTTTCGCAGTTGATCTCGGTTAGTTGGCTATGAAGAACGATTACTAAGTCTTTAACTTCTTGTCATTCGTATTTATGGCCATTATGCTTGCTCGCGTTATTGCAATACTGAGCACAGATACCCATCAAGGAGAAAGCATGCCGACAACTTCGCTGAATCGCCCGCGCCTTGCGCTCGCGCTCTGTCTCATACTCGCGCTTGCGAACATCTTTTCCACTTCCGCCGCCACGCAACAGCGCCGCCGCGCCGCCAACTCGTCGGCCGCCGCGAAACCGGCCCGTCTGGTGGTCGGCATAGTGATCGACCAGTTCCGCTATGATTACCTGTCGCGCTTCCAGGATCAGTTTGGCGAGGGCGGTTTCAAACGACTGTTGGACGGCGGGGCGGTTTTTACGAACGCCAATTACATTCACGTGCCAACCTTCACAGCCTGCGGCCACGCCACATTTATGAGCGGCGCCACACCGTCGATGAACGGTATCATCGGCAACGAATGGTTCGACCGCGAATCGGGGAAGCGCATTACGAGCGTCACTGACGGCAAAGTCAAACTGCTCGGCGGACGCGACGGCGCCGCCGGAATGTCTCCCTCAAGAATGATGGGTTCGACGATCGGCGATGAATTAAAGTTGGCGAGTGGAGGACAAGCCAAGGTTATCGGCGTTTCTCTTAAAGACCGCTCGGCCATTCTGCCGGCGGGCAAACACCCGAATGGCGCTTACTGGTTCGACCTGAACACCGGCAACCTGGTTTCGAGCACGTACTATTTCAGCGACCTGCCGGACTGGGTTAAGAAGTTTAATAAGGAAATGCGGCCCGACCGCTTCTTCGGCAAGCGGTGGGAAAAGCTCCTGCCCGAATCGGCTTATCAACGCTCGACAGCCGATGACGCGCCTTACGAAAAATTCTCCGCCGGGAACAAATTCCCGTTCATGATCAACGGCGGCGAAGAAGTCGCGGGGCAGCGCTTCTACAACCAATTTCAATACACGCCCTTCGCCAACGATTATCTGGTCGACTTCGCCAAGGCCGCGATCGAAGGCGAACAGCTCGGCGCGGACGATACGACCGACCTGCTGACCCTGAGTTTTTCGGCTAACGATCTGCTCGGGCATGCCTGCGGCCCCTACAGCCAGGAAGTACAGGACATGACGCTCCGAACGGACCGCTCGCTGGCCGAACTTTTCAACTATCTCGACCGGAAAATCGGCCTCGACCGGGTCGTCATTGCGCTGACCGCCGACCACGGCGTCGCCCCCGTGCCGGCGCACGCCCAGCAGTTCGGCCTCGGCGGGATTATTGAGCCGAAGTCCGTAACCGACGCCATCGAAAGCGCGCTCGATAAAAGCTTCGGCGATGAGAAGTGGGTTCAGGCTCACGTCTACGACAACGTCTATCTCGACGAAGCCGTAATCGAACGCCACAAAATCGCCGTCGAAGAGGTCGAACGCGTGGCGAGCCAGGCCGTCGTGAAGATCGCCGGCGTCGCCGAATGCTTCACAAACTCGCAGATTCTTTCAGACCGCTTGCCTCGGACGAAGATCGCGCGCGGCGTGGCCAACGGCTTCCAAGCCCGGCGCAACGGCAACCTCATCATCGTGGCGCAGCCCTTCTTCTTCATCGCCGAAGGCATTGCGACCACCCACGGCTCGCCTTACAGCTATGACACACATGTGCCCGTGATCCTTTACGGCGCCGGGATCGCGCCCGGAACGTTCCACTCCGACGCCAGCCCGGCCGACATCGCCCCGACCCTCGCGACCCTGCTCAAGATTGAAATCCCGAGCAACTGCATGGGACGTATTCTGAGCGAGGCAATCAAGGCGAAGTGAAGACTCCTCAGCGAATGTGACACGCAATGAGTGATCACAAACCATCGAAAGCGGAACTGCACGCCGCAGCCGGGAAGACAGTGCCGGACGTGATCGCGCACGGATTGCAACTGCTCTTTTGCGGGATCAATCCGGGATTGTATACGGCGGCTGTGGGGCATCACTTCGCCCGGCCCGGCAACCGGTTCTGGCCCACTTTGCTCAAGGCCGGATTTACCGACCGGCTGCTTGCGCCTTCTGAAGAACGCGAGTTGCTCAAGCGCGGCTACGGCATTACCAATCTGGTCGCCCGCGCTACGGCGTCGGCCTCGGAGTTATCAGACGAAGAGTACGTGCGCGGGGCGCGAATTCTGGAGAAGAAAATCCTTCGTTACAAGCCGAAGTGTGTGGCCTTCCTCGGCGTCGGAGCGTACCGGGCAGCGTTCGGGCGTCCCAAAGCTGTAATTGGCAGGCAGGATGAGCGGCTGGGCGGCGCATTGATATGGACCTTGCCGAACCCTAGCGGGTTGAACGCAAACTATCAGCTTGGCGACCTTGCGCGGTTGTTCGCGGAGCTTCATGAAGCGGTCGCCAGATAGGGAGTTCAGGTAGGCGGATAGATCGCTTGATAAGCGTTGTAGAAATTGATCACCTTGAAGACGTAGTCTTTGGTTTCACGCTTGGCCATCTCGATCACCAGCCTGTCGACGTCGTCGCTTGCGGCCCGCGCGCGCCAGCGGCGCACGGAATCCTCGCTGCCGTTGTATGAAGCGGCCACCGCCTGCGGAGAGCCGAATTCCGCGAACAGGTTTTTCATATACTGCGAGCCGAAAAGGATCGCCGTGTCGGGATTATAAAGATCGTCTTGTTCGAAGTCGCGCAACCCGACCTGGGCCGCGATCTGATCCGCCGTCGAAGAGATGAATTGCATCAGCCCGCGCGCCGCCGAAGAGCTTTTTTCGCGCGGGTTGTAGCGCGTCTCCTGCCGGGCGATCGAGAGCGCGAACCGCGGGTCGACGCCACGAGGAGTCGCATGGCGCGCGAGCGAATCACGGTAGGGCGCCGGATAGAAGATCTCGGCCACGTCAGGCGGCAGCAGTTCCGGGCGATAATCTTCCGGCAAGGCTCTCAACAGGGGCTCCGAAAATTTGACCGTGCGGCTTGCGCAACCGCCGCGCGCGCAGGGAAGCGCGACGGCGTAATCGGACTTCGCGGCCGGAGTTTGCAACAACTCCTGCGCGCCTTCGTCATACAGTCCCAGGAAGAGTAACTCTCCCGCAATCGTCTGATGACTGTCGTCCGAGGGTGGCGCCGCGCCGGATTCGATCGGAGCGGTTCGCCCGACCTCCGGGATCGGTATTTTCTGAAGCTGGTATCCGGGCAATCTCGAATAAGCTTCGCGGAGGATTTTCACCATCTCGTCGCGACGAGACGCGCCAATCGCGAATCGCAGCGCCTGATTGGCCGCCGATTTCGCGGCCTCGGCCGCGCCTTGCGCCCAGGCCGCGCGCGCCTGAGTTACGAACGCGTCGCGTCTGGCCGCCAGCTGAATCCCGGCGCGAGGGTCTGCGCTGAGGTTGCGCATCCGTTCGCTCGCGCGGTGGCCGTAATAGCCGGCGGCGCCTTCGCGCAATTCGGGCAGGGCCAGATATTCGTCTACCGCTTCATCGAACCTTCCGAGTTTTTCCAGGCAATATGCGCGCATGAACGCGACTTCGGGCGCATTGGTCGTCGCGATCAATCCACGCACATTCAGGTTGCGAGATCTGAGCGCCGTGAAACGGGCGAGGGCCAGAGAGTAATCGCCCTGCGTCAGTCTGATTTTGGCTTCCTGAAACAGACCGCTCACGACTGTGAAAGGGTCGTTCCCGTTGTTCTGCGCGCGCGCGGCCCAGTTGAGCGCCTCTTCCAGCCGTCCCGCCGAACGAAGCGTGTCGATCGCGTTCAGATGCGCGTAACCGTAATAGTCGCTCTTCGGGTACTTTCTCAGAAAAGCTTCGTAGCGGGCGATCGCGCGGTCTGTGTCGCCGAGATACTGGTGGCAATGCCCGACGTAATAGAAACCCTGTTCGCCCTCTTCCGTCCGCGGAAATTCGTCGTAAGCGCGCTCGTACCATTTCGCCGCTTCGACGAAATCGTTATCGAGGAAATAGCCGCGTCCGATTTGAAACAGCGCCTCGGCGCGCTTCGCGCTCTCCGGGAAATTGTTGATCAAGGTCAAGTAGTGTCGCCGCGCGTCGGCGAAGCTGCGGTTGAATTGGTAAACGCCGGCGCGGCGCAGCGCCTCGGCTTCGGCCAGCGCGTTCCCCGTGGCCGCGTCAATTCGATCAAGCCCCGCGCATGCTCGCAGCGAGGCGTCGTCCAATGAGCTGTTTGCGAGCAGGGTTTCGAAAGTCCGGCGCGCCTCCGTCGTCCGCCTCATCGCGAGTTGCGCCTCGCCGATCGCGGCCCGCGTGACGCGATAGGGCCGAGGCAGTAATTGCAACGCGTCAATCGCGTTCTGGTACTGGGCGGTCTTGAAGTAACTGTCGGCGAGCCGCTCGATCGCCCGTTCGCGCAGCAGATGATCGCCGCGCTGCGAAATGAATTTCTCGAGCAGCTTCTGCTCTTCAGGGTGAGCGCCTCTGCCGCGCGCGAGTTCGGCCAGATGCCACAGCGCGTACCCCGCGAGCGGCGAATTGCGGTTGACGACGCGCAAAAAGAACGCGCTGGCCTCGGCCCCGGCCTGCCGGTTCTGCAGCAACCGCGCGAGTAAATAATCATAATTGTTTCGCGCGAACGCGTCGGGGTCGTCCGCAGTCATCCCGCGCAACAGCGATTCGGCCCCCGCCAGATCATTGCCGTCCAGGGCCCCGCGCAAACGCGCGTGCCGATCCACGAGCGTTTGCGCCGCCGACGGAGAACTCGAACGCTTGAAGAAGAGCGGCGCGACGTAAACGAGCACCGACAGCGATATCGCGACGCAGATGACATCTATTGTGAAATTTTTTTTGAAGCCCGCGCGCCGGAAGCGACGCGTACCCATCAATTTTCCGAGGAGATTTGGCATCGAGAAATCAGGCCTCACTTCACCCTGCTCGTTTTTCGCTTGATAAAATCCATCATCACGTATTCGCCGAGGCGTAAGCTGGTCGTGAAATACGCCTTGCCCTGGGCGATCTCGGTCATTCGCTTGACGAACTCCACCAGGTAGTAATCGTCAGTCAACATGAATGTGTTGACGATGATGCCGGAGCGCCGGCAATGCGCAACCTCGCTGAGCGTCGCATCAACTATCATAGAGTCGAGTCCCATCGAGTTTTTATAAAGCTTGCGCCCTGCCCCGTCGCCTCCGCGCTCGCGATTGCGGTCGCCGTCGATGAACAGCGCCGAGGGTTTGCCGTCGGTAATCATAATGATCTGCCGCATGTCCTTCTTTTGCGACATCAGGATTCGCCGCGCCAGCTTCAACCCCTCGCAGGTGTTCGTGTGATACGGTCCGACCTGTACGCCGGCCAGTTGGGCGAGCGGAACCTCTTCCGCCGAGTCGTGAAAGAGCACGAGCCGCAGACTGTCGCCGGGATATTGTGTGCGGATCAGATGCGCGAGCGCCAGCGCGACGCGTTTGGCCGGCGTGAACCGGTCTTCGCCGTACAGGATCATCGAATGCGAACAGTCGAGCATCAACACCGTCGCGCACGACGACTGATACTCCGATTGCCACACCATCAAATCCTTGTAGTCGAGGTCGAGCGGGAGTTTTAGGCCGTCGCGCGCTATGGCGTTGAGCATCGTCGCCGTCACGTCCAGGTTGAGCGCGTCGCCGAACTCGTAGGGTTTCGACGATTCATAAGCCTCGACGCCCGTCGCCAGATATTTGGTGTCGTGGCGTCCGAGCGACGACTTGCCGAAACTCGCCATCAGGTTCTTGAGCGTCTTGTAGCCGAGGAAATCGATCCCCTTCTCCGTGACCTCGAATTTGATGTTGGGCTTCTTGTAGTCCCCGGTCTCGCCGGGCCGCTGTTGGTCGTTATCACGCGCGCGCCGCGCCTGGCCGTCCTGGCCCAGCAGCCCCTCAAGCTCCTCCTGGTCGCCGACGGCGTTCAGATAGCCTTCCTGCAACAGCCGCTGAATCAGCCGGTCGATCAACTCCTCCAGCCGATGGTCGCGCGCATTGCCCTCTTCATCGAAGAGCTGGTTATATTGTTCCTCGTCGAGCAGGCCGGAATCGCGCAGCGCATCGCGGATCGCCCGCCGCAACCGTTCGAGCGCGTCGTCGGGTTCGAGGTCGTCGAAATCGTCGTAGCCCCAATCCTGCGACCACCGCTGGTAATGCCGCCGGAACTGGTCCTCGAAGCCGCTGCGCAGAAGGTAATCGCTGAGGGCGCCCATCAACTCTTCCAGGCTTATGTCGTCCCAACTCTGGCCCGTCCATTTGGAATATTTGGTGAATCGCATAATAGCCACCCCGGCCACCGCAGACACAGAGGAAAACCAGAAAGATCAATGGGAAGGCTTTTCTCCCCAATCTTCTCTGTGTCTCTGCGGCAAAGCCCATGTCTCAAAGTTACGCGCTCCGGTTTAGCGTCCGGGAGCGCGCCCATTCTAAGGCAAAAAGAGAAGAATTTCCTGAAATGAATTTTATCTTTCGGCGTGGTGTGGTTGTGGGATTGCAAGGGCGCCTTGACTGTCCCTCTCAAAGCCCCAACTTCTTCCATTTCTCATCCACGATCCGCTTCACTTCGGCGCTTGTGCTGTTCTCTTTGGGCCAGCGGCGGTCGAAGCCTTCATCCTTCCACTTGCGCGTGCCGTCGATGCCCATCTTCGATCCGAAGCCGATATGCCGAGCGGAGTGGTCGAGCACGTCTACAGGCCCCAGCATGAATTGAATGTCGCGTTCGGGATCGATGTTGTTCAGAACTTTCCAGACGACCTCCGCCGGGTCTTGCACGTTCACGTCTTCGTCGACGACGACTATACATTTAGTGAACATCGCCTGGCCCAACCCCCAGATCGCGTTCATGATCTTGCGCGCATGGCCGGGGTACTGTTTGCGGATCGAGACCAGCATCAGGTTGTGGAAGACTCCCTCGAACGGCAGATTCATGTCCACGATCTCGGGGAACTGGCGCTTAAGCACTGGCAGAGTGACGCGGATGATCGTCCAGCCCATCCAGCAATCTTCCATCGGCGGGCGGCCCACGATCGTCGTTTGATAGATCGGATTTTTGCGGTGGGTGACCGCCGTTACGTGGAAGACCGGGTAAGGCTCTTCGAGAGTGTAGAAGCCGGTATGATCTCCGAACGGCCCTTCGATCCTTCGTTCCGCCGGGTCTACGTAACCTTCGAGCACGATCTCGGCGGTGGCCGGAACTTCCATGTCGATCGAGACGCATTTGACCATCTCGATGGGCTTTTCGCGAAGGAAACTGGCGAAGATCATCTCGTCGAGGTCGTCGGGCAGCGGCAAGGTCGCGGCGAAATTCGTGATCGGCTCGGCGCCGATAGCCACGGCGACCTCCATCCGGTCGACGCCTCGCTTCTCCTGGTCGCGGTGGTGCGCCGCGCCGTGTTTGTGAATCTGCCAGTGCATCCCGGTGGTCTTTTCGTCGTAAACCTGCATCCGGTACATCCCGCAGTTGCGCTTGCCAGTGCGAGGGTTGCGGGTGAAGACCATCGGGAAAGTGATGAAGCGGCCCCCGTCGGCTTCCCAGCATTTCAGAATCGGAAAGTCGAACAACGAAAACTCGCCTTCGCGTTTGACCACCTCCTGGCACGGCCCCGACTTCACTTCGCGCGGAAAGTATTTGCCCAACTCGGCAAGCTTCGGCAACATCTTCACCTTCTCGAGCAAGCCTTCGGGCGATTTGAAATCGAGCCATTCGGTCAAACGCGCGGCGACGTCTTCGACGCTCGAGACTTCGAGCGCCAGCTCCATCCGCCTGCGACTCCCCAACGCATTGATCAGAACGGGAATCGATCCGTCGTCTACGTTTTCAAACAAGAGAGCCTTGTTGTTCTCTTTCGATTTGGAGACGCGGTCGGTGATCTCGGCGATCTCCTGATCGCTCGAAACCTGAGCCGAGACGCGTTTCAGTTCCTTGTTCTTCTCTAAAACCTTGATGAATTCGCGCAGGTCAGAATAAGCCATATGAATACGGAATGCGGAATGCGGAATGCGGAATGCGGAGAACCTGTGAAAACTCTCTTCATTCCGCATTCCGCATTCCGCATTCAAGGATGCCACTTGTGATACTCGTAAATCGGTTCGACGCGCTTGCTCAGCCGCTCGTAATCTTCGGGCAAGTCGATGTCTTCTAACACCGCAGGCGTCGAGACTGGGACTTCCAGCGTGTCGCCGCGGCGGCCGTCTATGAATCGGCGCAGCCCCTCCGGGGAGTCCTCGTCGAGTCGCATGACGTCGTCGAAATATTTCGCGGCTATGATGATCGGATGCCCGCGCTTACCCTCGTAGGTCGGGAGCGCGACGCCTTTTCCTCCCGCCGCGTAAGCGTCGATCAGAGTATTGATTATCTCTTTGGTGATCATCGGCTGGTCGACCAACGCGATGAGCGCGGCGTCTTCATTCGGGCTGAGTAAAGCCAGACCGGTTTTGATTGAGGAGAGCATGCCCCGCCGATAATCCTCGTTGATCGCGTACTGCACGCCGGAGCCGGCGAGGGTCTGTCTGATTTCCATCTCGCGATGTCCCAACACGACGAAAATTTCGGCCAGTTGCGAGTTGCGCATCTGATGGATACATTCGCCGATGACCGTGCGCTTGCCCCATTTCAGCAGCGGTTTGAACGCGCCCTGCATCCGGCTTGATTCGCCCGCGGCCAGAAGAATACCTGAAATCATGATAAAAGTTGCGGCCTCCTAGTCATTCGCATTCGAGATATTTGAGCTTTGAGAGAGAGGCAATAGCTTGCACGAAGCGGGGGCGCCAATCAAGTAATAGGAGAGGGTCTCTAAGAGAAAGTAAGCTTCCCCAGCGAAACTATATCGGTTTTCAATCGCGTGTATGGGTCAGCAATCGATGTTTGCGGCGAATAAGGGCGTCAATAGAAAGCTGATACGGCGGACGAGCGCGGATATTCGCGGATAAAACCTAAAAATTCAGCGTCAATCCGCTCTATCAGTGTTATCCGCGTTCTATTAACCCGTTCACTGACATGAAAACCGCTCAAAAATGAAGACGGGGAGTCACAGACTTGATTGATAGAACAGGGCGGAAGGGTTCGTATTCGATCGAGTTTTGTCACTTCTGTTCCTGGCCCTTGAACAAATCGGACAATTGCTCGAACGGCGTGTTGAAACTGTCGGGAGGGGCCGGTTGTTTGCGCTGAGCGACGTCGCTCTTTTCCGCCTGCGACAACGCGGCGGCGGCGGCCTTAGCCTGATTATCCTCGGCGACGGCCTTCGCCTGCGCGAACAGCTCTATTGTGCGGCGACGGTAGATCGGGCGCTCGAACATGGGCGACATACGCGTCCAATCGCCTTCGACCTGAGGCTCGGCGATCAGCCGCATCATCGCCTCGACCTTCGAGTCGAGGTCGTCCAGGTAGGCAAGCATTAAAGCCTCGGGCGTCGAGGGCAATTTCGGCGAACCGTATTCGAGCTTGCCATGATGCGCGAGCAGCATGTGCAACAGGTGGCGGCGCA
>Ga0154003_1000594_pt1 | contig 11380 bp, 8 predicted proteins | sample TSFL087MetaG_FD_104679 | JGI IMG/M metagenome (GOLD analysis project Ga0154003, IMG submission 104679) | Attine ant fungus gardens microbial communities from Florida, USA - TSFL087 MetaG | ecosystem: Host-associated > Fungi > Mycelium > Unclassified | place: USA: Florida, Lake Talquin State...
CGTAAAGTTAATTAAAACAAGGGCTTCATTAGGTTAATGAGAATATTACGTGAAACCTGAGTTTTTGGCGCGCGGATTGCAAAATTCAATGGTGTGAGAAGTTACTGAATTCTCATCCCGCACGACGATGAAGCAGGGACATCTGCCGAGGTTTGTTGGGGAGCAGACCTCGCAACGTGTCGGGGTTTTAGACTGTCCGGATTGTTTTAGCCTTGGGGGAGGCGGCTAATCCGGACAGTCTTTTTGTTTGTAGACACCACTGCGGGGGATTCGCGCATCCCTACGTGACTATTAGCTCTACGACATTTCGACTCAGCCTGAATACCTACCACCGCTCACACGTAGGGATACGCGAATCCCACTGTAACGAGGATTGCGGATTGCGGATTCATTGAGTCCGAGAATCTCGCCTTACTGCGGCTCCTCTAGCACAAGACATTTCACTTACTATCAATCCGCAATCCGCAATCCGCAATCCGCAATCGAAAGATCCTCAATTTTCTTCATCAACCAAGTCTCTCTGTTCGCAGTCGTACCGACAAGACCTAAGCAGGCGCATATGATGCGCCTGCTCGTTTGAGGGTGAGGAAAGAGGTGAGGGGCGTAAAGGCGCTTCGGCCGGCATGGGATGTGAACACGTCGTCATAGACGTGCTAGGCGACGGTTGAAACGTCTTTCTCTCTCACCTCTAACCATATCTTCATCTTCCCCATTTCCCCACCGACCTCGGCGCGGCTTTATAAACGGATGCGCCACGCCGCCAGTAATCAATCTGTCTCACAGCAAATATAATGGCTCATACGTCTACAGTTGTAGCGGCAAGATCAGTCATGGCGAAAATGCGCGCCGTAGTCATCGCGGGGTCGCAAAAAACGGAGATCGCCGAGGCGGCGATTCCTGAGCCGTCCGCTCACGAGGTCCGGGTGAAGATCGAGGGCTGCGGCGTCAGTTTGTCGAACGTCCCGCTCTGGGAGGGTAGAAACTGGTTCAATTACCCACGTGACGCCGGCGCCCCGGGACGTGAAGCCTGGGGCCGCATAGACGCCGTCGGGAGCGAGGTCAAAAACCTTTCGCCCGGCGACCGAGTCACGATGCTCTCTTACCACGCGTTCGCGGAATACGACCTGGCTAGGGCCGACGAGGTCGCGCCCCTTCCCCGTTCGTTAATGGGGAAGCCATTTCCCGGCGAAGCATTGGCCACCGCGATGAACGTCTTCCGACGCGCATGGGCGGCGCATGTGGAAAATGTGGCGATAGTCGGGGTCGGCTTTCTGGGAGCGCTGCTGACGCAGTTAGCCGCGCGCGCTGGCGCGCGCGTGATCGCGATTTCGCGCCGGCCTTTCGCGCTGGAAATCGCGCGAATGATGGGGGCCGACGAGACGATTGCGCTGGATGATCACAGGCGCGTCATCGAAGAGGTGGTCGAACGGACTCAGGGCAGATGCTGCGATCTGGTAATCGAAGCCACCGGCGAACAGCAACCACTCGACCTGGCCGCCGAGTTGACGCGCGAGCGAGGGCGTCTCGTCATCGCCGGCTATCACCAGGACGGGCCTCGCCAGGTTAACCTGCAGTTGTGGAACTGGCGCGGGCTCGAGGTCATCAACGCCCACGAACGTGACGCGCGCATTTACGTCGCGGGCATGCGCGAGGCCGTAGACGCCGTCGCGCATGGACGACTCGACCCGGCGCCGCTTTACACGCATGTCTTCAGCCTCGACCAGATCGACCAGGCGATGAAAGTGACGCGCAACCGCCCCGACGGGTTCATCAAAGCTTTAATCACGGTATTAACGCGCGCATAAGGCATTCCGGTTGCCTCAACCCATTCTGAAAGAGAAATCCGCTGAGGACCTATAACCCTCTTGGGAGGATTTATGAATCAACTAAGAAATATGGGTGAGGCCACATGGTATTCGTTCACGCAAGCGCTTAACACGTTCATGGGGTTTCTGCCTGCGTTGCTCGTGGCGCTCATTGTGCTCGTTGTCGGCTGGTTTATCGCCGGTTTTCTGGCGCGTTTAATCGCGCGCGGGCTGAACGCGATAGGGCTGGAACGGGCGGTCGAGCGGTCCGGGATCGGGCGCTTCATCGAACAATCGGGCTCGCGGTGGACAATGTCGGAGATCATTGCGGCGTTGATCAAATGGTCGATCTTTCTGATCTTCATTCAGGCCGCCGCGTCGCTGCTCGGGATGGCGCAGATCACTGCGATTATCAACAACGTGATACTTTTCATCCCGAAGCTGATCGTGGCGCTGGTCATCATCGTCCTCGGCTCGCTGATCGCGAGGTTCGTGGCGGGACTGGTGCGCGGCTCGCTTGCCGAAATGGAGGTCGGCAGCGCCGGATTATTCGCCAAGCTGGCCCAATACGCGATCATCGGCTTCGCGATAGTAGCGGCCTTCAACGAGATCGGCGTCGCGGAGACGTTGGTCAACACGCTGCTGATCGGATTGATCGGCAGCCTGGCGCTGGCGTTCGGACTGGCATTCGGTCTGGGCGGGCGTGAGGTCGCCGCGCAGATCACGCGATCCTGGTACAACAAGGGCGTGGACTTTACCGACAGAATCAAACAACGCTCCGAAGGCTTTCCGCACAGTGATGTTTATACGCCGCGGATGGGCGAGCCGGGACGTTTTGAACCGCGCGCGGGCGAGTAAATCGCCCGGAACATTATGAATAGGAGTCATAGGACTTATGAGATTCACAGTCCTATAAGGCCCATAAGTCCCATGAGTCCTGTTCATAAGGAGTTGAATATGGCTAATGCGACTAGACAAGAAGCAGTAGACAGAGTAACCGCCGAAGAGGTGATGAGATGGATGGATCGCGGCGAGGCCGTGTTTTTTGTCGACACCCGCAACCCGCAGGATTGGGGCCAGTCGAACGAAAAGCTGCCCGGCGCGATTCGCATCCCCGCCGGCGAAGTCGAACGGCATTTAAACGAAATTCCGAAGAGCGGTCCGGGAGACCGTTGGATAGTCACCTACTGCACCTGACCGCATGAGGCGTCAAGCGCCAGTGTGGCGCAAGAATTGACCCAGCAAGGTTATCGCAATGTTTACCCACTCTACGGTGGATTCGACGCGTGGCGGCAGGCCGGTTACCCGCTGGAACGAAAATGAAGAAGTTCCGCATTATCAGCAAAGGAGCGAGACCATTTACTCTCTCGCAGAGAGTGTCCTTGCTCGAACAAAGTTTAACACTGAAAGAGGATCGCGTTACGCTAAAGCTACACGCGATGCCGATTTCCTGCGGCCGGCTATAAGCCGGCAGTCTCCATCGGCAAAACTTATGAGGAAGCGCGCGCCGATATTTTTCATGGCGCTCATCGGTCTGGTTTCGTTCGGCGCCGGTTGCGGCGCGTGGCGCCGAGACGCAACAGTGGAGCCGTCGCCGACGATGACGCCCCCTATACCCAACCCGTCTCCATCCGCTCCGGAGTGGCTAACCGCCGGCGCCACCAACAGGGTGGAGGAAATCACCGGCGCCCCGAACGCCTTCATAGGTAAAACCGTGACGGTAGTCGCCGAAGTTGATGATGTCTACGGCCCGCGCGCGTTCACATTGAACACAGAGGATCCGCCTCCCACCAAAGGCGCCCGCAAGGATCTGCTGACCCTGGTTCCCAAAGTCGGCGGCTTTCCCATAGTTGACGCTCAGTGGAAAGACGGCAAAGCGCGTGTGACCGGCGTTGTGCAGCGTATGGTAGTCAAGGACGTCGAGCGGGAGATCGGTTGGGAACTGCCCGCGAACCTGAAATCCAGGTTCATGGGCGATCCCGTGTTGATCGCCCGCTCGGTCGAACGAGTCATCAGACAATAGCTACGGAGTAACGACTTATGGGCTTTGAAAAAATAGTGCGCCCAGGCGCCGGCAACGTTGCGGCGCGAGTTGTTTACTCGCGCCGGCCTTCGGCGCGTCCTCGTCCGAAGCGGCGCGAGTAAACAACTCGCGCCACACTAGGGGAATTTATTTCTCAAAGGCCATAAGTCGTAACTATTTGGCGCGCCTTCATTATTTCAGTTCGCCGCGGCGCGTCATGAAGGCGCCTCAAATGATAACGATTGATTCACCGGCGCGCTGCGCCGGAGTAAGCTAGGCGACCGCTGGCTCCGCCAGTGGACAGTGTAGTGATTGAGATCCTATTCATTCTCCTGTTGCTGATAGCGAACGGCCTCTTTGCGATGTCGGAGATCGCGCTCGTCTCGTCGCGCAAGGCGCGGTTGCAGCGGCGGGCTGAAAAAGACGACGGGGCGCGGGTCGCGCTCGAATTGGCCAACGCGCCGGATCGCTTTCTTTCGACGGTTCAGATCGGCATCACACTGATCGGCATTTTGGCCGGGGCGTTCGGGGGCGCGACCATCTCGAGACACTTGGCGGAGCGCCTCAACCGGATTCCCTCGCTCGCGCCATACAGCGAAGCCGTCAGCTTCATCGTCGTGGTGGTGACGATCACTTACCTCTCGCTGGTAGTGGGTGAACTGGTTCCTAAACGTCTGGCGTTGAACTATCCCGAACGGATCGCCTCGCGGATCGCCAAGCCGATGCGGTTTCTGTCCCGCCTGGCCTCTCCAGCCGTCTACACTCTCAGCGCCTCATCGTCTTTTCTACTGCGATTATTGGGGGCCAAGCCGACGGAAGAGCCGCCAATCACCGAAGAAGAGGTCAAGATACTGATTGATGTGGGGGCGGAGGCCGGCGTGTTTGAAGCGGCCGAGCACGAGTTGGTGGACAATATTTTTCGCCTGGCCGATCTGAAGATCCCGCAATTGATGACGCCGCGCCTCGACATCGTCTGGCTCGACGTCGAAGCGCCTCCGGAAGAAATTCGCGAGCGGATCATCAGCAGTCCTTATTCGCGAATGCCAGTCTGCGAGGGGTCGCTCGACAACATCCTCGGCGTGGTCAAGACCAGAGACCTGCTGGCGAGAGTCCTCGCCGGCAAACCGCTCGATTTACGCGCCGAGATGAGCCCTCCGCTCTACGTGCCCGAGACCAGGACCGCCCTGCAGTTGCTGGAGCTGTTCAAACAATCGGCGACGCACATCGCCATTGTCGTTGATGAACACGGGGCATTGGAGGGGCTGGTGACGATGAATGATGTGGTGGAGGCGATGGTCGGCGAAATGCCGGCCCTTTCTCGAAGGGTCGAGGGCTTCGCCGTCAGGCGTGAAGACGGATCGTGGCTGCTGGACGGCAGAATGCCAATCTCGGACTTCAAGGAGTTGTTTTCGATCGAGAGGCTGCCCAGGGAAGAAGGCGGTTACCACACGTTGGCCGGATTCATCATGACGTACCTCGGACGATTGCCTTCGGCCTCCGATCACTTCGTCTGGGAAGGTCTGCGAGTCGAGGTGGTTGACATGGATCGCCGCCGCATCGACAAAGTCCTGGTCAACCGCATTGAGACGGAGGGAGGGGGCGACGGGGCGACGGGGCGACGGGGCGACAATGCGCCAGGATGACACTCGGAGGCATACTTTGTTTATCCATTCGGTCCTATGTCCTTCCGTCGCCCTCTCGCCCCGTCTCCCTGTCTCCCCGTCCCAGCGCCTCTTCCGTTATTTTCGCCCGCTGCGGTATTCTCTCCTTGGGAAACGCTCAAATGGCCATAGAGATTCGACCGGTCAAAACAGAAGATGAATACCACGCCGTCGAACAACTCCAGCGTGAAATCTGGGGGGCGCAGGACATCGAGATCATCGCATTCGAGACGTTGATGACGGCGCACAAGAACGGCGGCGTGATGCTCGGCGCGTTCGACCTTGTTGAAGGAGAAGAGCGGATGGTCGGTTTCGTCTTCGGCTTCGTCGGCCTGACTGCGGGGGGGCGCGTGAAGCATTGCTCGCACATCGCGGGCGCGCTGCCCGGCTACCGCGACCGCGGCGTCGGTTACGCGCTGAAACTGAAGCAGCGTGAAATCGTCCTGGCCCAGGGAATCGATCTGATCACGTGGACTTTCGATCCTTTGGAGAGCCGCAACGCCAGATTCAACTTCCACAAGCTCGGCGCGACCTGCGGCCTCTACCTGCGAAACCTCTACGGCGCGATGCGCGATGAGTTGAACGCCGGCCTGCCGAGCGACCGCTTCCAGGTCGACTGGCGCATCTCAAGCCCGCGCGTCGAGGCAAGACTGCGCGGCGAAGGCGCCCATTCGTCCGCTTCGGCGCTGATGGCCAAGGACGTTCCGCTGGTCAACCCTCCGGTCGCTGGCGAGCCGCTTCGTCCGACAACAACGAAAGTGGCGGAAGAGGAACGCTTACTCGTTCAAATACCGTCCGATTTTCAGACCCTCAAAGCCGCAGACAGAAATTTGGCGCTCGAATGGCGGCTGCATACTCGCGCGTTGTTTGAAGAGGCTTTCGCCAAAGGTTACGAGGCGACTGACCTCTTGGTGGAAGGGGGGCGAAGCTATTATGTGCTAGAACAAAATCAATAATGAACCATCTCTCCTCCGCGTTCGCGCCATGCGCTTTCGATCGACTCGGCGTCTTCGTCGCTGTGCGGACGCACGCTGATCAGGATGCTGCCTTCTCTGATCTTTTGCTCGAGTTCATGAGCCGCTTCTTCCGGAACGCTCGATCCGTAAAGCGCGCCGAGCGCCCCGCCGACCAGCCCGCCTGCGCTGCCCAACGCCGCCGCCAACGGGCCGGCCACCGCCAGCCCCAGGCCCGGTATGACCACCGCCGCGCCGACCGCCGCTACGATTCCCAGCGCCGCCCCGAGTCCGCCACCAAATGCGACGCCAGCCTCGATTCCAGCAATCGCATTTTTCTCCGTCGCCTCCGCCTCGACATCCTCCGCATAATGGTACTTTTGTCTCGTCTCCTCAGACATCAACAGATGGATGTCATTGCTGTTATGTCCATTCTTCAGCAGCCATTCATATGCGGAATCGGCGCCCTCTCTATTATTAAATAGCGCGGTCAACGCCCGCGGCTCAACCGCCGTGGCTGTCGAATAATTTGTAGCCATCTTCTACCTCCCTTTTGTAGCGCCGCGGGTATGAGCGGCGGCGTTCGCGCTCCGTTACAGTACCGCGCGCGTAAGCAAGCGGCCGATCGACTGATCGGCCGCTTGCTTACGCGCGCGGTACTGTAACGGAGTCACGTGTTCTGATTCATGAATAATGCAATTTGCAACTTCCATACCATTGACATAAGTTACCGGTAACATAGATGATGATGTGTCTCTCATCCGCGTCAATGACGACGTCATACAAAAAAATAATTTTTGCCGGTGAATGAGCTCGATATGAGGAGAATATCAATATCAGACACGGGTAGCGCGAGCAGACTGACTAAAATCGCGCTTGTATTCATGCTGCTCACGGGCCTGGCCGCCTCGCAAGCGCAGGCCGTATGGGGAAGGATTGACCATGCTGTATCGCCGGTTCCAGTTCAGGCCGCCGAGCAGGAGGAATTTTTCGAGAAGAAAGTTCGCCCCATCTTTGCCGCGAACTGCCAGCATTGCCACAACGCCAGGGCAAAGGTCGCCGGATTGGACCTGACGACGGCCGAGGCGTTTCAACGCGGCGGCGATAGCGGCCCCGCCATCAACAAAGAGAGGCTGGAAGAGAGCCGCCTGCTCAAGGTCATCGGCTATGACGGCGAGATGAAGATGCCGCCGTCCGGCAAATTGAAAGATCACGAGATATCCGCCCTGACCGAGTGGGTGAAGATGGGCGCGCCCTGGCCCGGCGACGCTCCAACCGTGGCTTCGGAAAGCTCTCCGAAGAGCTCGAACGCCAGATCGTTCACCGAAGAAGAGAAGGGCTTCTGGGCATATCAGCCGATGAAGGCAATCGCGCCGCCGCAGTCGCCATCGCAAGCAGCGAACGGGGCATGGGCGCAATCGCCTATCGACCGCTTCATCATGCGAAAGCTGGAGGAGAAGAACCTCAAACCCGCTCCGCCCGCCGACAAGTTGACGCTGCTCCGGCGCGCCTCGCTCGATTTAACGGGGCTGCCACCGACCGAAAACGAGATGCGCGATTTCCTCGCCGACCGTTCGCCCGAGGCGTTCAAAAAAGTCGTCGAGCGCCTGCTCGCCAGCCCCAGGTACGGCGAACGCTGGGGTCGCCATTGGCTGGACGTGGCGCGCTACGCCGATTCGACCGGCAATGACGAAGACCACCGCTATCCGCACGCGTGGAAGTATCGTGATTACGTCATCGAATCATTTAACAACGACCTGCCCTACGATCAATTCATACGCGAACAGGTGGCGGGCGACCTGCTTCCGGCGAAAGACGGCGGCGAGGTCAACCGGCGCGGGATAATCGCGACGGGCTTTCTCGCCCTCGGCCCGAAGGCCATCGCGCAGCAGGACAAGAAGAAGATGCTTTACGACGTCTACGACGAGCAAGTCGACGTCACGACCAAGGCGTTCCTCGGTTTGACCGTCTCCTGCGCGCGATGTCACGATCATAAATTCGACCCGATCCTGACGAAGGACTATTACGCCATGATCGGGATGTTCGCCTCGACGCGCAGCTTCACCAACCCCGAATCGCACGTTTCGGTCGTGCTCGAAAAACCACTCGTGCCCAAAGAAGAGTTCGAGCGTTACAAAGTAGCGAGACGTGAGCATCAGGCCAAAGAGCGCCGTCTTAGAATCGCGATCGAGGAGGTTGTGGACGAAGTGAAGGAACGCGAAGTCAAAGAGAGTTCGGCCCGTCTGGCTGATTATTTCGTCGCCGCGCGCAAGGTCTATAAGGGCGAAGGGCAAGACGGCGCGCCGTTGGCCGACGTTGCGCGACAGACGAATTTGAACGAAGAGGCGCTCAAACGTTGGGTCAATTTCCTGAAACCGCGCGACGACGTGCGCGGATATCTGAACGAATGGAACAACGCCACACGCGACAATCTCGCTGAGGCCGCCCGAAGCTATCAGGAGCGCTTCCAAAAACGCTTCGCCGAGTGGGAGGAGAAGATCGGCAAATGGCGCGCCGAATATCGAAAGGCCCTGGCCGAGAACAAACCTATTCCCGAAAAGCCGAAATTCGAGGCGGGCGACGACCGATTCTTCAACGACGTCTATTTCGAGGGCGGGCCGTTTGTTCCTGGCGGTAAAGACCAGAAACGATTCTCGTCAGAACAATGGTCGAGTCTCACCGCGCTCCGCAAAGAGCAAGAAGAACTGAAGAAGTCCGCGCCCGAGGAACCCGAAATGGCCTGCGCGATCGAAGACAGCGACACGGTCGAGCAGAAAGTATTCATCCGGGGCGATTACAACAACCCCGGCGAGGCCGCGCCGAAAAGCTTCCCGGCGATTCTCGCGCGTTATGACACAAAGCCGTCATTTGCGGGCAGCGGTCGACTGCAACTCGCCGAATGGCTTACGCAGCCCGGCCATCCGCTGACCGCGCGCGTGATGGTCAATCGCATCTGGCAATGGCATTTCGGCGAAGGGCTGGTCCGCACTCCCGACAATTTCGGCAAAACAGGCGAACGCCCCACGCATCCCGAGCTGCTCGATTATCTGGCCGCGCAGTTCGTCAAGAACGGATGGTCGATCAAGGCGATGCATCGGATGATCATGTTGTCGGGCGCTTACCGGATGTCGTCTGTCAACCCGAACGTCGCCGAAGACGCCGACCCGGACAACCGCCTGCTGACGCGCTTCAGCCGCCGCCGCCTTTCGGTCGAGGAAACGCGCGACGGCTTACTGGCGATTGACGGAACGCTCGACCTGGCGATGGGCGGCACGCTGCAGACCGGCCGCGGCACGGATGGCGAGAACAACCAAGCGAGGCTGAGCCTCAATCCCGAAAAGCTGAAGCGCCGCACGGTCTACTTGCCGCTGCGACGCGCGAACCTGCCGACGCTGCTCAACCTCTTCGATTTCGGAGACGCGACCACGGCCTCGGGCAAGCGCCAATTAACCAACGTCGCCACCCAGGCGCTCTTCTGGCTCAACAGCGATTTCCTGAACGAACGCGCGCAAAACGTCGCGAAATCTCTGCTCGACGGAAAGGAGATGAGCGACACCGCGCTGATCGAAACCGCGTACGCGCGCATCCTCAACCGCCGTCCGGACAAGGGCGAAATCGATCAGGCGCTGAACTACGTCGCCGGCTTCGGAGAGAAGTTCGCGGGCGAGAGGGGGGCTGCCCAGAAGGCGTGGCAGAGTCTGTGCCGCGTTCTGATGTCGTCGAACGATTTTGTTTATGTTGATTGACACGCCAAGTCAGTACCGCGAGCGGTAGCGAGCGAAGCTCTCGGCGCGAGCCGATTGATAGAGTCTCGCTCGCTACCGCTCGCGGTACTGACCAGGCGCGGCGCCCGCATTGTTACAAGAAAAATCATGAAACAGATTCACTCTCTCTACCAAGTATATGAAAAACCAATCTCACGCCGTTCGTGGTTGCGCGCCGCCGGATGCGGCTTCGGCTATTTGAGCCTGTCGGCTCTGCTGGCCGATGATTTCGAGGCGCTCCCCCGCGCGCAGGATAATCCGCTCGCCCCGCGCCAGCCGCATTTCGAACCGAAGGCCAAGCGCGTGATTTTCCTGTTCATGCACGGCGGCCCGTCTTCGATTGACACCTTCGACCCGAAAGAGCGTTTGGCCCGCGATCATGGCAAGCCGCTGCCTATCAAACGACCCCTCGCATTCGCCGACGGCCCGGTCGGCCCGTTAATGAAGCCATTGTGGGAGTTCAAACCCGGCGGCAAGAGCGGAATCCCGGTCAGCGACCTCTTCCCTCACGTGCGAGAATGCGTCGACGACCTCTGCGTCATCCGCTCGATGGTCGGCGAGGGAGTGGATCACGGCGCGGCGTTGTTGCAGACATTCACCGGCACTTCGACTTTCATTCGTCCGAGCATGGGGTCGTGGGCGGTATACGGCCTGGGGACTGAGAACCAAAATCTGCCAGGCTTCATTACCATCAAACCCGCGCTCTCACACGGCGGCGCTAAGAATTGGTCGTCTGCATTCCTGCCCGGCGTCTACCAGGGCACGGCCATCGGGAATTCCGGACTCAAAGTGGACGACATCAAAAACGAGCCGATCGAATACCTGCTCGGCAAACACCTCTCTCCAGACGAGCAGCGGTACGAGTTGGAGATGCTTCGGAACGTCAACAACCGCCACAAAGCTCTGCGCAAACAGGACGCGCAACTCGAAGCGCGCATCCAGGCCTTTGAACTCGCGTTTCGAATGCAGTCCCAGGCGCCGGAAGCGTTTCAGGTCGAAAAAGAGTCCGAAGCGACTAAGAAGCTTTACGGATTGGACGATCCGATCACGCAGGATTTCGCGTGGCAATGTATCCTGGCCCGCCGCCTTGCCGAACGTGACGTACGCTACATCCAATGCACGCACAGCTACAAATGGGATCAGCACAGTGACCTTTACAACCTCCACACCAAGA
>Ga0154003_1000595_pt1 | contig 11372 bp, 10 predicted proteins | sample TSFL087MetaG_FD_104679 | JGI IMG/M metagenome (GOLD analysis project Ga0154003, IMG submission 104679) | Attine ant fungus gardens microbial communities from Florida, USA - TSFL087 MetaG | ecosystem: Host-associated > Fungi > Mycelium > Unclassified | place: USA: Florida, Lake Talquin State...
CACCAAAATCACCTTCCTCCCTCTTCTTCTGAAATCTCTTTCGATTGCTATGATAGAGTGGCCGCTGTTCCGTAGCAGTATCACGCCGAGTCTCCAGGAAGAAAAGGCCAAGCCGACGCTGACGGTGCGTCCTGGGACTGATATAACTGTGGCGTTGAGTACGCCGACGGGTCTCTACACACCTACACTGACGGGCGTCAACATGAGCTCTGTGTATGATATCCAATCCAAGCTCAAGCACCTCCAATTTCTCGGTATGTTCATCGCTGAACCATACTCAAAAACCAACTGTCTTTTTTTTTCTCACAGGGAGACAAACTCCTTGCGGTTTAACTCTTCGAGAAATGCCTCGACGAGGTGGGACGATCACCGTTAGCAACATTGGAAGCATCGGAAAAGGCGTATTTGCGAGTCCAGTATTGGTACCGGGAAGTGGTGGTGTGGCGATATGTGCAGTGGGGAGAGCTGAATGGGTGTTGGACGTCAGCGCTGACAAGTGGGATGCGGCTGTGGGGAACAGAGGAGAGAGGAGGTTGAAGGTACCGGTGAGTTGGAGTGCGGATCATCGTGTGGTGGAAGGTGCAGAGTTGGCGGCGTTTGTGGAGTGTTGGAGGGGTTATGTGGAGGATCCGAATAGGATGATGGGTGTTTTGGTTTGAGTTGAGTTGATTTTTAGTGTGTGTGAGAAGTGATCGTAATGATCATGAAGTTGCTTGTAGTTTTTTCTATTAGTATGAGTGAAAATCGAATGAAATCCCATTTTTAAATGAGTAACAACTCAAACCTCATTTTTCGAGCCTTTGAACTTGTCTCTCTCTCCCCTTTAATAGAATGGATGTATGAGATATATAACCCAAGCAGCACATACATCGTACATTAAAAAAAAAACGACATAGTAAACAAAAATCCTCCAAAATTTAAACCTTGTCAAGCGGTGGTACATTTTTCATGTCCACGACCGACGACGTAGCACTGTCCCCAAATCCCATAGTTGACGTGTCATACCCATGTTCTTCCAAGTAACGACGGAACTATAAAAAAAAATAGTAATCGTTATCGTTATCGTTCTCGAGTGTCATCGACGGGAGAGGGAAAGAGAGGGAAAGAGAGAGGGAAAGAGAGAAGGGGAGAGAGAAAGAAAGAAGAAAGACTCACATCTTGATCTTCCTGAATCATACCATCCGTCGTCAACGGTTTCACGAAAAAAAAGACAACAATAGCACTCAAAATCGCCAGACCTTATTTCATCTTATAAAGCAGTATTTTTTTTTTGAGAACAAGGACAACTCACCACTGCCCACCCAAAACGGGCCCGTATTACCTTTCACCGAATCAGGTCCTCCAAAAGCTGAATCAATCCCCCCTTTTAGCCGCTGTGCCTTGTTTCAACAGGAAAAAAACATACCGTCGATCATAGGAGGGAAGGCTAGATAGAAAATACAAGGCGCGTTCACGTTAGTCTAGCTCATCGGTGAAACTTTTCCTTACCCCAAGTACCAATAAAAGCCCCTATTTTCCCAACAGCAGCGGCTATTCCATAGAATTGACCCCGAACTGCTGTAGGACTTGTCTTGCTCGCCAAAATAATCGTGCAGTTGCCAGGGCCTTTTTCCGGTTATTGGATTAGCAGTGCTTTTTGGGAGAGGGTGGTGTGATTGGACCACACACGCACGCACCCATTTCTCCTAGTGATAAAAAGATACCGTAAACGACCTGATGTTTGTTCACTTTACGTTTTGGGAATCTCATTATGGGAAGGAGGACGTACGGCGAATGCTCCGATATGACCGGGAGCGGTCAATCTAATGTTGGATCAGTTTTCGAAGACATTAGGTCCCAGTAAGAGTTTACTGTTTGTAAAGCCCGCTCATGATGAAACCGACGATTGCCTGGAGAACAAGACCCGTAATCTGTTCCAACCCATCATCAGTCCCATAACTCTATCTCCAACGCGCAACTTGACACTGACCATTGTATACTTGGCACCCAAATAATCAACGATGAACGCTCCACCGAGCGTTCCTAGGGACATGAGGCGTCTAGAGACATAAAAAGAGGTCAAGACCTGCCTGGGATATTGAACAAGCTGGGAATTTGTTTAGCGAGAGTGGTTGAAGTGGCCAGAAACACGTACTTGATCACGACGTTCCATCCGAATACGATAGTCAACGACTGACTCCCGCCGGTAACACTAAAGGCATGGCATTATGAATGAACACACACGAGAAGAGACACTTGGGAAATTCACCGATCGATGATGGTAGAAGAATAAATTCCGAACTGTTCAAGCAACCCTATATGACGTTGACTTTATGCACAAGAAATTGGAACGAACTGGGTAGCTTTGTTCCCAATCACTAGATGAGAACTCGAGCGGCTTTTCGACGACATGCGCACTCACACAATGAAATCGTACAGGAACCTGGACAGGCATTTCAGCCGGTGCTCCTAATGATTCCGATTTTCCTCAAAGTACGCACCACGTGAATGATATAGCCAGAAGTGAGACCCAATAACGCTTGATTACCAAGAGATACGGAATTCTGGTATCCCTCATTGAATCTTTCTTGAAGCGTTCGGGCTCGTCCATGTTCATTCGCCAGAGGAAGACCACCAGGGCAGGGATGACGCCCAGACCCAAAGACATACGCCATACGGCGCGAAGATGGTTTTCACCGAAACTAGAAAACGAGGTCAGCCACCGCGGTTCACAGCGTGAACATTCGGGAAGGTCTCAATGTACATCCAGAAGAGCACTAGTGGCACGAATGCTGCTACTACGAATCCAGAGTCGATCATCGTATCTGGATGACAGAAAATCAGTGCCGTAGCGCCAGAAAATGGGATTCTCTCTCACTTGTAGCCAGAGCTACCCACCGGTGTTGGGCGCGTTTGTTGATTCCGGGTTGCTCGGATTGTTCGGATGCGGATACAGATCCACAAGGATATTCAGCGCCAATTCCAATACCTAGCAGAAAGCTGTCCCGGGACGATTGAGTAGGGGATGGTGGATCTTTCTTGGGAACGTACCGCATAGCACTGAGCATCGCCAACATTCCACTCAGGCTCTGGTGTGTACCCTGCGATGCGGCTGAAAGGCAGGAGAACAGTGCAACGATGCCGGTAGCGCTCATCTGATATGATAAACCTGATGAATGAAGATGAGAGTGTTCTTTACGTACCATCCCAAATTTCCTCCCGAGCTTATCCGAAAGGTAGCCTTTGATAGAAGCAATGTCAGAAGTAGCCGTTAGAGATTGAATTTTACGAACCGAAAATAACCATTCCAACTACTGTCCCTGCAAATGCCACGCTTCGGACTGTTGTTCCATAGTTGTGTTCTTCGAGCTTGGAGCCATAAATGCGGGTAAGGACTGCTCAAAAGTTGAGATCAGCCAATCAGGCTGAGAGGTTCCAACTCACGTGTGTTGACTGCACGATAGAAGTGAGTGATATGGTAGAGTGATCACTAGGATGCTCACCAGCCGAGATGACACCGTTTGCGTAACCTTTGCTCTCTTCTTGAAATGTACTGATCATCTTTGTTGAAAGAAACTCACCATCGGAAAACAACGCAGTTCCACAGCTGGAGGTTATATCAGGGTTGGACTTGACCACTCTAGTGAAATCACTCACGCAAAGATAAGCGAGACGTGACGAAGACGCTCCTTCAATGATAAGGACATCTCACTTGACTGGGGAGGAAATGAGAGCGGTGACAGCCATTGGTAGACGAACTATTTGAGCACCACATTCATGACCCCGGAACGAGACAATGTTTTCTTCAAATGAAAATCCAGGTACAGCTGAGAGTTTGGGGTCCTTGGGTGGGTCACATTGTCTAGTGATGCGTTAGGAATAAAATATATACTGTCACGCCTGGACAGAATGATCCTATGCATGACGAATTGCGCAGCTGGGAAACGAAGCATGGCATTATTGTCACACAGCACGAGTAACGCGGTGCCAGTGTAGTGCCAAAACCCATTTTTGACGATGAAAAACTCTTACTGTACCCCGGGATCTTCATACCTCTGTTGTTGTTCGAGCTACTTGATCGTCGAAGCAGTTTTTCTGTATCTTTTTTCCTAGTTGCGCTCATCTCTGACTAGAGTTTTGGAAAAAGAATCTCAGGGCCACATGGTTTTCATAAAGAAAAAGACTAGATTCGACGGTGATCCGAGTCATCGACAACCAACGTGCGTTCCAAATATCAGCACATGCGTGGAAAGTGTGGAGGAATCAAGAGAGATGTAATTAGTCATCTTTTCAGAAGAGAGCTGAATAGAACAGCAGGTGCTGAACTTAGCAGGAGTGGGTGCGCAGGAAGCTCTCATCATCCATGGACGATCCGGAGGGCTAATGATCGATGCTGTTTTGACATGGATTGATGCCCTCTGATAGCATAGACGGTTTACAAGGGGAATAAGCATTGTTCAGTCCCGATTCTCCTGTGCTCCTCAGGAGTGGGTTTGAAATTTTCGTCTTCACTCGTTTGCCAGTCATATACTGTTTATCCACGATCAAGGCGGATATTGGTTAACCTCATTTGGCTTTGTGAATTGATTGTATTACTCGATCCGCTCTCGTTTATTAACTTTTCCATGTTCGGGACGTGGTGAGACCCAATAGATGCAACATTTTTCGAAAATCCATATCCGTCATTGTATCGGTCCCATTCGGCTTGCTCATTTCATGGAAACTGTGATAAGAGAGCTATATAACCGCCTGAGGTACTATGTCAGAATTTAGCATTTATGGTGTTGTTTTTTTATAGCGTTGATATAGTGGAGAAGTTGAAACTCCGACTAGTTTTCCACATCAGCCATGAATACCAGTCGGTGTCCTGGATTCAAAGAAAAAGACGATGAATATCGTTCTCATCATAGCCATGGTGAATATTTACTCTGATATATACGTGCTTAGGACTCATACCCTCCTCGACATAACCCTGAATGCATGCCTCGAACCTAAATACCTGGTAATGCAGTCCACGGAAAGAAGAGAACGCGGAACTTTGACTTTGAGATAGAAGATCGTGGTCGTCAATCGTACAAGGACAGAGTGTGTTTGATGTCGTTCAGCGACCGTGTAGTCCCCTTTACAAACCGTTCTATCTAGGAAAGCAGCCGGGACGCCTTGACTGACTTCAGGGCTGGAATACCTGAAGACGAGACATATCGCCAGAGTTCTCGCTACCACGATGAACTGGTACGTTGGCCGTTCCATCGAGAAGCGTGTTACACTCACAACCCAAGGGATTGATTGAACTGTTAATACGCAGGCGGTTTCCTCTGATTCACATCGTAAAGGATGTGACAAGAGAGCTCACAGCAGTGGACACGAGTCGCAACATCCTCATTCTCGTCCCTACAAGAGCCGGAGAAGCTCAGACAAGCACGCGTCCAAAGATGTGTACGCTTACGAGCGGGAACGTGTCAAGGACTCTTTACATAGCCATGGTTCCAGTTCCCATTACCGCCAATCTACCTCGGATGAGGCGGAACGACTGGACGGTCGAAACGAAATTCGATCCTCTCGTATTGATCAACACCTGAAAGAGCAGAGTGAACGACGCGGGCGCTCCATTTCTAGGACCAGTTCAGCTCGATCAAATTCGAGGCTATCATCCTCTGCCTTGTCATCCTCACACTCCCACAAGCGCAGGCGACAGAGGTCGCGTTCCAAGTCAGTCTCGAGAGACAGCAAGAGCCAAAAGCACAAAGAAAGTAGGAGAAGTGTTCTGACTGGCAAAAAGGTAAAACTGGACATGTGCCCGTCTCTTTTCTGACCCCATGTTCGATGCAGATCAAGCTCAAGGTGAAGAAGTCAAGAGGCGACGAGGAGCGGGATGCGAATAGACAGGAATTGCTGCAGTTTCTGAATTCAGCTTATGAGTAGACTCGTAGGAAATATGACATAATTTGAACATAGCTCTTGACCGCCATGCTCCTCAGCTTACCACCTGAGCTTTTGATTTCTGTTTTCAGGTTCCTCCCCCTTCCTGATATTTCATCCTGTATTCAAACCTCTAGAGCCTTGAAATTATTTATTGACCAGTACGAGTCTACTATTTACCGCCAGGCCGCAGCCCATCCATCCTTCCGCCTCATCCCACACGACCAGCTGCTTTTTTCCGAGCTCATACCACTCGGCTTGCTATCCAAGCGATATATCGGTGATGCTAGTGACTGGAAAAGCTTATGTGGGTGTCTCCCCATTGCTCGGCGCCGTGTGTTGTCTCTTACGGTTGGGGCAAGGTCGTCGAGCTCGCGAGGTGCATTCCTGTTGGGTTGGCAAAGGCCCTTCCCGCATCAAGGACTACCACAACGCGTACGCCGATTACGCAAATGTTCATCGTATCAAGGTCGACGAGAGGCGCGGTTTCATCATCACAACTCATGGGCAACGCACTACAGAATCTCGAGGCCGAGTAGTGGTATCAGATATAAACGACGGGCACCTCATCTGGAGCTTGGATTCGGTGCGTTTAGGGTTCGGCTGAGAGACTTTTTCCTGATAATTTTTTTTCCCCTTTTTTTCGAAAGCGTCATGTTCGCTCATATGCTCATTGCGAGTACGGGGAAGGATTTTTAATTTTCGACCGTTCTATGGATTTGAAAGAAGTCTGGCGCCTAGTCAGTCACAACCCTGAAGTTTCGGACCCAGAAGACTTTCAGGTCGTGCTGCGGTCAAAGCCCGACGAATCACAACTCAGTGCAGTACAGATAGCCCCTCCGGGAAGCCGTCTCAAATTTGTTCCTCATGCTCTCCTCCGCCCGCCAGGTGGTGTGCCCACAAAGGCATTCCGGTTTGTTTACCCCACTCTCTTGGTGGCTTCATTCAGTTGCCTCTTTTTCTGGGACGTTCGGACTGGGGAATTGGTGGAGCGCATAAATGACATCGGTAGTCAGATGCCACATGGGTTTGCAAGCAACCAGACATGGGCAAGCATCTTTTCCGGTACATCAAGTTCACTCGGAAGGATATTGTATGTTGACGTTAACGACAAATATGCTTTGGTTTGTGGGGAGCTTGCTTTCAAGATGTTCCAAAGACAAACCTCACAGAGTATATCCAAAGACCCCAGGGCGAGCAGTTGTGTGATGGGGTTCACAGATGATCAGCTTCAGAAGCGGGGGAAATGGGAGATGGGTCTGGGTTATATTCAACCGAGGGATCTGCCGCCTGATTTTGAGGACCACACACGCGCATCTCATCATCTCTTACATCCCAGGATCGATTTCTGGAAGAGCTCGGGTAAAGCGGTCGTTACTCACAAGGTAACTCCGAAACAATTAGGGTTGGCGCGTCACCTCCGAAGTTGTTCTATGGCAGGTAAATGTCCCAGACCTTGAAACTGTTATTAATTGACGTCGAACCATGACTAGCCCATATATCGCCTTGTGGACGACATCTGGCCATCCTGAACAATGGGTCCCGACTGCTAGTGATTCCTTACTTTGAACGGGTCATAGATGGTTGCGTTCAGTATCGTGATATTATGATTGACCTACAGATTGCCTCGCCTCTTAGCTCAATTTATCTCGCCTACGAAAACGACAGAATTGCAGTAATCACAGTATGTTTTTTCTTTCTTCGAACTCCGCTCTATAGTTTGAACGATAAATCCAAAAGCAAATGGGTTTGTTCATTGTACACCCGACCTTGCCGCCCCCAGACGATCTCGAAACGCCTCCGACACTTGATGTACAGCGGGTAGCACTGTTGAATGATCCTGATGTTTTATCTCATGTTAGCTGTCTCCAAATGACGTCGACGGGTATTTGGGTCAATTGGGAGGTTGTACTTGACAGGCCCGGTCCGTTTTCGTCGGCTCTGGCCAAGCTCGAGGAGAACGAGGAGTCGTTTGAAGAAAAGATATATAATGCGGCTATAGCTTGGCCTATAAGTCGGTGTATGTGAATCGTGGTTTTTTGACCGGTATTGCTGATCATAGGTTTTTTTAGGGACTGAGAATTCGGTTGTTGTTAGTGTTGATTTTGGACTTGAGTCTGAGTGATTTGTCTTTGAAGCGAAAAGTATTTTTGTCATCTACTGTGTAAAGAATTTGAAATCTCGTTTTCGATACAAATGACTGGGTTATATTTGTCACGACTAATCTTTATACCGATGATTGGTTGAGCGAAAGTAGGATTAAAAAGGATACAATACAGTGCGAAGAGTGGATATCAAATAAATACATCAGGCATACTGTTCCAAATCAATCGTCAGCGAGACAAACACGCGCTTCGAGACATGTGAAGAACGTACTCTGGTAAAAGTACCCATAGTCATAAACGTTCCCTTCTTCTTCGGCATGCCCTCTCCATACAAACTTTTCAAAGCATCGCTCATCGTTGCTTTTCTCTTTGCCTCCTCCATTGCCAGTTCACTAGCGAGTGCCTTGCTAGACGATACCGTCGGTTGAAGAACGGGCGGACTGGATGAATCTTCTGTCCTCTGTTTCTTGTTGTTTCTGTTCGTGCGCGGTGGATCGTCTTGTGTGGATGCCGTTTTTCGCTTTTTTGGTTTTTTCTTGGGCGGTTCGAGTGATCTTTGACGATCCATGGCCTCTCGGAGTCTTTCTTCTTCCTGGGGAGATGGGTTCAGAGTGATGATATCGTCTGTGCGGCGGTACTTGGTTTGGCACTGTGGACAGAGGTCCAGCGCTGTCTCCCCTTCTCCTTCCTCAGCGTCCTTGGGCGATCCACCAGATGCCATAGTCTTGTACCCAGCGAGGGAGAAAACACAGCCGCACGTCCAGAGATAGACAAAGGGCTGAGAACCATTCATCTCTTTCATCGTAAAAGGGCAGACGAATTGAGCTCGATGCGTGGGGTCGGATGATACTTTGGAATCCAACTTGGTGGTGTTCTGTGATAGCGTCAGTGGCTTGACGTCCTGGGAGAACAATGTGGAATGCATCAATAAGGAGAAGATACAGGACCGGGAAAGCGCACCTTGAGAGACCTGATGTGTCCGCAGATGGTCTCTCCGTCGCCGTAGGCTGATTTGTCCAGTAGATACTCTATGATGGAGTCTTTGTTGTAGAGTTTCCCGAGGGCACATGATACAATGGGCTCTTGTAGTTTACGCTTAGAGACTGAAGGTTAAGAATATCTGCAAAACTGTGTGAGAGAAAAAAAACGTACCTTTGACAATGCGCAAAAGAACCAGCGAGCTCTCGTCTGGTTTGCTTTGTCGGCTTGTTCGGCCTTGATTTCCTGAGGTCAGTATCGGAGTTGGCGAGCCTGTGAGGGGAGCGTACTTTTGGTTTTGTTTTCACCAAATCTCTACGGTCTGGAATACTTCCTCCGTCATTACCCATGTCGTCGAATAAAACAAACCACGACCGTCAGTCAATGGCGCTTTGAATTAGAAAATTAGGTAATCCGGCGAACGCCGTTAAACTAATCTAAGATTAAGATTTCGAGAAAATCTCACGCCAATAATGCTACTACCACCGTTCAACTTTCCAGAAAACATCGTACTCCTGATAACAGACACTCTTCCCTCTCCAGCATCATTCCTCCTCCACAAAGCTCTCTCATCTCACCTCAAATCCTCCAAAACCGCCATCGTAGTCTCAGTATCTGAAGATCTTGCGAAATGGAAGGCTATAGCCTCCAGATCCGTGCGTCCCGAAAAAAGTCAAGTTGTAGTTGTACAGCCCATAACATATTCACATCTACATTTTCCTAGAACCTCAACTTGACGCAGTACATGGATTCGAAATCTCTTGTATTCGTGGATGCAGGTTCGTCGCTCAGCCAACCTCCCGACCCTGACCCCGACCCCGACCCCGATTCCGATTCAGGCAAGTCATCGTACGAACCGTCTTTGCGGCCTTTATTTGACTCGATTGTCGATGTTCTTTCGAGAGGAGCTAGTACAGAGGTAGAGGTATCAGACCGACTCGTCATTCTGGATGACGTCTCGACGCTTGAATGGATAGGTTTCTCTTTCCTTGACGTCTGTCGCTTCGTTCGTGCCCTTGTAGCTGCATGTAGATGCGTAAGCCGTCAGCTTTTTTTTTTTTAAAAAATCCCGTTCATGATGTATCGACGACGCGTTTCCTCATTTTTCTTTTTCTTTTTCTTTTTTAGGAGAATGCTACGCTCATAGTCCGACATCACCTCGTACTACCTGAAGTTGACGATCTCTTTCGACGCCTTTTGCAGATTTCGACTTACCATCTCGAGGTCAAATCTCTATCGAGTGGTCGCAGCGGAACCGTCAGTGGAGAGGTAAGCTGAAGCAGCCGGTTTCAGGGACGGACAATTCACCCACATATTTCGCAGATTGCACTTCACCCAGGCCCTTCCACCTTGAACGGCCCAGTCAAACTCATACCTCGTAGCTCAGCTCTACAGTATCGGCTCACAGATACAGGAGCAATTTTTTTCGAACGAGGGACTGGTACAGCGGTTCTTTAATGCTACCATTGCCGAAAAACTATTCTACACATCACAGCTTGACAAAATATCATATATCCTCATAGCGACAAACACAGCATGCAGGGACACATAGATGTATAAATCTGTTGAAAGGTACCTAAAGCTTGCCGAGATGAGCAGCGGCAGGGTTTTGACCAGCAGCCTTGGCACGTTTGCGAAGCATCTGAGTAGACTTGTAACCACGAATACCTCCACCCCATTGACGACGTTGCTCCTCGTACTTGTCAGTGCTGAAAATTTGATTAGACAAAAAAATAATGAGAGATTATATATATAGCGTACAAATTGGCCTTGGCTGCACTGATGAGAGTAGCAAGATCACGTTGGTCCTCGCTCTTGACATCCTGTAAAGCCACAACAGAAGAAGTCTTCTTATGGACCACAGTACCAAGGCGAGCCTTGCCCTTGACGATAACATAGGGAACGCCCATCTTGCGGCAAAGGGCAGGAAGGAAAACAACGAGTTCAATGGGATCAACATCGTGGGCAATGACAACAAGAGAGGCTTTCTTGGCCTCGATCAGAGCGACGATATGGTTGAGACCATATTTGACAAAGAGGGGTTTCTTGGTTTCCTGTTACAAGTCAGACAAGCCATCATTAAGATGTCACATAAACACATACGACAGTGTTCCCCTCAGCGGTGGCAGCTGCAGCCGCAGTAAGACGTTCCTTTTTCTCCTGCTTGCTCTCAGGTCGGTACTTGTTCAAAAGCTTGAAAAGCTGAGTGGCCGTGTTCTTGTCCAGGGTATGAGAGAATTGTGCAATGGCAGGGGGGACCTTCAAGCGTTGGTTAAGAATGACCTTCTGGCGCTGAAGGCGGACGTATTCAGGCCATTTCACGAAGCGAGTCAAGTCAGTCCGGGGACGGACATCCTGACCTAAACACCACCATATCTAGTTAAACGGCGG
>Ga0154003_1000596_pt1 | contig 11363 bp, 5 predicted proteins | sample TSFL087MetaG_FD_104679 | JGI IMG/M metagenome (GOLD analysis project Ga0154003, IMG submission 104679) | Attine ant fungus gardens microbial communities from Florida, USA - TSFL087 MetaG | ecosystem: Host-associated > Fungi > Mycelium > Unclassified | place: USA: Florida, Lake Talquin State...
GAGGTTTCATTCGTTTTCACCACGTTTTGCAAGGTTTCTACGACTTCCTTGCAATTTTACACGGTGTGATTCTTGCTGAACATGCCGTTTTTATTGACTTTTATACTTTTTCACAGACGACTACTTAGTAGAAGAGGTCCGACCCACCATCCTCGCTCTGACCGGCGCGGTGATCTTTCTCCTGCTCATCGCGTGCGCAAATGTGGCGAATCTCCTGCTGGTGCGAAGGGCCTCGCGCCAACGCGAGCTTGCCGTGCGCGCTGCGCTCGGCGGGAGTTGGCGCCGCCTTATATGTCAGATGCTGATAGAAGCCTTGCTGCTTGCGGGAGCTGGCGCGCTCCTCGGCCTCGGACTGGCGTGGTATGGCATCCGCCAACTGCTCGCCATCGCGCCCGCGAACCTGCCGCGCCTCGATTCGATAACGATCGATTCGGCTGTGCTCGCATTTCTCGTAGGCGTAGATTTCCCCGGCGTCCGACCGGAATAGATCTTGCTCGTGATCGTAGTTCGACATGATTGGTCTGCCTCCCTTCCGGACGCACATTATCAGAGACCGTGGTAATAAGCGTTCACCTGGTGAAGGCCAGCAGATTCATCGGCCAGCAGCTGCGACCGGTTCCCAGCAATCTTGAATCATTCGCGGATTGTTATAGTGACTTTAGATATATCTTTTGGCCGATCGATAGATTACCGGTCCCGACGACAGCGCCGTACACGCCGGCGTTGTTCTGATTGAGACGAACTACGGATTTCAGGATGGATGGATCGGCCTGAGCCGTCTCAGGGTCAAAGTTGATCATGGCGCACCGTTCATCTTGGAGCGTCACGCTCACGGCGCCGCCCTCCGCATTCTCTCCAAAGACCATGACTTTCCCTACCCAATGGTCCTCCTCGAAGGGTTCATTTCCATAGGTCTCAATGAAGAGATTTGGTCGGAACCGGCGGATATCGAGATTTCGACAGGATTCCTTGCCGATCTGGAGAACCGTGGCTGAGGTGATCAGAGAGACACTGGCCGCGTCAAAGATACCTTGATTGAGCTGCATCAACTGGACGTCGGCGCCGTGACGTCGAGAGATCTCTGCGCGTAACTCCTCGCCTCGGAGTTCCAGTATCTTTCCCTCCGGCGTGCGAACGTGCGTGGGCGTCTGATTGTCGCTGCTATGATCTTGGCGAAACGGCCTGAAAAGAATCAGTTCGGGCAGCCTGCCGGCAGTCAGCCAGGGAAATCCGCCTTGATCCGCAGTCCGGCGAAAAGCAAAACGTCTGTCTCCCTCAAGTCCATGCCACCCCAGGCTGGCGGTATCGAGTTGCTCGCCAGCCATCGATTTTACTGGGTATCGAAAGATTGCTTTGATCTGCCCGATTTCAATCGTCATTTCAGTTTCACCGATTCCAGGTTGTTGAGTATCAGCGTTGCCTCAGATTGGCTTGATTGCTTGGAGATGTCTTTCGAGCTTCCGCTAATTTTCACTCTCCCATCCGGCGCGTAGCTATTCAACTCAATACGCATCTTTTCATAAGAATTAGGTTTTGTGTTCGAGCAGGATCAATTTCTCCATTTCTGTCATTATAACAAGGTGATTATCGGGCTTGCTGAGTCAGCCTTACATTTGTAGCGCTACCTGACTTTATGTCCAGTGCAAATTTCATGATGACGTAATTTCTTTCCCATCCAACGAGTCGAACCGCGCCCCGCTCGAACCTTCGCCGCGCCCAACGCCTTTGCGACGCCCTAGCCAGAGATGTGATGAACCGTCAATCCATCGGGTAAACTGATAGTTGCGGGTAACGCGAACACCTTCGCGCGGGACTTCTTCTTCGAACAGCGAAAACTCCTGGCCGGATTCTAAAATGCGCCCCAGAGACTGAACGGGTTCCGGTGAGCCGTCCGTATCGAGAACGGCGCCACGCCTGAGACGCAAGCCCTGCTCCGTCCGCACGGGCAGCATAGGAACCCAGTAATCTGGGATTTCAGTGGCCAGGCGGTAGCGCAGTGTATCCGGCGCCGTCGCCGGCTGTATGGGCGATCCCTGCTCGCGCCGGCGCCGCCGATCCAGGTAAGATTCGAACCGGTTGAGCGGCCGGTCTGCAGGGCCTTCGACCAGACGTTCGACCGCCCAGGCCACATTCACCATCTCATCGCGCAAGAACAACGCTTCTTCGATCGGCCGGCTCTCCAGACTCTTGAGCGCTGACGGCGCCAGGAAAAACAGATTCGAGGCCGGCATTCCGAACCCGCTCTCTCGCAGATAGGAATGCTGGAACATCCGCCATGCGTAATGTGGAGCGCCCAGTTCGCTGGAGGGTTTGATCAGGGTGCGGACGCCGAAGGTGTCCGTGACGACTAACGAACGCGTCCGATAGAGAGAGCCGACTTCCAGTTCGATAGGAATGACGAACCAGTCATTGCCGTACGACAGCGCGAACTCTACCAGCAGCATGCGCGCCAGGTCCGTGGGCCCGGCGTCAACCGAGCCAAAATCCACCTGCGCGTCTTCAAACTCCCAAAACCGCGCCGCAGGCATTCCCCGAAAACTGACCGGGGCCGGAATGGCAGTATCGGTGATTTCCGTAAAGGCGTTGTCCGCCGCCGCTCCGAGCGATACCTCGGCGTTCACATCGAAGGAGTGCCAGTCCAGGCGCCCTTCGAAATACTCCCGCGCCGTCAGCGTTCGCTCGCCGTCGCTGAATCGCGCTCCGACCGAAAAAGCGTATTCCATGCGCTCCGGCGTCCACGACTGATTGGCCGATTCGGGTTCGCTGAACAGCGTCTCGAACCATTGCGACCAGAGTTGCGCGGCCTGCTCGACTTCCGCCAAATCGGCGGCGGCGATCTGAAGGGACGGCGAAATGGCGATTTCGCCGTCGCCCGCCGAATGGAACGCCGCGTAAAGCCTCCGGCCGTCCGGAACTCGCGGCGACATCAAATCGAAGAAGGCAAGGCTGTCGCCGTCGAGTTCCGCGCGCTGCTCCGCCGTCAACGCCGGGAATCGGTATTCACGAATGAACGCGTCGCGGTAATCGCGCGACAGCGGCCGCTGATTTAGCATTCGCAGAAGCTGCTGTCCGGCCTCCGCGGCCAGCCTGAGCTTTTCCGGCTTCGTCGTTTGATTCGTCGCCGGGCGAACCGTTTCCCGCTCGACCAATGTTTCCAGCGGCAGGCTACGGCAGTCATAACTAGGCGCGTCTACCGTGCCAGACGCAATAGCGCCTGAATGATAACGGGTCAGCCGCGCCGATTCCGCGCGCCAGCGCGCCGTCACCGGCGAGCCGTTGTCTTCGCCCTGAAACTCTCCGAATTGCCATTGGCGCGCCAGCATCCAGAGCGGATCATAAATCCTGGCCTGCAAGCCGGTTTTCATCTCGGCGTTGCGGCTGCGCGGTTCCAACCGCATCCAACTGGTTATCGATGACATTATCTTCCTCTATCTAAGTTATCTCATTTGGTACTGGATATCGGCTATTACTGATTGTGATACAGCATCCTCGCTTTTCAAGCTTCAATATCCAATACCCAAGATCCAACGGCGTCGCGTCTTCACTCTAAGACAGTTATTCATTTGATCGTCGTGAAATCGGTCGAAACGGTGTCTCCGGCTGTATTGTGCGCGAAGTACAGCGCGGGCAGGTAATGTCCGACTTCGCCCAGCGCGTCCGGGTCAACGGCGCGGATTCTGGCCAGATCGAGCGTTTCCAGCAGAACCTGTTGCAACGACTGGACTGTCCACGGCAAACCGGTCACCGGTGGAACAGCGATCAGAATCGTCTGCGGCGGGGCGGCGTTTGGTTGGTCGTACTGCAACGCGACGCCGGTGGTTTCCTTTGCATTCGGCACGACTTCTACCCATTCGTCTATCAGCAGTCCGGACAGCGGCTCCCGCGCATTGACCGGCGTGGCGGACTGCACAACCAGCGAAAGTTTTCCGCCCGGCAATCTCTGTCCGGCTTCTAGCGGGAGGCCGACCCAACGGTCGTCGGCGTCATAGGGAAGCTGAGCGACGGATAATTTCAGGTTTTCGCCTCCCATCGCTTCCGCGTAACTGAGCGAATCATTGAGCCGCGCCACGCCGTCGCGCACGCGCGCCATTCGTTGGAACCAGGTGATTGAAGCCAATGGATCGCCGTCCTGCGCATTTACGCTGCCGGCCAGGGCCGATTCGAGTTCCGCGGCGTTCGCCGCAGTAAAACGCGGCAGCGCAACGAACGACTTGCCGAAAATGACGCGCAGCCGCGCCAGCGCATGATCGCGCCGGCTCTCCGCTGTCGCCGCGCCGGCGTTGAAACCGGCGCTGAGCGTAGTCAGTTGTTCGACGCGCTGAACGAGCTCTTTTCGGATCGCGTCCGCCTGGGTGAGCAGTATTTGACGGTCGGCGGGCGAATTCCCACCGGCTGAAAGCGGCACGGCGCCAACTACGCCGAACCCCGCCGAACGGAGCATCAAATCGCGTAACGAATCGAGACTGGCCGTGCCGGGCATATTAAGCAACGCATTGAAATCGTTCGGAGTCCGGCGCAACCAATGCTCGACGCCCGCCACGCGATTCTCCAGCTCAACAACGTCAACGCTGAAATCCGCGCTTTGCTCCGGCAGGGTCAAATCGTCAGCGTCAAGCGCGCGCGCGCCGGCGATCAGTTTGCGAGCGGTCCGCGCCAACTCGACGAACTCTCCGTATCCCAGATCAGCGGCTGGCCATACCGGTCTGCGGCCGTGATTAACGCGCAACAGCGAGCCCGGCGGAAAGCCGTCCGCCTTGCGCATTATCCCGTACATGACGCGCTGTTCGAGTTCCGATTGTTGTCCGACGGGGCCGCCTTCGATGGCGTATATGAAATCGAGCGGCGTCAGACGCAGTTGATTGAGGCGGAATTCTTTAGTCTCCAAAACCTCTCCCGTTTCCGGGTCGAGCCGGTCAACCAGACAGCGCACATTGGACGGATTGCGCAGCAGTCTCGCAACCCAGGCGTTCAAGCTCGGCTCGGCGTCGGCTCGAAACCGTATTCCGGGCGGCCCCCAATCAGGCGGAAGCGCCGGGGTTCCGCTGAACAACGTCACCAGCCGATGCGTAAGAGCGATTCCGGTGCGCGGCGTCCGCACGACTTCGAGTTCGGGAGGCGCCGCGGAGCCGCCCGCGATGGACTCCACCGTGCTGGCGGCGCGCAACGGATTTCCGCGCACGACCTGATACACGCTCTCGGCCATCAGCGCGTCGCTCACGGCGTCCACCGCATCGTCCAACATGTTGAGTTCGCCCTCCAAAACTGTTCGAGCGCTCAGCAGATCGCTTGTCGCAGGTTTGTGCTGGAGCGGAATGAAAAGAAGAGAGAGCGCGCCGACACTTCCAGGAGGAGGCAACGACACCTTGAATAAATCCAGGGCATCGAGCCACAGCCGGCGCAACTTCAGCCCGTCGGCAACGTTGTTGGCGGCGATGGATTCGACCGGCTGATCGGTTTGCTCCAGTTTCCGCGCCACGAGCGGCGCGAGTTCGCGAAAATACGTGATGAACCGCGCCTTACCTGCTTCCTGCAGTCGCCGTTCGAAGCGGTAACCCAGCAGCGCGCCTAGCGGCTGCCCTTGCCGCACTCCGTCGAGCAGCCACGTCGCCAGCCGCACGCGCTCCGACGACAGATCGATGGCCAGCAGATCGTCCGCCGCCTGCTCACTGGAATGAGCCAGATGGCCGCTCCGCAGCACGGCCACCGTCGCCGCTTGCGTCAGCGACGGCGTATGAACGAAACCGGGATTGTTCGCTGATTGGAAGATCGGGCCCTGTTCACCCGGGGGCGGCGGACTGACCTGTGTTTGAGCGCCGGCCGGCGTCAGGTTCATCACCCATCCGTACCCGCCGAACAGCGCGCCGGCCGGACTCTCTTTGCGTATCTCGTCCAGACGCTTCGTCGCGAACGAAGTGATCCACGCGTCCAGCCTGTGAGAACATAGATCGAGCGCGCCGGTCATCAGATTTTCAAGCCTGGCGACGTCGAGCGATTTCAGGCTATCCAGGCCGGCGCGGAATTCACTCAGAGGTTTCAGACGGGGTTCATTCTCTATATCAGGCTCGCCGGAGGGTGTGGAGCCGAGCAGATATGCGCCGACCTTGATCGGCTCCTGAGCGCCCTGCGGGGTGATCGTCACATTCATCCGATCCCAGACGGTTTGCGTCACGGCTCCAATCCCCACCAGTTCCGGCTCGCGGCGATACTGCGGTTCCAACTCCAGCAGTCTGGCGCCGGCCTCGGCGTATTCCAGCAACATCGAATGGCGCAACAGCAGGTACAGTAACGCCTGCGGCGGCTCTCGCAAATCGGGCTGTTGAAATATTTCATCGCGGATCGCGAGGAGGTCCCGCGAATCGAGCAACGCCTGGATGTAATTCGGCGATAGAGATGGACTGTGATCGACTTGCGCCAACGCGCCTTTGAGACCCTGAACCGGCGGCGCAAATACGCCGCGCGACAGTCTCGGTCTCCACGACGTCTGGAGCGTCTCCAGCAATTTGACGGCGAGTTTTTCTTGTTTCGCCCACCACGCGGGAGTAGCGGTCCGCTTTGTGTCGATGTAAGTGAGCCTTTCCTGATACTCGTTCCATAAAACGAGCCATTCCGCATATGCGGCTTCGTAGTCATCCTGTAGCTGCTGTCGCCACGCAAGCCAGGCTTCCCTTGCCTCCTCAGACCAGTGGGACCAGCCGGGGGGAAATCGCATCGGCGGCGGCGTCGTCGGCGCCGGCGGAGGCGGGGTAGCAGGTTGCAAGACGTCCGAATAATAATTGGCCGTCAAAAACGTCCATAGGTTTTCCAGGTAATGGCGCCCCATGAAGTTTCGCATCGAGTAGCTGGATGACAGCCCGTCCATGCTCAGAACTTCGGCGAGGTCTTTGTCGATGCCCTTTTCCTCATCGAAATCATTCGTTCGGCCAAGGCGCGGTAAGTCCGGGTAATTGCGCCACCATATGCCGCGCAGCCGTATCAGAAGATCTTGCAGCGCGGTATCGCGCGTGTATTGATTCCCCTTGCCTGCCGGGGGAAGCCAGTCGTCAAGCGAGGTCACCGGAAGAACGCCGTAAGGTTGTTTGCCGATGCGCAGCGTCGGGAGCGGCCCGCTCGCGCGCACGTATTCGATGAAATGTCTGCGCGCCCATGCGATGTCGTCGTCATTCAGCGGGTTTTCGTTGTTTCCGCCCACGCCGAGCATCTGCGACAGGAAATAACCCCAGGTCGCCTGCCACAAGGCCGTGTTCATAGCTCGCGCGTCCAGTTGTTCCTTCACCGTCGCGTTCGTCAAGTCGGCAAAAACTCGATCCGTGTTCGCCAGTCCCAAAGCGGTCGTCAGCGCGTCAGCGTTCGATCCGTCGCCGAGTTGAAACGCCGGAGTGTCGCGTTCGGCAAGATAACTCGCTTCGTGACCCGCGTCCGTCGAACTGAAACCGGACGGCGCATCCGGCGTGTTGTTGGTGGGCGCGCCCTGAGGTACGAAGCTCAGTCCATCAGTGTAGTGGTGGGCGTTGAACAGTTCCGCCAATTTAGTCGTCCATTCCGTCCTGTCGGAAGAGTCTTTGATTCCCATCACCAGCAGGAAATCCAATCCCTTGGATGCGTCCGCCTGGGACAGCGTGGCGCGAATCCCCATTCCGACTCTTTCCGCCTCGGTGAAATCCACCATCCACTTCATCCCATTATCTATCGCGAGCGAATCTGACGACGAATCCGATTCAGGCGCGGTGGGGTCAGGGCCGGCATGCAGCAGGTCGGGGATCTCGGAGCCTCTGGCGTTGACCACCAGTTGCCCGTTTTTATAACCGAGCGCGACCCAGAAATTCGGCAGAGCGCGCGCAATCGGAGCGCGTGTCCACGCCTCGGCCTTCGGAGAGAGAGAGGGAAAGAGCGGCGGGTCAGTCAATGGCTGATCGCCGTCGATGGGATCATCCGGGCGGTCATCCGAATTGAGCGGTTTGAGCGCGCGGGCGATCCACGCGGCGCGCGGCGGATCATAACGGTCGGCCAACTGCCGCCAGGCGTTTTTTGCGCGCACTTCATTATCGGCGGCGCGCCAGGTCTGTTCCCAGAAATGCCGCCCCCAGGTCAGTTCGTCCTCAGTCAGTTCAGGTTCGTGCGTATCGATGTGAACTTTGTCCGGATAAACGCGCACACGCAGTTCGGAACTGCCGTTGGATTGCGGAAAGAACCGCGTCTCCAGCCGCACCGGAAACAACACAACCGGGCGGGCGGGATCGAACGACAGTTGCGTCGCCAATTCGGACGTATTCTCAATGTTCGGAATGTTGGGATTGGGAGTTTGCATATGTCGAATTTACCCTTGATGAATCATCTCTCTCGCGTGAATGGCGATGCGAACCGGGCGCTGCAGCGTGATGTAAGCCTGATGCGCGGAGTTTTTTCCCCATTTCGCCTTATCAATGTCCGGCATCAATCTGTTGATCGATGCATGTGACAGCGCATTCAATTCTTCTTCGGTATCGGCCATGTGCCGCCAGTTCAGGTCGTTCCACGTCGTCGGAGGCGGCGGAGACGGTTCATCGAAGTTCGCGGCGTCCATCCCGAAACGCGGCTCTGTCGGTTGCTGCTGAATTACGAAGAACCAGCCGGGATCAGCAACGGCTTCTTCAGGCGTGAGATCGAAACCGAGAAAAGTGACGTCGGGTTTCAGTGTGCCGCGGAAAAGCGGATGGCTTTCATCCGCCGGGTCGGCCGACAGATCGATCTGGCCGTCTTGTTCCACGGCCGCCACGGCGTATATCACCGAGTTCGGGTACCGGCGCAGCAGTTCGCCGCGAATGAGCAGCACCAGATTTTCGCCGGCGCTCGCGTTGTCTCCCAGATTGCTGTCGCCCCACTCTTTGATTGTCTCGATGTCGGGTTGATCACTGTCCCAGAACCGGCGGAAGTAGGTTCCGCGCTGATCGGTCGGAAAATTGCGCCATAGAAGTTCGGCGCTCATTTCGGTATTCAGGCCGACCATGAACGATTCGACGAATTTCGTGTTGGTCTCGAGCAGCGTCGCGGTGTTCGGCGGCACATGCTCAAGGCCCGGGAAAAGGAAATCCTGAGAGAGATCCCGCAAGGCTTCATACATGGGCTGCGGAAAATCGGGATCGTCCATTATCGGTTCGAGCGGATCGCCCACCTGCCCGGCGGCGCCGTCCATACTGAGCGAAGCCAGCGCCCGCGCGTTGATGGTCCTTTCAGGATCGAGGTTTTGCAGCAGCGCGGCTTTGGCGCCCGACAGATTCATCGGCGGCGCCGAAGATGTCAGAGAAGAAGGGAAAGCTCTGGAGTCCAGGTAATGCTGATGCGCTTTCGCCGCGTCCAGAAAAGCTTGCGCGGCAGGACTGTTAGACGCCCCTTGATTGAAATTCATCAGGGTGCGCACGGTCCCTTCCACAACATTGAAATTCGTGAGTGTCGGCGCGGTATTGAGCGCGTTTGGAATTCGATAAAAATCGGCGGTATCCTTCAATTCCGCCGCGGGCCCGGCGTTAGGAGCTTCCGCAACCAGGTCGAGCATGACCAAACCGGCGCCCTGCTTCTGAGGAGAAACGATTGGTGTGGCGGTATTCAGTTTGGCGACGATGGCGATTGGCGCCTCTTCAACATGTTGGAATCTGGCGCTGACTACTCCGCGCGGGCTCGCCAACCGTCGCAGCGGCGCCGAGACCGCCCGATTCGGGATGGCGGATTGCGAAATCACGCGCGACAGCATCGCCCGCGTCTCGATATCGTTCGGGCCGGTCGTTTCAATTGCGATGCGTGATTGCGCTGGGGCGACCACTTTCAACAGCGCCTCTTCGGAGAATCGGCTGAAGTGTTTGGCGTGATAAACCAGGTTGACGGCGAGGGCGAGCTGGGCCTGACGCCGCATTTGATTGATCCGTTCGATCTCGCCCATCTGTTCCCACGCCGAGGCCATCAACTCTTCCTGCTGAGTCTGCACGACTCGCGTCCCCAACGCGGCGACCGCTCGATGTCTGGGGTCCAGGTTCAATTCATGCAACCAGGGCTGAGGGAGCGGTTGATCCGGCGGTTTGGTGGGAATCCCCACGACATGCTGCGCCGCCTGCCAGCGCCCGTAAATCGGCGGCGCAAAGAGCGGGTCATGTCCTTCCTCATTCATCGCCTCCCACGGCGCGTTAAGGATTTCTTTTAACTCGGCCTGAAAGCGAGTTCGAGTCTCTTCATCCAAATCGGCTGACTCGGCGCTCGGGACGCGCAATGCGCCTTCAAGCTCCAGTGTCACGCCCGATTCCAGCGGCGGATCGATTTGAAATCCGGGCCGGCTGATATCCATTCGCCGTTTACCGGCTTCAACCGGCATCTCGCGCGGTTCCAGCAGACGGACAAGCGCTTCGAAGTCGGCGCCGTCGCTGGCGGCGGTTCGAAACTCCCAGTGGAAATAGACCGGCAGGATCACCGCGGCGGGAGATTGCTCTCCTGAAGTCCAGGCAGGCGCCAGATTCTGTTCGTCGGCAGTCACTATCGGCAACCCGAGTCCCGCTTTGCGTCCCAGTTCGAACGCGGGCACGACGCAAGCTATATATTCAGTCCCCGGATCGAGCCTGCGCGGACACAACAACCGCGACGCCGTCAGCGCCGGATCGCCCGCCAGCGCCGCTTTCAACGAACCGTCCTGCGGGGCGCTGCCCGCAACCTGCGCATGCGCCCACGCCCACGACTCCGATAAATCCGGCAGCTCATGCCCCGGCAGCGCGGGCGACTTGATCTCCAGAGCCGGTAGCGGCAGATCGCCGCCGGCGCGCAGCGTGACGCCTTCCTGCTTCCTCACCACCACCAGGCAGAGCCACGGACGCAACTTCCCCGAGGCGCCCGCCTTCGCAGGCGTAAAGAGCCATGGAAAGTCCGGACGATCGAATTCGACCGCAGGAAAATAATTCGATTCGAAATCCGTCGCCAGGTGGCGCGGCTCCGTGCGTATCACCTGTTGCGTATCGATGCCGGTGATGTCGCCGGGCCCGTACAGTCGCACCTGCCGATCAATGTCATCGGTGTTGTTGATGCGCAGTTTGACCGTCGTCGATGCGACCCCGGCTTGACCCGCGCCCAGGCTGTCAGGCGTCTGAATGCCGGTCGCGGCGCCCTGGCGCGCCCAGGGCAGAAACACATAATTTGCGGATGTTGGTACACTCATAGTAATTCTCAACTATCCAATCCCGAATGGCCTCGCGCCTTATTGGATTTAGGCTACAGACAACTCCGATGGACGAAGAATCTTCAACCCGGCGGCCATCGCCGGATTCTCCTGTTTCAGTTCGCGCAGAACCTGCGCGGCTTCCGAGTACGATTCCACTCCGGGCGCCGGATGCTCAGTCAAATCACTGGTCGCA
>Ga0154003_1000597_pt1 | contig 11361 bp, 6 predicted proteins | sample TSFL087MetaG_FD_104679 | JGI IMG/M metagenome (GOLD analysis project Ga0154003, IMG submission 104679) | Attine ant fungus gardens microbial communities from Florida, USA - TSFL087 MetaG | ecosystem: Host-associated > Fungi > Mycelium > Unclassified | place: USA: Florida, Lake Talquin State...
AAAAAATGCAACCACCCAATTCAACGTAGGGGCAGACCTGTGTGTCTGCCCCGGCGCCGGGGCAGACACACAGGTCTGCCCCTACGTAGTTGCGCTTAATTTTCAAAGGCCATTAACCTACGGCTAAATTCAAGGCGCCGCGATGCGGCGGGGAGAGACGAGCAATTGGATAAAGTCGAGCTAAGTTGTTTTGTAAGGCATCGACTAGATCAGTACCGTCAGCGGTAGCGAGCGTGGCTTAGGCCAAAGGCCGCTCGCTACCGCCCGCGGTACTGATTCGTCGTCTAAATAGTGTTTGATAATTTAGTTAGCAGACTACAAAGTGAGTCGGCGGAAGAAAAAATACGGCTTGGCGAGCGTTACAGTACGGGGAGCGTCAGCGACCTGAGCATCGGTCAAAAGGCTTGCCGATCAATGCTCAGGTCGCTGACGCTCCCCGTACTGTAACTGAGATCACTCCACTTTCCCGTACATACATCAGAGGTTATGTAAACCTGATTCTTCCCGAACCATTGCGAAGTTGTCGGGCCATTCGCCGCTATTTTGCGCTAGTGACTGTGCGCGTTTTCAAGTTGGGATCGGCCTTGATCTCGGCTTCTGTGTAAAGAATGCGCCGCCACTTTTTGGCGGAGAAAAGTTCCGTCTGGTCATAGTAAAGCGGCGAAGCCGGATCGCCTGATTGCGAATAGGTCAGGAAGGCCTGCGCGCGCGGCCCTTGCGTCGTGTACGCCAGCGCCATCACGAAGCTGCTGCCGCGATTGATCGGATAGCCGTCTTTCGTCAGGTAGCGGCTTCCCTTCACTCTTTCATAGGAAGGATCAGGTTCGAGCGTCGTGCCGTTGGAGGCGTAGTTGACGAAATTGGTGATCCCATCATACGCGCCTTCGCCGCCGTGAATGGGGATACGCCGGCCGCCGCGGTCGCTGTATTGCGCCTTACCGAGCGGCATGTCGATCGCGATGCCGGCCTGCGCCAGCAATCGCGCGGCGCGCGCCAGTTTGAGCAGGGACTGAGGCTCGCCGGCTGTGTCCGGCGCGAGCGTATGCGGAGTGTTCACCGGATCGACGGGGTCGAACGCGCGTTGGAAGAGCGCGCCGTCCTTCTGCAATTCGGCGGGCTCGTATTGCGTGATGAATTCGCGCCAGAGCGCGGCGCCGACGCTCGAGAGTTCGTATCGCCCATCCCACGCCGCCAGAATCCTGCAAGCCTGCTGCAAGTCCACCGCCTGTCCCTCGAGCGTGACGGACGGCGTGGCCTGACAGCGTTTGACCAGTTCGCCGCGCGCCAGTTCCGCCGACAGGCTGCGATTGCTGAGCGCGGCGGCGGAAAGTTCGTCGAGCGTGAATTTGCCGTCTTTGCCGGCGGGGCCGTCCGGACGCGTATCGTCGAGCAACAAAACGTTCATTCTCGTGCGCAGCGAACGCGCCGTGCCTTCGGCGCCCTGCAGCGGCGAAAACCCGGTCAGCAATTGGCGCGGATTGGCAAGCCAGAAGCTGTCGTTCGCGTTGAAGACGAAATCCTTCCGCTCCAGTTGCGGCATGCGCGAATAAGGGATCGCTCCGGGGCGCGTCGCGGGGTCATCGGCCCATTCAAACAGCGAATCGCTGCCGTCCAGCAATACCAACCCGCGCTGCCAGGCTGTTCGTGTAAGCGGGTCAGTCTCTCTGCGCTTGCCCCAGGCCGCCAACGCGGCGGGCTTCAGGTTAGGCGTCGCCGAGGTGTCGGCATACCACGCGCGTCCGTCGGCGCTGGCCGCAATCGTATTGACCCAGGGCATCGCGTTGTATTCCGCATGCGCCTGCTTGAATTCTTCCAGGCTACGCGCCCGATTCATCGCCAGCCATTGCGAACTGGACGAGATGTTATTCGCATTGGCGTCGCGGATCGTCACCGCGCGTTTGGCCGTCCAGCCGAAGCCAGGCAGATTGAGTATCGGGCCGTAGTGGCTGAAAAACACGCGCCGTTCGACCTGTTTGATGACGCCGTCCGGTTGGCGCACGGCGACGCTGACGACCTTGCTCGACATCTCGCGTTCCTTGCCGTCATAGAGATAACGCGTCGGATCACCCGGCGCGAGATCGAGCGTGTAAAGCGTGAAGCGTTTGCCCGCCGAGACCGTATGGGTCCACGCCACCGCGCGGTTGAAGCCGATCGCAACGCCAGGCACGCCCAGCAAGCCCACTCCGTACACATCCAATTGGCCGGGAATGATCAGATGTTTTTCCCAGAACCGGTTGGCGCCGACCCAGGGGTAATGCGGATTCGCGAGCAACATGCCGCGCCCGCTCGCTGAGCGTTCCGAGCCGATCGCCCAGCCGTTGCTGGCCTGTTCGAAGTCGGGAAAACTGACCTGCGCAGCGCGCGCCGTTTCATTTTTCGGCGGCGTAGCGGTCGCGATCATGTCCGCAAAATTGACGCTCGTGACCACAATGCTCTGGCCATACGCCACCAGATCTTCAGCCGTTACTGGTAAGACCCATTCCTTGCCGCGACACCAGCCGGCCACGCCGTTCGCGCCGACCTCGCTCAGATAATGGTTGTAGCCGGCGACGTAGCCTTCGATCATTTCGCGCTGTTCTTCGGGCATGGATTGAAGCATCGAACGCGCCTGTTCATAAACGCCCAACGCCCGAAAGGCGATGTCGCTGTTGAGGTGGCGATTGTTTTCGCCGGGGCCGAAAAAGCGCGCGCGTTCCCCTTTGACCTTCACGACTTGATCGGCGAGCGAACAGAGATGGTCCTGCGCAAATGCGTGGCCTTCCCCGAAGCCCAGACTCCCCATGTCTTTGGCCGCAATGTGCGGGACGCCGTGGCTACTGCGGCGAATTTCAGCCGAGTAACGCGGCTTCGATTGCGAAGCGCTTTCAGTCAGTGACGGCGCGCCAAATAACGCCGAACCACACAGAAATCCGAATGCTAACCACGTACGAGCGGATAAATTGAATCGCAAGATACGCATTGACGTAATCCCTCCTGCCGAAACGAGCGAATGGAATTGAAAGCGCCTGGAATATAAACCACCTGCCAGGTTGCGGCAATCATCGGAAACACTGATTCGTCGGCGCGCCATAGACAGCGGGAACACTGTTGATTTACAAATGCCTCTAAATTATTCCCGGAGGCAATCTAATGTTCGCAACTCGCTTTTCACTGCTCGTTCTGCTGGCGGCGCTTTGGTTTCTTCCCGCGCCCGGCCAAGCCTATAAACAAACGCTGGACGTGCGCGTGATGAGCTATAACATCCGTTATGGCACGGCGCAGGACGGCGCCAACCATTGGGACAAACGCAAAGATTTTCTGGTCGAGACGATTCAGTCTTTCGATCCCGATCTGCTTGGAACACAGGAAACACTCGGATTTCAGCGCGATTTTCTGGCCGGGAAGTTGGCCGGATATGAAGTCCTGGGCGTGGGGCGCGATGACGGCGGCGCAACGGGCGAAATGACGGCGCTCTATTTCAAACGCGAACGGTTTGAGAAACTCGACGGCGGTCATTTCTGGTTGAGCGAAACACCAGACAAACCAGGTAGCAAAAGCTGGGACACGGCGCTGACACGGATGGCGACCTGGGTCAAGTTGCGCGACCGGCGTCAGCCGAAAGCCAAACCAATCGTCTTTTTCAACACCCATTTCGATCACCGGGGACAGCAGGCGCGGCTGGAATCCGCCCGTCTGTTGCGACGTCGCGTCACTGAACTCGCCGGGCAATGCCGCGTCATCGTCACGGGAGATTTCAACGCCAGCGAAGACAGCCCGCCTTACCACGCCTTGTTCGGCCCAGAGGACAATCACGCGTCCCCGCTGCGAGACGCGTACCGCCTTCTGCATCCCGGGCGCGCAGCCGATGAAGGAACCTTTTCCAATTTCAAAGCCGGAGCGGTCAATGGCCCACGCATTGACTGGATTGGCCTTTCGTTTGAATGGCAGGCGCTGGAGGCCACGATTGACCGTACCGAACGCGAGGAGCGCACACCATCGGATCATTTTGCGGTGACGGCGATCCTGCGGCCTGACAATGCGCCCGCGGGCAGGAAAGCCTCCTCATCGTCAAAGCAGTCAGCCGTCTTTTCCGTGTATTCCGTATTCTCTCTCTCTTCTCGGAGGTGAACTCATGAACATGAAGAAGATGATACTCACTCTGCTGGTGGCGTTCGCAGCGCTGTCTATGCCCGGCCGGCCCGAAACCAAGGCTCAAACGCCTGGCGATTTGAGAGCCGCGAAGCTGTTGGAAGGAACCATCACGTTTACAAAAGTCAAGACGGCGCCAGTCCAAGGAGTAGAGGGCGCTCAGGCGGGCGATGCGCGCCAAGCCTTGCTCAAACTGCTTGATCGTCCGCGCGTGCCCTTGCGGGCCCACGCCACAATGTTCGAAGACCCGGAAACGAAATTGGCGCGTTGGTTATTTTCCTTCGACTCCGAAGCGAATGAACGCGTGCCGGGCTTGTTGGTGAAACAGACTAACGCCATTGGCCGCCGTCCTGTCGTAATCGCCTTGCACGGCACGGGCGGCAATAAAGAAGGCCAACTGTCGCTGCTCAATGAACTCGCAGGGCGCGGCTTCATCGCCGTCGCCATTGATGGGCGCCACCACGGCGCGCGCATCCCGTCTGGCAAAGGCTCGAAGGAATACGTGAGCGCTATGCTGCACACCTGGCGCACGGGCATAGGCAAGCCGTTTTTGTATGACACGGTGTGGGATGTGATGCGACTGCTCGATTACCTCATGACGCGTCCGGACGTGGACGCCGCGCGCATTGGCGTGATTGGCTTTTCCAAAGGCGGGATGGAATCCTACCTCGCCGCCGCGATTGACGAACGCATTGCTGTCGCCGTGCCGTGCATCGGCGTACAAAGCTTTCGCTACGCGCTCGACCACGATGCGTGGCAATCACGCGCCGGGACGTTTCAAGCCGCTTTGGATAGCGCCGCTAAAGACGCGGGCGCGCCGGTGGACGCCGCGTTTCTGCGCAAGTTCTATGACCGCGTTGCGCCAGGCATTTACAGCGACTTCGATGGGCCGCAAATGTTGCCGCTCATCGCGCCGCGTCCCTTGCTGGTCATCAACGGCGACTCGGATGCGCGGACACCGCTTGCGGGCGTCGAGGAATGTGCGACGCGGGCGCGGACAGCGTATGAGAAAGCAAACGCGACGGAGAAGTTCGCGCTTCACATCCAGCCCCAGACCGGGCACGCGGTGACGCCACAGGCGAAGCAGTTGGCGATGGAATGGTTGGCGCGGTGGCTAAAGCCATAACCACTGGGATCACGGGGAAAAAGAGGAAAGACATCTATAGAAGAAAGGTTCGGCATATTTTTCCAACCAAGCTTATCCCCGTGATCCCCGTGGTTCCCGTCTCTTTTGAGTTCAACGGTTTCCCAAATCTCCCCTTCATGATCATTTCCCACCGTTTCGGAACAACTGCGCGCCTCTCGCCACAAATCGGTTGCCGCTGTCGCATCCCGCTGGTCTAATGTGCGCCTCAACCCATTTCTGAGAGGAGACTATGAAGAAACGAACCCTGATTTTTGTCGCCGTTTCCTGTCTGGCGCCCGCGATGTTTTCGCACGTAAAGGCTCAAACCTCCGGCTCGCTAGTCGCGGACGCGAAACCTGGCTGGGCCGCCATCAGCGCCAACATCGTCAAAGCCGCCGAAAAGATGCCCGAGGAAGAATATTCATTCCGGCCCGCGACGACAGTGCGATCCTATGGCCAATTGATCGGTCACATCATCGACGCTCATTACCTGTTTTGCAGCCCCCTTAGCGCGGAAAGCAAAGCGCCTCCGGACGCGGAGAAAAAATTGACGTCGAAAGCCGATCTCGTCAAAACCCTGAAAGAGTCGGTCGGTTACTGCAACGCCGCGATCGAACGGCTCACCGACTCGCAGGCCGCCGAGACCGTGAAATTGTTCGGGCGCGATAAAGCGCGGCTGTCCGTCTTGTATATGAACATTGCTCACGATAATGAACACTACGGGAATCTTGTGACTTATCTGCGGATCAAAGGGCTGGTTCCGCCTTCCAGCGAGCCTCGTCAGACATCGCAGCTCGGCCGGCTCTATTTCGATCTGGCGCACGGTCAATTCGATCCGCCGCCGCCGATGTCCGATCTCGCCAAACGACTGGGAGTCGAAATCAGTAGCTCCAAAGACCCCATCAGCCTCGAATCACTCAAAGGCAGCCGGTTGCTCTATCTGCGCGCGCCTTCAAAGCCTTTTGCGCCTCAGGAAAAGGAAGCGATCGTGGGATATGTCAAACAAGGCGGCGCATTGCTGCTGGTTCTGGATGAGGAGAGCCGGCAAAGCCTGGCCACGACCGGCGTCAATGACCTGATCGCTCCCTTCGGGATGAAACTGACGCCCGACACCCCCTATCTGCATAACTGCGGAGCGGTGGCTAAGGCTGGAGAATTTATCAAAGCGGATAGAGAAATCCCTTATAGCGGCGGTCGCGCCGTCGAGGGCGGAACGCCTTTCGCATATCAGCTCGATCAGAATGGGAAACCCGCGCAACCCTTCGCCGCGTGGAAAAAAGTCGACAGCGGCGGCCGCATCATCGTGATGGGAGAAGGCATGGTGAGCCTGTTTTTGGGCGTCCCGGAGGGCCAGCGGCTCACCGGCAAGCCGCGAGATCCCCAGGGCACAACCTATTGGGGCAGAGACAGCGCCGTCTTTATGGAAGAAGTCATCGCCTGGCTGGTCAACCGATAGAACCATTCTTTATCTACAAAACGCTATCATCATCTAACGCCGATCGGCGCACGGATGATTTTGTGACCTCGCCGTGGCGGCGGGACAAATTCAAGCGCCATGAAGAATGGCAGACTGAGAGAGCGGAATTAGGGGGGGGCTTGCCAAAGTGACACGACGCCTATTCTTGCCTAAGCGCCGTTACAAGACGCTTTCGCGCCGAAACAGGGCGCGCAGCCGCGCCATGAGAATGTTGAACCATTCCATCATCAGCCTCCTCAGACTGCTTTTCTGACCTTCGCGATGGCCAGGGCGAGCCGATCCCAGCTCTCTTCCTCGGCGGTGAGTTGCTTACTCCCTGCTTTAGTCAGCTTGTAGAACTTGGCCCGGCGGCCAGTATCGGTCACCCCCCACTTGGAACTGATCCAGCCGCGCTGCTCGATCCGGTAGACCGCCGGGTAGAGAGAGCCTTGCTCGACCTCAAGCAGCTCGTCCGACAACTGCCGAATGCGCTGGATGATGCCATAGCCGTGGAGCGGCCCTAAGCTGAGGGCCTTGAGGATGAGCATGTCGAGCGTGCCTTGCAGGAGATCCGCCTTCGGTTGAGTCAAACTTCACCTCCAAATCCGTATTGCTTATTGGTCACACTTAGAAAATCTAGGTATAGGGTAGGCAGGGGAACCTAGAATGTCAAGGCATAGCGCGCGAGATCGGCTACAAGTTAGGCGTCGGATTTGGAGACCGAAAAAGGGAGGTCTTGATCATCATCGCCAAGATGGAATTTTCTTTACGGATAAGGGGCAGACACGCTGGTCTGCCCCTATACCGATTTGTACATGGATCTAAAGCCGGGCTGAGTTCACTTCATGGCGAGACGACGCTGACGGCTTCAACCGCATCCACCCCAAAGCTCGCGAGCAATTTGCCGCGCAACCGCACAAAGCGATACGGCGTGGGCGCAGCCGAATAGCTGACCACTGCAATATGGGTACCGGCGCTGAGGTCGACCAGATTCAACTGGCCGGATCTGATCACATTGCCGGCGGCATCCAAGAAATCTACGGTTGTCGCCAGTTGGGCGGACAGCCCCCTATAGTGGACTTTCAGATTGCCGGTCCCTTCCTCGCCAGCGCCCATATCGAGCGTCAGTGATCCTATGCTCAATACGCTAGTGACTGTCGCCGCATTCCCATTGGGCGCGCCGACAGCGTTAGCCGGATTGGTCGTGAGCGTGGAACTGGAGACGGCGTCAGCGTACCGGTCGACAGGCGGCGGAGTAGGCGTCGGCGTTGGCGTCGGCGTCGGCGTTGGCGTTGGGGTTGCCGCTGCTACGAAGACATAGGTCGAGCCTGCGTCGAAACCGGCGGCGGTATCGTCAAAAAACGCGCCGACCACAGCCGTATTGCCGCTGATCGCCACCGCAGTGCCGAAGCCGTCGCCCGCCGTCGCATCGCCGGCGGTGAGCTTCTGTCCCTGGGTCCAGGTCGTCCCGCTCCTATTGAAGACATAGGCCGAGCCTGCGTCGGCGCCGGCGGCGGTGTCGTCAAACGGGGCGGCGACCACGAGCGTATCGCCGCTGATCGCCACTCTGGAGCCGAAAATGTCGCCCGCCGCCGCATCGCTGGCCGTGAGCGTCGCCTCGCGCGCCCAGTTCCCCACGGCGAGTCGAACGAACACCGTGACCTCGCCCGCATCGGCGCCCGCGGAGGTGTCGGCGGCCTGAGCGCCAACCACTGCCGTATTACCGCTGATCGCCACCGAATTCATGCCGAAGAAACCGTTCTCCTCGGGAGCGGCGGGGAGGAGCTTCGTCTCCTGGCTCCAGCTGTTCGTCCCGTTGCGCGCGAACACATATGCTGCGCCCGCATCGACGCCGGCTCCAGGGTTATCGGTAAACGGAGCGGCGATCACGACCAGATCGCCGTCTACCGCCACCCCCGAGCCGAATTGATCGCCGGAGGCCCTATCGCTGGCGAAGAGTTGCACGTCCGTCCAACTCCCCCCGCTCCGCACGAGGACATAGACACAGCCTTCATCGCCTGAGCCATTGTCGGTGAATGGAGCGCCGATCAGGACCGTATTGCCATTGACCGCAACCGCCTGGCCGACGCGGTCATCGGTGGGGAGGGTGGAGGTGTTGATATCCGGACTCCAACTCGTCCCGCTTCGATTAAAGATGTAGGCTTGGCCTGAGCCATTTGCTGCGGCCGGAGCTCCGACCACGGCCATATTGCCGCTTATTCCTACTGCGGCGCCGAAGAGGTCGCCCGCCTGCGCCGCGCCGCCAGTGAGTTTCGCCTGCTGACTCCAACTCGTCCCGCTCCGCACGAAGACATAGGCCGAGCCTGCGTCGATTCCAGCGCCGGTATCGTCATTTGGAGCGCCGATCACGGCCGTGTCGCCGTCAATCGATACTGAAGCGCCGAAGACGTCGGCCTCCGCAGCGTCGCCGGCAGTCAATTTCGCCTGCTGTGCAAACGTCGGGTCAATAGTCAACGGATAGACCGCCGCCTCGTCCGACACTTCCAGCTTCAACTGATCGCCGGCGAGCCTCATCCGCGCTGGCAAGTCTCTCCCGGTCGCGTCAATGGCGATAAGTTTGTCATAGCGCAGCCTCGCGCCTCTTCCGTTGAGCAGGATCGCCTGACCTTCATCGGCCAAACGAGCCTTCAAATCTCCGCTCAACCTCAGCCACAGGCTCAATTTCTCTCCGGCCCTCCTCTCTCCCGGAGCTTGCGGGATCGTGAAGCCCTGCTCCAATCCGCCGGCCCGGTTGACATACCACTCGATCAGCCTGGCGCCGTCGCGCGACTGCCGCTCATATTCGATCCGGTCGCCGGCGGTTTTGAGTCCGGCGGCGCCCACAACCTTCTTCCTGGCGCCGTAGCCGTAAGCGGTCAACTCCATCTCCATCCGCCATCCGCGCCCCTTCCCGCCCGATCCCTTCACCTCCACGCCCTCCGGCTTGAAAGCAATTCGGTAGTTCTGTTTCGGGTTGGCCGCTTCGTAGCCGCCTGATTTACGCTCCACGGCGCCATAGCGAGCCGCAGTCACGGCGGCGGAAAGCGAATTGTAGAGTCCTGATTGTTCGAGATGTTCGATCGCTGGCTTCCCGCTCATCGCGGGCAACTGAGTGGCGACTTTCTTCTGCTCATCGGCGTTTGCGCCACGATGGGCCGTTAGCCCCCGGCGATAGCCAATCAAGGCCAGCGCCGTGAGGGTGAGGACCAGAAAACATAAGATGCTAATCTGTCGGTTTTTCATTTTCATAAGTAACCTTTGTTGTATTGATTGTTCGGCGCCGCTTGCTTACCGCGTTGGCGGCGGAATCGACTAATAATTTGAGTGATGGTTGTGTTCACGAGCGGCGTTGATCATCGTTTCAACCTCCCGGAGGCGGCGGACAGAAAAATAACAGCCGGGAAAATAAGAGATGCTATTTTTCTGTCGACTCCTCTGAGCGGCCGAAATGACGATCAACGCCCCATGAGCGATGAATTCGCTAGTATCAGCGGGGGTGATATATATGAGTGGGGTTCCCGAATACCGGCTAGGTTGGAATTGGCGCTCAGATTTTTACCTCTTGACGGCCTCTTGAATGAAAGGACACGTTGGATAGACGGCGCGCGAGCTTGCGCAACGCCTGGCCGACGGACATCTCGTTGCGTCTGATCATTCCCAAAATATAAATGGCTTTGTTGAAACCGTTGTAAACCTGGCAGGAAAACCGGGCGCCGGGAATCAGAGTAATTAACCATTGAAGGTAACGCGCTCGGCGCAGCCCGGGGTGATAGCGGCGCGCAGCTTTAAGGCGCTTCAAGGCGGTCGCCCGATCACAGCGCTCGAGGGCGAGTCGCGCGATGTCCAACTGTTTGAACCCGAACATGGCCGAGATCTCCGGATCTTCTCGACGATCCCCCCAATAGCGCTCCTGGCAGCGCAGCACATCCTGCAAATAGATCAGCGCCGTCTTGCCCGTCGCGATATGGCTTTCGGAAAGCAGTCCGCCGTCTTCGGCGAATTCGTGCTTGACGCATGCCGGAATCGAAATGTAGTTGGCCTGGAATCGCCGGCAAAGCTCGACAGTGAAAGCGTAATCCGAGTCGCAGTCGTAGTCGGTAGCGAAAAGGCCTACCGCCTCACAAGCCTCGCGTCTGACCACCGTCGGCTGCAGACACATCAGAAATCCCCAGCGCATATTCTCAAAGATGTTGCCGCTGTAGTGAAACACGTTTTGGTAAGGCGTGCGCTCGACGATCGCCCGCCCCCATTCGCCGATCGGCTGGCGCGATTGATAAACGCGCAGATAGTCATCCTGCTCGCCGGGAGACAGGTCGAGGAGTCGCGAGCCGACTTTGCGCGCCATACTGGGATAATATTCCTCGACCTCCACGCGGTAATGGTTAACGACGCGCCCCCGGCCGAAGTCTTCCCAAAGCTCATTCGTGACGAACTGCTCTTCGGGAAACGCGCTCAGAAAGCTGACGCAGAGTTCCAGATGATGAGTCAGCCATTCATCATCCGAATCGAGAAAGGCGATATAAGAGCCGGCGCTGACGCGCAGCCCGGCGTTGCGCGCTCCCACCGCTCCCTGATTTTCCTGCCGTAAGATTTTCAGTCGCGGGTCGCACCCTTCGATCAGCGCCACGGTGTTGTCTGTAGACCCGTCATC
>Ga0154003_1000599_pt1 | contig 11335 bp, 4 predicted proteins | sample TSFL087MetaG_FD_104679 | JGI IMG/M metagenome (GOLD analysis project Ga0154003, IMG submission 104679) | Attine ant fungus gardens microbial communities from Florida, USA - TSFL087 MetaG | ecosystem: Host-associated > Fungi > Mycelium > Unclassified | place: USA: Florida, Lake Talquin State...
CACGAAGGCGTGAGACAGAGCGTGGTAGTCGCGAAAGACGACGAGCGAGGCGGCAAGCGATTGGCGGCCTATGTGGTGGCGGAAGGCGTGGCCGCCGCCGAATTGAAGCGGCACGCGCGGGAAAGATTGCCGGAGTACATGGTTCCGGAAGCGATCGTGATATTGAATGAGATGCCCCTGACGGCCAACGGCAAGATCGACCGCAAGCGATTGCCCGCGTCGAGCGATGCGCCGCAACCAGCGGGAGAAAGCTTTGTGGCGCCGCGAGACGTTCTGGAGCTTCAGTTGGCCCGGATCTGGGAGAGCGTTTTGAACATTCGGCCGATCGGCGTCAGGGACAATTTCTTCGATCTGGGCGGGCATTCGCTGCTGGCGGCAAGTCTGATGGCCAGAATTCGCAACGAGATCGGACGAGACCTGCCGCTGTCCACGCTGTTTCAGGGAAAGACGGTTGAGTACCTGGCCGCAATTGTGCGCCGGGATGCCGGCTCCCTGTCCTGGTCCTGCCTGGTTGAACTACAGGCTTCCGGCTCGCGGCCTCCGCTCTTCTTAGTCCATCCGGCGGGCGGAGACGTTCTCTGTTACCTGGATCTGGTTCAATATCTGGGGCCGGATCAGCCGTTCTACGCCTTGCAGGCGGCGGGATTCCATGGAGAACGCGACCATTACGCCACAATCGAAGAGATGGCGGCCCGCTACATCGAGGAGATAAGAGGGATTCAGCCTGAAGGCCCATATTTCGTGGGAGGCTGGTCGGCGGGCGGCGTCATCGCTTACGAGATGGCGCAACAACTGGCCGCCCGAAAGGCGGAGGTCGGTCAATTGCTGTTGCTGGACACCCAAGCGCTCGTCTTCCAACAAGAGCATCTCCCAATCGAAGACTACGACGACGCCGACCTGTTGATAAGCCTGTTCCCCGAAGCCCTGGCCATGTCTAAAGAGGAACTGGAACAGTTTCAGGGAGACGATCGAATCGCTCACGTCATCGAGAGAGCGACCACCATGAATCTGTTGCCGCCCGGGATCGAGGTCTTCCAGATTCATCTTTTCCTGAAGACATATAGAACCAACGTCCGAGCCATACACCAATACGCCCCGCGAATCTATCCGGGGAACGCCGTTCTGTTCAAGACGGTCAAGGAGAGCGTTCCGCCTCCATCGGCGGAGCATGAACGGCCGATCAATACGCCTCAAGATCCGACCAAGGGATGGGGACAATTGATCGCCGGAGGATTGCGAATCGTGGATGTCCCCGGCAGCCATAAAACAATGGTCAGCCAGCCTTATGTCGAAACCCTGGCGTCACGTATCAAGGATTGTCTCAACTATTAGATCGAGACCATCGATGTGGGACGAATCTCAGCGCTGTTGAATTGATGCGTGAAAAGCCGATCAGAAAAGAATATGAATCGTCAGCTATCGAACGATTCATCAAACCAATGTCCAAATAGCCATAACTATCGATTGGAGCCATCATGAACAATGACTTGCTATATCTGCGCCAGAACGTTCAGGTCGAACCGCTGTTCGATCACTGGTATGCCTGGTCACACCTGATTCCTCCGGCCACGGCGGCGAGGAACATCACGGAACGCCATTTGAAGATCATGGATTCTTATATCAACGCTCCGCAGGTGCACGCGAACGCCGTCAAGAATCCGAAACTGCTTGGCGGTCCATTCATCGATTACGACGGAAAACGCGTTGACGATATCCGGAACCTGCGAGACCAGACCAAACGGACGCGTCCTCACTTGCTCGAACTCTCCAACGATATCGCGGCATTGGATGAAACCCTGCGAAAGTACGCCAAAGGCCACTCGCTGCACCCGCTCTACAGTCAGGTGCCCGAGAGCCTGAAAGGCTACGTCGAGCTGGTCTATGACCTCAATCACAATCCGAGCTTCAGAATCATCGAACCGTTGCTCTATAAGAGCGGTTATTACGACCGATCGGCTCAGAGTTTAATGCTCTCGGTGTTGACCGGCGATGATCGTCCATTTGTGTTGAGCACGCCGAGGTTGGAATCCGATTCGCTCTTTCACCTGCGCGTGCCCTTCGACGACGAAACGGTGGACGAACTGTTCCGTCTCAAATCTACGCCGCGTCCCTGGGGAGAGATCAAGGAACTGTTGAAGGCGCCAGAGTCGTCGGAACGACTGCTCAGTTCGTTCCTGACGCCGGAACCGCCCGCGCCATATGCGCCCTACCGTGGAGATGGTGTGCGATGGCGCTACCTCGGCCACGCGTGCATCCTGTTGGAGACTTCGGAGGTCAGCATCCTCTTCGATCCGGTGTTGAGCTACACCTACGAGTCGAATGTTTCGCGATATACCTATGAGGACCTCCCCGATTCGATCGATTACGTGGTGATCACTCACAATCATCAGGATCACGTGCTGTTCGAGACTTTATTGCAGATCAGGCACAAGGTTAAGAACTTCGTCGTGCCGCCGAGTTCCGGCGGGTTCCTGCAAGATCCGTCGTTGAAATTGATCCTGAAACAGATCGGATGCCAAAACGTCATCGAATTGGGTGAATTGGAGCGCCTGGAGTGGGAGAACGGTTCGCTGACAGGGCTGCCGTTTCTCGGCGAGCATTCGGACCTCAATATTCAGTGCAAGATGGCGTTCCTCTTCCAAACCGGAAACAATTCGATCCTCTTCGCGGCCGACTCATGCAACATCGAGCCGCGATTGTACGACCACCTGCGCGGCGCGGTCGGCGGCGTGGATGCGATCTTCCTTGGCATGGAATGCGACGGAGCGCCGCTCAGTTGGCTCTACGGCCCCTTATTGACCAGGAAGATCGATCGTGCGATGGATGAGTCCCGCCGGCTGACCGGCTCCAATTTCGAACAGGCCATGGACATTGTTCGAAGATTTGACGCCAAGTCGATCTATGTCTATGCCATGGGACAAGAACCCTGGTTGGGCTACATCATGAGCATCAAATACACCGAACAGTCCCGGCCGATCGTCGAATCGAACCGGCTGATCGAGGAGTGCGCGAAACTGGGAATCCGCGCGGAGCGACTGTTCGGCGAGAAAGAGATTCTGCTTGAAACGGCCCGCTGAACACCGTTTTTCACATGAACGCATAATCTCTCTTCACATATAGCGCTTTTCACATGAACGCATGGGTCGAGAAAGCCACGGGAGATAACGAAACAAACGAAAAATGCGAACGATCTTTCGTTATTACTCTGTTAACGAAGTTATTGAGTGTTGCTTGAGGCGACGAGTCAGCGCCGCGAGCGGTAGATACCGTGTTGATTGTCAAGTGAGCGTGGCCTCGCCATGAGCGACCCGCTCGCGGTACTGACCCGGACAAAATGCTAAAAAACTTGGTTAACGCTGTAGTTATTTTCGTTATTTTCGTTATCTTTCTCTTCATCTTTCCTGACCGAATATTCATATGAGAACTGCTATAACAGGCGGGAAAGCACATGAACAAAAAAAAGAAGAAACCGGTCAGGCTGACGAACGCCTGGCGGGAAGCGAAGAAGCTGATTATCGCCAATCGCTCGCGCCTCGCGCTGGGAGCTTTGCTGATGCTGATCAATCGTCTGTCGGGGATCGTGCTGCCGGCGTCGTCGAAATACCTGATCGATGAGGTCGTGGTCAAAGGACAGGGGCGGCTGCTCGCGCCGATCGCCATCGCGGCCGGCGCCGCCGGACTTCTGCAAGCCGTCACGGCCTTCTCTCTTTCGCAAGTTCTGGGGGTGGCGGCTCATCGCGCGATCACCGGGATGCGCAAGAAGGTGCAAGCCCACGTCGGGCGCTTGCCGATCCGTTATTTCGATTCGACGCAGACCGGAATACTGATCGCCCGCATCGTGACGGACGCCGAAGGAGTGAGAAACCTGGTCGGCTCCGGGCTGGTTCAATTGAGCGGCAGCGTGGTGACGGCGCTCATCTCGATCGGGGTTCTGTTCTACTTAAACTGGCGGTTGACTAGTCTGACGATCGCCGTCCTGCTGGTGTTCGGCGGAGGGATGGCTTACTCCTTTCGAAAGCTGCGCCCGCTGTTCATCGAGCGCAGCCAACTCTATAGCGAGTTGATTGGGCGGCTGAGCCAATCGCTGAACGGAATCCGCATCGTCAAGGCTTATACCGCCGAGAAGCGCGAAGCGCTGATCTTCGCACGAGGCGCGCATCGGTTGTTCCGCAATCTCAAGTCCGCGACGTTCGGGACTTCAGCCGTCAGCGCCTTCTCCGCGGCGATCATCAGCGCGATCGGAATGATCATGATCATCGTCGGCGGCCGAGCCGTCGTCTCGGGCGCGATGACGCTGGGCGATCTGTTCATGTATATCTTCTTCACCGGATTGATGGCGGTTCCGGTGATGGATATCGCCAATATCGGAACGCAGATCACCGAAGCCTTCGCCGGTCTCGACCGCATCCGCGAACTGCTCAATCAGCCGACCGAGGACAACATCGACGAGTCGAAAGAGGCGACGAGGGAGATCCGCGGCGATGTCGAGTTCGAAGATGTTTGGTTTGAATATCGATCCGGCGTTCCGGTCCTGAAGAACGTCTCTTTCAGAGCGCCGGCAGGCTCCACCACGGCGTTGGTCGGTTCTAGCGGTTCCGGCAAGAGCACTCTGATCAGCCTCATCCTGAATTTCAATTGCCCGTCGGCTGGCCGGATCAAGGTCGATGGGCAGGATTTATCGCGGATCAGGTTGCGGGACTATCGTTCACAACTGGGAATCGTGCTGCAAGATAATTTCCTCTTCGACGGCACGATAGCCGAAAATCTCCGTTTCTCCCGGCCCAACGCCAGCCAGGAAGAGTTGCAGGCGGTCAGCCGTCTCGCCAATTGCGAAGAGTTCATCGAAGGGTTCGAGGACAAATTCGAGACGGTTGTCGGCGAACGCGGAGTCAAGCTCTCGGGCGGACAACGTCAGCGGATCGCCATCGCTCGCGCGTTGCTCGCCGACCCGAGGATTCTGATCCTGGACGAAGCGACTTCGAGCCTCGACAGCGAGAGCGAAGCCGCGATTCAGGATGGGCTGCGCTCGTTGCGCAGCGGACGGACGACCTTCGTCATCGCGCATCGACTCTCGACGATCAGGAGCGCGGATCAGATTCTGGTGATTGAGAACGGCGAAATCGTCGAGCGAGGCGCGCATGAAACGCTCCTGGCGACCGGCGGGCGTTACAAAGAGCTATACGACAAACAGTATCGATTCGAACGCAACCAATTCATCAACCCCGGCGAAGAGTTCGAGGCCGAATCGCCGGCTCCGGAGAACAGGCGCGGAGCGCCCGCGTCTCAACTGGCGGCGCCGTGAGCCGCATCCGCCGCGAAGATGGAGAGAGAGGGAGAAACAAACGAAAGATCTTCCGCTTTTTTCGTTTGCTTTGTCATCTCCCGTGGCCTTCTCGCCCCATGCGTTCATATGAAAAACTCGGTAAGGAAATCAAGCATGATAACTCTAAGTTTTTGGCAAGATCTGCGCTATGGCGCGCGTGTTTTGTTGAAGAATCCCGGCCCCAGCCTGATCGCGATCTTCACTCTCTCGCTCGGCATCGGGGCCAACACGACGGTCTTCAACCTGGTCAATGCGCTGCTGCTGCGCCCGCTGCCTGTCGAAAGACCGGACGAACTGGTGGCGGTCTACACGGGCGATTTCGGCGGCGCCCAGTACGGCTCTTCCTCATATCCGGACTACCTGGATTTTCGAGGCCGCAACCAGGTCTTTTCGGGGATGGCGGCGTACCAGGTTCGCCCGTTCAGCCTGGATATTGACGGAACGAACGATCGCGCCTTCGGCGAGATCGTGAGCGGAAACTACTTCTCGATGCTGGAGATCAGGCCGGCGCTGGGGCGTGGCTTTTTGCCCGACGAGGACAAGACGCCCGGCGAGCGCCCGGTTGTCGTGATCAGTCATCGGCTGTGGCGGAATCGCTTCGGCGGCGATCCGTCCATCGTCAATCGAACCATTCGGCTGAACGGTCATTCGTTCACGATCGTCGGCGTCGCGCCGGAGAGATATACGGGGTTGACGCGCGGAATCGGCATCGACCTGTGGGTTCCGGCGATGATGATCGAGCAGGCTTCGCCCGGCGGCGGCGGCCTGACCGAACGCGGAAGCCGTTCGTTTCAGGTCCTTGGAAGATTGAAGCCGGGCGTCACGGTCGAGAGGGCGAAGAGCGACTTCGGCCTCATCAGCGCGCAACTCTTCGCGGCCTGGCCGCAACAATGGGAGAACGTCCGCAAGGAGCCGCGGGTTATTTCGCTGATCCCGGAAAGCCAGGCTCAGGTGCCGTTGAGTTTCCGGACATCGCTGGTGCTCTTCATGGCGATGCTGATGACGGTCGTGGGATTGGTGCTGCTGATGGCGTGCGCCAACGTCGCCAGCCTATTGTTGGCCCGCGCCCTGTCGCGCCGCAAGGAGATCGCGATCAGGCTGTCGCTCGGCGCCGGGCGCGGCCGTCTGATTCGACAGTTGATCACGGAGAGCGCCCTGATGTCGCTGCTCGGCGGCCTGGCCGGTCTTCTGCTCGCGGAATGGGCGGCGAATTTACTGATGACCGTCAAGCCGTCGATGCAACCGCCGATCGAGATCGATCTGCGAAGCGATTGGCGGGTATTTGGTTTCACGCTCGGCCTCTCGTTATTGACTGGCCTCATCTTCGGCTCGATTCCGGCGCTGGCGGCTTCGCGCCCGGACATCATCGCCACGCTCAAGGACAAGGCCGGCGTCGGGCGCGCCGGCGAACGTTTGCGCGGCGCGCTGGTGATCGTGCAGGTTGCGCTCTCGTTGATGCTGCTGATCTGTTGCGGCCTCTTCATTCGCAGCCTGCGCAATGCCGGCGCAATAGATCCGGGCTTCGACGCCGACAACCTGCTGATGGCCTCGATGGATCTGGAATTGCAGGGCTACCAGGAGTCCGGGAGGAGGAACTTCTCCGGACAACTGCTCAACCGGGTGCGCGCGTTGCCCGTAGTCGAATCGGCCAGCCTGACCGACCGGCTGCCGCTCGGCGCGACTCGTTCGCGGGCCACCATCACGATCGAAGGCTACACCACGCGGCAAGGTGAAAGCGCCGAAGTGCTTATGTCTTCCGTCGCGCCGGGATACTTCGAAACGCTGCGCATCCCCTTGCAGCGCGGTCGGTCATTCAACGAACGGGATCAGGCCGGCGCGCCCGGCGTGGCGATCGTCAACGAGACCTTCGCCCGGCGCTTCTGGCCGGGACAGGAGCCGATCGGCAAACGCATTCAACTGGGATACTCCCCAACCGGCGTCAATGAATCTCCGTATCTGGAGGTCGTCGGCGTGGCCAAAGACGGCAAATACGTCTCGCTGGGCGAAGAGCCGCAGCCATTCTTCTATTTGAATCTCTGGCAACGCGATCAATCGTCGCCGACGCTGATCGTCCGGACGCGCGGCGCCACGATCGATTATCTGCCGATGGTGCGGAACGAGGCGCTGGCTCTGGACAAAAACCTTTCATTGTACGACGTGAAAACGATGAAACAACACCTGGGATTGTCGTTGCTTCCCGCGCAACTGGCCGGAGGCGTCCTTGGCGTCTTCGGCCTGATGGCCTTGGTCCTGGCGGCCTCGGGCATCTACGGCGTGATCTCCTATTCCGTCGCGCAACGCACCCGCGAAATCGGCATTCGGATGGCGATGGGCGCATCCGCTGGCGCCGTGCTGAGACTGGTGGTGAAGTATGGATTGGCGTTGACGCTGATCGGCATGGCGTTCGGGTTGACCGCTTCATTGGCTTTGACAAGGCTGATGAAGACCATGTTGATCGGCGTCAGCGCGACCGACCCGTTGACGTTCACCGTCATCGTCTTGCTGTTCATGGCGGTGGCGATGCTGGCCTGCTACATCCCTGCGCGGCGGGCGGCGAAGGTCGATCCGATGATTGCGCTGCGGTGCGAGTGAGCGCCGCCCCTGAAACCTTAGAGCGGATTGCAAATCAATGTACGGTATAGTGAGATAACAGTACGGATCAGTACCGCGAGCGGTAGCGAGCGCGACACAGCGTAAAGCTCGCTCGCTACCGCTCGCGGTACTGATCCAGCGAGCATTCCCGTACAGGCGCGCAAACCGCTCTAATCGTTGTGAAGAACTTCACTGAATTAGGTGAAGATCTAAATTCGCCCATTCGCCCGATTGGATAAAACTCGCCCAGTAGTACGGATGCCGCCGATTCACGTTCTTGAGCATCTCCAATTGCGCCTGCCTTAACGCTTCTCCGCGTCCCTGCTCCTGCTTCAATCTGCCATAATACGCTTCCATCAGTTCCCAGGTCGCTTTGTCCGATACCGCCCAGAGGCTCATGACCTGTGTCTCCGCTCCGGCCAGCGCCAGGGCGCGGCGCAGTCCGTGGACTCCCTCCCAATTCTTCACCTCACCCACTCCGGTGTCGCAGGCTGAGAGCGTCACCAGTTTCGTCCCCCACAGATTGAGTCCCGTCACCTCCAGCGCCGTCAGGATTCCGTTGTCGTCTTCCTTATGCTCATTGGCTCCGGCCATTGCCAACCCTGAACGCAGCAACGGATTCTTGATGCGGATGCCGCGCCGTTCGAGTCGCTCCGACTCTCTCTCAGGATCATCAGTAAGCGTCTGAGCGCCACCCTCGCCGGCCGAGGTCAACTGCTGATCTTCCAGGAAGAAGCTGTGCGTAGCGATGTGCAGCAGTATGGGACTTCGAATCTGACTGAGCGCCGCCTTGGTGGCCTGGCTTTTGGTGAGCAGGGTTGCGCCGGGTAACAACGCAAGCAGGGCTTCGCCTTCCTGCGCCGCGTATGGTAGAGGCGGGAAATAGAACTCCTTGATGGCAGACCGGGATGATTCCGCCTTGACATCTTCCTCCGACGCGTCTTTCTCATGTTTCTCCAAGCGCGCCGCTTCAACCGGACTTCTTCTTCCGAAGTCCGGGGCGGCGACTACCAGCGGGCCGCCTTTGCTCTCTCTGGCCACTTGCAGTCGCAGCAGGTCACGCCCGCTGGCCAGATAAGTGATCGAGTATCGCTCGACCGCATACCGCCCCCTCTCATCCACCAGCCCGGCGAAGGAGATGAGATTGAGTGAGCCGTCCGGCGAGATCAGCAACCGCCTTATATCTCCAAGGAGTGGGCGTAATGATTGAAACACCCTCGCGTCAACGGCGCGGGCCAGGCGCTTCACATCCTCACGCTTCGGGTCGCGCAACGCCTCGCGGAGCGACGCAATGGCGGTGTCGATGGCCTTCGCCTCGCCCAGTTCCTTCCAAGCGATCTTTCCCTCGCGGCGCAGGACATAGACTACGTAACGAGGTTGACCATAAGCTTCGGCGCGCTTTATGGCTTTGGCGTTGAATGGGCGATAAGAGGCGAATTCGATCAATGCCGAATCGGGCGGGATGGCCGCCCGCACGGCCTCCAGCGTGACAGGCAGATACTGGGCGCGGAACTCACTGCTTCTGCGACTGATGTCAGCTTCGTCTCTCTCAGCCTGGTCTTCAAGTTCTTTGATTCGAGCCTCATGTCGCTCGATGGTCATGTTCTGCGGCCCGCCGAGGACGAGCCTGGCGATTTGCGAGCGGGTCTCGGTCAATCGATCGAGCAACGCCCGATCTTCGGCGTCGAATCGGCTGCGTAGGGTATTGAGATTTTGAGAAATGGCGTCCAGAGCGCGCCCCTTGCGTTGCAGGATCACAGTGGCGGCCAGGGCGGCCGGCGCCGGATCGTGGGGAGCGGAGCGCAGGTGGAGGGAGATAGTCCGGTCGGTTTGCGCGGAGAGGGTGGCAAGATAGGCCAGTTTCTGTCGTTCGGAACCGATAACGAGATTGCGCGCGAGGTCGCGTTCGCTGGCGGTATTGGCAAGTGATTGAAACTTTACCGCCTGAACTAGATCGCCCTTCGCCGTGTATAGCGCGGCCAGGTTGTCGAGGATGGCGGCGGTGTACGGATGATCTTTGCCCCACGCCTTCTCATTGATATCGAGAGCGCGCTTGAGAAGCGATTCGGCCTCCGGGGCGCCTACGATGGATTCACTCAACGACTCCCACGAGAGCTGTTGGCCAGGCGTCTCGCTCGCAGACGCTTTGGTCCGTCTCTCACCAACCCGCATATTGAGCGGACTGATTAAGATTAAGGCAAACGTGATTGCCAATCGAACAGTGATTCGATACTTATTCATAGTAAGCAAGTTAGTGATGAGGTGAATCGGTCTTCAATATCGGGCAAACAAACAATTTGTTACCCTGACGGCTTATCCACACGCGATTCTTTAACTGAATGCGAATCTTATTGGTGTCTCGTTGCCATGGCGCTGCAATTTCGATAGTATTTTCTTTCAAGAACCGTGTCATGACTTGGGCCACCGGGACTAAATCTTTAACATCAAGACTTAGAGCGAGTTATGTAATCAACTTATCCCCCTCAGCGCCTTGCAGCTACACCGAGCTATTTAGCGGAATACAAACCTGGATGTCCTGTACAGAATCTTAAAAAAAGATGTGTGAGTTCCGAGCAAATTGCTAACGACTTGTTAAGAGTCTCTCTTGCGTTTATGCAGCCACCAATCAACCTGTTATATAAATTTGGCCCATTCTGCCTGGATGTGAGCGAGCGTGTATTGATACGTGACGGACGAGTAGCTCCGCTCTCGCCGAAGGTTTTCGATACGTTGCTGGTGTTGATCGAAAACCGCGGGCGCGTCCTGGGTAAAGAGGAGTTGATGCAGGCGATCTGGCCGAATACCTTTGTGGAAGAGAGCAATCTGACTCACAACATTTCACAAATCAGGCGGGCGCTCGGTGATGGCGAATACATCGAGACGATTCCCCGTCGCGGCTATCGCTTTGTCTCCGAGGCGCAGACTGTGAGGCGTGAGACGCAGGATGCGGAAACTGTCGGGACAGGCGATAACGGGGGGAGCAATGTCTTCATATCGTCCACAGGCGATAACGGGGGGAGCAATGTCTTCATATCGTCCAATGGGAGCGTCTCTGCTCATAGTGTGATCGCCGAAAACGGCCGCGCGCAATCAGAGATGGCCGATTCTGTGGCCTCGGCCTCGCCCAATGTGGAAGAGATTCAGCCGGACATGGTAGTGAAGACGGCAACGCTAAATCTGAGGAGGATAATGAGATCGGCGGCGCTTGTCTTGGCCGGTTTCGCTATTGTGTTACTGGCGATCTTCGTTATCTACCGTCCTGCCAACGATCACGCCGAGCAATTCTTCCGGCCGATCACCCCGGCGAAGCTGACGACTTCCGGCAATGCTCTTCAGGCCGCGGTATCGCGTGACGGAAGGTATGTCGCTTATGTGATGCAGGAAGGCGACCGGCAAAGCTTGTGGATCAAGCAAACCGCC
>Ga0154003_1000600_pt1 | contig 11313 bp, 5 predicted proteins | sample TSFL087MetaG_FD_104679 | JGI IMG/M metagenome (GOLD analysis project Ga0154003, IMG submission 104679) | Attine ant fungus gardens microbial communities from Florida, USA - TSFL087 MetaG | ecosystem: Host-associated > Fungi > Mycelium > Unclassified | place: USA: Florida, Lake Talquin State...
GAGGCAGGAGGGTCGTTCCCACCGGCAACTGATTCATATTGCGCTCGCGTTGACCGAATAGTCCCCGCCGGCCCACGTAGCCGATCTCGACCGTCGTGTCCCAGGCGATCTCACGCTCATAGGTCAGGTTCCAAGTCCACGCCTCCGGCATGCGGAAATTCCTGTCTTGCGTGGTGATCGTCAGCGGGAAGTTGACGCAACTCGCTGGGGAGGAGCCGCAGCCTGGCGGGGGGGCGACGCTCGCCCCGCCGGGCAGGTCAACGTCACCACGGCTCACCGAGATTGACGGTTGTAGCGGAGGATTGCCTCCCAGGAATACCGAGTCGCTGACGCCAAGTCGCGTCAGGAATCGTCCCGCGCCGCCGCGGATCACATTCTTGTCATTGAACGCATAGGCGAAGCCGAAGCGCGGCTGGAACGTGTTCAACATGTGAATGTCCGAATACGATTTGCCTTCAGCCCCATTGCGGAAAAGGAAATCGAACTCGCCGGTGCTGGCGATCGGCACACGGCCTGGACCTTTGGCCGCGTCCGGCCAATCATCGCCTGGAAACACCAGGCCGTTGTAACGCGCCTGCAGACCGCCTGAATCAATACGCCCTGTGGCCGGATTCACGCTCACTACGTTGCTCGGATCGTAGTACTTCGAGTCGAAGATCGCCATATTGCGCCAGAGGCTGTAATACGGTTGAACGATCGTGTTACGCACTCCGGCTTCGAGACGCAGCTTCGGCGTCACCTTCCACGAATCCTGCGCGAACCACTCGAACATGTGGCCGCGATAAGGCGTGAAGGAGCGCGTGCCCAACTCCGCGTAAGTGTCGAATAGTCCCAGGGCGGCATTGGCAATCGCTACGTTCGTGCCGCCAATGGTCCCGTTGGAAAAGACGAAGCGGCCGTTCTGGTTGTTGGTGCCGCCAGGCACGCCGGCGACGTTGATCTGGTCGAAGTCGTTCTGCCCGGCGCGCTCGAAGTAGCCGCCGAATTTGATGGTATGGTTGCCGCGTATGTTGGTCCAGTTCTGATTGATCTGATAGATCGGCCCGGTGGACTGCGACGGGTATGGGCCGCCGTCCAGCGTCTGGAAGGCGTCCATAGTGACGGTAGGAATTTTGTCGAGAATTTCCTTCTCCTGGAAGATGTACGGGTAGTTGATGCCGTACTTGCTGCGTCGGAAGCGGTCGCCTTCGGTTTGCACAGAAATGAAGACCTGATCGCGACTGCCGGCGATGACGGTCTCGGCGATCCAGTTCGGGGAGAGCGTCCAGGCCCAGTTGATGGTCGCCGTTTGGTTTGGACGATCAAGCGTTGCCGGCGCACGGTCCGTGCCGTCGCGGAACGCGTCGGGAAAGACTCCATGATAGAGCTGAAAGCGGAAACGGAGTTGATGTTTCTCGGTCGGGTAGTAATCCAGCGAGATTGTGTCCTTGCGTTGATCCTGCGGCGCGGCGCGCGACTGGAAATAATTCTGCCCTGACGGACCGAAGAATCCCGGGATCGGCTCCGGGTAGGCTCTCAGCAAGGCCAGGCCGTTCTCTGAAAGCATACCTGCTGGGATGACATTGTTGAGGAACGGCGCGCAGGTATCGGGTTTATTCTTGTCAACGCAGTCGTTCGGATTGCGTACAATACGCACGATTTGCAGCGGATTGCCGGCGGTTGCGATCTCGCTGAAGTCGCCCTGCCGCATCTTCAATGTCGGCACGCGGATGAGCGTGGTTTGCTCGCGGCGGAACTTGACCCACTCCTGACTCCAAAGCCAGAAGAGCTTGCTGCGGTCGCGGTTGAAGTTGAGGCCGGGAATGATCACAGGGCCGCTGGCGTTATAGCCGAATTGATTGAATCGGAACGGCTCCGGGCGGCAGTGGTTGGCTTTCTCGAACTGCGGATCGCTGCACGGCTGGTTGGCCGGCGTCGAGGCGTTGCGGCTCCACGAGTTTGCGTTGAGCGCCGAGTTGCGAAGGTATTCATAGACCGCGCCGTGAAAGTCGCGTCCGCCGCTCTTGGTCACGATGCGAATCTGACCGCCGGCCGAGCGTCCATACTCCGCGTTGTAGTTGGCCGTCAGGATTTGAATCTCTTGCGTCGAATCGAGATCCGCCACGCCGATCGAAGTGCCGTTCGAGCGCGTGCGGACGCCTACCGCGCCATCGAATGTGATCAGGTTATCCTGTGTGCGCGAACCGTTGATGTTCAAGCCGCCGGTCGTCAGACCGAAGCTGAATCCGCCCAGCGCGCTCCCGCTGTTGACGCCAGGTTTGAGGATGGCTAGAAAGAGGGGGTTGCGGCCGTTGAGTTGAAGTTTCTCGACCTGGTTAATCTCGACCAGCTTGCCGACGGTGGACGATTCGGACTGCACTTGGGTTGTGGACGCCGTTACCGTAACAGTCTCGGTCACCTGCCCGGGCTGCAATGTGACCTCGATACTGGCCGGCAGGTTTGGGTCGAGTTTGCGCCCCTTCTCCTGAAATTGCTTGAAGCCACCGGCCTCAACGGTAATGGTGTAGAAGTCTGGTGGGAGTGTGGTGATAACGAAGTAACCTTCGCTGTTGGTCGTTGCGGAGCGTTCCAAAGACTTGGTCTCGCTTTTGATCGTGACCTTGGCGCTGGAGATGATGCCGCCAGTCTGGTCCTTAACGAAACCGGAGATTTGTGTGTTGTCTGATTGCGCGAGGCTCGTGATCGAAATTGCGAGCGACAGCGCCGCCAGCAATCCCAAGCCGAGAATCTTCGCTACCACTCTTCTCATTTGGGTGCGCATGTGATCCTTCCTTATGCGAGAGGGGCGAAGGGGGACTCCTTCGCCGTCTTCACTTCACGATTGCCGCTTGGGGCAGACAATCAGAAATTGGATTTGTTCATTCGCCGAAAGTATCAGCCAATGAAAGATCGCCTAATTGTTTAAATCATGATGGTGTGGAAAGTCTTCGTCCCAGCAACGAAATGATAAGTCTTGCCAACGAATGCGCCTATTCTGGCGCGGGGATTTCTTGAATCTTTGATGGAATCGATTTCGTTGGCTATGGCGGATTATCGGGATGGTTAAACCAAGTGTCAAGACCTGCGTAGTCAAAAGGAATTATTCCGGCTATGATTTACAATGATTTAGCGCATGAGATTGGTACAGCGCCGCAGGTTTTTATTTAACTTTCCCGACCTCGAAATGTATCATCGGCGCTCTTTCCTCCCCCTACTCGCCTCACTGGTAAAGTGAAGCGTGGATTGAAACCGGATTGAAACGTCATGGAGAGATGAAATGGCCGAAGTCATTGAGCGCAGAGTCGTCCATCAGTTCCCGCTCTATTACGACCTCTATGTTCCCGAAAGCGGGAGCCCGAAACCGCTGATCATTGCGCTGCACGGTTATGGCGGCGACAAAGCTTCGATGATGCGCCTGATGCGCCGTGTCCTCGGAAACGGGGAAGACGGCGCCGGTGATTACGTCGTCGCCTGTCCGCAAGGCCCGCACCAGCACCTGGTCATGCCGACCGAAGAATCGCCGACCTTAGGTTACGGATTCGGCTGGCTGTCGAATTTCAAGCCCGAAGAATCATTGGCGATGCACCATCAACTGATCCGCGGGATCATCGAAACGCTCACGTCAACGGGCGTGGCCGACGCGGGCCGGGTTTTTCTGCTCGGATTTTCGCAGTCCTCCGGCGCCAACTTTCGATTCGCATTCACGCACGGCGACCTGGTTCGCGGCGTGGTCGCGATCTGCGGCGGCATTCCCGGCGATTGGGAGACCGAAGGCAAATACCAGTCGGGCGTCATAGACGTTTTGTACATCGGCGCCGAACGCGATCAATATTACACGCCGGATAGGACGCGGCGGAACGCCGAGTCGCTTCGCCGTCGCGCCAGATCCGTCGAATTGCGGTTCTTCGACGCCACGCACGAAGTCCCGCGCGAATCTTATCCGGTGATTGACGAATGGCTGAAGAGGCAAGCCAATCAGCGCCGCGAGCGATAGCGAGCGTGACTCCCACAACACGCCGATTGATCGGGACCCGCCGCGGTGCTGATCCGGAGGAACCTTGTCAGAGTTGATGCAATACATTGCAAGTATCGCGCTGCTCATAGCGATCTTGTTGGTCTTCAGCGTCGCGGTCTATCTTGTCGGCAGGCTCCGCGGGAAAAAGTAGATCGAATATGCAAATCTCGAATCTGGAATCTCAAATCGAATCTTTCTTCGCCATTCCCGACCCGGAGATGACGCCCGAACGCAGGCAGGAAGCCCTGAGCGTCTTTGCCGAATTCAAATCCGCGCTCGACCGAGGCGAGATACGCGCCGCGAGCCGGGGCGCCGACGGCGACTGGGTAGTCAATCAATGGGTCAAGCGCGGCATCCTGCTAGGTTTTCGCCTGGGGGCGGTGGTCGATTATTCGATTAACGATAATTTCCGCTTCTTCGACAAAGAGACCTACCCGACCAAACGCGTCACGATCAGCGACGGCGTGCGAATCGTGCCCGGCGGCACGACGGCGCGGGAAGGCGCATATCTTGGGCATGGCGTAACGATCATGCCTCCGGCTTTCGTCAACGTCGGGGCCTACGTCGGCGACGGGACGATGATCGATTCACATGCGCTCGTCGGGTCGTGCGCCCAGGTCGGCAAACGATGCCACATAAGCGCGGCGGCGCAGATCGGCGGCGTACTCGAACCCGTGGGCGCAATGCCCGTGATCATCGAAGACGAAGTTCTGGTCGGAGGCAATTGCGGAGTCTACGAAGGCGCGCTGGTGCGAGAGCGCGCGATCCTGGCCTCAGGCGTGGTGCTGACAGGCTCGACGCCGATTTTCGACGCGGCGCGCGGCGAAATTTACCGGCGCGAAGGCGACAAACCGCTCGAAGTCCCCGCCGGCGCGGTCGTCGTGCCCGGCGCGCGCGCAATCGGCGTCGGTCCGGCGAAAGACTGGGGTTTGTCGGTCTATGCTCCCATCATCATCAAGTACCGCGACGAAAAAACCGAAGCTTCCGTGAAGCTCGAAGATTTCCTGCGCTAAATTAACAATGAACTGCCACAGAGCCACAGAGCCACAGAGCCAGAGAGAAAGGGCAGGGCGGCAGTCCCTCTGTTTCTCTTTATTTCTTTCTCTCTCCATCTCTCTGTGTCTCTGTGTCTCCGTGGCATAACAAGGAGGAATCCGCGATGTGTCGTGTCTCCAGACGCGAACTTTTATTGGGCGGCGCGGCGTTGCTCGGCGGCGCCGTTACCGAATCGAAAGCCAACGCAAAAACATCCCCCGCGAAACCCGGGGCCGTCGAGGTCGGCAAGGTCGATCAGCTCTCTGACGGCGTCTATTTTCATCAGGGCAATATACTTGTCGGCCATTGCAACAACGGCTGGATAATTTTTGAAGACTACGTGCTGGTGATCGACGCGAATTATCCTTCTGGCGCGCAGGAGATCATCCCGAAAATCAAAGCCCTGACCGACAAACCGATCCGCTTCGCTTTCGACACGCACCACCACGGCGATCACTCCTACGGCAATCAGGTCTGGGTCGAGAACGGCGCCGTGCCCGTGGCGCACACCGGAGTGATTGACGAGATGAAGAAATACGAGACCGGCTATTACGGCGGCGCGCCTGGGGCGTGGGAAGAAGCGGCCAAAGAGCGTGCGGATGTTCGTGGCAGCAAGCTCAAACCGCCGTCGGTGCTCTTCCCGCGCGAAATGATCTTCGACGACGGCAAACATCGCGTGGAATTGATGCACCTGGGCGTCGCCCACACTCACGGCGACGCGCTCGCCTGGCTCCCGCAGGAGAAGATCCTCTTCACCGGTGACGCCTGCGTGAACGGCCCGTACAATTACGTCGGCGACGGTAACATCGAAAAATGGATCGCCACGCTCGAAGCGGCCAAGAAACTCGGCGCGAAGGTCGTCTGTCCCGGCCACGGCGCTCGTGGGGCGGAGACCGTGCTCAACGACCAGCAGAAATATTTCCGCTCGTTGCGAGAAGAAGTAGGCAAGCTTGTCAAAGCCGAAAAGACGCCGGAGCAGGTTCGCGATTCGGTCGAGCAGGTCAAGGCCGCGCTCAAGGCCGACGCTAGCATCGCCCGCTACGCCGAGCGTTCGACGCTAGCGCACGTCGAGAAGGTTTACGAAGAGATGACCGGCAAGAAACTGCCCGCCGCCCGGAAGGCGTCGCGCCAGGCCCACGACCTGCATGCCCAGGCGCACGGCCATCAAGGCGATTTCGTAATGCGGCGGAGACTTCATCACGGTCATTCTTGAATCTTTCGTTTAGTCGGCAGGGCTGGGAATCCGAACGCAGCCGACTAAAATCGGTACTCAATACGCGCGCCTTCAAATGATTGCGCCAGACGCCAGCCTGCATTATCCTAGGTTCACTTTAGTCATGAGCGGCCTTCGCCGCGATTAGCGTTAACAATCTGGAGGAGCGATGGAACAACAAGCTACGACGGCGAGCGCCGCGGCTGTAGGCGCCGTATCGAAGTTCAAACACCTGCGCTGGTACATTTGCGGGCTGCTCTTTTTCGCCACCGTCATTAATTACATTGATCGGCAGGTGGTCGGCGCCATCGCGCCGGAGTTACAAAAAGAGATCGGCTGGACCGAAATAGAGTACAGCCAGATCGTCAACGCTTTTCAGATCGCTTACGCGATGATGTTTCTGGTCTGGGGCGGCGTTATTGATCGGATCGGCGTGAAGTTGGGCTTTGCCATCGCTGTTGTCATCTGGTCGATTGCCGGCATGGGGACCGCGCTGGCCGCGACCGCCGTCGGTTTCGGTATCGCGCGGTTCGCCCTGGGCGTCGGCGAGGCCGCCAATTTCCCGGCTTCGATCAAAACTGTGGCGGAATGGTTTCCGAAACGCGAACGGTCGTTTGCGACCGGGGTGTTTAATGCGGGCACCAACGTGGGCGCGATCATCGCCCCGGCGGCGGCGATTCTGTTGTATGAAAATTTCGGCTGGCGTAGCGCCTTTATCTTCACCGGGGCCGTAGGCTTTTTATGGGTGATTTTCTGGTGGTCGTTTTACGAACGCCCAGAAAATCACCCGCGCCTCTCGGCGGAAGAGTTCAAGGTGATTCGCGAAGGCGAAGAGGAACAGATCACTGAAAAGACGCCTATGCTGAAGTTGCTGAAATATCGCCAGCTTTGGGCGTTCGCCCTCGGCAAGATGCTGACCGATCCCGTCTGGTGGTTCTATCTATTTTGGCTCCCGAAGTTTCTCTCGACTAATTACGGCATCAACGGACGAGCGCGCATTCCGTACCTGACGGCGGTCTACATCATTGCTGACGTCGGCTCGGTCGGCGGCGGATGGATTGCGGCGGCGTTGATTAAAAGAGGTTGGACGCTCAACCGGGCGCGGAAATTCTCCCTCTTTATCTTCGCTTTCATCATGCCGATGGTGACGATCACCTATTACGTCAGTAACGCATGGACAGCCGTTATTTTGATCGGCATCGCCGCCGGCGCGCATCAAGGCTGGTCGGCCAATTTGTTCACGTTGACGGCAGACATGTTTCCACGCAAGGCGGTCGGCTCCGCAGTCGGCATCGGCAGTTGCGCGGGCGCGTTGGGCGGCGTGTTGATGGCAACCTATGTCGGCAGCGTTCTTGACAAGAATCAGAACTACTACCTGCCAATGTTTATCATCGCGGGCGTAACTTATCTGGTTGCGTGGGCTGTGATTCAATTGCTCGCGCCGAAGCTTGAACCCGCGAAGGTGGAATAATAAGGTGGAATATAGTGAAGCCGGGCAGGCGAGATTTTACCAGCCCGGCTTTTGCTTGCGCGATGAGGAGAGCGCCGAACCGCCGCTGGGGGAGATAGTTTCGGCGGTGGCGCTCCGCTGATATGAGGGCGTTGCCGCCCTCGTCTTTTTATGCGGGAATGGCAGGCGGAAAATTGAACGACAGTTTTATTAATTTTTGACGCGATCCGGGCGATAGGGGGTACGCGCTGCGTGGAAAGAAAAGGGCTCAGCCTTTCAGCCTTACAGAAGATTCGGCCTCGTCGCTCAACAAGGGTTGAATTGCACGCAGGCTCACTTGGCCATCATCACTCGCAGATGCGAAGGAGAACCCTTTGATCGAAACACGCGCTGCGTCGCCTTGACGTAATCCTCTTCTCTGGCTTTAAAGATATTCTCGACGTATTTCTGCGGGTTGCGGTCGATCACCGGGAACCAACTGCTCTGAACCTGAACCATGATCTTGTGGCCTTTCAGGAAGCGGTGATTGCACTGATGCAGGTCAATCACGTACTCGTTGACCTCATCCGGCGTGATCGGCTCGGGCTTTTCAAAACTCTTGCGGAAGCGCCCGCGAAAGACGTCGTTGGCTATCATCAGTTGATAGCCGCCCATCTTGTGATCTTTCGGATAATCCTCCGGGTAGACGTCAATCAGCTTCACGATCCAATCGCTATCCGTTCCCGTCGTCGACGCGAACAGATGCGCGGCCAGGTCGCCGGTGATCGTCACGTCTTCGGTCAACGGATCGGTCTCCCAGCTCAAGACGTCGGGCCGGTGATGAGCGAACCGTTGATCTTCGACCAGCCACTCTCTCCACCCCGAACCGCGAGAGTAATAGGTCGGCTCAATCGGGCGTGGCCGATAGGGAACCGGGCTGGCCGGGTCGGAGACGTAACTGTCAAACGCGCGCGCATCGGTTTCCGCAGGCGGGTCGAATGACAATTTGCGGTTTGCGCGGAAATAGAGTTTGCGGTCGTTCGTGATGTTGCGCGGCGGCCACTGATCGTAACTCTTCCACTCGTTCGAACCGGTCTGGAACGTGATCGCTTCGGCGATTCCGAGCTTGCCTTCGTCTTTCAGCCAGTAGGCGAACCAGGGCGCTTCGATCTTTTCGCGGTAATGCCGCGAAGTGTTGCTGTCGAATTCGATTTTGCCGAGGCTGCCGCCGTCCGAACGCGCCCAGCCGCCATGATTCCACGGCCCAGCGACGAAGAAATTGATCCGCTTTTGGTCTTGAGGCTCCAGCGTCTCGTAAATCTTGATCGGGCCGTAAAAGTCCTCTTGATCCCACCATCCCGCGACAGTGAGCATCGGGACGTTTACCTTCTTCAAGTGTCCGGCCATCGCCTGCCGTCGCCAGAACTCGTCGTAGTTGGGATGATCGACGAAATCGTTCCAACTGGGGATTTTGCCCTTCAAATATTTCTCGTTGGCGCTCGAGAGCGCGCCCAGTCGCAGGTACCATTCGTAGGTGTCGTATCTGTCGAATTCGAATCTGGCCTGCTCCTTATTGGTTTCCATCATCGTCGCATACTCGAACCCGTAACTCAGCCTGAACGCGCCGTTGTGATGAAAATCGTCGCCGAGGAACATGTCGGCCGGAGAGGCTTGAGGAGAAGCGGCCTTCAAAGCCGGGTGCGGCGCGAGCGTGGCCATCGCCGCCGTCCAGCCCGGATAGGAGATGCCGATTATGCCCACGCGTCCATTGTTATTGGGCGCGTTCTTTATCAGCCACTCGATGGTGTCGTAAGCGTCGGTGACTTCATCAACCACCTTCGGATCGTTCCTTTCGCCGAGCAAGGAGACCGGCGCACGCTGCATCACGAACTGGCCTTCGGATTTGTAGCGCCCGCGAATGTCCTGAAAGACGAAGATGTAGCCGTCGGCGGCCAACGCCGCGTATTTGCCCTGCGCCCAGCCGCGCGCCGATTCGGGGGCATTGTAAGGCGTGCGTTCGAGTATGATCGGCAGCGGCCTGGCGGAGTTTTTCGGAACGAAGATGTTGGTGTTGAGCCTTACGCCGTCGCGCATCGGGATCATCGCGTTGGTCATATCGAAAGCCGGCCCTGGCTCCTGTCCGGCGTCCGATTGAAGCGCGATGGCGAAGATGAAAGCCGCAACGAACAATCCGCAAAGTGTGACGCGTTTCATGACTCCTCCGGAAAATCCCCGGGTACGCATCGCTTCCAGCGTGCAGTCGTGGAGAAAGAGGTATTGATCAGGATCAGCGCCATCGAAGTCGCCTCGATTGTGTCAGGCAATTATTGTTTGCAATCGCCCGCGTCCAACTCCAAGCTCTGCGGGCCTCACATGGGTCTTCCGCTCACGCCCGCACGCTGGAAGCGATGCGTACCCAGGTTTTTGCGACCTCAATTTCTTTTAGCGCCTCGGATCTGAAGCCAGAGTTACTTTTGCAAAAGAAGAAGTCTAATTCAAGCTCGCCGCCGTGCGCTGACCGCCGATCTTTCGCTCTACCCAATCGCGCGCCCATCGGTCGGCGGCGAGCACCGTGTCCAGGCTCGAAGCCGGCTGCGGCGCGTGGGCCTCGCAGGCGGCGCGGATCAAACGGGAGATGTCGCCGAATTTGATTTTCTCGTCCAGGAACGCGGTGACCGCGACCTCGTTCGCGGCGTTCAAGACCGCCGGAGTCGTGCCACCGCAACGCAGCGCGTCGTAAGCGAGCGCGACACAGGGAAACTTCTCGGTGTCCGGCGCGAAGAATTCGAGCTTGCCGAGCAGGGTCAGGTCGAGCGGGGGAAGTTCCGCCGGAAGGCGTTCGGGGTAAGTCAAGGCGTACTGAATCGCGTGGCGCATATCCGTGACGCCCAGTTGCGCGATGATCGAGCCGTCGACCAATTCAATCATCGAATGCGCGACCGATTGCGGATGCACTAGGATGTCGATCTCGTCCGCCGAGGCGTTGAAGAGCCAGCGGGCCTCGATCACTTCGAGTCCTTTGTTCATCATCGTGGCCGAATCGACGGTGATCTTCGCGCCCATCCGCCACGTCGGGTGTCGCAGCGCCTGCGCGGGCGTGGCGTTCTCGATCTCTTCTTTCGACGAATTCCGGAAAGGCCCGCCGGACGCGGTCAGAATCAGCCGCCTCACTTCGCTGCGCCGTTCGCCGCGCAGGCACTGATGCAGGGCGTTGTGTTCGCTGTCGACGGGCAACAACTCGGCGCCGGATTTCTCGGCCGCGCGCGTCATCAGTTCGCCAGCGACGACCAGCGTCTCTTTGTTCGCTAACGCGACGCGGCGCCCGAGTTCCAGCGCGCGATAAACCGGCAACAATCCCCGCGCGCCGACGACCGCGCCGATCACTATCTCCTCGCCGTCGCAGGTCGCGACTTCGCACAGTCCTTCGACTCCGCCTACGACCTTCGGCTGCTTCACGCCCCGCCGCTTCAATTCGTATCGGAGCTTTTCCGCGCCCTCCTCGTCGCCGGCCGAGACCACGCGCGGGCGATATTGTTCGACCTGCTCTGCCAACAGCTCGACGTTCGACCCCGCGCCCAGGGCCGCCACGCTGAACCCTCCTTTCAAGGCGTCGACGACGCGCAGGGTGTTGCAGCCGATCGA
>Ga0154003_1000601_pt1 | contig 11309 bp, 10 predicted proteins | sample TSFL087MetaG_FD_104679 | JGI IMG/M metagenome (GOLD analysis project Ga0154003, IMG submission 104679) | Attine ant fungus gardens microbial communities from Florida, USA - TSFL087 MetaG | ecosystem: Host-associated > Fungi > Mycelium > Unclassified | place: USA: Florida, Lake Talquin State...
CATCACCGGTTATGTGACCAACTCGCACTGTACGACAACTCAGGGAGGAGTCCAAAATACCGTCGAGCATCAGCCGAGCGCTTCTGGAACCACCAACCGCGTCGGCATTGAGATCGCGGACCCGACCTATGTCGGCGGCGCTGGATGTCCGGCCGGCAGAGTATGCCGCCGCAGTGATAGCTCGTTCATTCAGGTTCCTCATCCGAGCGGGCCGGCTGTAACTACCGCCCGGGGCACTATTGCGCGCCCGGCGGTTAACTCATTTACCTGGAACGGAGTGGATGTTTTCAATATTACCAGTGAAGGCACCGCGGTGGTGGGACAAGCCGTCACCAAAGTCGGCCGCACTACAGGCAGAACCGCCGGCACGGTTTCACAAACCTGTGTCAACACTAACGTGTCAGGCACAAACATCACTCAAATTTGCCAAACCTTTGCAAATTATGGGAACGCCGGCGGAGACAGTGGTTCTCCTGTCTTCCGGATTACCACCTTACCAAGTGTTGTACTTGTCGGCATCAACTGGGGAGGTAATGGGACTATTTCGGTATTCAGCCCGATCACGCAAATCCAACAGGAGTTAGGAGCATTAAACACCTGCGCGGGTAGCTGCTGATCGAATCGACTCGACACGTCCGGCCCTGGCCCCACCGGCCCAGGGTCGGACATTCCGAGAAGTGAGATCAATAACGATAGCAATGGTCTGGATGAGCCTGACGCTCTTGCTTGCCATGACGCTTGAGGATGTAGCAATCAATCCGATAAATCAGGCCGACCGGAAGAGCCTCTAACGCTTGAGGCGCTGGATGAAGTCGAAGCTGGTCAGACGGTTAAATTGCGAAATTTAGACCCTTAGCGATCCACGGAACGCCCTTGAGGCGTAGTAAGTGGGCGCACTGTTGTGATACACGAAGACAGTGTTGTAACGGAAATCAGCAAAGAGGGCGCCGCCGAGTTTTCTAATATCAGAAGGTGTTTTCACCCAACTCGACGTTTTCATATCGAAATTGCCAAGTTTCTGCAGCTCTCGATATTGTTCTTCCGTCAAAAGCTCAATGCCCATGGCAGCTGCCATATCAATAGCGTTATTTTCTGGTTTTGGTTCTTTCCTTGACTCTTGGCCTTCACGGTCGTAACAAACACTTCTGCGGCCTATAGGACTTTCCGCTGAACAATCATAAAAAATATATTCGCCCGTCTTTTTATCATAACCGACAACATCCGGTTCACCGCCAGTTCTTTCCATTTCATTGAGTGACCACAGTTTTTCAGTATCAGCTCCCAGCTTTGCTTGTACTTTAGCCCATTCAAGACCTTTATGGCGGTTCATGTTTTTCTCAAAACGGGCTTTCAACGCTCTGAGTAGTTCTTCACGTTGTTCTGGCGCCAACTGCTTTTTATCGCGATTAATGCTTTTCATACTTTTATTTTACCGCTGTTGAATAGGTGTGTTAAGCATATAGTCGACTAAATGGCATCGCTCAAAATGCGCTCCTATCATGCCCGAAATGACATGACAGTTTTAGCGAGCACACTTCTCCCAACACAATTTCGCGGTTGAAATCGCGGCTCACCTCGTTTCCGTTAGCAAGACTATGTGTCAGATTCTCTGCGCCGCCGCCTGGCCATAGCGCATCTCGTGCTCAATCAGCCGCACCCAGTCATCGTCACCCAGATCCACCCCGGCGAGTTGGAGCGGCGTCTTATTGCCGCGTTGCGGGAGTGGGCGCGTGTTATGGTAGAGCGCGATCAGAGCCAGGAAGCCCTGCGATAGATGTTTTTTCACGCTGACATAAGGGCGCAGCGTGCTGTTGAAGCATTCCACGGCACTCGACGCTCGCACGACCTGATCGAGCGCTTCACCAACCTGTCGCTCCACTTCGCTAAAGTTCTCGATGCGGCGGCTCCAATGCCCGATCCCGCACAGCGCCGCCAGATAGGCGCGTTGCCCTCGGCGTGATTGATGAGCGCGAGCGCGGTGATGCCAGGCGCGGGCGATGGCGTTGAAAGCCGCTCGGCGGCAGCCCGTCACGTATCGCCACCGAACTTCGATCTGCCGGAGCTTCTCCTCCAGCGCCGTCAGAAATGTCAGCAGCCCAGGACGCGCTCCTTCAAACATTGAGATCAGCGGCCTGATGTTTATCTCCTCCACCTCTTTGAGCAAGTCCACCACCTCGTCAATCACGGCTTCGGCGCCGTCTCGCGTTCTGATTTCGCGCCGCCGCGCGTCGTAAGCCGTCAGACTTTCGTAGAGGTAACTCACGATCAACTCGACCCAGTCGAAGGCTAACAGCCGCTTGTCCAGGGCCTCGGCCTTCTCCCGATACTCGACCCGCGCTTGCAGGCGGGCGCTGGAGAGTAAGCGAGGGACGTCTATCAGCCGGCGCGCCTGTTCTACCTGCTCCATCAGTTCGTAACATCGCGCCTCTTGCCCCCGCAACCAGCGACCGATCTCACGCTTAAAGTGGAACAGGTCGTACTGGTGGGCGATCTCCCGGCCGCAGGCGTTGACCCCTTTGCACAACCCACTTGCCTGATCGGAGACCGCGAACTCCAGATTCGGATACTGCTTCAGCACGGCCTGCCATGTCTCGCCCTTCCGATTTTCCGCCGCCTGCGGGATCGTCGCCAGTAGCGTCCGCGGGTCGATCACGCACAGGATCGGCTGCCGATGGCGGAACAGTTCGTCAAGCGCCGCCTCGCGCACCGCGTCACGCAGTTCGGCTTTCTGCATGACGGCCAGCGCCGCCTCGCCCGCCTTCTGAAGCTGGGAGTTGACCCACCCGACCGAGACTCGGCCCTCAGGGCCGAAGGCTGCCGTCAGGCAGCGCACGATCTTATCTTCCGAGACCGGACAGAGGGCCAATTCCAGCAGCAGCCGGAAACGGTCCTGCCGAGGCTTGGCGCGCTCCACCTCGAGTTGCCCTGTGAGTTCATCGCAGTCAGCCTCCAGTTCTCGGATCCGATGTTCCAGGCGGGCGATCTCCTCGCCTCGGCGATCCACTTCCTGACGCCCGGCAGGTCGCCAGCCGAGCGCCTCTTTGACTCGCGTCGCCACGTCATAAATGAATTGACGACTCGTTCGGAACTCCTCGGCCAGGCGGCTCACCGTCCCATAATCATCCCCGAAGCGCCAATACCGGCTGAAGATCTCCAGCCGGTCGTCTAAAGTGATGTCAGCGCGGGTATACATAGTTGACCTCCTTGCGTTTGGTCCCGAGCAGTTGTTCCAGCCGGTGCAGGCAAGACTTCGCCTCCCGGTAAAGGTCGGGCGTTTCGCTCTGTTTGATCGTCTTCATCCCGTTGAGCAGGTCGAGGTACTTCTGCGTCTGCCGCAGCGCCCGCCTTTGCTCGCGGTGTAACGCGCTGTAGCCGTTCTGAAGGAAGGCCACGGCCTTCGCCAGCGAGCCGTCTTCTTCCAGAAACAAGCTCATCGCCTCTTCTCCGGACTGGCGTACTTGCCGGAAGATGGCCGGGGCGTAGATTGGCTTGACGCTGTAGGAGCGCTGTTCATCTTCATAGGGATGCGTGAAGCGCCCCTCGACCAGCCACTTCATGACCTGGGCCAGCGGGAAGGGCTGCTTTTGTGGGCGCCCTTCATCCTTGTCGGTGAAGATGACCCGGAGCGAGGGCGCGAAGGTAACTTCCGGAATGATTCGCCGCACCCCTCACAGCCCGACCAAGATGAGCAATAAATCCTGCGAGCGCAGATCCGGATAGGTCTCGGCGAAGCGCCGCACGGCGCGGCCCGCGACAATGAGCGGCTCGATCTGCGGGCGGAATTTGCCGACCATCGTCGCCAACAGGTCTGGCCCGTCCCGCTCCGCCACGGCCAGATACTCAGTCAACTGCGAGAGCGCGTCCCAGGGTAGCGCGTTCTCCAGGTGGAACTTCGCCCGCAGCGCCCGCTCTTGTTCCGCCGGGATACGGAGGCCGAGTTGATGTACGGTCACCGTCCGCCACTGCGAGTTCTTGGCGTCCTCGGCCTGAAGTTTTCTCAGCGCAACCACGCGCCGATTGCCTTCCAGTACGCGAAAGTCGGCGGTGACGAGCGGCGGCTGAAAGACGCCGTCATTGCGCGTAATGGCGTCGAGCAGCGCCTGGAACTCGGGCAATTGTTCAAGCACGGCGGCGATCTGTTTCTCACTGGGCCGGGCCGGCAGGTCGTGTGTGAGATAGGCGCTATGCCGACGCGGGTTCTCCGGGTCGAGCTTGAGCCGGCTGACCTCGACCTCGACCAGGCGCACGCGCAACCGCACGCCGTTCAAAGGAAGGGTTGTCATAGGTGTCCTCCGCAAGAAGTAGTCGGGAATGAAAGCGGAGAATGAAAACTAGGAGACAGACTGGCGCCGGCGCCGCCGGCGCACTAACCAGTCGAGATATTGGCCGCGTGAACGGCCGCCCCTTTCCTGATCGATCAACTCCAGCGTGTGCGGCTCGACCATCGCGCTGATCTGCACGCGTTTGGCCTCACCGCGAGTCCTGCGCCCGGCATTCGGACGCGCCCCGCCCGCCTGCCTCGCTGATGGGAGGCGTGGTTGATCGTCTTGAAATTCGCGGTGCCTGCCGCAACAGGCGGGACGTAAGACGGCCAGCAACTCGCCGCGCGAGAGCGTGGCCAAGTCACTTAGCGTGCGACTGCTGAGCGCCCCCGCAAATTTCCCGCCGAGCCAGACATCCCATCCCTGGCGCCAACGCGCGCCCGCTCGTACCAGCGCGTGATTCCGGCGGACCACGAGTAGCCCCGCAGCTGCCTCGACTTCCCAGGCGGTACAGGCCGGATTACCGAAAGCCCAGTTGACCCGGCGCTTCTTCATCGCAGTGATAAAAAACCTTATAAAATGATGCCACTGGCCTTGATTACCTATTTGATAATCAAATTGTGCGCTGACTCTTGGGCGGGCGTCAACCTGTAAGCTGCGGCAACGATGCAGATCGACTGATTGTTGAGGACACCTCAAGGGCGTGAGAATTTGAAGAGGGCCATGGCATTTACCGGCTTATTTTCTGCGAAATGAGCGATGCCAGTTTTTGAGGATCAAATCACGATTAAACATGTGATCCCGATCTCTGATGTACGATTGCGGCGTGATCAACAAAGTGACACCATCCTCTGATCAGCTCTCGTTTCATCAACGATATCAAGTGTCGGAGACGGGTTCCATCGATGATCCGCCAATTGCGTACACAAGGTCTTTAGCGGGCGCATTACTCTTCATTGATCACCGAGAGCGCTTTCAGGTTTGACGACTGCACACCCTTTGAAATCAGCGATTCATTTGCCAGCCGTATGGAATTTCAAAAAAAGTGACACTGCGCCGTTGTGCCCGATGTATAGACCGGGCGCATTTCGAACCGCCCCGCGCTATCAAATGACCTACGACAAATTATCTCCGGCGAAAACTTCGGCAGTTAAAAACTGAAAACAACGCCGGCTCCGATGCGAAAATTGTTTCGGACTTTCTTGTCATTATCCACGTCGTCGCCCGCAAAAGAGAGAGTGAACCTGCTGGTGGGAAGGATGGGGAGGGTTGGGGGATTGACGGTCAGGACGGGGGTACGAACCCAGGTAGGAAGATAATCGAATTTGATTGGGCGGATCGAAAAGCGGTCCGTAATGCGGATGTCGAATCCGGTCCCTATGGCTAGCGCAAAGGAGGTTCGCTTGAACTCGATTTCATTATTGAAGCTGAAGCTCTCGATGACGCCATCGCGGTTGAGATCGGTAAATAAGTTCACGCCATTTATTTTCAACCTTTGTCTGGAAGCGCCCAGAAGGAGGTATCCGAACGGCCTGGCCCGGGGGCCGTCCTTCAGATTGTCTTTAACTTGAATTCCCAAAAGAAAATTGCGGACTCTAAACTCGGGCTTGGGTATGTTTGCGATGACGAGGAGGTTGCCGAATTCGGGACTGTTAAGGACGACGAAAGGGATATTTAAATCACGGAAGTCTTTACTGTGACCTGAAAAGTCGAATTGCACGCCCAAGTATCGAGAAAAGTTGACAGTAAATGCCACCTCGCCGCCACTAAGGTTAAATCTCACCTGTCGGTCTGAGTCAAAGAGGTTAGCCCTGCTGATAATATTGGGGTTTCGGGTGAGAAGGCCAAAAAGGCGCAAATCGTAGCTCAGGAGTGAATAGCCGCCATAAATCTCGAACCTGTTGAAATCGTCGCTCGGACAGCTAGGCGGACATTGAACCGGACTTCCAGCGCTGCCCGCGGCGCCGCGCGAATTAAGTGGGGGACTGATGGCGTATTGCTGGCCAATTTCGCGGGAAATGGCCGAGAAAAATGTCGACTTCGGGGCCTGGGGGAGGCTGTTGGCATCTTGGTCGCTGGTTTCGGGGGCAGCCAGCTGTTGTTCAGGCCCCAGGCGAAGCACGACTCTGCGCGGCAGTTTCGGCCTCACCTACGAGCGCCTTTTCTACGCCGTCTCGCCGTTCTTCCAGAACAGGTTCGATTTCGGCATTCCCACGTTGGTGGCCGGGACAACCGGAGCGTCGGGCTCCGGGCCGATTCCGCTGACCCCGAGCAATTTCGGCCCGCTCGCGCCTGGCACAACATTGCCTGGATTTTTGGCGCGCGGCATTAACAGGGACCTCGATGCCCCAAGGATCAGTTTCTGGACTTTGGCGCTCGACCGCGAAATCGCCCGGAACACGGTCGCGTCGTTACAATATGCGGGCGCGCACGGGCACGATCTCTTCACGCTCGCCAATGTCAACCGGCCAGGTTCGGCGTTGGCCTTCCTGGGCGTCGGCGGCCCGACGGATCGGCTCAACCCGGCGCTCGGCCCCGTCTTTTTCTTGAATAGTAATGGCAGGTCCAATTACAACGCGTTCATCGCCGACCTGACCAACAGCACGTGGCGAACCATCGGATTGCAGTTCACGGCGCGCTACCGGTTCGCGAAGGCGCTCGATAACGTGAGCTCCTTCTTCGGCAACAACTTCGGCCTCTTCGGCGGCAGCTTTACGCCAAATTTGCTCTCGCCGTTCGACCCGGAGAACGATTACGGCCCGTCCGATTTCGACGTGAGACATCGCTTCATCGGCAGTGTCATTTGGGAATCCCCATATCAGTACGGTGGTTGTTGCGGCGGCAACGGTGGCTGGCGCAGGTGGCTTCTCGGCGGCTGGTCGGCGACCGGAATCTTCCAGGCCTTTTCGGGCTTCCCGTTCACAGTGTTTGATTGCGCCGGCGCGCTGACGCCCGAAACGCCTTGCCCACGCGCGCTTATCGCCCCGGGAGCCGACCTGAGCGGCATTCGCGACGGTTCTGGTAGTTCCTTCCCGGATCCGACTATCACCAACCGGTTCAATTTCATCGATGCAGGGAACTTCGCTGTGGCTCCGACTACCACAGTCTTCCCACCGTTCCCGGCCAATACGGTCGGGCGCAATTTCTTCCGCGGACCGGGTTTCTGGAGCATCGATTTCGGCGTTTACAAGCGCTTCCGCATCAGTTAGGAGACCGGCTTTCAGATTCGCGGGGAATTTTACAATGTCTTCAATCATGCCAATTTGTTCGTGCCTGGCGGGGTGGACATTAGTTCGACCAATTTCGTCCCGGCCTTCAAGAGCGGACGTCGCATCATTCAGTTAGGAGCCAAATTTACCTTCTGATCTTAGGTCGGCGTAATCGCCGCGCGCGTAAGCGCACGGTCCGCAGTTGATGGGGGAGAGTCTCACGGGACTTCTCCCCCTTTTTGCGCCGCCGCCGCAATATGAGCACGGGGCTTGCTACAGCCTAACTACGCGGGATTATTCAATTGTTCCGCCGTGTAGTTTTTTAGATCAAATGCTGAAGTTTTTCATATCTTTTGACGAAGTCGACTCATCTATTCGACATCGGGCAATTCGACTCCGATCGATTATCAACTGCCGATCCTCGGATTTTGAATCGTCCCAAACCGACACGGACTGGGATCATCAACGATTAGAGAAATGGAGAATTCGGACCTGAATCGTTGCCATCCACGAATTTCACACGTTTCCCTCTCTATTGGCTCAACATTTGCGGTCATCTATTTCACGATGACGCTACCTACGATGGGACAGGATGATCGTCTATCGCCCGACGAACTGATCGTCTCGGTCAAAGAGTTGAGCAGTCTCACCAGGCGCCAGTAGGCGCGCATTACAACTTGGATGCCGAACTCAGTTGGATTTTACAGAGGGAAGGAGAATCGACATGGAAATTAAACCACAGGCGGTTGTGATACCAAAGGAGACTGATCATCTCGAAAAGGGGAAATACGGCCCCATCTTTCCCAAGACGCCGGCGTGTTATGGGTTCACGATCATCGCGAAGGTCAAGCCGGGGAGGGCGGAGACAATCCGCGGCTACGGGTACAAGCTGGCAGAAGCGTTGGAGGCTGACCCCCACGCGCTCGCGCCGCTCAAGCTCCACTACCTGCGCTGGGTGCTCTTCGACAACGACACGCGGTTCATGTACCAGGGGATCTTCGACACCGATTTCGACAAATACACCGAGGACGCTATAGCTCTCTTCACGAAGACCGGCATCAACACGGTTTTCGAGAACCTCGAAGGGTTTCCGATGGACTGGAAAACGAACCCTGAAGCGTTCATCAAGTTCGTAAGGGACCACCAGTGTCCGAGCTTTATCGAATACGGGGAGTATCCGTATGTCACAGCCGACGAGATAAAGAAGGCCTTGAAGATCAAGAACGCCTTGTCTGAGATGCTCGATCAGTTGCAATAAGATTTGCTCTCGTCGCGGGCTTGGGGCGACGCAAAAGGGGGAAGAAAGGAGGAAGAGATGAGCGAAACAAAAACTGCGCGAACATACAACCAAAACCATGTGCCGCGGAAATATACGCCGGGTCGGCGGCGAGTGAGCATCTACCTTTGCTGGAGCTTTCCAGCGGAGGCAAATCGTCATCCCGACGACCTGGACAACCGATTCTCAACGATGAACGAGGTTCGGCGGGTCGAGTGGCCGAGATGGGAGGCGCCCGAGTGGTCGGATCCGATGCTGTTCCAACAGGGGATCGCCGGCGGCCTGGAGCTGTTCTTCCGGGCATGGACGCCCTTTCAGGGCTTCGTCGGCGAGCTCACCGGGCACATCGTCCCCGTATTTCAGCGGATTGACCAAGCCGGATTCAGGCTGCCGCTCGATGAGCGGGTGCTGGCGGATGCCGACACCCTCCTGGTATTCGGGCTGGACCACGCGGTGACTGGTCAGGTCGCGGCGCCGGAGGAGATCAAGGCCGTTCACCAGTTTCTCAAGCGCGAGGGAACGTGCCTGGTTCTGGGTCCTCATCACGATGTCGGAGCGTCTGAGGACCTGGAGGTGCGGAACATCGAGTACCACCACCATGGAGACCCCTTGGTTCCTCGCCAGCAGCGCTTCGGCCTTTACACGCGATCTCTGATGGCCGGGCTCAGCGTGCCCGTCGAGAATCGCTACGGCCTGCGCCCCGCGCGGGCCTCCGGGACCAACAAGCCAGCGCCCCTGTCCGTTGCTCGCGACCTCGATAGCAAAGGGTGGCTTGAGGGGGTCACGAACTTCAACTTCCACATGCATCTGCCGCACTACGCGGTGACCACCGACGACACGAAGTCCATCCGTGTGCTGGCGAGGCAACCGATCGACCTGTCCAGACCGCCGCACCCTTTCGTGGAAGCCGGGAACCGGGAGTTCAACACGTTCCTCTGGATGCCACCGAGCGGCGACCGGGCGGGCGATGTGCTGTTGGCGGATTCCACAGTCTTCAACACGTTGTTCGGTAGCGATGAGAGCCTGGAAAACTTCTGGAAGAATATTGCCATGGCAAAGTGAAACCACTCGGAAAAGAGAGGATCTATGACCGGAGAAGCGAACGTCACGCTTGAGCTTGATGACATCCAGAGCGGGGTTCTGCGCCCCCGGCCAACCCCGTACGCGGCGACTTACATTGCGCTCCGCATTGACGACCGCAAGGCAGGGCGGGAGTTGATGCGGCGACTGAGCGCAGTCGTAACTTCGGCTGCGAACCCAACCAGCCCTTTAGCCGACACCTGGGTGAGCGTCGCGCTTACCTATCCGGGGCTTAAGGCCCTCGGTGTGCCACAGGATTCGCTAGATACCTTCGCCTGGGAGTTTCGGCAGGGGATGGCCGCGCGCGCGAAAGAACTGGGAGACACTGGCGAGAGCAGCCCCGAAAACTGGGAACGGCCGCTCGGGACGCCGGACGTCCACGTAGTCGTCGTAGCAGTCTCGCCAAACACTCAGCAGCTTGAGGGGGTGCTCAAGCGTGCTCGGAAGGCTTACCAGGAGTTGCCAGGGATAACTGCGATCTGGCGCCAGGACTGCTACGCGCTGCCCACCCAAAAGGAGCCATTCGGATTCAGAGACGGCATCAACCATCCGGCGATCGAAGGGAGTGGCATTCCTGGAACCAACCCCAAGGAACAACCTCTTAAGGCGGGCGAATTCGTCCTGGGCTATCGCGATGAGATGGGGGGCATCCAGATAACTCAGCCCGAGGTTCTGGGCCGCAACGGAACCTACGTCGTCTTCCGCAAGCTGCGCCAACGTGTGGCGGCCTTCCGCCAGTACCTGAAGGCGAACTCTACCGGCCCTGAGGATGAGGAACTACTGGCGGCAAAGATGATGGGGCGATGGCGCAGCGGCGCGCCACTGGCGCTCTGCCCGTTCCACGACGACCCCGAGCTGGGCGCTGACCCGCAACGCAACAACAATTTCCTCTATGAAGAAGATGACTCGGCGGGATTCAAGACTCCCGGCGGCTCGCACATCCGGCGGGCAAATCCGCGCAACGCGTCTGTAGCCGGCGTAGTCAGATTACACCGAATGATCCGGCGCGGAACCGCATACGGGCCGCCGCTGCCGGAAGGAGTCCAGGAGGATGATGGAGCCGATCGGGGATTAATGTTCGCCTTTGTCGGAGCGCATCTTGGCCGGCAGTTCGAGTTCGTCCAGTCTCAATGGATAAATGACGGCATTTTCTTTGGGGCAGGCGATGCGAAGGATCCCATCGCCGGGTCGAACGACGAGGGCGGCAGCTTTACAGTTCCACGGAGGCCGGTTCGCAAGCGCCTTCAGGGCCTCCCGCGGTTTGTCGTCACGCGGGGCGGTGAATATTGCTTCATGCCCGGACTGCGAGCCTTGCGTTGGCTCGCCGACCTTCAAACATAGTCAGGAGGTCGTAAATGTTCTGTAGTTTCCGGTTTTTGATCTCTGAAAGATGGTAGGAAATGCGAGGAGCGGTTGCGCTCCTCGCAAAGTTGTTCGATGTTTTTGGTGACCAAACCTAAAACAGAACCGAACAACGATGAA